>FSUD01000203.1_pt1 | contig 13937 bp, 13 predicted proteins | sample 1637011 | NCBI WGS metagenome assembly FSUD01 (sample SAMEA3914816, study PRJEB12502) | metagenome | biome: forest; material: soil | place: USA | collected 2011-09-16 | depth 0.3 m
CAAGCCATAGAGATAGCGGATCAGCCCTGCGGCATTGACCGACAGCGTCTTCGACACACGCCGCTGCACCGCGGTCCGCCATGCCTGCAACGCCCCGGCGAGCAGGGTCGCGGGTAACCAGATCGGGAAAATCACGCCTCTTTTGCCTGAACGGTATCGGCGAGGAATTTCAGGATGGCGGCGCTATCCTTGGCGTCGTTCCACGTCCCCAGCCGCCACAACCCCCAGCCGAACACCATCATGCCGAGCGGGATCACGAACAGCAGCGCGTCGGCTGCCGGTGAGTGGCCGGACGCGATCATCGTCCCGCCGACGGCAGCGATGAAGAAGGTGAGAAACCCGAACCAGATCCACATGAACACCCTAGCGCTACCCGGCGGGCCGATCCTGCCCTCGATCCGCGTGCCCGATCCGTCGGCATCCATCGTCGCGATCAGGTTGGTGGCGAAGCTGTTCTGGAAATTCGGGCGATAGATGAACAGCATCATGTCCTGGTCGGTGCCATGTCCGCACACCCCGGCCCTGGGCGCCGCCTTCTCGCCGCCCAGCGCGTCCTTCAGCTTGTTGGCCAGCGCGACGGGCGACAGCGGCGAGCGAAGCGTGATTTTGCGCGCCATTTCTATTCCTCCCCGTACACCCGGTCCGCCCTCACACGCACGTCGTCGCCTGATTGCTGCACAGGCCGTGCACCCAGCCGTTGCCGATATCCGCCTCGACCTTCACCCATTCGCCATGGCAATCGAGTACTCGTTTGACCTGAACGGCGTCGGTATCCTTGCCGTAGGGGCGCGAGCGCGCTGTCTCGCTCGGCGCGTCATAAAGCTTGCCGGAGAATAGCTGCCCACCGACCAGCGAGCCGGACACCCATCCCTTGCCGGCATAAACCGGCGTGCGCGGCGGCGGATCGCCATATTGGCCGTGGCTGGCATGATCGATCAGGAACCAGCCGTTGCTGGCCCCGATCACCTCGAACTCGACGAACGATCCGGTCGCTTCCTTCTGCTCGGTCAGCCGGGCGATCACCGGGGCATTGGCACGCGGCGCGGCGCGGACGTTGAGCCCCTGCGGCGTGGTATCCTGAGACCAGGCGGAGAAGTCGCACCGAGTCATGCCCGCGGGCATCTCGATCGGACCGGCGCCCATCGCCGGCACCGTGACCAACACGAGGCCGATAGCGGCACAAACTTTCGATACGATTGGTCCGGCCATCACACCCCCCTCGCCTTGGCATAAGCCGGGGCGGTACATATTATGCCAGCAATTTCTCCCGCGCGATCTTCTCTTTCCACATCAGCGGCGCAAGCTGGTGGACGTTCTTGCCTTCGCTATCGACCGCGACGGTGACGGGGAAGTCGGAAACCTCGAATTCGTAGATCGCTTCCATCCCGAGATCCTCGAATCCGACGATCTTGCTGCCCTTGATCGCGCGCGCCACCAGATAGGCCGCACCGCCGACCGCCATGAGGTAGGCCGACTTGCCCTCCTCGATCGCCTTGGTCGCGTCGGGCCCGCGCTCGGCCTTGCCGACCATTGCCAGCAAGCCCTGATCGAGCATCATGCGCGTGAACTTGTCCATGCGAGTGGCGGTGGTCGGGCCGGCTGGGCCGACGACTTCCTCGCCGACCGGATCGACCGGGCCGACATAATAGATCACGCGACCCTTGAAGCTGACCGGCAGGTCCTCGCCCTTTGCCAGCATGTCGGCGATGCGCTTGTGCGCGGCGTCGCGGCCGGTCAGCATCTTGCCGTTGAGGAGGAGCCGATCGCCCTGCTTCCACGACTGCACCACCTCGGGCGTCAGCGTGTCGAGATCGACTCGGATCGCCGCAGTGTCGGGCGTCCAGTTGACGTCGGGCCACTCATCGAGCTTCGGCGCCTCGAGATAAGACGGCCCCGACCCGTCGAGCGTGAAATGCGCGTGGCGCGTCGCGGCGCAGTTCGGGATCATCGCCACCGGCTTGCCCGCCGCGTGGCACGGCGCGTCCATGATCTTGACGTCGAGGATGGTCGATAGCCCGCCCAGACCCTGCGCACCAATGCCCAGGGCGTTGACCTTGTCGAAAATCTCGATGCGTAAGCGTTCGATATCGGTCTTCGGCCCGCGCGCCTTGAGCGGCCCCATGTCGATCGGCTCCATCAGCGCTTGCTTGGCGAGCAGCACGCAATGCTCCGCCGTGCCGCCGATGCCGATGCCGAGCATGCCCGGCGGGCACCAGCCCGCGCCCATCTGCGGCAGCATCTCCAGCACCCAGTCGACGATCGAGTCGCTGGGGTTCATCATCTTGAACTTGGACTTGTTCTCCGACCCGCCGCCTTTTGCCGCGACATCGACCGAGACCTTGTTGCCCGGCACCATCTCGACATGCAGCACGCAGGGCGTGTTGTCCTTGGTATTGCGGCGGGTGAAGGCGGGGTCGGTCAGCACCGACGCGCGCAGCTTGTTCTCCGGGTTCAGGTAAGCGAGCCGGACGCCCTCATCCACGACCTCCTGCAACGAGCGCGACGTGTCATCGAGCCGGCAATCCATGCCCCATTCGACGAACACGTTGACGATGCCGGTGTCCTGACAGATCGGCCGATGCCCCTCCGCACACATTCGCGAATTGGTCAGGATCTGCGCGATCGCATCCTTGGCGGCGGGTGATTGCTCGGCCTCGTACGCCTTTCCCAGCGCATGGATGTAATCCATCGGGTGATAATAGGAGATGAACTGGAGCGCGTCGGCGACGCTCTCGATCAGGTCGGCGGATCGGATGGTCGTGGTCATACCGCGCCTCTAGACCTCACGCCCGCGCCAACTCAACTGATAGCGACTCGCAAAATACAGCTCGTGTTCCTGCGAAAGCAGGAACCCAGAATGGCTCAGCGCTGCATGGCCCTGGGCTCCTGCTTCCGCAGGAGCACGGATCAGGGCTGTGGATTCACCCGACAACTCCCATCTCGCACGCCGCTGACGCTGCCCACATCGAGAATGATCTTCGCCCGCCGCGAGAAGGTCAGCGCTTGCCAGCGCCCGCTATTGCCGATCGCGGTGCGGCTGCGCAGGAAAGTGATGCTGAGCAGCTCATATTGCTCGGGGTCGATCCGCCCGGTGTCGATCAGGCAGCCCCATTGGTCGAGGTTCCAGCGGTAATCCTGCGCGATCCCGTCCTGATCGATCGTCTGCGCCAGCGCGCCATACCAGGCGAAGATCGCGCGCAGCCGCGGCCAGCGATCCGCCGGGGGCATCGCGGCCAGCTTGGCGCGCAGCCGGGCGATATCCTCGCTCGGTGGGAGACCACCCTGCTGCACGCGGGTGTCGGTCGCCCAGCGCACCTTGCGCATCGTCATCGGGCCATTAGGAAACACGCGCAACAAGTCGAGCCGCACCTGATCGAGCAAGGCGATATAGGTGTCGGCCTGGACCTGTAGCATCGCATCGCTCTCGAACAGCCGAGTCAGTTCGCCCTCGATCATCGGGTTGAGCTTGCCCGTCGCATCTTCCGCCGCGAGGATACCGGCACGACATTTGTCGCGCACCGGGATCGCCAGACAGTCTTTCGAAAACAGCAGCTTGCCATAGGTTGGCGCCAAGGCTTCACGCGCTCGCTTGTACTTGCTATTCGATCTGAAACTCTCGCGCCACGCCTCCAGCACCGGCTGCAAGCTGCCCGTGCCGTAATTCCATTGCGCCATCCCGATGGAAATCAGCTGGCTGTCGAAATTCCCCGCCGGCATCGCCCAGCAGCCCATCGTCTCCGGAATCGACGTCTCGGCCATCCGCGCGAAGATGCCCGCCCGGTCCAGCCCGATCTCGGCCAGCCGCGCGGCGGCCTCAGGGTCGATCCGGATAAACTGGGGCGCGCCCTCGGCGCTGGCGGCATCACCGACCATCCGGCACGGCGGCGGCTCGGGAACATCCTGCGCCCATGCGGCGGCGGGCAGCATCAGCCATGCCGCCAGCGCTATCGCAGTCACTCGGACTTTCTGATTCATCCCGCCCCAAAGCGGAATATGTGCAGATACAATCCCGCCGCTAGCAGCCCTTGATACGGCTGCGCATGAACTGTGCAATATGCGCATCTATTACATCTGATTTAGGGGAAACCGGTAGGGTGAACCAACCCCGGAGGGAGAATATCGGCAATGGGGCTTGCAATGGGGAAGGATAGTTCAACGCCAACAATTGCCGCTTCCCATTCTCGACCAATAGCAGCTCATATGGCGTTCGATCTTCACTATCGATTCCAGGCAGGGCGTAGCTACTCATCCGCCCCAGCCGTAGCGCGATATATCGTTCGGGCAACGGAGGATCGGTTTCGGTACTCGTCCCCGGCGTCATAACGTTCGCAAAGCAATTCAAATGAGGATTCACGCTTCCCTGGTTGGTCTCGATGACCAATGTGTCGGGCAGATTTTTCGGCATGGAGAAGGTCGGCGCCGCGCGGACACGCTGCTCAAGCGCGCGATTCTGATAAAAATAGACCCCGAGACTGATCGCCCAGAACACCAACGGGGCGAAAGCATAAATCGACAGCACAAGCCGGACCCGCGACCGGTTGACCGCGAAGCGCAGCACGCGTGGAAAGATCGCCAGATAGAGAAGCGTCGGCGAGAAGACTACCAGCGCCGCCACGAGCGTGAAGAGAATGACGAAGATAGCAAACATGTAGCGGGGCCCCTCTGCCCCGGAGCCATACCCGCCCAACCGCTAAATACTCACTAATCGCGTCCCTCCGGCGCTCCCAGCGGGAACATATGCCGGTACGGCCGCGCCTCGTCGAGCGCTCGCGCATAGCTTGGCCGCGCGAGCAGCCGGTCGCGATAAGCCCACAGGTTCGCGAACTGCTTGGGGATCGCATGGGTCCAGTCGGCATAGAGCAACGCCGGCGCCGCCGCGCAGTCGGCCAGACTGAACGTCTCGCTCGCCACCCACTCGCGCCCGGCCATCCGCCGATCGAGTACGGCATAGGCCTTGTCGAGTTGCCCCCGCAACATCGCCTCATCGCCTTGGTCGAACCCAAGCGGGATCGCGACGAGGCGCTGAAAATAGGTCTGCAGGTAATTGTCGAAAAAGCGATCCCACATCCGGACATCGACGGCGACATAGGCATCGGCCGGAATCAACGGCTTGTCGGGGTATTTGACGTCGAGATAGTCGACGATGCTGGTCGCCTCGAACACCAGATGATCGCCATCGGTGAGCAGGGGAAATTTGCCCATCGGCGATAGCGCCGCGAAGTCGCACGCCACCGGATCGCTGCCGTCGAGCATCAGCTCTTCAAACGCCACGCCCTTCTCATAAAAGGCGGTCTTCGCCTTCTGCGCGTAGGACGAGAGCGGGTGCGAATAGAGCTTCAGGGTCATCGCGGCCTCCTTCACTTCTTTGCCAGAACGATATGCAGCGCGCCCTCGCCCGGCTTTTGCTCGACCGGCGCATAGCCCAGTGCCGGCAAGTCGATGCCCTGAAACATCGCCTCGCCCTTGCCCAGCACGACCGGCGACACGGCATAATGCAGTTCGTCGATCAGCCCGGCCTGAAGATATTGCCGCACCGTCGATACCCCGCCGCCGATCTTGACGTCGAGATCGCCCGCCGCCGCCTTCGCCTGTTCAAGTGCCGCCTCGATCCCATCGGTCACAAAGATGAAGCTGGTGCCGCCTTCCATCGCGATCGGCGGATGCGGGTAGTTGGTCAGGATGAAGGTCGGCGCGTGATAGGGCGGATTGTCGCCCCACCAACCCTTCCAGTCGGTCCCGTTCCACTCGCCCCGGATCGGACCGTACATGTTGCGGCCCAGGATGAAGGCGCCGAACCCGGCCATCGCGCGCTTGGCGTAATGCTGGTCGATACTGTCAGTGGCGCCGCCCTCTTTCCCGATCATTTCGTGGAAGAAGCGCGTGCCGAACATCCATTGGTGCACTTCCTGGCCACGCTTGCCGAGCGGGTTTTCCGGGCTTTGTTCGGGGCCCGCGCCGAAGCCATCGACCGACACCGAGAACCCGCCAACTCGAACCTTGCCCATCGCGCCTCTCCAGACTGCTTGCGAATCAAAACCAGTTGTTAAGTCGCATAACCGTCTCTACATTGCAACCAGTCATGGCAATCCATATCCAGGATCCGAAATCGGGCTGCCCGATCAATCTCACGCTTCAGGCGCTCGGCGATCGCTGGAGCCTGGTGATCCTGCGCGACATCATGTTCGGCAATCGCCGGCACTTTCGCGAGCTTCTTACCAAATCGGACGAGGGTATCGCCTCCAACATATTGGCTGACCGCCTGAAAAAACTGACCGCGATGGGCTTCCTGACACGCCAGGATGACCCCAGCCACAAGCAAAAGGCGATCTACAGCCTGACCGAGCCGGCGATCGAACTGCTCCCGGTCTTCGCCCAGATCGGCGCCTGGGGCCGCAAGCATTTGCCGACCACGCCCGAACTCGCGATCCGCGCGCAATTGCTGGAGGAAGGTGGCCCGGCCTTGTGGGCCGACTTCATGACGGAGTTGCGCCACGGTCATCTCGGCGAGCCGCTCCCCGCCGGTCATGCGTCGGTGCTGGCGCAACTGACCGCGGCATATGAGGCGCTGGCGGAGCAATCGCCGGCGCGATAGAAGCTGGCGATGCTACGCCTCTCCTCGCTCGCCCTCCCGTTCGCCTTCCTGCTGCTCGGTGCGGGCCAGTCTACGTCGATCGCCCCGCCGCAGCGGCCGTACACCACGCTCGACAACCGCAAGCTGACCACCCCCATGATCGATGCCCAGGTCAGGCGGCTGATGGACGCGAACAAAGTCGCCGGGCTCGGTATCGCCGTGATCCGCGACGGCAAGGTCGCTTTCATCCGCAGCTATGGCTACGCCTCGCTGGAGAGCAAGGCGCCGCTGACCCCCGGTACGGTGATGTATGGCGCCTCCCTCACCAAGGCGACCTTCGCCTGGATGCTGATGCAATTGGTCGATCAGGGGCGAGTCAATCTCGACACACCGATCGAGAAATATCTGCCCAAGCCCCTGCCCGACTACGACCTGTATTCGGACCTGAAGGGCGATGACCGCTGGCGCAAGCTGACGCTGCGCATGCTGATGAACCATAGCAGCGGCTTCGCGAACCTGCGCTGGCTGGAGGACGACAAGAAGCTCCGCTTTCATCGCGAGCCCGGTGCCCGCTTCGGCTATTCGGGTGAAGGCGTCCGCCTGGCGCAGTTCGTACTGGAGCAGGGTCTCGGCTTCGACGTCGCCAAGGAAATGCAGAGCCGCATCTTCGATCGCTACCACATGAACGAGACGTCGCTGACCTGGCGCGACGATTATGTCGGCCGCATCGCTTATGGCTATACCGATAGCGGCGAGCGCCAGCCCTTTGCCAAACGCAGCAAGGTCGACGCTGCGGGATCGATGGACACGTCGCTGGCCGATTGGGCGCGATTCCTGGCCGGGGTGGTGCGCGGCGACGGGATGAGCGAAGCGGCGCATGCGGCGATGATCCGCCCGACCATCATGATCGACAGTCCGGCGCAATTCCCGACGCTGACCGACGCCCAGACCGACAAGTGGAAGCCGCTGAAGCTAGGGTACGGCGTCGGCTGGGGGACGTTCCAGAGCCCCTATGGCCAGGCCTTCTTCAAGGAAGGCCATGACGACGGCACCGACAATTACGCGGTGTGCATCGACAAGAAGGTGAGCTGCATCCTGCTCATGTCGAACGACAATCGAGCGGCGAACGTCTTCGTGCCGCTGATCAATTCGCTGCTCGGCCCGATCGGCGTGCCGGCGGCGTGGGAGGGGTATCGGCCCTAGGCTTCCCATCTTGCGATAAAGGCCCGGATCGGTGATATCGATCTCAACGAACGACAAAGGTCGTGTGGGGAGATGATATGACTGACGGCATTGCGAGCGACTTGTTGTCCGCTATCGGCGGCATGCTGGGTCCGCACGGCCCCGCCGTCACTGCCGCAGCGAAAAGCTACGCGCCAGGCGATTTCAGCATTCACTTTTTCCTTCAGCTGGCGGTGATCCTGCTCGCGTGCCGCGTGGTCGGCTGGGTGGGCAAGAAGTTTCTCGGCCAACCTCAGGTGGTGGGCGAGATGATCGCCGGCGTGGTGCTGGGGCCATCGCTGCTCGGGCTGCTCTTCCCGGATGCGCAAGCCATGCTGTTCCCCAAGGAAACTCGCAGCGTCCTCTATACCGGCGCGCAGTTCGGCGTCGGGCTCTACATGTTCCTGGTCGGCACGACGTTGCGAACAGATTTGTTCCGGTCGAAGATGCGCAGCGCTTTCGGCGTGTCGCTGGCAGGCATCGCCGTGCCGTTCGGCTTCGCGGTGCTGATCACCCCGGCCCTGCTGACCGTCCCCGGCCTGTTCGCGCCGGGTATCGCCCCGGCCAGCGCCATCCTGTTCATGGGCGCGTGCATCGCGCTGACCGCGTTCCCGATGCTGGCGCGGATCATCAACGAGCGCGGCCTCGCCAATTCCTCGCTCGGCACGCTGTCGTTGACAGCGGGAGCGTTCGACGACGCCTGTTCGTGGTGCGTGCTGGCGATCGTGCTGGCGACGTTCGGCGGCGGACCCGGCGTGGCGATCCTCGCGATCGGCGGGGGCGTGCTCTATACCGGTTTCATCATCCTGTTCGGCAGGCGCTTGCTGGCACCGCTGGGCGCGGCGGTCGAGCGCAAGGGCGAGATGAGCACCACGGTGCTCGCGATCACGATGATGCTGTTCTGCCTGTCGGCGTTCCTGATGGACGCGATCGGCATCCATGCGATCTTCGGCGGCTTCATCCTCGGCGTGGTGATGCCGCGCGGGCTGTTCACGCAGGAGCTGAAGAAGAAGGTCGAGCCGCTCGCCGTCGTGCTGCTGCTGCCGCTGTTCTTCACCTATTCAGGGCTCAACACGCGGATCGACATGGTCAATTCGCCGCAGCTGCTGCTGATCGCGCTCGGTATCCTGGCGGTCTCGATCGCGGCCAAGTTCGGTGCCTGCTATCTCGCCGCGCGGATCGCGGGCGAGGACAATCGCACCGCATTGGGCATCGGTGCGCTGATGAATTCGCGCGGGCTGATGGAGCTGATCATCATCAATATCGGCCTGCAAAAGGGGATTATCGGCCCCACTTTGTTCTCGATGCTGGTGCTGATGGCGATCGTCACGACGATGATGGCCGGGCCGCTGTTCGAGCTGGTCTATGGCCGCAAGGCGCGGGAGACCGGCGAGCTTGGCGCGCTGAAGGGCGGCCTCGCCCCCGACGCCGCCTGAGAAATCGCATGGGCAAGGGAATGATACGGGCGCTCGCGCTCGCAACCTTGGGCGCGGCTATGCAGGCCGCGACCGCTCAGGCGCAGGACATCGTACTGAAGCCGCTGATCGACGCCCGGCTACGCTACGAGCATGACGATCAGGACGGCATCGCCAAGTCCGACGACGCGCTGACCCTGCGCATCCGCAGCGGAGTGAAAGCGACGACCGGCCCGTGGTCGGCGCTGGTCGAGTCCGAGGCGACGATCGGCATCGCCAACAACTATAATGACGGGTTCAACGGCCGACCGCTGCCGGTCATCGCCGACCCGCAGAATATCGAGCTGAACCGCGCGCAGCTCAACTACTCGAAGGATGGGCTGAGCGTGACCGCCGGGCGGCAGCTGCTCGAACTCGCCGACCAGCGCTTCGTCGGCCCCGCGAGCTGGCGCCAGAACCAGCAGACCTTCGATGCCGCCCGCGCCAGCTGGACTCACGGCAAGCTGACCGCCGATGTCACTTATTCCTGGGATGTCCGCACCGTGTACGGGATCGACGGCACGCCCGCCCGGCCACAATCGATCCCCGGCGATAACTGGTTCGGGCAACTGGCCTATGCGACGCCGATCGGCACCGTCAGCGGCTTCGCCTATCTGGTCGATCAGGATCTGGCGGCGCTGTCGGGCTATCGCTTGTCGAGCCAGACCTACGGCGTCCGCATCGCCGGGTCGCGACCGATCGCGAAGGGCTGGAAGCTCGCTTATGTCGGCAGCTTCGCCCGGCAGAGCGACTATAAACGCAATCCCAATGACTATGCCGCCAGCTATTACATCGCGGAGGCGACCGCGAGCGGCCCGGTCTGGTCGGCGACCGCCGGATATGAAGTGCTGGGCGCCGACAAGGGCGTGGCGCTGACCAGCGTGCAGACGCCGCTCGCTTCCTTCTTCAGGTTCCAGGGCTGGGCGAGCAAGTTCACCACCACCCCGCCCGACGGCGTCCGCGATTTGTACGGCACAATCGCGGGTAACTGGAAGGCGGCCGGGCTGCTCACCGGGTTCGGGCTCGGCGCGACCTATCACCGCTTTGCCGCCGACCGGATGTCGCGGCTTTATGGCGATGAGGTCGACCTGATCGCATCGGCCAAGCGCGGGCGCTACGTCCTGGCGGCCCGGCTGGCGCGCTACAACGCCCAGAGCTTCGCCACCGACACGACCAAATTCTGGCTGACGCTGGACTGGGTGCTGTAGCCCCCTCTCGGCATTCGTTTCTGCTCAGGCGTTCTCGGCACCGCTGCCTCGATCGTGGACAGGCGAACGAACACTCTCGAATGTCCATCCGGCCTAGAGCTGCATCGGAACGTTGCTCCCGTCGTCTGCGTTTTTCGGCAAACAACCATAGGAGAGCACCGATGTCCGACAATACGACGCTTCGCGGACCGGCCGACGCCGCGCGCATTTCGCTCAAGGAAGACTATGAAGTCCGGTACTGGGCCGGCAAGTTCGACACCAACGCCGATCGGCTGCGCGAAGCGGTGGGCTCGGTCGGCAACAGCGCGGTAGCGGTCGAGCAGTATCTCAAGAACCACCGCTGAGCGATTTTCGGTGAGATGGATCGTGCGATGATCCATGACAATCAAAGCGGCTTGTGCGAAATTCCGTGCGATGCCGACACCCAATCTCGACGATTTCGCTCAGTTCGCGGCGGTGGCCGCAGCCGGCGGGTTTCGCGCGGCGGCGCAAGCGAAGAACCTCTCCGCCTCGTCGCTCAGCGAGGCGGTGCGGCGGCTGGAGAGCGACCTCAACGTCCGCCTGCTCAACCGCACGACGCGGAGCGTCACTCCGACCGAGGCCGGCCAGCGCCTGCTCGACCGGCTGACCCCGGCGCTGGCCGAGCTGGAACATGCCACCGACGACCTCCTGGCCGAATCCGACCGCCCCTCGGGCACCTTGCGGCTCAACGTGCCTGTCGTCGTCGCGCGCTACATCCTGCCGCCGATCGCCGCGCGTTTCCTCGCCGCTCATCCCGGCGTCCGGCTGGAGGTCGACGCCCAGGACGCGTTCGTCGATGTGCTCGCCGCCGGTTTCGACGCCGGCATCCGCTATGAGGAGAGCGTCGATCGCGACATGATCGCGATCCCGATCGGCCCGCGCCGGCAGCGCTTCGTCTGCGTCGCGTCGCCCGCTTTCCTTGCCCGGCACGGCACGCCCCAGCATCCGCGCGATCTCGCCAGCCTGCCGCGGATCGGTCATCGCTTTGCCAGCGGGCGGCTGATCGTCTGGGAATTCGAGCGCGACGGGCAGCGCGTTCGCCTCGCTCCCGAAGGGCCGTTGATCGCCAATGCGCTTGAAATGGAGATCGCCGCCGTGGTCGCCGGGCTGGGCGTGGGGGTGGGATTTGCCGAATTCTTCGCGGCCGAACTCGCCGATGGCGAACTGGTCGAGATTCTGGCCGACTGGCAGGAGGACTTCCCCGGTCCCCTGCTTTATTATCACAGCCGCCGGCTGATGCCCGCCCCGTTGCGCGCCTTCATTGATTTCGTCCGTACCGACCGATCACACCAAAATGGTGCATGAATCCGTCGGCGGCATGACGATCAGCAAGCACTTGCTAACGTCTGCACGCTACGGCTGCGGGCTATGTCCTTTCGTATCCATCGTACCGTTGGCCATGCCTCGCGCTCGACATGGAGCGCGCTGGCGCTCGATGCCGACGCCGCGCCCGAGGTAGCCGAGAGCCGGCTGGCGCGAATCGCGGAAGTTTCCTCGGTCTGGCCGTCGGTCGTGTTCGCATTGCTGCTCGCGCCGATCGTGGTCGGATTCATCGTCCGCTCGACCGGCCATGCCGAGCTACTGTCGCAAGTCGCGATTCGCGGCAGCGTGATCGCGACGATGGCCTTTGCCGCGCTTGCCCAGTTCAAGATCACGGCCGCCCGGCAATGGCCGACCCAGGTCCAGGTTCGCACACTGACCATCTGCATGGCCGGGATCGCCGCGGGCCTGCTTTCGCTCGTGCCGTTGATCAGCAAGGGTCCGGTCACCGAAGAACATCTGTCGGGTTTCGTCGCGATCTTCGCGGCGGTCACGATCACCGCGATCGCGATCCATCCGCTGCGCGCCGCGACGCTCGCTTTCGCAACCGCCCTGGCGATCATGGTCGGAATCCACACCGGCGCGTCGCTCGCCACCGCGGTCGCGGCGCTCGCCCTGGCCAGCCTGGCGCTCGCCACGCTGCGGCTGGCGCGCGACGATCTGGCGCTGCGCGACCGCGCACTCGCCTCGACCAGCGCCGGCCGCCTCGCCGCGCAATTGGTCCGCGAAGTCGAGGAGCATGGCGACGGCTGGTTCTGGCAGACCGACCGTCACGGCCAGATCGCGTACCTGTCGGACAAGGTCGGGCGCGAGCTGGCGCGGATCGGCGTCGAATCGCGCGGCGCGCGGCTGACCGACATCTTCCGGATCGACACCGGCAATGGCGATACCGAGCGCACGCTCAACTTCCACCTATCCTCGCGCACCAGCTTTTCCGATTATTCGGTCTGTCCGGCGGCGAACGAGGATGCCGACCGCTGGTGGTCGATTTCGGGCCGCCCGATGCTCGACGAGCTCGGCCGGTTCCAGGGGTTTGTGGGCTCGGGCCGCGATCTGACCGAAAAGCGCCGCTCGGAAGCCGAGATCACCCGCCTCGCACTATTCGACGGGCTGACCGGGCTGGCCAACCGCCAGCGCATGCGAGTCTCGCTCGACAAGATGCTCGCGCCGCACGGCGCTCGGCACAGCACCACCAGCCTGTTCCTGCTCGACCTCGACCGCTTCAAGGCGGTCAACGACACGCTCGGCCATCAGGTCGGCGACGCCTTGCTCAAGCAAGTCGGCCAAAGACTGCAACGTGCGATCGGCGAAGCCGGCCTGGTCGGCCGCCTGGGCGGCGACGAATTCCAGGTGCTGCTGCCCGGCATGGGCAATCGCGACACGCTGGGTGAGCTGGCGCGCACCGTCATCGAATCCCTGTCACAGCCTTATTTCATCGACGGATCGTCGATCTCGATCGGCGTCTCCGTCGGCATCGCGGTTGCGCCGGAGGATGGCACCGATTCGGAAACGCTGATCCGCAATGCCGACCTCGCACTCTACGCCGCAAAGGGTGACGGGCGCGGCGTCCACCGCTTCTTCCGCGAAGAATTGCTGGCTGGGGCGCGCAGCAGGAAGCAACTCGAGGACGATTTGCGCCACGCGCTGTCGAGCGCTCAATTCCACATGGCCTATCAGCCGGTCGTGTCGACTCAAGGCGCCCGGATCGTCGGTTACGAAGCGTTGATCCGCTGGGATCACCCGACTCGCGGCGCGGTCAGCCCCGCCGAATTCATCCCGATCGCCGAGGAATGCGGCATGATCGAGCCGATCGGCGAGTGGGTGTTGCGCACCGCCTGCGCCGAGGCGATGACCTGGCCCAACCATGTCCGGGTCGCGGTCAACGTCTCGCCGATCCAGTTCGCCAACCCGGCGCTGCCCGCGATCGTCACCTCGGCACTCGCCAATTCCGGCCTGGCACCGCACCGGCTCGAGCTCGAGATCACCGAGGGCGTGTTCCTCAACGAAACCGCCAGCTCCGAACAGATGTTCAAGTCGCTGAAGGGGATCGGCGTCCGGCTGGCGCTCGACGATTTCGGCACCGGCTATTCGTCGCTCGGCTATCTGAAAAAGGCGCCGTTCGACAAGATCAAGATCGACCAG
>FSUD01000417.1_pt1 | contig 13934 bp, 10 predicted proteins | sample 1637011 | NCBI WGS metagenome assembly FSUD01 (sample SAMEA3914816, study PRJEB12502) | metagenome | biome: forest; material: soil | place: USA | collected 2011-09-16 | depth 0.3 m
GCAGTCCCGGCCTTGCCGCCGCCGCCGCGCGTTATGCCCAGGCTGCCGCATTGGTTCGCCGCACCCGCGCCGATCTGTTCCCTGAACTGGATATCGGCGGCAATGTCGATCGCGATCGCGTCTCGGCCAACCGCCCGCTCGCTACGACCGGTGCCGCCAAATATACCAACCGGCAGATCGGCGCGTCGCTGTCGTACGAGCTCGATCTATTCGGCCGAATCCGCAATTCGGTGAAGGCGAGCGAGGCGAGCGCCCAAGCGAGCGCTTCCGATCTCGCCGGAGTCCGGCTCGGGTTGCAGGCACAACTCGCCAGCGCCTATTTCGACCTGCGCGGTCTGGATGCCCGGATCGTCCTGCTGCGCCAGACCGTCGCCGCCTTTCAGCGCGCGTTCGATTTGACTGATACCCGCCATTCGGGCGGTATCGCCTCCGGCATCGATGTCAGCCGGGCGCAAAGCCAGCTGTCCAGCGCCAAGGCAGAACTGGAGTCTGTGGCGATCGACCGCGCGCGCGACGAGCACGCAATCGCAGTCTTGATCGGCGAAAACCCGTCCACCTTCTCACTGCCGATCGTCGATGCTGAACTCGCGCCGCCGGCCATCCCGGTCAGCCTGCCCTCGACCCTGCTCGAGCGCCGCCCCGACATCGCCGCCGCGGAGCGCCGAGTTGCTGCCGCCAATGCCCAGATCGGCGTAGCCCGCGCGGCGCTGTTTCCCAGCGTCACGTTGGGCGCGCAGGGCGGATATGAAGCAGTGCGCGGCAGCTTGTTGAGCGCGTCGAACACCTTCTGGGCGCTTGGTCCGCTGTCCGCCGCGATGGCGATCTTCGACGGAGGCGCCCGGCGCGCCAATGTCCGCATCTCCCGCGCGCAATATGACGAGGCCGCCGCCAATTACCGCCAAACCGTGCTGACCGCGTTCCGCGAAGTCGAGGACGATCTGGCGGCGGGGCGCCAGATGATCGACCAGGAGCGCAACCAGCGCGAAGCCGCGGCCGCGGCCGAGCGCACGCGCGATCTGGCGCTGACTCGCTATCGCGACGGCGCAGCGGATTATCTCGAGGTCACGATCGCCCAGACGGCGGCGCTCGATGCCGAACGCACGTTGCTCGATCTGCGCGCGCAGCAACTGGCGACTGCCACCGACACGGTTCGGGCGCTGGGCGGATTGTATTAGCCTTTAGTTTTATCGCGGTACCGGCCCGCACCCCCCACCCGACCGCCCAATCAGGTTACTCTATGGGCGGTCGGGTGGGGGGTGCGGGCTGGTACCGCGACCATCAGAAGAAAGCTCGGGCCCGGCAGGACTGGCGAAAAGGGGGGGTGCCAGCCTGCCGAGCCCGAACTGCTGCGTGCGCTACAGTCCGATTTGTAGCGTTGCCCGCAGCGACAGGGCCGCGCGACCCTGTTGTTCTTCAGCGCCTGCTTCGCCGCTGACCCGGAAGCCGGGAGCCCCTGCGGACGCGCGCAGGCGCCCGACCCAGCCGCTGGTCCGCTCGTCCGGGACCAATGTGAAGCTCTGCCCACCAGCATAGTTCGCGGTGGTCGCGCCCAGCTCGCCGCTCAGGATCTGGCGGCGGCCGCCCTCGGCCTCGATGTTGAACCAGCCATTCTCCTTCGACCCGAACGCCAGGCCGACGGCCATCGTCGCGTTGGCGGCGAGTTCGTCGCTCACGCGCTTGGCGATGTTCAGGTCGAACGCAGCGCCGCCACCGGTCTCGGCATGAGCGTCTTCGGTCAGGCGGTAATAGTCGATCGACGCGATCGGGCGGAACGTGATGTGTCCGACTGCGCCCTCATAGGAAGCGCCGGCGGTTCCCGAATAGAGCTTGCCGCCCCAGTCGGACGTCGACTTGAGATCCACCGCCGTGGTGCCGTTCATGCCGCTGAACTGACGGGTACTCGAAAAGTCGATCTTGGCGATCGAGCCCCGGGCGAACGGGCGCAGCCCGCCCCACTCGCCGCGCCAGTAGACGGCCATTTCGTATTGATCGTCCCCGACGGTGTTGCTGGTCCCGTTATCGTCATCCGAACCGTGCAGATAGGCGATCGACAGGCCGAAATTGCCGAGCTTGGTCTTGTATTCGGCGCCGCCGGCGGTGCCCCAGCCATTGACGTCGTACGACGCGGTGTTGCCGAAGCTCTTGGCCCGGCCCCAGGCGACTTCCTCGATCCAGTAACCCCATTTGCCTTCATCGACGAACGGCGCACCGCCATCGGTCAGCATCCGGCCGATCGCCCGCGAACCAGAAGTCACCGCTTCGAACGTGCCACCGGCATGATCCGGCAGCATCGAGCGGATCGCGTTCTGGAAGGTCGGGGCGTCGCGGATGGTGAGGTACGCGCCCGCGACGTTCGCGTCCTTGCTCAGCGCGGCATAGATCGCGTCATAGGCGCTGGCCTCCGAACGGTTGAGGTTCAACTCGGTCGCCGACTTGCGGGTGATGTCGATCGAGATTTCGTTCGCCGCGCCGCCGGTCGCGATCACGCTCTTGTAGAGATAGGGCAACGACACCGAGGAGGTCGTCAGGTTGCTCGCCCCGGTGATCGATCCAGCGGTGAGCACGGTGTATTGCGCGGTGCCGGTGACCAGCCCGTTGAGCGTGACCGCCAGCGTCGAGCCCGCAGCAAAACTCGCATTACCCGCAACGATATAGTGCGTCGCCGTATTGTTGGTCGTATCGATCGTGACGCCCAGTGCACCGGTCGCGCCGACTGACAGCGATCCGATCGAGGCCGTGGTTCCCGTCACGCCGAACGTGCCGCCGTTGACATTGACCGCCAGCGCGCCGGCATTGACCAGAGTGCCCGAGAATATCGAGGTGTCGTTCAACGTCAGCGTATCCACGCCGCCGCCGAAATCGACCGTGCCGGTGAATGTCGAGGTGCCCGCCAGCGACATCGTGTCGGCACCGCCGCCGAACGTCGCGTTGCCGGTAAATGTCGAGCCGCCCGACAGCGCCAGCTTGTTGTCGCCGGCGCCGAAGGTGGCGTTGCCGGCCATCGAGCCCTGGGCGATGCTGAACGTGTCGTTACCGCTGCCGAAGCGGACATCGCCGACGATCGACGGCGCGGTGGTGGAGGTGGTCGCGGTCTGGTTGACCGTGGCGCCCGTGGTGTTGACGCTCAAGTCGATCGCGACATTGGTGGCGCCGCCGCTCGCAGAGATCGTGCCGCTATTGGTGACCGTCGTAACGCCGCCCGACAGGTCGACGATGCCGGTAGCCGCGGCGGCAGTGCCGGCCGCCGCCTTGATCGTGCCCGAGTTGGTGATCGTGCTGACCGAGGCTCCGGCGTCGATGACGACCGCGCGCGAGCTTTGCCCGGCAACACTGGCGCCCGAGGCAGTGACCGACCCGCCAATCTGGATCGCCGGAACCGATGCGCCGCTGCCGACGCGGATCGCCGTCGCATTGCCGTTGAGCGCCGTCGCGGTGACGCTGCCGTTGACGCGCATGCCGGTGGCGATCGACACCGCGCCGCCCATGCCGCCGATGACGACCGCGTTGGCATCGACGCCGGTATAAAGGCCGTTGCCGGTCGCGGTGCCGTCGATCACCAGGCCGAACCCGCCGGTATTGGCGACCGAGCCGAGCGTCACCGAATTGGTCGCCGAGCCAATCTGCAACGCCGCTGCCGAACCAAAGGACGTGACCGCAGCCGACCCTTCCGTGGCATCCGGAATTCCGTCCTTGTCGACGTCGGGATCGGTGGTGCTGAGCGTCGGCGGAATAGCCAGGATCACGCCGCCCGCAACGTTGCCGGTAATCGACACAGCCGGTCCGCCCTGAAGCAAGTCATCGGCATCGAGCTTGCTCACATCGGCCGGCGGCGTCGTGTAGCGATAACCGGTGCTGCTGATCGCCCCCTGCAGCGTGACCGCGCCAGAGACGTTGCCACCGATCACGACCGCGCTGGCATTGGCACCCTGCGCGGTGATCGTGCCCGCGGCGCGGACCGATCCTGTGACATCGCCGGTCTTCACTGCGACCGAACGGTCGCCGACCACCGCGACCGTGCCGTCGACCGAAAGGTTGCCGGTCAGCGGCCCGCCGAGCAGGATGCCGTAGGAATCGTTGCCATTCACGGTGATCGACCCGGTGCTGGTGTTAGTGATCGAGCCGGTGAAGGCGCCCGCGGTGCGGATGCCCGCGCGGCCGGTGCCCGAGGCGAACGGGCCATCCAGATCGCCGTCATTATCGGAATCGGTCGGCGCATAGGTCTCGTTGATGATGATCTTGCCAGTATTCTCGATCGTGCCAGATCCTCCCGCGGTCGCGCCGATGCCGGTCGAGCCGTCGGCGTTGGTGATCTGGACCGTGCCCTGGTTGCTGACCTTGTTGTTGCTGTCGACCGTGACCGCGGTGCCGGTGGTCACGGTGACCGATCCGGTCGAGGTGATCGTGGTGTCGCCGGATGCCGACGTCTTCACCGGCGTCATGGTCGCGGTCGAGATGCTGGTCTGCGCCGCGGCCGAATTGGCGGCGAGAAGGGCAATCGGGGTAAGGCAGGTGGTGGCGAGCAGAACGCGCATCGAGGTCCCTTTGGTTCGCGGGCGCCTTGGGGAACAGCACCCATTCGCAAGGGAGGACGGAGCGGATCGCGGCCAGCCTTGGCGGGCGCGCAAATTTTTTTAGAAAGCGGCGTCGAAACCCAGCCGCACGGTGCGCGGGCGCAGCGGCGTGATCTGATGTTCCCCGGAAATTGCAAAGGGCGTACCGAGCGCGAAGCGGTTCCCCACTTCATCGGTCAGGTTGGTCGCGCTCAACGTCACCGCGAACTTCTCGAACGACAGCCGCGCGGAAACCCGGGTGTCGAGATAGTCGCCCTGCGATGCCCCCAAAATCGGCCCGACGCCGAGCCGCGACTTGCCGGTATAGCGCGCCGAGGCGTCGAGCGAGAGCTGCGCACCGTCCGATACCGCGACATCGTATTTGACCGATCCGCGTGCCACGACATTGGCGATATTGGGCACCTGACTCGTCGGACCGAGGATGGCGGCGATAGTGGCGGCGGTGACAGGAGCAGCGGCGCCGCCGAACCTGGCAAGCGTAAAGAATGTCAGATTGGGGCGAGTGATCCGGCTGTCGTTGATCGAGGCGCCGCCTTCGACGCGAAGCCCCTTGACCGGCGTCCAGCCGGCCGTGGCCGACAGCGACCAGATCCGCCCGTCGCCGATGTTCGCGGTACTGGGCAAGCCGCGGGCGTCGATATAATCGGCCTGGATGTTGCGCCACACGGTATGCGACGCGCTGAGCGACAGATCGACACGCCCGGTCTCCGGCGCGCCGTGCCGCACGCCGACCTCCATCGTCGCGGCGCGATCGTTGAGGAATCGGCGCACGAAATCGCCCTCGATCGCGAGGCCACCGGGGCGGAAACTCTCCTGATATCGGGCATAGAGCGTCAGATGATCGATCGGGGTCGCCGACAAGGCGATAGACGGCAGGAAGGCTGACTCGGCGCGGCCAGCCGTGACCGCCAGATTGGCGCGGGCGAGCAAGGGTTGAACGTCCTGCCCCTCACCGGTCAGCCACGCCCTGCTGTACCGGCCGCCGCCGGTCAGGATCAGGTGCGGCATCAACTCGACCGATACCTCGCCATAGCCGGTCGCCTCGGTGATGCGGTTGGTCACACCGGTCGCGGGAACGGGCATGTCGGGCGGGCCGAGCGCACGGGTGAGCTCGGTCGAATTGCGCACGAAACTGACCCCCACGACCCAGCCCAGGCCATTCTCCATCGGCTGCGACAAGCGGTTTTCGAACGAAAACAGGTTGGTGCGGTTACGCTGCTTGAACAGCCGTTCCGGTCCGGTGGGGAAGCTGGCGTCGTAGCGTTCGCTCAGCCGCTGCCGCGCGATCCCCAGCGACGACACGAACAACAGGTCGCCGAACTTGCGGCTCGCGACTGCCTCGCCCAACGCATAGCTCGCGTCGCTGCCTTGCGGCAGACGGCTCGACCGAGTCAGCGGCGGGTCGCCGGTGTCGGCATATTGGCTGTCGAGATTATGGATCTTCTGGTAGGTGCCGCCGAGATCGAGCGTCCAGCCAGCAAATTCGCTCCGCAGCATCGCCCGGCCGCCGACGATGTTGGAGCGGTTGACGTCGTTCTTCTGCCGCAGCGGATCGTCGATATAGCCGCCCTCGGTAATGCCGTAAGCGACCGCGCGCAGCGCGACCGCGTCGCGCACGACCGGCAGGTTGATCATCCCGGCGAGATCGCCCCCCGGTGCGCCATGCCAGGTTGCGGACACGCCGCCGGTCACCATCCCCTGGGTCTGATCGAGATCGGGCGTATTGCGCACGATGCGGATGATGCCGCCCAGCGACCCGGCGCCGTACAGAGTGCCTTGCGGCCCCTCGAGGATCTCGACCGAATCGACATCGTAGAGCCGGAGGTCGGGATCGGGCGCGTTATAGGTCAGCCGGACGTCGCCGACATATTGGCCGACGGTCGCCTGAGTCGGGCCGGTGAAGCTCGAATCGGCGATGCCGCGGATGAACAGCTTGTTGCGCCCTGCCCCGAGATAGGTCGACGAGACCGTTGTCACTCGCGACAGGACCGCGTCCGACCCGGTCTCCCCGCCCCGGCCCAGATCGGCCCCGCCGAGTACGGTGACCGCACCGGGATAGCCATCCAGCCGCATATCTCGCTTGCTGGCGGTGATGACGATATCGTCGCGCGATACGGAAATTGGAGGCGGTGCGGTCCGTTTGAACGCTATTCGGCTCGGTTTCGCGACCGGCTTGGGCGCTGCCACGACGCGCCATACGCCGGGCGAGGCGGCAACCGCGCGTGTACCGGTTCCACGTAACAGGATGGCGAGAGCGCGTTCGGCGCTCATCCGGCCGCGAACTGCCGGGACGGGCCGCTGCCAGAGGGCAGGGTCGTTGACTGCGACCACGACGCTGACTCGCGCCTGATTGCCCAGCGCGGCGATCGCCTGGGACAGAGTACCGGCGGGAATATCGAGCTGCTGGTCGCGCGCCGACGCGGGGCTCGCGATCGCACAGCACCCCGCGACGATCGCGAGGCCGATCGGATATTTCATGGGCCGGCGATCATCCACTTCTCGCCCGAATGGGTCACCTTGACGCCAAGCAGCGCACCCAACCGGGACATGGTCGGCTCAGCACCACCGTCAAGCCGGACGACGCCGCGAAAGGTCATGCGGGCGGCCGATGCCGCCACCGCGACCTTGATGCCCAGATTGCGCTCCAGATCGGCGGCGACGCGAGATAGCGGTGCGCCGTCATAGATCAATTGCCCATCGCGCCAGGCGCCGACATCGGACGGCTTGATCGCAGCGACGGCGATCGTCGTGCTATGCTTGGCATCGACCAGCCGCTGGCCGGCCGGGATACGGATCGCCTGGCCATCGGGATTGAAGATCACCAGCCCCTCGCTGACGGCGACGTCGAGACCATCATCGTCCCGCGTAACCTCGAATGTCGTTCCGGCATCGAGCAGCGTGGCATCGGCGCTTTCGACACGGAACGGATGTGCTTTATCATGAACGACGATGAATACAGCCTGTCCGCGATCGAGCGACGCGAAGCGGGGATCGCGACGGTCGAGCTTCAGTCGCGTGGCGCCGTTCAGTTCGATCCGCGATCCCGCCAGCTGCACCGTGCGCCGCTCGCCCGCGGCGGTCTGCACCGCATAGATGTCGCGCGACGGCCAGAGCGACCAGGTGCCGACCGCGACGGCCAATGAGGCTGCCACGGCACCGCCCAGCCAATAGCGGCGAACGGGCTGCGATTCTTCGGGAACAGCCTCATCCGCCACGGGCCAGGCCAGCTGCGGGAGCATGTCGTCCAGCCCGCGATCGGTGCCAGCCATGCCGGCATAAGCCGCGAGGTGATCGGGCGACGCGGACAGCCACGCCTCGAATGCCGGCCAGTCGTGGAAATGCTCATCGCGCTGGCGGATCAGCCAGTCGATTGCCTCAGTGTCGATCGCGCGTTGCCGGTCGCTCATATACGCCTCCTGCCCTGGAAGACGGAGCCGTTGCGGTCAAACCTCATCGATCGACCTCCGATAGTCGAGCATCGCGCGATACGCCCGGCGCAGATCGGCCTCGACCGTACTCAGACTGATCCCCATCTCGCGCGCGATATCGCGTTGCTGGACGCCATCGACACGATGGCGGCGAAAGATCGTCGCAGCCCGCTCGCCCAGCGTATCGAGCACCGATTCCGCGCCCGCCAGCACTTGCCGCGCCGCCAGCACGCGATCGGCCGAGGGTTCGTCGGAGCGATCGGTATCCGCCGGCCCCACCGCATCGCTCCACTGGCGTTCGCGAAGCTCGGTCTGGCGGCGCGAGCGGAAACGGTCGACCATCAGATTGTTCGCCGCGCGGTAGAGATAGGACAAGGGCTGAGCGATCGGCCCCGCTTCCGCCGCGCCGACGCGCAGCCACAATTCGTGCAGCAAGTCCTCGGCCGATTCGCCAGCGCCATGCGCGGCGAGAAAGCGCAACAACGCCCCGCGATGCGCGAGCATGACGGCCTGGAGACCGGAGGGCGGTGCGTCATCCATGGCTGGCAATACGGGGGTTATAGTCAATCGATCAAAGGGGGTTGCGCCCAATACGTCCTTCGGCGGCAGCGATCCACCCCTTCGCGCGCGGCGATGCTTTTCCTATAGAGCGCTCCGACTGGACATCATGGGGATGAAGTTCCGACATGCACCGCCTGATCGCCGCCATCGCCGGAGCGCTGTCGCTCGTCATTGCCATGCCCGCATCGGCGCAAACGGTCCGGGCGAAACCCGCCCCGGTTCGCCCGCCGCCCATCGTCCGGCCGCGCACGATCCTGTTCGTCGGCAACAGCTTCACCCAAGGCGCGCTGTCGGCGGTCAGGCATTATCGCAGCAACATGGTCACCGACCTGAACGGTGACGGCAATGGCGGCGTGCCAGCCTTGTTCAAGACCTTCACCGAACAGGCCAGGCTGAACTACGCGGTCGCCCTTGAAACCCAGGGAGGGCGGAACCTGGCGTTCCACTGGAACGAGCGGCGGCAGCGCGTCAATCGCGCCTGGGACGTCGTGATCCTGCAGGACTATAGCACGCTCGATCGCGACGTACCGGGCGATGCGGGCGGTCTTCGCAAGTTCGCACCGCTGTTCGCCGCGATGTTCCGCCGCACCAATCCGCGAGTCGATGTCCAGCTGATGGCGACATGGTCACGCGCCGATCTGACCTACAAGCCCGGCAGTCCGTGGTCGGGGCGGCCGATCACCGCGATGGCGGCGGACCTTCGCCTGGCGGCCGATCAGGTGAAGCGCGAGACGCCCGCCATCACCGGTGTGTTGCCGGTCGGGGAGGCATGGAACCGGGCGATCACGGCGGGGATCGCCGACCCCAACCCGTATGACGGCATCAATTTCGGGCAGGTCAATCTGTGGACCTACGACCAGTATCACGGCAGCATCTACGGCTATTATCTGGAGGCATTAGTGGTGTTCGGCCGCGTGACCGGAGTCGATCCGCGCACGCTGGGCGCTCGCGAACGCGCCGCAGAAGACCTGGGCATCTCGCCCTGGATGGCCACCGCGCTACAGACGGTGGCGCACGATCAGCTGGCGGCGGGGCGCTGATATCCTGCCAGCAATAATGCGCCGTCGAGTGGCGACCCTTTCGCCTCAGTCAGGCGAGCAGCGGTGCCGACGCGCAGCCAGGGCTTGAGCCGCGGCGCCAGCCCGCCGGCCAGCGCCAGGCGCGGCGCCCCGCGTGCGAAAATCGTCGTGATGAAGCGTTCGACGTGCAGCGCGGCGTCCTCGACGATCGACAGCGCGAGTTCGTCGCCGCTCTCGGCGAAGTCCATCACCAGCGGGGCGATGCTGCCATAATCGGCCGGCGTTGCCTTATCCATCCAGGCGATGACATGCAGCACGTCATGATCGAACCGCCCGGTCACGGCATCCCCCAGCTGGGTGCGCTTGCTGCGCCCGTCCAGCCCGCGCAGAGCGTGGCGTACCGCGCTCAGGCCGAGCGCCGCGCCGCTGCCTTCGTCGGAGATCGGAAAGCCATAGCCACCGATCGTGAACCGCTTTCCATTCGCCTGGACGAAACCGATGCTGCCCGTGCCCAGGATCAGCGTCGCGCCATCCTCGCCGGCATGCGCGCCGAGATTGGCGATCGCCGCATCGCTGTCGAGCGCGACCGATCCTAACGGAAAACCCCAGGCCAACAATGCATCGGCGACGCCTTCGCGCGAAATACCGGCGATGCCGAACCCCGCCGCGACTTCCGCCTTGTGGCCGCTCAACCCGGCAGTGCTCAGCACCTCACCGCAAATCGCAATCAGCGCGGCGTGCAGTTTCTCGAGCCCGATCCGTGCATTGGCCGGACCGGTCTCGGCATTGGCCAGCACTGCGCCCGACGCGTCGATCAGGCAAGCGCGGCAATGGCTGCCCCCGGCATCGACTCCGATGAAATAGCGCGGCGGCATCGGCTTCTCCTCTTTAAGCAGGCGTTCCGCCGATCCAGACTTTGGCGACGTCGAGGGCGGGCGTCAGGTGAACCAGATCGGCGACCAGACCGGGCGCAATCGCCCCACGCTCCCCCGCCAGACCCAGGAAATCGGCCGGCGTTCCGCTCGCCATGCGTGATGCATTCTCCGGACTAACCCCAATCATCTCCACCGCGTTGCGAAACGCACTGCCCATGTCGAGGCTCGACCCCGCCAGCGTGCCGTCGGCGCCGCGGCAGATGCCATCGACCACGCGAATTTCCTGATCGCCGAGCATGAAATGATCGATATCGCTGCCGACCGGCGGCATCGCGTCGGTGACCAGCATCGCACCCTCGATCCCGCGTGCCGCCAGCGCCAGCCGCATCGACACCGGATGGACGTGATGCCCGTCCGCGATCAGCCCGAAGCGGCTGTGGCGGTCGTCCAGCGCCGCGCCGACCATGCCGGGCTCGCGCCCGGTCAGCCCGCTCATCGCGTTGAACAGATGTGTGAAACCGTCCAGCCCTTCATCGAGCGCGGTGAGCGTCTGGTCGTAGGACGCCATGCTGTGCCCGGCGCAGACGATCACTCCGGCGGCGCGGAGCTGCGCAATCATCCCCGGCGGCGCAAGCTCGGGCGCAATCGTCACCAACCGCTTACCGCGCCCCGGCCGCGTCAGCAGCGCGATCTCATCCTCGCCCAGCACGCGCAGATGCGCCGGGTCATGGATGCCATGCTTGGCCGGGTTGAGGAACGGCCCCTCGATATGGATGCCGACAATGCCTGGCACGCCGTCTTCGATAGCGGCGTCGATGGCGTCGATCGCTTGCGCAACCTTGTCGAGCGTGTCGCTGATCAGCGTCGGCAGCAAGGCGGTGGTACCGAACCGGCGATGCGCCACCGCGATCGCCGCGATGCCGTCGACATCGATATGGTCGTTGAACAGCACGCCGCCCCCGCCATTGACCTGGATATCGATAAAGCCGGGCACCAGCCAGCCACCGCCCAGCCGCTCGATCTCGGCGCCAGCCGGAACCTCGCCCGGCGCATCGACCCCCGCGATCCGGCCGTCCTCGACCATCAGCACGCGATCGTCATGCACACCGTGCGGGGTCACGATCCGGGCGCCGGAAAAAGCGTGCAGCGTCATCGGGCTTCCGTCACCTTCTCGGGCGAGGGGCGATGAGGCGCTTCCGCCGCTTCCGTAAACATCAGGGAAGAGTCCACGCAGCGCGCCTCCAGGTCATCGCGCTCCTAGCTTCCTTGCCGCGCCTCTTACAACTGATACATGTCCGCCCCTTACCCGAATCCGAGAGCTCGCCATGTCCACCGAAGCCGCTGATCCCCGTTTCACCGATATCGACGGCTGGCCGACCCCGATTGCGGTCGAGGCAATGCTGGAGGGGCAACTCGCCGCCGTCGCCGCGGTCCGCGACCAGATCGCGGCAATCGCGCGCGCCGCCGATGCTTCGGCCGAGCGGCTGCGGAGCGGCGGGCGGCTGGTCTATGCCGGCGCCGGCACGTCGGGTCGAGTCGCGGTGCAGGACGGTGTGGAACTGACCCCGACCTATAATTGGCCCCGCGAGCGTCTGGTCTTTCTGCTGGCGGGCGGCGGTCCGGCAATGACCGCAAGTGTCGAGGGTGCCGAAGACGATGCCGACGCGGCGCGAGCGGCAATCGCGGTACACGCGGTTGGCCCGCAGGACGTCGTGATCGGCGCTGCCGCCAGCGGGCGCACGCCCTTCACGATCGCGGCCATCGAGGCAGCGCGGACGGCGGGCGCACTGACCATAGGCATCTGCAACAATCCGGATTCGCCGCTGGCGGCCGCCAGCGAGATCGCGATCGTCGTCGATACCGGCAGCGAGGCCGTGGCGGGATCGACCCGGATGAAGGCGGGCACTGCGCAGAAGGTCGTGCTGAACCTGTTGTCCACTGCGACGATGCTGCGGCTGGGGCTCGTCTATCGCGGGTTGATGGTCAACATGCGCGTGACGAATGACAAGCTCGCGGCGCGCGCGCGCGCGATGGTCGCGCGCATCGCCGAGGTCGATGAAGAGGTGGCGTCGAACGCCCTGCGCGCGACGAGCAACGACATCAAGCGAGCCGTGCTCGTCGCGCGGGGTGCGGCTCCCGACGCGGCGGCAGCGATATTGGCGCAAGCAAAGGGAAGTTTACGCGCCGCGCTGGCCGATCCGGGAACCGGGGTGGCGTGAACCGCGCAGGGTAGTGCGGTTCACGCCGGCGACCGTCACTTCATGACGATCGCCTGGGGCTCGTTCGGCTGCTTGTCAGCCAGAGCGGTTTGAGCCTGATCGCACTTCACGATCGGCGCATTGTGGACCAGCTTGCCCGCCGGGGTATGAACCTGCTGGATCGTGCACCCCTTGGCCAGGGCGTCCGACACCGCCTGAGGGCCGGTATTCTGTGCGACAGCGGGAAGTGCAATCAGTGCCAGCGGGGCGGCGAGTAACAGACGAAGCATCGAATTCTCCTAAGGGGACGTTGCCGACATCACCTAGGCACCTCATCTTGCGCATCCTTGGCGCGTGCGTGACAAAATGTTGCTGGGGATCGAGCGGAGCGGTCATCGCGTTGACGCAACCAATCATGCTACCTAGGTCGCCAGCCACACCATGACCTCCCCCAACATCATCCTCGTCGAAGACGATCCGCCGCTGCGCACGCTGACCACCCGGGCGCTTCAGGAAAACGGCTATATCGTCCGCCCCGCTGCCACAGCACCCGAAATGTGGCGAGCGTTCGAGGGCGGTCCGGTGGATCTCGTCCTGCTCGACGTGATGCTGCCGGGCACCAGCGGCATCGACCTGTGCCGCCAGATTCGCCGCCAGAGCGACGTGCCGATCATCTTCATCTCGGCCAAGGGCGCCGAGACCGACCGGGTGATAGGGCTGGAGCTGGGCGCCGACGATTATATCGCCAAGCCGTTCGGCACGCGCGAACTGATCGCCCGAATCCGCGCCGTGCTTCGCCGCCATTCGATCGAGCGCGCGCCGGCCGATCGCGAACAGGGCCTGCTTCGCTTCGACGGCTGGACACTCAATCTGCCGCGCCGCGAATTGCTGTCGCCGACCGGTGCAGGAGTCGACCTGACCGGCGCCGAGTTCGACCTGTTGGTCAGCTTTTGCGACCATGCCCAACGCGTAATCGCCCGAGAGCGCCTGATCGAATTGTCGCGAACTCGCCTGGGCGACTCCTCGGATCGCAGCGTCGACGTGCTGGTCAGCCGGCTTCGCCGCAAGCTGTCGAGCGCGGGCAAATCCGCCCCGATCATCACCGTGCGCGGCGTCGGTTACATGCTCAACGTCCCGGTGGAGCGCGATTGAGGCTGTTGCCGCATGTGCCCTTCGGGCTGATCGGTCGTGTCTTCGCGATCCTGCTGCTCGCGGTGCTGATCGAGACGGGCGCGAGCTTCCTGCTCTACGAGCGCGCCAGCCAATTCTCGGTCCGGCAGGA
>FSUD01000712.1_pt1 | contig 13886 bp, 9 predicted proteins | sample 1637011 | NCBI WGS metagenome assembly FSUD01 (sample SAMEA3914816, study PRJEB12502) | metagenome | biome: forest; material: soil | place: USA | collected 2011-09-16 | depth 0.3 m
CTGTTCCGGCGCCCGTTGGGCCTGCCGATCCCGCACACCGCGATCGTGCCGCGCAACAAGGACCGGATCGGCGACACACTCGCCAATTTCCTGCGCGACAATTTCCTGATCCCCGGGGTGGTGGCGCGGCGGATGCGGCGGCTCGACGTGGCCGGTGCGGCGGGGCGGTGGCTGGCGAATCCGAAAGGCGCTGGTGAGGGCAGGTTGCGGCGCGGTGCATCGCGGCTCGCCGCCGACATGCTGGGATCGCTCGACCAGGAACGGCTGGGCGGGATGGTCCGCACGACGCTGGCGCAGCGGCTGCGTGCGCTGGAAATATCACCGCTGCTCGGCAATGCACTGGCTGCGGCGATCGCCGATCAGCGGCACATTCCCCTGCTCGACGGTATCGTCAAATGGGCGGCCAAAGTGCTGGAGGCCAATGAGCCGGTTGTCCGCGCCATGGTGCATGAGCGCGCCGGGTCGCTGATGCGCTGGACCGGGTTGGACGAGACGCTGGCCAACAAGATCATCGCCGGCCTCGACGGGCTGATCCGCGACATGGCGACCGAGCCCGATCATCCGCTGCGCGCCAAGGCCGAAGAGGGGCTGGCGCAGCTTGCTCACGATTTGCAGCACGATCCGGTGATGCGCGAGCGCGTGGAGGGGTTCAAGGCGGACATGCTTGACAATCCGGCGTTGGCGGAGTGGTGGCAGGGCATCTGGGAGCAAATGCGCGCCGCGATGCTGAAGATCGCGCGCGACCCCGATGCGATGATGGCGGGCCGGTTCGGCGAGGCGCTGCGCCAGCTCGGCGAGACATTGCAGCAAGACGCGGAGCTGGCCGCGACGATCAACCGCTTCGCGCGCCGTGCCGCGGTCGGCGCTGCGGCCGATTATGGCGACGCGATCGTCCGGTTGGTGTCGGAGACGGTGCGCGGCTGGGATGCCCGGACGATCACCGGACGGCTGGAAAATGCGGTGGGCCGCGACCTGCAATATATCCGGATCAACGGCACATTGGTCGGCGGGCTGGTCGGCCTGGCGATCCACAGCGTGGACGTGCTGCTGTGACCATGCTTGCAATGTAGGATTTCGTCTGAAATTCTCTGCGGGCTCTTTGATATCGTCGATCGCTCGAATGCCATCCGGTCATGGTGGGAATGGCGGGGAAACGCCGTTCATAGTGTGACCCTAGTGTGACCTTTGGCGGCGTTCGCGCCAGTCAAGCACGGTCCAGCCCTTGGCTTGTGCCAGATCGGCCAGCGGCTTGTGCGGATTCACCGCGAATGCCTCATCCGCCCAGCCCAGCGTCGGCGCGTCAGAGACGTGATCCGAATAGAAGCGGATATGAGCTTCGCCCCGCTGGATGCCTTGCGCTGCCAGCCACGCCTCGATCATCCGCAGCTTGGCGGGGCCGTAGCAATTCTCGCCGGTGATCCGCGGCACCATCCGGTCGCCCTCGACCGTCGATCGCGTCGCGACGACATCGCTGATCCCGAGCTGCGCCGCGATCGGGCGGACGTAGAAGTCGTAGGACGCTGTCGCGATGACGATCCGGCAGCCATCGGCACGATCCGCCGCGATCCGGGCGCGGGCCTCGGCATAGACGTCATCCGCCGCGATCCGCTGGCCGAACGAGGCAGCACGCCGCCCGACCTCGGCAAGCGGCGCCCGGCCCATCACCAGCCCCTGGGTCAGCTCCTTCAGCCGCGCCCGGTCGATCCATTTCAGCGCGTAGAGAATCACCGGCCCCAGCGTCGCCAGCATCCGGATCGCACCCCGGGGGTGGCCCCGCGCATAGGCGCGCAGAAACGGCGTCCACGTCGCTCGCTGGGTTATGGTCTTGTCCATGTCGTAGATGGCGAGCCGCTGCATGACGTTAGCTCATGCCGTTCATGTTATTGCCGATCCAGCCATAATCGCTCATGGAGGGGACGGATGAGTGCCACCGCCGCCTTCACCGACGATTCCGACGCCGGATCGGGCACGCTCCGCTTTTCGGGCAGTCTGTCGTTGGCGACGCTCGGCGACTTGCCCGACCGGCTCGATGCCTATGACGGCGATGTGAAGCGGCTCGACCTGTCGGGGATCGAGCGGCTCGACACGATCGGCGCCTGGACGATCCATCGTTTTGCCCGGGCGCACGGCGCCGCGGTCGAGGGGCTGAGCGCCAACGGCCAGCATCTGTTCGAGCAAGTTGCGGCCGCCGATCAACCGGTCCGCCTGCGGCCCGAACATATCCCCGCTTTCTACCGCGTGCTGGGGGAGATCGGCGAGGCGGTGATTACCGCGGCCCGGACGCTCTATGGCCTGCTCGGTTTCCTGGGGGCGACCACGCTCGCTTTCCTGGCGGTTATCGGCAGCGTCTTTCGCCGATGGCGCTGGAACTTAAGTTCGAAGGCGACGCGCGGCCCCGCACCCCCGCTGCGGTTCCGCTACAATGCGACCGTCCAGCGGTTCGAAGTGGTCGGCGTGTCGGCGCTCGGTATTATCGGCCTGATGAGTTTCCTGATCGGGATCGTCATCGCACAGCAGGGCGCGGTGCAGCTGCGTCAGTTCGGCGCGGAGGTCTATACGATCAACCTGGTCGGACGGCTGAGCTTGCGCGAGCTCGGGGTGCTGATGACCGCGATCATGGTCGCGGGCCGCTCAGGATCATCGTTCGCCGCTCAGCTCGGCACGATGAAGCTGACCGAGGAAATCGACGCGATGCGCACGATCGGCGTGTCGCCGATGGAGGCGCTGGTGCTGCCGCGCGTGATGGCGGCAGTCCTGATGATGCCGCTGCTCGGCTTCTACGCGGCAATGTGGTCGATCGTCGGCGGCGGCCTGCTGTGCTGGGCGACGCTCGGCATCCCGCCGATCACCTTTATCGAGCGGATTCGCGAAGTCGTGCCGATCACCGATCTCTATGTCGGGCTGGTCAAGGCGCCGGTGTTCGGGGCGATCATCGCGATGGCTGGCTGCTTCCAGGGCATGAATGTCGAGGCCGACGCAGAACAGGTCGGGCTGCGTACCACCGCGGCGGTCGTGCAGGGCATCTTTCTGGTCATCGTGCTCGATGCCTTCTTCGCAGTGTTCTTCACCTGGATCGGGTGGGGCTGATGGTGCAGGATCAGGCGCTCCGCTCCGATCGAGATGAAGATATCGTCATCTCGGTGCGCGGGCTGAAGAACACGTTCGGCGACCAGGTCGTGCACGAACATCTCGATCTCGACGTCAAACGCGGCGAGATCCTGGGCGTGGTCGGCGGGTCGGGCACCGGCAAGTCGGTGCTGATGCGCTCGATCATCGGGCTGCAGACTCCCGACGAGGGCGAGATCACCGTGTTCGGCGAACACACGATCGGCCGCGAGGAAGCCGAGGCGATCGAGATACGCAAGCGCTGGGGCGTGCTGTTCCAGGGCGGCGCCTTGTTCTCCACGCTGACCGTCGCCGAAAATGTCGAGGTGCCGATCAAGGAATTCTACCCGACGCTCAACGGAGTGCTGATCGACGAAATCGCCGCCTACAAGGTGGTGATGACCGGCCTGCCGCCGGACGCCGGCCCGAAATACCCCGCCGAGCTTTCGGGCGGCATGCGCAAGCGCGCCGGCCTCGCTCGCGCTTTGGCCCTCGATCCCGAACTGCTGTTCCTCGACGAACCGACCGCCGGGCTCGATCCGATCGGGGCGGCGGCGTTCGATGACCTGACCAAGTCGCTCCAGCGGACGATGGGGCTGACCGTTTTCCTGATCACCCATGATCTCGACACGCTCTATGCGATCTGCGACCGTGTCGCGGTGCTCGCCGACAAGAAGGTGATCGCGGTCGGGACGATCGACGAGCTGCTGGCCCTGGATCATCCCTGGATCCAGGAATATTTCAACGGCCCCCGCGGCCGTGCTGCGGTGGCGACGCTGGAGCATAACGAGGAAGCGGCCGAGGCGCCGGAGGCGAGGACCGACTGATGGAAACGCGTTCCAACCACGTTCTGGTCGGCGGGGTCGTCCTGATCCTGTTCGCCGTGCTGGCGCTGTTCATGATCTGGATCGCGCGCTTCTCCGGCCAGTCGGAGCGGCAGTACGACATCTATTTCAAGCAATCGGTTGATGGTCTGGCCAAGGGGTCGTCGGTCAATTTTTCGGGCGTGCCGATCGGTCAGGTCAAGGACGTTGCGCTCGATGCCAAGGCGCCAGAATTTGTCCGCGTCCGCGTGCGGGTCGACGACAAGACGCCGATCCTGCTCGGCACCACTGCTTCGTTGCAGGGTAGCTTCACCGGACCCAGCACGGTCCAGCTAGACGGCGCGCAATCGGGCAAGCCGCTGATCGATTGCAGCAACAGCGCGTGCCCGCTCGGCGTGCCGCTGATCCCGGCCAAGCCCGGCGGCCTGGGCGCGCTCCTGTCGAACGCGCCGCAATTGCTCGACCGGCTGACTCGGTTGACCGAAAAGCTGACCAGCTTGCTGTCCGACCGCAATCAGGCGTCGATCGCGGGCATTCTTGAGAACACCAACCGGCTGAGCAGGGCATTGTCCGATCGCGGGCCGGAAATTGCCGCCACGCTCGCCGAAACGCGGATCGCCGTCCGGAAGGCGGGAGTCGCGTCGCAGCAGATCGGCGACCTTGCGGAGACCACCAACGGCCTGCTGGCGAATGACGTGAAACCGGCTGTCGGCAACCTCAACAAGGCGATCGCCGCGGCGCAGAAGTCGATGGAAACGCTCGACTCCACACTGGGCGACGCCCGCCCCGGACTGCAGGCTTTCTCCAAGCAGACGGTTCCCGAGGTCGGCCAACTGGTCCACGATCTGCGTGAGATGGCGCAGGCGCTCTCCTCAGTCGCCGAAAAGGTCGATCGCGGCGGCGTGAGCGCCATCGCCGGCCGGCCGCGCCTGCCCGACTACAAGCCCGCCAAATGAGGGTTGATCCGATGACCTTGCCGATCTCGCGCCGCTTTCCGGCCTTCGCGCTCGCGCTGCCCCTGATGCTGTCGGGCTGCCTCAGCCTCACACCCAAGCCGCCCAAGGTGCTGCTGACTCTGAGTCCGGTGGCGTCGCTTCCGCCGGGCAGCACGCAGAATTCGGCGACCGAGCCAACTATCACGATCCTGGTGCCGGTGGTGCCGCAGAGTCTCGCGACCGCGCGGATCCCAGTCCAGACCGGCGATACGATCGCTTATGTCACCGACGTCTATTGGGTGGAGGCGCCGCAGCGGCTGTTCGCCAGACTGATGTCCGATACGATTGCCGCCAAGACGGGCCGGGTGGTTCTCTCGTCCGCGCAGAGCTTCGCCGATCCGGGCGCCCGGCTGTCGGGGGAGCTGCGCAATTTCGGCGTGGAGTCCGCCACCGGCGAGGCTGTCGTGACCTTCGACGCGACGCTGATGCGCGGCGAGGGTGGCAAGTTCGAGAAGAAGCGGTTCGAGGCTCGCGTGCCCGTCAGCCCGATTGCCGCGACGACGGTCGGCCCGGCGCTGGACAAGGCCGCCAATCAGGTCGCCTCTGACGTTGCCGATTGGGTCGGGAAATAATCCAGCCAACCGCTGGAATCAGCACGCTGCCATCGAGCTAGCGCTCGACACGCGGTGCCAGTCCTGCGACTTGCAGATCAGCCCGCCCAATATGCATCCCTTGACCCGCAGCGTCTGGCCGTTGAGCAGCGCGATGGTCGATCCGAAGCTGGAATTCATGTCCGGCACGAATAGCTGGCCGGCCCATTGCGCCTTGCCGCTGACCTTATAGTCGCGAAGCAGCGCAGCGCCGATCAGCGGGCCGCCGTTTTTCTTGGCGGTGTCGGCCTTTGCCTTCTCGCTGGCCCAGACCACCCAGCCGCACAATTTGTCGCCGCACTGGCCGGTGCGCACCTGGACAGTGTTCTTGGGGTTCGCCCAGACGCCATCGACGCCGGGCGTGGTCGGGGCAACGTCCTGGGCGCCAGCCAGCATCATTGCGATCGCGAACAACGAAAACATCTGCGAAACTCTTTCCGACTCGGACCGGCCACCGGTTCCGGCCGGCGGCTCTGGGCGCGATATAGGGCCGGATTGCGGCGCTTCACGGGTCGATTAGGGCAAGAATTCGTGTGCCGGGCTAAACCCGTGCCTCAGGGCTTGCGGCGGATCGGCACCGGCACATTGCACAGATCGGCGCCGCCGGCGGGTACGGTGAAGAAGGGCGGCTCGCGATTCTCCCGCGCCTTCAGATAAGCGGCGAAGTCGGTACTGGCCGGCGCGAGATAGTCGAAATGCGGCCGTTCGCCGACCGGCAGTGCGCTCGCTAGCCGGGCGCTGACGATTCCGGTCGGAATCTGGCCGCTCTCGTAAAAGCCCAGCTTGCCGGTACCGCGCGGCAAGGACGACAGAGCGTCGATCCCCTCGATCACGCGGCCGACGATCGCTATGTTACGGTCCAGCGCGCGCGGCGCGTGGCCGATCACCGCATAGAGTTCCGAGCCGCTCCCGATCGACGGCGCCAGGTCGCGCGCCACGCCGACCATGCCATAGCAATGCGTCAGCCAGCTCGCCTTGCCATTGCTGGCGACCGGCCAGCCATCCGCGCTGAAGCCGGCGGCGCTTGCATAGCTGTCGGGTCGAGACATCCGCACCGCGACCTTCGCGCCGGGCGTCTCATATTCGGCCGGCCCACTATCCGCCACGTCGGCGGGGAGCGGCTTCTTCTCGGTCACGTCGCCCCATTGCGCGACATAATTGTCCTGCACCCGATAGACGCTGGCGCCGTCCCACCACCCGGCGGTGGCGAGAGCCCGCATCCGGGCGACATGCTGCGGCGCGAAGCTCGGCGCGAGCCACAGGATCACCTTCCGTCCGTTCGCCAGCGTGAAGATCAGGATGTCGTCGTCCGGTATGGTCCGCCAGGCCGTATCGGGCGCTTTTGCGACGATATCGGTCGGCGACAGCGGCGGCTTGGCCGGGGTGGCCGCGGACTGCGCGGCGAGCGCCAGGGCGAACGGGATCAGGATCGGCATGGATGAAGGCTGCCACAGCGCATGTCGGTCGGGCAAGCGGCTTGCGCGGACCGCGCCGTATCTCTAGTGGCCACGCCTTCGGGCAAATGCGGAGCGGTGGCCGAGTGGTCGAAGGCGCTCGCCTGGAAAGTGAGTATACGTCAAAAGCGTATCGAGGGTTCGAATCCCTCCCGCTCCGCCAAAACACATTGATTTTATTGAATAAAATTGTAATTTAAGGGTTCGTTCCCCTAAACGCTCCCCGAAGGGCAACATGCTTGCTTGGTAAGGGCAAGAAGGCTCATGCCGAAATTTGAGATGACCGGGGGGTATCCTTTGATTGCGGGTGCATCTGACCGGACGCTCAATAGATCGATCTGTCCCGCCTTTTGCGGCCAGCCCTGCGAGCCGGGTGCGACGCCGGGCCAGATTGCAATCTCCTGCGGATCCTACTGCTTGCGGTCCAGTGCTGTGACGGCGCGTACCGGCTGGAGGGCCGAGAGCGAACAACTCACGCTCATCGCCGGCGAGTGCGACGAGGCCAAAGGCAAATCATCGACAGTCGCCTCAGCATTCCGATCTCACCCGATGATTTGAATTGAAGCATTTTGCGCCGAAATCCGGGCGTGAATACCCCCGATTTCGCTCGCCGCGCATTCGACGATTTCGCCGATTATACAGTGACGCAGAAGGTGCGCGACCCAGGGTGTGCAGGCTTCGTGTCGCCCGAGAAATCTTCCGCTTGGAATCACCCCGAGAGCGTGATATCGCATTATTGATCTTATACAACTAAATACGATCAAAAACAATCAAGCCCTGGGAGGGGATATGCGGAAAGTGACTCGATTCCTCGCTTGTACTACGATTCCGGCCTGCGTGCTGTTGCCGATCTCGGCGATGGCGCAATCGACCGATACTCCAGGCTCGCCGCCGGCTCCGACACAGTCAAGCGACCGGCCGCCCTCGGATAATTCCGCCGGCCCCGATATCGTCATCACCGGCACCAGCATTCGCGGTGTCGCGCCAACCGGCTCTTCGCTGATCAGCGTCACGCGCGATGCGATCGAGAAGACCTCAGCGCAGACCACCGACCAATTGCTCTCGACCGTGCCCAACCTCGGCAATTTCGGCCAGCTTGCGACCGCGACGACCTTCATCCCCGTCGGCACCAACCCCAGCATCCACGGCATCGGATCCAGCGCGACGCTGACGTTGATCGATGGCTACCGCTTTGCCGCTTCCGGCGTTCAGGCCGACCCCTCGATCATCCCGCTGTTGGCGATCGAGCGGCTGGAGATCGTGCCGGACGGCGCCTCGTCGATCTACGGATCGGATGCGGTCGCCGGTGTCGTCAATCTGCGCACGCGCAAGGATTATGAGGGGGTCGGCGCGAGCGCTCAATACGGGACCGCCGATTCCTACAATTCGTGGAACGCCAGCCTGATCGCCGGCGGCAAGTGGAAGGACGGTTCGGCTTATATCGTTTACGACCATAGCTGGCACAGCGATCTGACCGCGGGCGATCGGCCTTTCACCAGGCTTGATCAGACATCACGTGGCGGTGGCGACTATCGCTACAATTTCTGTTCGCCTGCGACGATCACCGTAGGGGTCACCACCTACGCTTTGCCCGGTCTCGTGCCGGGAACCGCGAACAAGTGCGACAATGGCGGCGTGCAGGACCTGTTACCGAGGCAAACTCGCGATACCGTTTTCGCCAAGGTCAGCCAGAACCTGTCGTCGAGTGTGCGGCTCTATGGCTCGCTGACCTGGTCGAAGCTGCACCAGGTCGATCAGATCGCTCAGGGCAACGTCGCGGTGACGGTGCCATCGACCAATCCCTATTACATCTCGCCGCCCGGCGCGATCCCTGGCACCGAAACGGTGAACTTCAACCTCGGTCAGGATTTCGGTGCGACGGTTCCATTCTACACCGATTGGAGCACCACGTTGCTCAATGTCGGGCTGGAGGCGAACCTCAACTCCAATTGGGTGCTGACGCTCAACGGCAACTACAATTTCACGCGCCAGTCGCTTGAGGGCAGGGGCGTGGAGACAGCGCAGCTTCAGGCGGCGGTGAACGGCACGACACTGGCGACGGCTTACAATCCCTATGGCATGGGTCCGGCAACAAATCCGGCGGTGCTGGCGGCATTGAATAATTCCGGCCTGACTTTCGTTCGCACGCAGTCGCAGAGCCTTGAGGGCGCGGCGAAGATCGACGGCACACTCTTCTCGATCGGCGGCGGCGATGTGAAGCTCGCGATCGGCGGCGTCATCCGCCATGAAAAGACCGATCAGTCGCAGCTTGGGTCAGCAGCACAACCGGGTGGCGGGCTGATGTCGCCGATCTTGCAAGGTGGTGGCCCGCGGACCATCAAGTCGGTCTATGGCGAGATTTACGTGCCGCTGGTCGGCGCGAACAATTCTCTGCCGCTGATCCGCAGCCTCGAGCTATCGGCATCGGCCCGTTATGACGATTATAGCGACGTCGGATCGACCACTAACCCGAAGTTCGGCGTCAACTGGTCGCCCTTCGCCGGTCTGAAGCTGCACGGCAGCTGGGGCACCTCGTTCAACGCGCCATCTTTGGGCGATCTCCATGCGGTGGATACCCGCATCCAGACCGCCCCGGCGCTGTTCGGGCCGGTGTTCGGTAACTTGTTGGTGCTGGCGGGCGGCAAGCCGACGCTGAAGCCGCAGACTGCCGACACCTGGTCGGCAGGTGGCGAGTTCAAGCCCAAATTCGCGCCCGGTTTGTCGATCAGCGCAACCTATTTCCACATCTCGTACAAGGATCTGATCGCGATCCCCGATCTGGCTCAGGTTCTCGGCGGCAATCCAGCCTTCTCGCAATACATCACGCTGCACCCGACCCAGGCGCAGATCGATGCGACGCTGGCTCAAGCGCCGCTGAGCGGGGTGATATTCACGCCGGTCGGTACGATCCTCGACCTGCGCCGTACCAATCTCGGCCAGCAGATCACCGGTGGCGTGGATATCGACCTTTCCTACACCAAGTCGACGTCGATCGGGACCTTTTCGATTGGTGGAAGCGGGACGCTGCTCACCGACTTCAAGACAGCGGCGGACAGCAGCAGCCCCCTGGTCGACACGCTCCATTCGGAGAACCGCTTCCACGCCCGTGCTTTCCTGAGCTGGGATTACGAGGGCATCGGGGCGTCGGCGTTTTTCAACTACACCGGCAGTTACGACAACCTCGTCAGGACGCCAGTCCAGCGCGTCGATGCCTTCAAGACCGTCGATCTCAATCTGACTTATACGTTCAAGGGCAATAGCGGCTTCCCGGCCGGCACTCAGTTGGTCTTCGGGGTCGATAACGTCTTTGATCAGGACCCGCCGCTTTACGATTCGATCGACTTCCTGGGCAACACGGCGGGCTATGACCTAGCCAATGCCTCGCCGATGGGCCGGCTGATCACGTTCGGCCTGCGCACGAAGTTCTGATCGCAGGACACGATAAAGAGGGTATCTCCGATGAAATTGCAGCCCGTGCTTACGGTTCTCGTCGCCGGCACTCTCTTCGGCGTTTCGGCATCAGCGCAGACCGCGCCTCAACCGGCCGCCGATCCGCTCGCCGATGGCTTCCGCAATCCGCCTGACAGTGCTCGCCCGCGGGTGTGGTGGCACTGGATGAACGGTAACGTTACCGAAGAGGGCGTCCGCCTCGACCTCGAATGGATGAGGCGGATCGGGCTAGGCGGCGTGCAGACTTTCGATGCCGCGCTTTCGACACCGCAGATCGTCAAAAACCGGCTCGCCTACATGACGCCGGAATGGAAACAGGCCTTCGCCTTGTCGGTGCAGAAAGCGCGCTCGCTCGGCCTCGAATATGCGATTCCCTCGGCGCCGGGCTGGAGCGAGACGGGCGGTCCGTGGGTCAAGCCCGAGGACGGCATGAAGAAGCTGGCCTGGAGCGTGACCGATGTGACGGGTGGCGAGCGCGGGCCGATCCGGCTGGCGAGCCCGCCAACAACGACCGGCCTCTATCAGATGATCCCCGCCGACGCGAGCAATCTGCCCAGCCTCTATCGTGATGTGAAGGTGCTCGCGTTTCCGGCGACGCCAGACAAATTGCCCGCGCCGCGCGGCATGAAATCGGCTGAAGGAGCAATCGACCCCACCAAGCTGATGGACGGAGACTTGGCCACGCCCGTCGAGATCGCCCCTGCCGGCAAGCCGGGCTGGGTCTTGATCGACTATGGCCGGCCGCAATCGATCCGCAGCGCGCGGATCGCGTTCGTCGCCGAACATAGCCCGCTGAGCGGCGTCGGCATCAAGCTGGAGGCGAGCGATGATGGGGTGACCTTCCGACCGGTGGCCGAGGATACCGGGGAGTCGTTCGCCAGCACGACCTTCAGTTTCGCGCCGGTCACCGCGCGCTACTTCCGAGTCACGCTCGCCGTGCATTCGGTGGTGCGCAACGATCTTATACAGGGGGCCGCGCCGGGATTCACGCTTGAAGGGTTGCCGTTCGGCTCACCGCCAAAGCCAGTCACTGTCGGCGAAGTCGCGTTGTCAGACGCGTCGGCCATCAACCGCGGGGAAGCAAAGGCGGGGTTTTCGACCGTCGAGAATTATCTGCCGCTGGCGACCCCGGCAGCAGTAGGCGGCGGCGTCGATCCGGCACGCGTGATCGACCTGACCAGCAAGCTTCGTCCCGATGGCACGCTGGATTGGCGCCCGCCCGTCGGTTCGTGGCGGATCGTGCGGCTGGGCTGGTCGCTGACCGGGACCGAGAACCACCCCGCCACTGCCGAGGCGACCGGGCTTGAGGTCGACAAGCTCGATCCTGGCGCGGTCAAACGCTACGCCGACGCCTATCTCAAGATGATCTCGGATGCCGGCGGCCCGCTGGGTAAAGACGGCATCGGCGCGCTGCTCAACGACAGCACGGAGACGGGGCCGCAGAACTGGACCTCCGACATGATCGGTGAGTTCACCCGGCGGCGCGGTTACGATCCGACACCGTGGCTGCCCGCGCTCACCGGCGTAGTGGTCGGCGACCCCGCGCGCAGCGATACCTTCCTCTCCGATTATCGCCGCACGCTTGGCGAATTACAGGCCGAGGTCCATTATCGCGGCATGGCGGAAGCCGCCCATGCGCGCGGCATGATCCATTATTCCGAAGCGATGGAGAATGGTCGCCCGACCTTCGGTGATGACATGGAGATGCGCCGCTTCGCCGACGTACCGATGGCCGCGATGTGGGCCTTTCGCCGTAATCAGCAGCCAGCGCCGGTCTATCTTGCGGACGTTCGCGGTGCTGCATCGACAGCGCATGTCTATGGCAAGAAGCTGGTCGCCGCGGAATCGATGACCTCGGCGCTGGCGCCCTGGTCCTATGCGCCGGCCGAGCTCAAGCGCGTGATCGATCAGGAATTTGCGGCCGGTGTGAACTTGCCGGTGATCCATGATTCCGCGCACCAGCCGAATGGCGAGGGCCCCGGCCTGTCGCTCTCGATCTTCGGCCAGTTCTTCAACCGGAATGAGACCTGGGCCGAGCAGGCGCGGCCATGGATCGATTACATCGCACGCACATCTTACCTGCTGCAGCAAGGCCGGTTCGCTGCCGACATCGCCTATTTCTACGGGGACGACGCGCCGCTGACGGCGATCTTCAAGAACAAGCCCGTGGCCGATCTGCCCGCTGGCTACGCGTACGATTTTGTCGGCGGGGATGCCGTCGCCAATCAGCTAAGTGTCAAGGACGGGCAGTTGGTGACGTCGTCGGGCATGTCCTACCGGCTGCTCCAACTGGCCGGCGGCGATGCTCGCATGACGCTTGCCACGTTGCGCCACATCCGCGCGCTGGTGAAGGCGGGCGCGACCGTCGCCGGGCCAAAACCGCTACCCTCGGCGAGTCTGACCGACCCGCAAGGCGAGTTCGACTCGATCGTCGCGGCCTTGTGGGATGGCGCGGAGGGCAAGGGCCGTGTGTTCGCGACGGCCGACGCAGCGCTTGCAGCGATGAGAACGACACGCGACGTTGATGCCGAGGGTCTTCATTTCGTCCACCGCGTTCTGCCCGATGGCGATCTCTATTTCCTGAGTAATCCCGGCGCGGCACGTGAAATTCAGGCTAGCTTCCGCGTCGCCAGCCGTCAGCCCGAACTGTGGTCCGCCGAGACCGGAGCCAGCGCAGCGGTGAGTTGGCGGATCGAGAATGGGCGGACGATCGTGCCGCTCCATCTGGGCGCTGACGATGCGGTATTTGTGTTGTTCCGCCATCCGACCACCAAGACGTCGGAGACAGTGACACAGCCGGCGCGCACCGACCTGATGGCGCTCGATAACGGCTGGACGCTCAGTTTTCAGACGGGACGTGGCGCACCGGCATCGCCGGTTCCAGCGACGACCGGTTCGTTCGCCGTCAACGCCGATCCGGCGATCAAATATTTCTCCGGCACGGCCAGCTATAGGCAGACGATCGACGTGCCCGCAGCCTGGACCAGGCGGCATCTCTGGCTCGATCTCGGCCAAGTCGGCGACATCGCCGAGGTAATCGTCAACGGCAAACCGGCGCGTACCTTGTGGCGTGGACCTTATGCGGCTGAGATCGGCCCGCTGCTGAAAAGCGGACGCAACATGATCGAGATTCGCGTGACCAATCTATGGACCAACCGCCTGATCGGCGACGTTCAGCACGGGGCGACCAAGATCGGCAAGGTCTATATCCCGACGTTCCGCCCCGACGCGCCCCTGCGTCCGGCTGGTCTGATCGGGCCGGTAAAACTGTCGGCGGAATAAAGGTCAGGGGTTCTCAGAGCAAATGCACCAGTCGTCAGGAAGGGGCGGCTAGGCGGAGCGGCATGCCTCGCCATCGCAAGCCATCCGGCCCGTTTCGGTATTTCAACTCATCGCCCGAGGTGATCCGCCTGATGGTGATGATGTACGTGCGCTTCCCTCTGTCATTGCGGAATGTCGAGGACCTGC
>FSUD01000829.1_pt1 | contig 13884 bp, 11 predicted proteins | sample 1637011 | NCBI WGS metagenome assembly FSUD01 (sample SAMEA3914816, study PRJEB12502) | metagenome | biome: forest; material: soil | place: USA | collected 2011-09-16 | depth 0.3 m
GCCGTCGACGATGAGGAATTTCGGGACTGACGAGGGGTCCGATGCCCGGACCGGGCACCGGACCCACTCGGTCAGGCGGATGTCAGGCCGCGAGCGCGGTGATGGTCCGGTCGGCGTGCGCCAGCGCAGCCTCGTGATGTTCGGGACCGACCATTATCCCTTCGGCGATGACGAATTCGGGCGCCGCGCCGATAAAGCCGAACACGACCTTCAGATAGGTTTCGAGATGCTCGTTGATCGCGCTGGGGGCCTCTTCGCCGTAGAAGCCGCCGCGGGAGACCGCAACGATGACGCGCTTGCCGCCCACCAGCCCGATCGGCCCGGTCGCGCCATAGCTGAAGGTCTTTCCCGCAACCAGGATGCGGTCGAGCCAGGCCTTGAGCTGGCTCGACAGCGTGAAATTGTACATCGGCGCGCCGATCACCACGACATCGGCGTTCAGGAACTGGTCGAGCACCGCAGTGCTCCCACCCGGCGCGGGCATGTCGCCCAGCGTCAAATGACCGAGCGGCTCCGCGGCGAGATCGCGATGAGTGACGTCGATGTCGGGGTTGGAGTTGCGCAGCCGAGTGACGATATCCGCGGTAAGCTTGCGGCTCACCGAATTGCCGCCGGTAATGCTGCTGTCGATATGGAGTAGTTTCATTTTGTTACTCACTTCCGTTTTGTGCCCGGCGCGGAAATGGGCTAGGGAAAATGGCCCCGCAAGACGGCACATTTTCGTAACCTGAGGCACATTGAAGTGACTGACCCATTCCCCGATCACCGCACCTCCGACTGCATGCGCGTCAGCGAAGTACTCGCGCGCGTGGGCGACAAATGGAGCATCCTCGTCATCGGTACGCTCGGCGACGGGCCGCGCCGGTTCAGCGAGCTCAAGCGCGCAATCGACGGCATCTCGCAGCGGATGCTGACCCTGACACTGCGCGGGCTGGAGCGCGACGGGTTCGTTACGCGAACCGTGACTCCCAGTATTCCACCGCGAGTCGATTATGAGCTGACCGAGCTCGGCCGCTCGCTGCTCGATCCGGTAAAGGCGCTGGGCGATTGGGCGATCGTCAACCGCGATGTGGTCGATGCCGCGCGGCAGTCGTTCGATGCGGGGCGGGCGGAAAGCGAAGCGGCCAGCTTATCGCCACGACACTGAGGAGCCGTTCGGACTCAGCCGGATCGCATCTCCTGGTCTTGTCAGCGGGACCGTTTCGTCCGAAGCGAACCGGGCGGCGTCGAGCGCGGACAAGCACGTGTCGCCAATCATCATTGGCCTGAAGGCGAGGATCAGAGTTTCCGGTTGAGCCGCGCTACCCCGGCGAGTCATGACATTCAGCACGGTTGCTGCGCTTTCGATCCGAGCCTCGACCGGTTCCGCCCCGTCGAACTCGAAGCGATCATCTCCGGGTCGCAACATGATCTCGCGGCCCGCCACGCTCAGGATCAGCGGCCCGCCCGCCAACATGATCAGCGTCCGGTCTACACCCGGAAACATCGAGAACGGGCCATCGCGTTCGATCCGAGCAATACTCACGCGCCAGTCGAAATCCTCGCCACCGGCGCCATCCGGCCCGGTTGCCACCTCGCTGGTCAGCCCGCCGCCATTCTTCCACCGCACCCAGCGGCGAGCGGCGGCGGGGAGCAGCTGCATCAGCCGAGGATGCCGGGCAGGTCCAGTCCCATCTCTCGCGCGCAGTCGATCGCGATGTCGTAACCCGCATCGGCATGGCGCATCACGCCGGTCGCCGGATCGTTCCACAGCACCCGCTTGATCCGCCGCGCGGCGTCCTCGGTGCCGTCGCAGACGATGACCATGCCCGAATGCTGCGAGAAGCCCATGCCGACGCCGCCGCCATGGTGCAGCGACACCCAGGTCGCGCCGCTCGCGGTGTTGAGCAACGCATTGAGCAGCGGCCAGTCGGACACTGCGTCCGATCCGTCGCGCATGCTTTCGGTTTCGCGATTGGGCGAAGCGACCGAACCGCTGTCGAGATGGTCGCGGCCGATCACCACCGGCGCCTTCAGTTCGCCCGACGCCACCATCTCGTTGAACGCCAGCCCAAGCTTGTCGCGGTCGCCCAGGCCCACCCAGCAGATCCGCGCCGGCAAGCCCTGAAACTTGATCCGCTCGCGCGCCATGTCGAGCCAGTTGTGGAGATGAGCGTTGTCGGGCAGCAGCTCCTTCACCTTGGCGTCGGTCTTGTAGATGTCCTCCGGATCGCCCGACAACGCCGCCCAGCGGAACGGACCAATGCCCCGGCAGAACAGCGGCCGGATGTATGCGGGAACGAAACCGGGAAAGGCGAAGGCGTCCTTCACCCCTTCCTCGAATGCGACCTGTCGGATGTTGTTGCCGTAATCGACGACCGGCACGCCCATCTTCTGGAAATCGAGCATCGCCTGGACATGGATCGCCATCGACGCGCGTGCGGCCTTGTCGACCACCTCGGGGTCCTCGGCGCGCATCCGCCCCCACTGATCGAGCGACCAGCCGAGCGGCAAATAGCCGTTGCGCGGGTCATGCGCGGAGGTCTGGTCGGTGACCGCGTCGGGGTGAATGCCGCGCTTGACCATCTCCGGATAGAGATCGGCCGCGTTGCCGAGCAGGCCGACCGAGACCGGTTTTCCGGCGGCGTGCGATTCCTCGACGATCGCCAGTGCTTCTTCGATGCTATTGGCCTGGCGGTCGAGATAGCCGGTCTTGAGCCGCATCTCGATCCGCGAGGGCTGGCATTCGATCGCGATGCACGACGCGCCCGCCATCGTTGCCGCCAGCGGCTGCGCGCCGCCCATGCCGCCCAGCCCGGCGGTCAGGAACCAGCGGCCCTTCAAATCGCCGCCATAATGTTGGCGGCCCATCTCGGCGAACGTCTCGTACGTGCCCTGAACGATGCCTTGCGTGCCGATATAGATCCAGCTGCCGGCCGTCATCTGGCCGTACATCATCAATCCCTTGCGATCGAGTTCGTTGAAATGCTCCCAGGTCGCCCAGTGCGGGACCAGGTTGGAATTGGCGATCAGCACGCGCGGCGCATCGGCGTGCGTGCGGAAAATGCCGACCGGCTTGCCCGACTGGACCAGCAGCGTCTCGTCATTTTCGAGCCGCTTCAGGCTGGCGACGATGGCGTCGAACGCCTCCCAATTGCGCGCGGCGCGGCCGATGCCGCCATAGACGGTCAGTTCCTCCGGCTTCTCCGCGACTTCGGCATCGAGGTTGTTCATCAGCATGCGCAGCGGCGCTTCGGTCAGCCAGCTCTTGGCGGTGAGCTCGGTCCCGCGCGGGGCACGGATGTTGCGGCTGTTGTCGAGGCGCGTGGTCATTTTTGTGTCTCTCCAGGGACTGCCCAGCGCAGGCAGGCGGTCAGGATGCGATTGAGATGTGCGGCGAGCGGCGCGGCGTAGGTCCGATCGAATGGCGTGGGCCAAGTGGCTTCGGTCGGCGTTTCGGGCTCGGCCACATAGCCGCGGCAAGCGAGCTCCATCTGGATCGCGTGCACGCCTTGCTCGGGGTGACCGTGATGACGCGTGGTGTAGCCGCCGCAGAAGCGACCGTTGACGACCAGCGACAGGCCGGATGCCGCGGCCTCGCGTTCGACTGCGTCGGCGACGGCGGGGTCGCAGGTGACGCCATTGTTGGTGCCGATGTTGAACTGCGGGAGCTCACCGTCGAACAAGCGCGGAATACGGCTGCGGATCGAATGACAGTCGTAGAGAACAACCCGGTCGTGCATTGCCCGCAATCGCGCCAACTCGGTGGTCAGGGCGGCGTGGTAGGGATCGAACCAGAGGGCGCGGCGCTCGGCGATTTCGGCCTCGTCCGGCGCTTCCCCGTCGAGATAGAGCGGTTCGCCGTCGAAGGTCGTGGTAGGGCAAAGCTCGGTGGTCGCCTGGCCCGGATAGAGCGACACGCCGCTCGGATCGCGATTGACGTCGATGACGCTGCGCGAAATCCGCGTGCGGACGATCGTGGCGTCCAGCGTCTCGGCGAAGTCGTAGAGCCGGTCGATCCACCAATCGGCGTCGCGGCGGGCTCGCCATAGCGAGACGAAGTGCGAGGCGAGATCATCGGGGATGTCGGTGCCCGTATGTGGCATGCCGAGCACCAGCGGCGCTTTGCCGCGCCGGACGACCAGCCAGCCGGGATCAGGCATGAATCACCGAGGGAACCACGATGCCACGGGAGGTGGCGATGTCGGCAAGGCGGCCAGAGCGGACGATCACGGTTGCAGCGGCGATATCGGGGTGGAAATAGCGATCCTCCACCAGTGCCGGAACGGCCACGCGGATCGCATCATGGATCGCCTGGACCGCGTCGCTACTGCGCAAGGGCGCGTGGAAGTCATAGCCTTGCGCCGCCGCCAGCAACTCGATCGCGACCACATGCCCGACATTGCCGGCCATCGCCATCAGCCGGCGCGCACCATGCGCCGCCATCGACACATGATCTTCCTGATTGGCCGAGGTCGGGATCGAGTCTACGCTGGCGGGATAGGCGCGCTGCTTGTTTTCAGACACCAAAGCGGCGGCGGTGACTTGCGGGATCATGAAGCCGGAGTTGAGGCCGGGCTTGGGCGTCAGGAATGCCGGCAGGCCCGACAACGCCGGATCGACAAGCATTGCCAGCCGCCGCTCTGACAGCGACCCGATCTCGCATAGCGCCATCGCAATCATGTCGGCGGCGAAGGCGACCGGCTCGGCGTGGAAGTTGCCGCCGGACAGCACTTCGTCCGTATCCGAAAAGACCAGCGGATTGTCGGAAACGCTGTTCGCCTCAATGCCCAACGTGGTTGCCGCCTGGCGCAGCAAGTCGAGTACCGCACCCATCACCTGGGGCTGGCAGCGCAGGCAATAGGGATCCTGGACTCGCTTGTCGTCATCCCGGTGCGAGGCGCGGAGTGGCGAGCCCGCCATCATCTCGCGCAGCATCGCCGCGACGTCCTGTTGCCCGCGATGTCCGCGCAGCGCGTGGATGCGTGGGTCGAACGGGGTGTCCGATCCCTTTGCCGCCTCCACCGACAGCGCTCCGGTGGTCAGCGCCGCGCCGAACAGGCTCTCGGCCTCGAACAGCCCGGCAAGCGCATAGGCCGTGGAGAATTGCGTGCCGTTGAGCAGCGCCAGCCCTTCCTTGGGGCCGAGTATCAGTGGCGCCAATCCCGCTTCGCGCAACGCGTCGGCGGCGGGCAGGCGGCCAGCCGGCGTATCGATCTCTCCCACGCCGATCATCGCTGCCGCCAGATGCGCCAGCGGCGCCAGATCGCCCGACGCACCGACCGAGCCCTGAGCGGGCACCACCGGCAGTACGTCCTTAGCCAGCATCGCCTCGATCAGATCGAGCGTTTCCGTCCGCACGCCGGATGCGCCGCGCGCCAGGCTGCCGAGCTTCAGCGCCATCATCAGCCGCAGCACTGGTTTCGGCATCGCATCGCCGACGCCGGCTGCATGCGAAATGACGAGATTACGTTGCAGCGTTTCAAGATCGGCGGGCGCGATCCGAATGCTCGCAAGCAAGCCGAAGCCAGTGTTGACGCCATAGACCGCCGCCGAACCACCGGCGATCCGCGCTATGGTTTCCGCGCTTTGCTCCACAGCCTGCCGGCAGGACGGATCGAGCCGCACGGCAGCGCCGCGATAGACCTCGCGCCACTGCTCCAGCGGCACCGCGCCCGGCTCCAGCATCAATGTCATGCCTGGCCTCCAAAGATGCGTGCGTGAAGCGGATTGTAGCCGATCCGGTAGACCAATTCAGCGGGCTCCTCGATGTCCCAGATGGTGAGATCGCAGCGCTTTCCCGCCTCCAGCGTGCCGATCCGGTCTAGCCTGCCCAGCGCGCGAGCGGCTTCGCGTGTTATGCCGGCGATGCATTCCTCAACCGTCAGCCGGAACAGGGTCGCGGCCATGTTCATCGCGAGTAGCGGCGAGGTCAGCGGCGACGTGCCCGGGTTGCAGTCGGTTGCGATAGCGATCGGCACGTCCGCGCGGCGCAGCAAGTTGACCGGCGGGCACTTTTTCTCGCGCGTGAAATAGAAGGCGCCGGGCAGCAACACAGCGACCGATCCAGCCTTCGCCATTGCCTCCACCCCAGCTTCATCGAGATGTTCGAGGTGATCGGCCGATAGTGCGCCGAACGATGCCGCCAGCGCCGCGCCGTGCAGGTTGGAGAGTTGTTCGGCATGGAGCTTGACCGGCAGGCCATGCGCCCGTGCCGCTTCGAACACGCGTTGCACTTGGTCGGGCGTGAAGCCGATCCCTTCGCAAAACGCATCGACCGCGTCCGCCAGCCCGAGCTTGGTGACGGCGGGGATCATTGTGTCGCAGACCAGGTCAACATAGCCGTCCGGGTCGTTCGCATATCCCTTCGGCAAGGCATGGGCGCCAAGAAAGGTGGTGACGACGCTGACCGGACGCGCTGCGCCCAACACCCGGGCCGCGCGCAGCATCTTGATCTCGTCGATTTCGGACAGGCCGTATCCCGATTTGATCTCGATCGTGGTGACACCCTCGCCGATCATCGCGTCGAGGCGAGGGAGGGCGGCTTCGACCAGCTCGACTTCGCTGGCCGCCCGGGTCGCCGCCATGGTGGAGACGATCCCGCCCCCGGCGCGCGCGATCTCTTCGTAACTTGCGCCTTGCAGCCGAAGCTCGAACTCACGCGCGCGATTGCCGGCATAAACAAGGTGTGTGTGGCAATCGATCAGCCCCGGCATGATCCAGCGGCCGCCGCAGTCATGCACGATATCTGCCGCGAAATCGGGCGCGTCGGCGCGGGGGCCGGCATAGATGATATGCTCGCCATTGGCGGCGATCACGCCATTGGGGATCGCCCCAAGCCCCGGCAGATCGGAGCGCAGCGTGGCGAGCCTGGCGTTGCTCCACAGCTGCTCCACGCGCACCGTCATCTCCTGCGAATATCGAGTCTCTATGATCTCGGCCATTAATGTCTATACATTTACGTGCCGACGGGAAAGCGATGAATGGGCAGGCGAGCATGACGGCATATTGGTTGGAAGCGGCGCTGCTGGCGGATGGCTGGGCAAACCAGGTCCGGCTGACGGTGGAGGATGGCCGCGTCACAGCCTTGGCCGCCGGCGTCGAGCCCGTGGCGGGGGACGAGCGCCACGGCGTCGCCTTGCCCGGCATCGGCAACCTCCATAGCCATGCCTTCCAGCGCGGCATGGCCGGCTTGGCCGAACGGCGCGGGCCGGAAAGTGACAGCTTCTGGACGTGGCGCGACGTCATGTACCGCTTCGCCAATCAGATCACGCCCGATGAGCTCGAAGCCGTTGCGGCGCTCGCTTTTGTCGAGATGGTCGAGGCTGGGTTCGTCCAGGTCGGCGAGTTCCATTACGTCCATCACGATCGCGACGGCACACCCTTTGCCGATCCGGCCGAGATGGGCGCGCATCTTGCGGCTGCGGCGGCCGAGACAGGGATCGGACTGACCTTGCTTCCGGTGTTCTACATGGCCGCAGGGTTCGGTGGGGTTGAGCCTCGGCCCGAGCAGCGCCGGTTCGTCCATGATCTCGACGGTTATGCAAGGCTGATCGACGCCTCGCGCCGCGCGGTTGCAGCGGTCCCCAACGCGGTTGTCGGTGTCGCGCCACACAGCCTGCGCGCGGTACCGCCCGAGGGGTTGGCGGGCGCAATCGAGATTGGCGCGGGCAGGCCAATCCATATCCATATCGCTGAGCAAGTGGGGGAGGTGGAGGATTGCGTCGCTTTTACCGGCCAGCGTCCGGTCGACTGGCTGCTCGATCATACGCCGGTCGATTCCCGCTGGTGCCTGGTGCACACGACGCACGTTACGCCGGACGAGATCGGGCGCCTCGCGCGCAGCCAAGCGGTCGCCGGCCTGTGCCCAATCACCGAGGCCAATCTGGGCGATGGCATCTTTCCTGCCGCCGATTTCGCCATGGCGGGTGGCCGGTTCGGGGTGGGGTCGGATTCGAATATCCTGATCGACATGGCGCAAGAGTTGCGCAGCCTCGAATATTCGCAGCGGCTGAGCCTGCGCGCGCGCAACGTGCTTTCCAGCGCTGCCCAACCATCGACGGGCCGCACGTTGTTCGACGCCGCCGGTCATGGCGGAGCGCAGGCACTTGGCATCGGCGCCTTCGGGTTAGCCGTGGGCGCGCGGGCGGATTTCCTGACGCTCGACCGCGCCCACCCGACTCTGGCGAGCCGATCCGGCGATGCGTTGCTCGACGCCCTGTTGTTCGCCGATAGCCGGGGAATGATCGACGGTGTCTGGTGCGCCGGGCGGCAACAGGTACGTGGCGGTCGCCATGTCGCGCGCGATAAGATCGCACGGCGCTATGCGCGAACGCTGCGCGAGCTGTCCAGCCGATGACTCCGCTCTACCAGACGATCCGGATCGCAATCGAGACTCAAATCATGTCCGGCGAGTTGCGCCCCGGCGACCGCATCCCGTTCGAACATGAGCTGATGGCGCGCTACGATTGTTCGCGGATGACGGTGAACAAGGCGCTGTCGGCGCTTGCCGGCGTCGGATTGATTTCCCGCCAGCGGAGGCGTGGGTCGTTCGTCAGCCGGCCGCGCATCCACATGGCCGCGCTCCAGATCCCCGACATTCGCGAGGAGATCGAGCGGCGCGGCCATGTCTACAGTCTCGAACTCGTCAGCCGGAGCGAATTAGAGGCGGACAGCGAAAGTGGGGTGACGATGCGCCTGCCGCCGCACGGCCGGTTGTTGTCGCTGCGCTGCGTCCATCTCGCCGACGGGCAGCCTTATGCTGTCGAGGATCGCCTGATCAATCTGAGCGCGGTGCCGTCGGCGATCGAGGCGGATTTCTCGGCGACGCCGCCCGGCACCTGGCTGCTCGCGCATGTTCCCTGGACCGAGGCCGAGCACCGCATCGCCGCCGCCGCCGCGGGCGAGGTGGCGCCGTTGCTCAAGGTCGGCGCGGACAAGCCGTGCCTGGTGCTGGAGCGCTGGACCTGGCGCGAAAGCGAATCGATCACCTATGTCCGTCTGACATTCCACGGCGACAATTTCGATCTCACCGCGCGCTTCGTGTCTCAGGCGCGCACGGAGGACATGTTCTCCGCCTGACTGCGGCGACGATCGCCGGAGCGACTGCGCTGGCTATGTACCAGGAATCGCTGCACACCGGTTCTCGCCGCTTCGACCGGAGAGAATTGTATGTGCTTTTCGGCCACCGCCAGCTTTATCGCCTCTGGCGTGATCGGGTCGATCGGGGTGGCGACGCTTCGGCACGTACGCGAGCCGCGTGCACTCCTGTTTGCGTCCGTGCCCATGCTGTTCGCGGTGCATCAATTCACCGAGGGTTGGGTGTGGCTCGGCCTCGATGGGCGGATCGGCAAGCTCGCGCTCGACCATGTCGCCTTCCTGTTCATGCTCTATGCGCAAGGCATCCTGCCGCTGCTGATGCCGGCCGCGGTCGCGCTGATGGAGCCGCCCGGCTGGCGTCGCGGCGTCATCCTCGGGCTGACCGCCATCGGCGCGCTGGTGTGCGTGTGGGATGTTACCGGGCTGATCTTCCTGCCCAGCCGGTGCTTCATCGACCAGAATTCGATCGCCTACCGCAACCACATGACGGGCAATTTCTGGATATCCTGCCTGTATATTCTCGCCACTTGCGGCGCGCTGCTGCTGTCGACCCATCGGGTCGTCAATTGGTATGGCGCACTCAATGTCGTCGCGCTGACGATCACGGAGATTGTGAAGCAATACGCCTTTGCCTCGGTCTGGTGCTTCTACGCCGCGATCATGAGCGTGATGATCTATTGGCAATTCAGGCAGCTGAAGATCGATGTCGAGACGCCCAACGGCACCTCGCCGATACTCAGGCCGTTCCTCCTGTCCTGGCTGCGTCTGAAGAACGCGGCTGGCGCGAGAACAGACTGAACCTTCCATGGCCCTGACGTGCAAACGCCGGCTCGCCCTGTGGAGCGGCCCGTCGTTCCCAAAAAGCCGACAGGCGGGCTTTTTTGTCTGCCTATCAGCTCCGGCGTTCGATCCTGAAGGTTGCAAAAGGCTGGAGCGAGGCGATCGCGGCGATGGGTTCCGGCGGCCGCCAGCGGTACTGGCGGACGTCGATCCAATCCTTGTGAACGTCGAACAGGGTGAAGCCGTTTCGCTCCTCGGTCTTGGCGACGTCCTTGCCGGTCAGCTTTTCCGGAAGGCGGGGGAACATGCCGCGCCCCTGACTCGGCCAGCCCTTCTCGCCGGTGCCGACCGGGCCGGACAGGATCGCTTCGATCGGGTTGGCCGAGAAGTCGAGATCGCCGCTCGCCGTGATCCGCTCCGCGCCGCTTGCATGCATGTCGCCGGAAATCGTGATTGCCGGACGTCCGTTAGCCTGACCTGACAGAGCCTTCACCAGGCGCTGATGCTGGTCCCACCAGCTCGGCGGCCAATAGCCCTTGTCGCTGCCGGTGACGGAGGCAGGCGGCTTGTCCTCATACCATTCGCCGATCTTGCCTGCGGTCCATCCCATCGGATTCGACGGCACATGGACATATTGCGCGGCATCGGAGGATTTCAGCCGGTCGATCAGGAACGCTTCGGCATCCGGGAACAGCACGCCGCCAAACGGGCTCTCGTTCCAGCCGCGCCGGCAATCGAACAACGCGATCTCGAGCAGCTTGCCGACCTGTACGGTCTCGACCGTTTCGGAGGTCAACTTGCCGCCGGCGAGCTTCGGCCGGCCGAGCGCGAACGGATAGGCCATCGAGGAGGTGCGGCGCTGCAGGTTTAAAATGAACGGGCGCGGCGGGAAGGAATAGCCCCATTCGCCGCCATTATCGTTCTCGAAATAATCGTGATCGTCGGTCACGAAGACCATCGGGATCGAGGCGAAACGGTCCTCGTACAGCCCCGCGATCTGGCGACCGATGATCGTGTTGAGCGAACGCCGGTTGGTATCGGAATCGAACGCGCTGTCCTGATCGATCCAGGCGATGCGGTGATAGAGTTCGGCGGTGCGCGCATGGCTGACCGCGTCGCCGCGCCACAGCAACGCGGTGTTGAGATCCCAATAGATGTGATCGCCGTTCGCCACCGCGAGATCGGGTTTGAGGCTGATCGCGCGATCGAGCAGCGCGCGGCGCGCCGTCATGTTGAGGAAGCTGGCCTGCGGGTCCGGATCGCCCCCTGCACAGGTGAAGAACAGCACGCGGAAACTTTCCGGACTGCTGTCGGGCGTGGGCAGCGTCCTTAACCGCCACGGCTCGCGCAGCGCGGTTCCCCCGGCATCGCTCAGCGATATCTGATGTTCCGTGCCGCCCTTCAGGCCACCTTGGACGAAGCCCCAGGCATAACCATCGCTGTCCATCTGCTGAGCCGTCACGGCGCGGCCGTCGATCTTCAGGATGGGCGCCTGACTCGGCGGTACGTCGAGCAGTATCTTGATCGCCAGCGTATCGGGGCTGGCGGAGGGCAATATCGCGCGCACCGGCGACAGCGGCTTGGACCAGGCGACACCGCCCAGTAATACACCGCCCAGACCGAGCGCGGTTCCCTGCAACATGCCTCTACGATTGATCATGTCGGTTCTCCTGTCAGAGCTTGAGGCGCAGCGTCGCGCCGAAGGTACGGGGGTCGCCGAGCAGACCGGTGATGAGCCCGGTATTGGCGGCGCCCAGCGACGTGTAATAATCCTCGTTCGTCAGGTTCTTGACCCACACCGACAGGTCCCAGCGCGCATCGTCGCGGCGGATGCCGACCCGGGCATTGGCGACGCCGTAAGCCGGGATCAGCGAGTAGATCGAATTGGTCGCCGCCGAGAAATAGGACGAGCGGTGCGCGTAGTCCGCATGGCCATAGACCTCGATCCGCCCGGCCAGCGGCTGGGCGACGTCGCCGCCGAGCGTGAAGCTGAACTCTGGCGCGCCGGCGAGCGGCTGGCCGGTCAGATCCTGGAACGGCGGATTGCGCCCAGGATAGGATTGCTCGGGAGCGAGCGGCGCGTTATGATAGCTGCGATACGTCGCGTCATTATACGCGGCCGAAGCGTTGAAGCTCACCCAGCGCGACGGCGCGATCGTCAAATCGGCATCGACGCCCCGCGATCGGACCGAGGGGATGTTGGCGATGTAGCGGATCGAGGCACTCGTGGACCCGATTTGTTGCGTGATCGCGGCCTGATAGTCGGTGACGTCGGTCCAATAGGCCGCGACATTGAGCGTCACCCGGCGGTCGAAGAACTGGCTTTTGAGCCCGATCTCATAGGAATTGTTCTTCTCCGGCCGCACCGCGGGCGACACTCCGGCGGGCAGCACGCCCAGGCTCAGCCCGCCCGACTTGGCGCCCCGCGCATAGGTCGCATAGACCATCACGTCGCGCGCCACCTGATAGGACAGATTGGCCATGCCCGACAGGCTGTCGTTGCTCAGGCTGACGGTATAGTCGACCTCCGGATAGAGCGCATTGCGCAGGTTCTGCGCGACCACCCGCTGATCGGGTGAGAGCTGCGACAAATCCTGTCCGGCGACGGTGAACTGATCGAACAGCCCGTTCTTGTCCTCATGAGTGAACCGCAAACCGCCGGTCAGCTTCAGCGCATCGGTGATCTTCCACGTCGCCTGGCCGAACGCAGCGTAACTCTTGGTGGTCGGGATCAGCCAGGAGTCAGACTCGAACCCGTTGAGCGCGACGTTCGCGGTATTCTGGTTGGTCGTGGGATAATTCCACGCCGCCGCGTCGGGACCGAAGCCGTAGCGGCCATAGCCCTTGATCGTTTGCCAGAAGTAATAAAGCCCGGCGACCCAATCGACACGGCGCTCGCCGCTCGATGCGACGCGAAATTCCTCGCTGAACTGGCGCTGGTGGTTGATCGTGGAGCCGCGCACCTGCACCGACAGCGGCGTGTTGTCGGAATCGTTGAGCGGATACCAATCCCACCAGCGATAAGCCGTGATCGACGTCAGCGTGACGCCGCCTGTATCCCAGTCGATCCGGCCCGACAGCCCATAGCCCTCCATATTGGCCTGGATGTCGGCATCGTCGGACGCCCTGCGCGCGAAGGGGGCGAATACCGGCGTGTAGCCAAGCCGTGCCGCTCGGTGCAGGAAGTCGTTGGAGCCGATCAGCGCGCCGTTGTCGAACTTGTCGAAAAAGCCGACCAGGCTGTTGAGTGTCGCGTACTGCTTCTGCTTCGAATAGTCCGCGATCAGGCGGACGGTGACGTTCCCCACCGGTTTGATGAGCAATTGGCCGCGCGCGGTGAAATTGTCGTAATCCTGTCCCTTGCGCCCATTGAACGTGTTGTAGATGAAGCCGTCGCGATGCGTGTCGGCGATGCTCAGGCGGAACGCCGCGACGTTGCCGATCAGCGGCCCGGAAACCGATCCGCGCACTTGGTGAAAGGCATAGTCGCCCAGTGTCGCCTCGCCGCGGAAATCCCAGTCGAAGGTCGGCAGCCGTGTCGTGATGTTGATCGCGCCGGCGGTAGTGTTCTTGCCGAACAGCGTACCCTGCGGGCCGCGCAATACCTCGATGCGATCGAGATCGACCAGGTCGAACTGCGACTGACCGACGCGGCCATAATAAACGTCGTCGACATAGAAGCCGACCCCATTCTCCAGCCCGTCATTGGTGATCGCGTTGGAGCCGAGCCCGCGGATGTTGATGTTGGTGTTGCGGGCATTGCCACCGGTCAGCAACAGGCTGGGAACGAGCTGCTGAATCTGGCTCAGCGTATAGTTGCCGGTCACTTCGAGCTTCTTGTCGTCGACCACGCTGAGGGCGATCGGCACCTCTTGCGCGCGTTCGGCGCGGCGGCGCGCGGTGACGACGATGTCGGTATCGCTCGGGGTTTGATCGTCGGTGGCCGAACTATCGGCGGCGCTCGCCGGGTTGGCCGCTGCGATGGTCTGTCCGTCGACCGTTTGGGCGAAAGCCGTGAAAGGCAGC
>FSUD01000525.1_pt1 | contig 13672 bp, 16 predicted proteins | sample 1637011 | NCBI WGS metagenome assembly FSUD01 (sample SAMEA3914816, study PRJEB12502) | metagenome | biome: forest; material: soil | place: USA | collected 2011-09-16 | depth 0.3 m
CATCCTCTTCCTCGACGGGCTACCCAATTTCCAGCTGCTCGGGCGCTTGCGGATCGGTGAGACGGTCGAGGAAGTACTCAAGTCCGATCTGGCGCTGGAGATCGAGGCGATCGCCGACTTGCGCAACGCGATTCAGCATTGTGAGGAAGTGCGCGACTATGTCAGCCGCGACTTGTTCCGCCGTATCCTCGATAGCGAGGAAGACCATGTCGACACGCTGGAGCGTCAGTTCGACATGATCGAACGGATGGGCCTGGAGAATTACATTCAGCTCAACGCCAAGGCCGAGCACGACGGCGACTGATCGCCGTCGTTTAATCAGACGGCGCGGCGGCCAAAGGCAGGGCGGCGCTCGACCAGCGGATTGGCTTCGCGTTCGAGCATCGACAGCGTCTGTTCGAAGATCGGGCGCAGCTGGACGACATGCTGCAACGCCTGATCGGGGCGATCGCGGGTTTCGACGCACTGGCGGCCGATCTGCTCGACCGCTTCGGCCAGCGTGGCCAGCGCGTCCGCGCCGAACTGCCGCGATTCGCCTTTGAGGGTGTGAGCAGGCAGCACGAGGGCGGCCGCGTTTCCGCCGCGCATTGCGTCCTCGATCGCCTGAAGCGACTTGTACCCATCTTCACGGAAATAACCGAGAATGCGCACGAATCCGGCGCCCAGTTCGCTGCGCGCAGCCTGAAAGGCGGTCCAGTCGACCAGCTGACCGTTTTCGATCGTCACCCTTTTGCCTCCGTCGACCGCAGCCACTGCGCCATGTTTCGATAACCATGCTCTAGCGGACGGGAGTAAACGACCGGTTGACGCCCCTCAGGCAATCGTCGGCTAAGGCGTTGCCGCACCGTGACTTTCGAAAATGTCGTCAGTCCTTGCGATCGAACGGGTTCTTTGGAGCACGCATCGTCACGCGAATGGGCACCGAACCGAAGTTAAGATCGCGCCGCATCGAATTGACCAGATAGCGTTCGTAGCTGGCTGGCAACTGATCGACGCGCGTGCCGAAGATGACGAAGCTGGGCGGCCGGGTCTTCACCTGAGTCACGTAGCGCATCTTGATCCGCTTGCCGCCGGGCGCGGGTGGCGGATTGGCGTCAATCGCGCGTTCGAACCAGCGGTTGAGTTCGCCGGTGCCGACACGGCGCGACCACGCTTCCCGAACCTCGAAACAAGCGCCGAGCAACTGGTCGATGCCCTTCCCTGTCGCGCCCGATACCGTCATCACGGTGACGCCCTTGACCTGGCTGAGCCCGTCCTCGAGCGCCTTCTTGACGCCATTGAACAGCGAGGAGGCGTTTTCGGCGACGTCCCATTTGTTGAGCGCGATGACCAGCGCGCGCCCTTCCTCCAGCACGCGGTCGGCAATACGCAGGTCCTGCGCCTCCAGCCCCAAAGTCGCGTCGAGCAACAGCACGACGACCTCGGCAAAGTCGACCGCGCGCAGGGCATCGGCGACCGACAGCTTTTCCAGCTTATCCTGGACCTTGGCGCGCTTGCGCATGCCGGCGGTGTCGATCAGCCGTACCTGGCGGGGACCGCTTTTCGGGTCTCGCCAAACCCAGTCTACCGCGATCGAATCGCGCGTGATCCCTGCCTCCGGCCCGGTAATCAGCCGGTCCTCGCCCAGCATCCGGTTGATCAGCGTCGACTTGCCGGCGTTCGGACGGCCGACGATCGCCAGCTTGAGCACCGCATCGGGCCGATAGTCCTCCTCCTCTTGCTCCTCCGCGATCGCGTCGGTGAGGTCAGGGACATGCGGCAACAGCGCGTCGAACAGATCAGCCAGGCCTTCGCCATGCTCGGCCGACAGCGGGACGGGATCGCCGAAGCCGAGCGAGAGCGAATCGAGGATGCCCGCCTCGCCGGCACGTCCCTCCGCCTTGTTGGCGACCAGGATCACCGGCGTGGTCGATCCGCGCAGCCAGCGCGCAATCTCTTCGTCCAGCGGCACCAGCCCGGTCCGCGCATCGATCAGGAACAGCGCGACATCGGCCTGCGCGACCGCGGCCTCGGTCTGCTGGCGCATCCGTCCCGGCAGAGTCGCAGCGTCGAGATCCTCGTACCCAGCGGTATCGATCACGCGGAAATCGAGGCCGATCAGATGCCCCTCGCCTTCACGGCGATCACGCGTGACTCCGGGCTGATCGTCGACCAGCGCGAGTTTCTTGCCGACAAGCCGGTTGAACAGCGTCGATTTTCCGACATTCGGCCGGCCGATAATTGCAACGGTGGGTAATCTCATGGGCGGGATGTAGCCGCGACGGCGCCGCGCGTCACCCCGCCCAGGATATTAGCGATATGCGGTCAGCTTTCCGCGCTGGTTCAGCGTATAGAGCGTGTTGTTGGCGACCACCGGCCCCAGCGTGAATGGCACCTTGCCCTTCATCGTGTTCGCCACCGTGCCGTCCGCTGGAGTCACGAACACCACATCGCCCAGCGAGTTGGTCAACACCAGCTTTCCGCCAGCCAGAACCGGGCCGTACCAGGTCAGCGGATCCTTCTTTTTCTTCTTCTTTTCGACCTTGAACCCGCGCAGCTGCGATACCCAGCGGACCTTGCCGGTCGAGCGTTGCAGGCAATAGAGCTTGCTCTCGTCGGTCACCACGAACACCCACTCGCCCGCCACCCAGGGCGTAGCGATGCTGGCGAAATTCTGTTCCCAGATACGCTGGCCAGTAGCCAGGTCGATCGCGACCATGCGGCCACCCTGCCCAACCGCATAGACCTTGTTGTCGTCGATCACCGGATCGGCATCGATATCGGCCAGGCTCGACACCGAGGTCGAAATGCTGGTCCGTGACAGCGCGTCCTGCCACAACGTCCGGCCATTTTCGTAGCGATAGGCGTTGAGTTCGCCGGTCGAGAAGCCGGCCACGATCGTCCCGCGCGCGACAGCCGGAGCGGCGACGCCGAACACGCCCTGCGATTCAAGGCTGCCCGTCGCGGTCCACTTGACCGATCCATCGGCGGTCGACAGCGCGAATAGCTGATTGTCCTGGCTCAGCACATAAAGCTGGCCGTCCTCGATCGACGGCGACCCGCGCAGTGGCCCGCCCGGCTTGGCGCGCCACAATTCCTTGCCACTCGTGGCGTCGAGGGCAACGACGTCGCCCAGACCATCGGTCGCAAAGACCTTGCCGTCATCAAAGCTGGCGCCGCCGCCGAAGCGCGCCGGCCTGCTCTTCTTGTCGGCCTTGGCGATCTCGGCGGTCCAGAGCGGGCTGCCATTCGACGCTGTAAAAGCGTGGAGCGTGGCGTTCACGTCCATCACGAACATCTTGTCGCCGGCGATCACCGGCGATGCGCCCAGCCGGACCCGGTTCGAGCCGGCCGGAATATTGACGTCCCACGCGCGCGCCGGATTGTCGCCCAGCGCGACATGACCCATCGACTTGTCGGCGGTACCGCCCGGCTGCGCCCAGTCGGCGTTGACCTCCGCGGGGGGCAGCAGCACTTGCAGCCCGGAAATGGCGTCATCGACCTTGGCGTCGCTTTCGGAGACCAGGATCGGCACGCGGTCGCCGACCACCGGGGTCTTCTTGCCGCCGCCCTTGAACGTGCTGCACGCGCCCATCGCCAATAACATGGCGCACGCGATCGGCACCTTCCACTTGGTCGTCATGCCTTATTTGCCCTTCTGGTCGGTTGCGCCGTCGCTCAGAGCACTCACCATCTGAACCGCACGTTGACGGATCGAGTCGGGAACGCCGTCGGTTTCGGCAATCGTCTTGAACATCGCCCGAGCTTCTGCGGGCTTATTAAGGCGAAGATAAGCCAGAGCGACCATTTCTCCTGCACTGCCTACCCACGCAGAGTCCTTGGCGGCGAGCGGCTTCATCCGGTCGACCACCGTTTGCGGCGGCAGCGTATCGAATTCGACCGCCGTCTGGCGGATCAGCGCCAGATCGCGCATCGGCTTGCCGATCGTCGTGTCGCCCGCCACTTCGGCGAACTTGGCAGCGGCGCCCTTGGCGTTGTTGGCCTGGAGCAGCTGGTCGGCCTGCAGCATCTTGGCGGTGCCGCGATTGCCCGGCGAACTCGACGTGGCGAGCGCCTCGATCGGCCCCTTGGCCTTCACCGCATTGCCCGTACTGAGCGCATCGACTGCGTCCTGCATCTTGACCGCTTCGGCCTCGATCGCGGTGTTGCTCGCATAGCGCCAATAGAGCACGCCGCCGAAGATCAGCAGCGCGGCGACGATCGCCCCGATCGTCCAGCGCCCGTAATCGTGCCAGAAATTGACCAGACGGTCGCGGCGCAGCTCTTCATCGACCTCGCGCAGGAAAGCTTCATCGGTTTTCGGCGTAACGGCCAATGGAACAGGCTCCGATAAGGGGGCGGAAATTAAGTCGGCGGACCTTAGCGTTGCGCGCGGCAAACGCAACGAGAGTCAGGGACAGAGGCTAGGCCTTCGGCTGGTAGGTCTGTTCCGGGCCGGGAAACCGGCGAGTGCGAACCTCTTCCGCATAGCGCGCCGCGGCATCCGAGATGCGCGCGCCGAGATCGTCGAACTTCTTCACGAACCGCGCGGTGCGCTCGAACATGCCGAGCATGTCCTCTGCCACCAGCACCTGGCCATCGCAGGCTGACGAAGCGCCGATCCCGATGACGGGGATGTCGACCGCTTCGGTCACCGCACGGCCGATCGGCTCCATCACGCCCTCGACCACCATCGAGAAGGCGCCAGCCTCTGCCACCGCCTTGGCGTCGCCGAGAATCTTGGCATGCTCTTCCTGGCTTTTGCCGCGCGCGCCGTAACCGCCCAGCGCGTTGATCGCCTGAGGGGTCAGGCCGATATGCGCCATCACCGGAATGCCGCGCTCGGTCAGGAACCTGATCGTCGGGGCGAGCACCGCCCCGCCTTCCATCTTCACGCCGGCGCAGCCGGTTTCGGCGAGTACTCGGCTAGCACTGGCAAAGGCTTGTTCGGGCGATGCCTCATAGCTGCCGAACGGCATGTCGACCATGACCACCGAATGATAGCTGCCACGGACCACCGCCGCGCCATGCGCGCACATCATATCGAGCGTGACGGGGAGCGTGGATGGCAGGCCATACACCACCTGCCCCAGCGAATCGCCGACCAGCAGGATGTCGCAATGCGGATCGAGCAGCTGCGCCATGCGGACCGTATAGGCGGTCAGCATCACCAGCGGTTCCTGCGTTGCCCCTTCGAACTTGCGGCGCTGGATCGCCGGGACCGTCAGCCGCTTCATCGGCGCCGGAGTGGGGTTCGCGCGGCTGGTCGAGGTGTCGATCGTGAAGGTCGTGGACATACCAGCGCCTTTAGCCGGTTCGCAGCGCCGCCGCCAGCATTCGCGCGGGCGGCCGCCTGAACGGCGCCTCAGTCCTGATGAACACTCTCCGGCGCGCCCTGCAACGCCGCCAGCCGGGCACGATAGCCCGCGAGCAGCGCAGGGTCGGCATCCGCGCCGTGCCGCGCGATGAAGCCGGCCAGCTCACGCTTCAAATCGTCGCGGAATTGGCGATTGTCGGGCGCCGCGCTCAATTTCGCCTCGGCGGTTTCGACCGGTTCGCGATCCCGGTCGATCTGGCACTTGCGGCCATAGGGCGATTGATCGACCATGATCGCGATATTGCGCGGATAGCCCGGCACATATTTGACGACGAACCGCTCGCCATCCGGCGGGATCAGAATCTCGTTGCGCCAGGGATAGAGCGCCGCCGACATGGTATCGAAGCTGGTTTCGACATCGCGATGGTCCGCGGTCCGCACGACCGCTTCGTAATACCAGATCGGACTGTCGTTCAGCGTCGAGCTGGTTTCTTCCGAATGGACGATCACGGCACTGCCTACCGTACCGGCGGCGTTGAGGAACATCGCATTTACCGCCGACCCGAAGAACGGGCTGACCGCCGCGACGACCAGCCCCGCCACGCCAGAAACAGGCAGCCGGACCGTCCCGTCACCCTCGCCAGCACCGCCCCGATCGCGAGAGCGACAAGCGGATAAATCGGCAGCGCCAGAAAGGGATGGTGGCTGAGAAAATAGAGGACCGCCGATATCGCGCCCATGCGCGTGTTCTCCATTTCTTGAGGCGAGGCCGAGCTATGACCGGCGTGTTTGCACGGGTCAACCAACGAGCCTCCGGACCCTGCAGCCCCTTGCCAAGTCCGATTCACTTGACTCAATGTTATATATACATAACATTGAGTACATCGATTCGAACATGAGGTTAGAAATGCCATTCAAGGAAAAGATCGCCTGGATCTCGGTCGTCACGACGACCCTGGTCTGGGGCAGCTATTTCGGATTCATGGCCGCGACGGGCGATCACATGCCGGGGCCTGTCTATATGGTCGGCTTTGCCGGCGCCGTGATCGTCCAGACGATCCTGGTCGTCATCGCCAGCATCGTCACCGCCGTACTGGCGCCCAAGGATGCCAGCGCGGGCAGCGACGAGCGCGACAAGGAGATTTCGCGCCGGGCCTATGCGGTCGCCTATCCGGTGCTGCTGACGCTTATCGTCTGCGTCGCCGCCAGCCTGCACTTCGGCTTCACCGCCCGCGACATGGCCTATGGCATCATGGGCGCGATCGTGATCGCCGAAATCGTCCATTACGGCGCGCAGATCGTCGGCTATCGGCAGGGGCGTTGAACCATGGCCTATCGTGAAAAGATCGCCTGGCTGACGCTTCTGTGCATGGTCGTCGCCTACACCATCTACTTCTCGCTGGTGCTGACCGGGCATGTCGGCCCCAGATTGCTCGACATCCTGTGGCCGTTCGGGATCATCACCTCGATCCGGGCGGTCGTGGTCATCATCGGCCACATCCTACTGGCGATGGGAGACAGTCCGGAAAGTCGCAAGCCCGATGAGCGTGATCGCGCAATTGCGCGGCGTGGAGCGAATGCAGGCTATTATATCCTGCTGATCGGCATGATCGTTGTCGGCGTCGTGATGCCGTTCAGCGACCCGGCGCCCAAGATCGTCAACACCGCCTTGCTGACGATCGTGCTGGCGGAGACGCTTCGCCATGTCCTGGTCATCCTGAGCTACAGGAGGGGCTGGCATGGCTAAGCCCCCTCCCCCCGGCCGCGTGGTCAATCAGATCCGCTTGCTCCGTTTCATGGCGAACGAAATGACCCAGGCGGAGCTGGGCGAGCGGATCGGCATGACTCGCCAGACCATCGCGGCGATCGAGGCGGGCAAATATTCACCCACGCTCGAGGCCGCGTTCCGCATCGCCGAGGTGTTTGGCAAGCCGCTCGACGAAGTGTTCCAGTGGGAGGGCTAGGCCCCTCCCACTGGCTTTACCGGCCAATCCAGCCCTTGTTCGCCGCCATCTTCGCGAACCAGATCTGGAACACCGCCACCGCAGCGATGAATACGGGGAAAGGAATCACCTGAGCCGCGCCCTTGTGGGCGATCAGGTCGGTCGCGGCGAAGGCATAGCCGAACATCACGACGATCCCGATCAGCGATATCCAGAACAGGATGATCGAGCGCCGCTCCCTTAACAGCAGCGCCAGCGCGCCGAGCAGGCCGCCGAATACCGAGATGCCATAGACATAATTGTACCAGACCGGCAGTGCCGCAAAATAGCCGCGCGACCAATCATCGACCGGCCCCATCGCCGCCGCGCCCAGCGTGAATTGCTGGTACCAGGCCCAGACACCCATTGCGCCCCAGAGCGCCAGCACGATCGAAACGATCCAGAACCAGACCGGCGGTTTCACTCCAGCAGCCATTATCCCCTCCCCTTGTCGTTGATGGGGAGAAGCTGCGCCGGGTCGCGGCTATTGGCAAGTCTAGGCGATACCGCCTGCTCCCAGACCTCAGGCTTGAACCCAGCGAGCAGCACTCCGTCACCCTCGGCGATCGGTCGCTTGATCATCGACGGCTGCGCGAGCATCAGCGCCACCGCCTTGTCCTCGGTCAGACCTCCTTTGTCGGCGTCGGACAGCTTGCGGAACGTAGTGCCCGCGCGATTGAGCACCGTTTCCCAACCGAGCGCGGCGATCCAGCGGCGCAGTAACGCCTCGTTGACACCCGCTTTCTTGTAGTCGTGGAATTGATACTCGACGCCACTGGCCTCAAGCCAGGTCCGCGCCTTCTTCACCGTGTCGCAGTTGGGAATGCCGTAGATCGTCAGCACGCTTCGCCCTCAGTTAGCGATGCCGGGCTTTCCGTCGAGAAACGCCCGCACCATCGCGGTCGTCGCTACCGGTTGTTCCTCCATCAGCCAATGGCCGGAATCGGCAATGACACCCTCGGTTACATTGCTGGCGGCGAAGCGCATCACCGCCGCCATGGTCGGGCCGAACGATTTCTCCCCGCCGATCGCCAGCACCGGCATGGTCAACTTGCCCTTGGCGAGCAGTGCCTGGTCGTCGATCGCATCCTGGTCGAAGGCATGAAATTGCTCGAACCCGGCGTGCATCGCGCCGGGCATCGCATAGAGCTCGGTATAATGCTGGCGCGACGTCTCATCGAACTTCGCCGGCGTGGCAGAGAATTCGTTCCAGAAGCGATCGAGATAGATGCGCTCACGACCTGCGACGAGCCGTTCCATGTCGGGGCCGCCGAAGCGGAAATGCCAGAGCAGTGGGTTCTTGAGGATTTCCTCCCATGGCCCGATGCCCGGGAGCGGCGCGTCCATCAGCACGAATTTGGTCACGCGTTCAGGATATTGCGCCGCGAACGAATAGCCGACCATGTTACCGATATCGTGCGTAATCAGGTCAGCCTTCTTGACCCCGAGCGCATCGAGCACGCCGGCGACATCGCCCGCCTGCAGCTTCTTGGTATAGCCGGTCGCCGGCTTGGACGAGAGGCCGAGCCCGCGCAGGTCGGGGACAATCACGGTGTGATCGCGCGCCAGATCAGCGGCGAGCGGCGCCCACATGTCGCCGGTCTCGCCATAGCCATGGAGCAGGATGACTGCGGGGCCCTTGCCACCGACCCGGACATGGATCGTCACGCCGTTGGTGGCGATCTCCCGAGTTTTGAAGCTAGCCGGAAAGGGCTGAAATTCGGCCGCGGCCGGGGTAGCGATGAGCAACGCAAACAATCCGAGCAGGATTCGCACCATGACTTCGCTCCGCAATGTAAGGGGTCGTTACGCGACCGTATCATGTTTTACAGAACGTTACGCACCAATTCAGTCCTCGCGCATCTGATGGGCCGCATGCAACGACACCAGCCGGGCGAGCAAGGTGGCAGGAAAAAGCTGCCCCATCACCGATTCCAGGCTCGCCATGCTGCGCAGCACCGGATGAACCGCGACGATCTCTCCGCTCGAACTCGTCGTCAGCGCGCCGATGCTGAAATAGAGCAAGCCACTATACTGAGCGCGCGGATCTGGTGCGATCCCGGCAAAACCCGGCATGAGCAACGGGGACAGGAATCGGTATAACCCGGCGAAGATCAGCGCGATGTAGAGGTACAGGATCACCGCACCCAGGATGCGGTGGACGGTCACTCTTCCCGGCCGGAACGCGGCGACCGCGACGATACCCGCGACCATCAAATCAAAGCTGATCGTCGCGAGAGCGCGGAAAATGCCGATCGCGCTCGCCGTATGACCCAGATGCCAGTGCAACGATGCGACCAGCGTGGCGGCAAAAGTAAGGGCGACTATCCAGCGCACGATTGTACGCCGCGCAATGATCACGATCGTGGTGGCCGCCAACCCGAAGCGCAGCCCTTCGACCAGTTCCGCCGACACGGCGCCGATCGCCGCCAGCGGCGCGACCACGAAGATCACCACGACCTGGATCGCCAGAATGATGCTGAACCCGATTTCGCCGTCGATATGCGGCAATCTGAGGCGGGAAACCGTCACCTCAGACCACCCGGCGTCCGACCCGCCACAACGTATATAGCCCGATCCCGGCCCACACTATGTTGAGCGTCGCCGAGGGAATCGCGCCGTTATACCCGCTGTTGACGATGAAGCAGATCGCGCCGACCACGTTCATCCATTGATAGCCACGCGACCGCCCATCCAGCCGCCCCAGCGACAGCATGACATAGGCCGCGAGGATCACGACGGCGCCAGTCCAGCCGATGCTTTCTAGAAGGATGCGTTGCAGGGTCACGATATCGGCCTGTTCAAGCGGTGACGAAGCGAGATACGTCGTCGGCCAGACCGGCAAGAAAGGCTTCCCGGTCCGCGAGCGGCTCTACCACATGCGGCGGCGGCTGACTCATGAACGAAAAATGCCCGGCACCTTCGACCACCCGTACTTCTATCGGCACGCGCAGCTCAAGCGCCTGCTTCGGAAACAGAGCACTTCGATGCCCTCCAGTTCGTGGGCGATCGCCACCAGTTACCAGGCGAAGTTCTTATAATGGGCCGAACGCGGACCAGCAACTTTTTGCGCTAAGCAGATGGAATGCAGCCATTCCGGCTCGTCGATCGAGGAGCCTGGGTCAGTATTCGTTCGCGGGGGCCCCTGGTTGCTAAGCCGTACCACCATCATCGGCCGTCGATTGGCGCCGTTGAAACGCCGAGACGGGAGTCTGCTAGGCCGACATACAGCCACCACTGTCCGTTGAACGCCACTAGCCCTTCCGTGAAGCAGACATTGCCCACCTGGCCTTGCGCCTCCGCGGGATCGATCCAGAGGAAAGGGTTTTGCAACCGAGCGATGACGGCGGTTGGGTCGGCCGAGTCGAACAGCAATTGCCCCGGCTGGTAGGCGAAGGGTGGAGTATCGGGCGCGCCATCAATGAAGTGATTGCCGCCGTTATAGATCAACACGATCCCGGCATCGGTCAGCAATGCCGGCGGCCCCGGCTCGGTCAACAGCGAGTCGAACCGCGTGCGTCGGGGTCCGGCGAGCGAGTGTAGACCTTGCGGTCCCGGTACTCGGTCGAGCTTCCAATGCCCCATCGGGCCTTTCACCTCTGGGTCCCAGCTGAGATATTTGTCGGGCGCCGATTCCGACTCCAGCGGCGTCCAGCGGACAAGGTCGTCTGACGTAGCGGCGAAGATCATGCCCTCGCCCCAATACATCCAGTATTGCCCGGCAATCCGCGCAGCGACGAGCTTGCCGTCGCGCAATTCGGTGACGATCGACCCGGCCTTGGTCGGCCGGCGGACATAGGGCGTCCCAGCAAAAGCAGGGCCGTGTTTGGTCCAGTGGATCAGGTCGTCCGACGATGCGACGAACAGGCACCCAACTTTGCCGTCGAACGCGGTGTAGGTGCAGACGAAGGTGCCGTCGGGAGCCTGAACGACGCGAGGATCCTCGACGCCGCCGGGCCATTCCCACGCTTGCCAGCGGTCGTTGCCGGGGGCGATAACCGGCTCGGCCTCCAGCTCGAACCGATAGCCGTCGCTGCTGGTGGCGAGCCCGATCCGCGAGGTGCCGGCATAACGTCCGATCCGGTCCTCGCCGCGCACCAGCAGGCAGATGCGGCCGTCATGCACCACCGCGCCCGGATTGAACACGTCCTTCGCCGCCCAGGCGACCGGTTCAGGCGACAGTGGACAAGTGAATTCGACCATCGCGCTGTCCTCCAGCACGCGTTGGGGAGCGCTGAACGGGCCTAGCGCCCAATTGGGCAAGGTAACGGAATTAGTCACTTATTCTCTCCGGAAGGCATGGGTTCGGGGCGGTCCACCCTCGATTTGATCGCGATACGGCCGGCGCCGTTCGCCGACGCCTCGAGCGCAAGGAGAGTTTCGAGGACGTGCGCGGCGAGCTGGCCGCTGGCGCGCGGCGCACGTCCTTCCTTGATCGCTGCGGCAAGGTCGAGGAGCCCAAGTCCCCGACTGTCACCGAAGCGGAACGCGGTCTCGGGACCGATCGGGCCACCGGTCAGGGGATCGATGCCTTGCCCCATTTTCTGAAGTGCCGCGGCAATGGTTGCGGCATCGAGCTTGCGGGGCGGCGGCTCGTCACCGATTGTCCGCCAGTCATTGCCCTCGTTCAGCCGCGTCGCGCCGCTAAACTGGTTGGGATCGGGCGCCTGGAGCGAGCCCCCGGCGCCGTATAGTTCGATCGGCCGACGTCCGTGCGCGGTCACGTCCCAAGACATCGCCAGCGATATGTTCGCGCCGTTCGCAAACAACAGCGCGCCGTTTACCGTGGTCGGGACCTCAACCGTGATGCTTTCGCCACCACTGCCTGGTGCGGTGACGGTGCGAGTTGCGCGCGGCCGTGTGCCGATCGCCACGACTTCCGTGACGGGGCCGAGCAGGTTGACCAACTGAGTAACATAATACGGCCCGACATCGAGCAGGGGCCCGCCGCCGGGCGCGTAGAAGAAGGCCGGATTCGGATGCCAGCTTTCCATCCCCGCCGTGCCGAAGGCTATCGCCCCTCCGGTGACTTGCCCGATTGCACCATTGTCGATCAGCTGACGGACGGCTTGATGACCCGGCCCGAGAAAAGTGTCTGGCGCACAGCCGATCTTCAGGCCGTTCGCCTCGGCCACAGACAACAAATCGCGTGCGTCATCGATCCGAGTTGCGAACGGTTTCTCGCTATAGAGATGCTTGCCCGCCTCCAGTACCCGTCGGCCGATCGCGTGATGCACGTCTGGCGGCGCAAGGTTCACGACAATATCGATTCCAGGATCGGCGAGTAAGTCGTGGATCGGCATCGCCGTGCCACCATATCGACCGGCCTGAGCAGAGGCGGACCCCGTCGTCCGGCTCGCCAGCGCCACAAGCGTCAGATTGGGCGCGCGCGCAATTGTGCCGAGATAGGCATGGCTGACCATGCCGCAGCCGATCACTCCAATACTGGTCACGGGATCAGCACCGCCGCACCAGCTATCGTGGCGCCGCGCCGCTGATCGAGGTCGCGCATGATCGCGGCATGGCCCTTCGCGTCCAGGTGGTAGAGAAAGCTTGCCACGATCGACCCGAGGTAGAGCAAGCCCGCGCCCGGCCCGTAGAAAAAGCCCAGCCAATAGATTGTCGCATCGGGGAGGACTGCTGCCGTTCCGCCATGTGCCGCGATATCGGTGGGGAAGGCGATCAGCTGGAGTACCGTGCCGGCGATCAGCGCACCGGCACCGGCTGCGGCCTTGCTGGCGAACGCCCAGCCGGCAAAGTACAGCCCTTCGCGGCGCGCCCCGAACAAATGTTCATGCTCATCCGCCGCATCGGCCATCATCGAGGCGAAGGCGATCGCGGCCGCCGCCATCAGCACGCCGCCGACGAAGACGATGCCGGACAGGACCCACATCAGAGTATTTCCCTGGAACGGAAACAGGCCCAGCAGGCGCAACCCGGCCGGCGCGCTTTCGGACACTGCAAGCCCGATCAGGCCGATGATCAGCACGGTGCGCTTCTCCAGCCGCTTCAGGAACGGCCCGGCCAGCGGCGCACCAAGCAACAGGCCAAGGAACACCGCCAGTGTTACCGTCTGAGTCTGCGCGGAGGTGAAGTGCCAGAAAAAGGTATTGGTATGCAGTCCGAGCGTGGCGTGCGTGCCGAGCGCCGAGAAGAATAGCAACGCGCTGCCGAACAGGATGCGGAACGACCGGTTGCGGAACACTTCGCCGAGTTCGCGCCAGACGCGGACGTGCAGGCCGCCGTCGCCGCTGACGGGCGGATGCTGACGGTCCAGCGTGCGGCCGATGACTCGCGATGAGATGAGTCCGCAGACAAGGAAGATGGCCGCGAGAGACAGGGCGAAGGGCGTATAGGCCGCGCGGTGCATCGTGCCGCCGGGCCCCGGAAAGAA
>FSUD01000736.1_pt1 | contig 13617 bp, 11 predicted proteins | sample 1637011 | NCBI WGS metagenome assembly FSUD01 (sample SAMEA3914816, study PRJEB12502) | metagenome | biome: forest; material: soil | place: USA | collected 2011-09-16 | depth 0.3 m
ATTCGAGCCTGGCCAGCAAGCACTGATCGAGCAGCGTATCGACCGACTGGGCCTAGTGGGCACTGTGCGCCTGATGGGCTTCCGGCATCCGATCGAGCCCTGGCTTGCCGGCAGCGACCTACTGATCGTGCCGGCCGTCGACGAGCCATTCGGCAGGACCCTGATCGAAGCCATGCTGCTGGGAACGCCCGTCGTCGCGGCGGCTTCGGGCGGTAATCTCGAGGCGATCCGGGACTCCGAAACCGGCATCCTGGTGCCGCCGGATCAGCCGTCGGAATTTGCGCGGCGGTTGGGCCAGCTAATGTTCGATACGACGCTCGCTCGATCGATCGCAGCGCGCGCGCAGACCGAGGCGCGGGCCAAATTCGGCATCGATCGCCACGTTCGGGCGATCAGCGCGATCTACCGAGAGAGTCTGGCATGACGCCGAAGCCGATCCCCGCCAGGCGTCCGCCGATCGCGATCGAGCATGTCACGACGAGCCTGGACATGGGCGGGGCGCAGGCGATGCTGGTGAAGCTCATCGAGGCCGGGGCCGGCAACGAGCGCAACGATTCAAGCGTGCTGTCGCTGATGCGCCCAGGCGTCATGTTGCCCGCGCTGCGCGGCGCCGGGTGCCCGGTCTATTCCCTCGACATGAAGCGAGGGATGGTTGGCCCCGTTGGGTTGGTCCGGTTGTTGCGCATCACCGCCAGGGTCAGCCCCGATGTGATCCAGGGGTGGATGTATCACGGCAATCTTGCCGCAAGCATCGCCGGTTTTGTCCAGGGACCGCATGTGCCGGTCGTCTGGAACGTCCGACACTCGCTCAGCGACCCCGCGCTGGAGACACGATCGACGCGGCGCCTGCTCGCTCTCAGTGCGCGCATGTCGCGCTCCGCCGCCGCGATTATCTACAACTCTCAGGTAGCGGCGCGCGAGCACGAAGCGATTGGTTTTGCCAGCGGCCGCGCGACCTATATCCCCAACGGCTTCGACTGCGATTGCTACAAACCGGATCGGAGTCGGCGATGCTATTTGCGGACTTTGTTCGGCATCGCCGAGGAAACCATCGTCGTTGCAATGGTAGCGCGCCTTCATCCGATGAAGGACCACGCCATGCTCGTTAACGCGGTTGCCCAAGCGCGCGCCGCAGGGGCCAATCTGCATTTGCTGATGGTTGGGTCGAATCTCGACACCCCCCCGCCTGCGCTCGTCAAGCTCATCGCCGACCGCCTGTCGGCGGAGTGCGTGACGCTGGCGAGCGAGCGTACCGACGTCGCCGATTGGCTACCGGGCGTCGACATCGTCGCGTTGTCGTCGGCATGGGGAGAGGCATTTCCCAACATCCTTGGTGAGGCGATGGCTTGCGGATTGCCGTGCGTGGCAACCGATATCGGCGATTGCGCATCGATTCTGGGCGAGACGGGACTGACCGTGCCTGCCCAGAGCGTCGACGCGATGGCGGCGGCCCTGGTTCGGATCACGGAACTCGGCGAGGCCGGACGGACAGGCATGGGCGCCGCCGCGCGGGAGCGCGTCGTCAGCCTGTTCGAACTTCGCCAGGTCGCGCTACAATATCGCCGCCTGTACGCCGCGGTGCTCGACCGCACCTTCGCCCCGACCACGGACTGGAGCGGATCCGACATGCACGGTGCGGGGGCCCGGCCGGCATGAAGGTCGTCATCCTCTCCAGCCTCTCCTATTCGCTGATCAACTTCCGGGGCGCGCTGATCTCCGCCATCGTCGAGGAAGGACATGAGGTCATCGCGTGCGCGCCTGACGATGATCCGGAAACCGCCGCGGCGCTGTCGGCGATCGGCGCGCGATATTGCCGGATTCCGATGGATCGGACCGGCGTCAGCCCACTCCGCGATCTCGCTACGGTGCGCCGTCTGGTCGCGCTGATACGCGCCGAGACGCCGGACGTCGTTCTGGCCTATACCCAGAAGCCCATCATCTATGGCGGTCTGGCAACCAGGATTGCAGGTGGACGGGCGCGCTTCTATGCGATGGTAAGCGGCCTGGGGCATGTCTACAGCGACATCCCCGGCCGGCGCCATGCGCTACTGCGCCGCATCGTCTCGCTGCTTTACCGTATCGGCATCGCCCGCGCGTCCGCGGTCATCCTGTTCAATCGCGATGACGACGCCGAGATGCGCCGCCACCGCATTCTGCGCGCGGATCACCATGTGGTGCAAGTCGCCGGCTCCGGCGTCGATATCGCCCGCTTCACGCCTAGCCAGTCAATCGGCGGCCCTCTCGTCTTTCTGATGGTCGCGCGGCTGATGCGCGACAAGGGCCTTGTAGAGTTCGTCGAGGCCGCCAGACTGGTGCGCGCGCGATTCCCGGAGGCGCGCTTCCGCATCCTCGGGCCGGTCGATCCCAACCCAACCGGCATCACCCTTGCCGAGATCCGGGGTTGGGCCGCGGCGGATGACATCGATTACCTCGGCGAAACCCGAAACGTTGCGCCGCACCTCGCCGACGCCAGCGTATTCGTGCTGCCGACCTATTATCGCGAAGGTCTGCCACGAACCATTCTCGAAGCAATGGCGTGTGGCAACCCGGTGATCACCACTGACACGCCGGGCTGCAGGGATGCCGTCACGGACCGCTCGGACGGCTTTCTCGTGCCCGCCCGTGACGCGCCGGCTTTGGCCGAGGCCATGATCCGGTTCATTGAAATGCCCGAACTCGTCACCCGCATGGGTGCGCGCGCGCGCGCGACGGCCTGTCGACGTTTCGATGTAACCAAGGTCAATGCGAATCTTCTAGATGTCATGGGGCTCGGCACGGACGGGAACAGCGCGGCCCGCAGTCGACCGCACCGCGCGATCGGCGATTTGGCGCCGTTGCAGATGGCACTCGCCGTACCGGGCGCCTTGCTGCTGCTCCCGCTCATGATAGTCGTGGCGCTCGTCGTGCTGTCGGCATTGGGCACACCGATCCTGTTCAGACAGCGCCGAGTAGGCGCCGCGGGACGCGGCTTCGAGCTGATAAAGTTTCGTACCATGCGGAGCGCCAACGATATCGAGGGGCGACCGCTGCCCAACGCGGCGCGCCTCACCGCCACCAGTCGCGTGCTTCGTCGCACGCGGCTGGACGAATTACCCGGGCTCTGGAACGTCGTTTGCGGGCAAATGAATCTCGTCGGCCCGCGACCGCTGCTACCGGAAACCGTCGACAATATGGGCGCGGAAGGCCGGGCGCGGGGCAAGGTCAAGCCCGGGCTCACGGGATGGGCCCAAGTCAACGGCAATACGCTCCTGAGCGACATGGACAAGCTCGCACTCGACCTCTGGTACATCGACCATCGCAGCGTCCGGCTCGATCTCGGCATTCTCTGCCGGACCGCAGCGATGCTCGTGGGCGGCGAGCGTATCAACACTCTCAACATCGAGCGGGGCCATGCGGGCATTATTGATCGGCGCAGTTGAAAGCACGCGCGTCGCGGCCGACGCGATCTCTCGCGCGCCGGGCTGGACCCTGGCGGCGATCGCAACGCTGCCCCCGGCGCTTGCACCCCGGCATTCGGATTTCGTCGATCTTACAGAACCGGCGGCCGCAGCGAACGCCGCGCTCCTCCACGCCCCTGACATCAACAGCGACGCCTTCCTGTCACAAATCGAATTGTTCGCGCCGGACATCGTTTTCGTGATCGGCTGGTCGCAATTGTGCGGGGACGCCTTTCGCAAGGCGGCAGGCGGCCGCATCCTGGGGTACCATCCGGCCGCATTGCCCAGATTGCGGGGCCGCGGCGTCATCCCCTGGACCATTCTGCTCGACGAGAAGATCACGGCCTCGACGCTCTTCTGGATCGACGAAGGAACGGACAGCGGCCCGATCCTGGCGCAGCGGTACATGCATGTCGCGCCCGACGAGACGGCCGGTTCGCTCTACGCCAGGCATATGACGGCGCTCGGCGACTTGCTGGCCGAGACGCTGCCGCGGTTGCTTGCGGGCGACTGCCCGGGCGAGCGGCAGGACGATATGTTCGCAACCTGGGCCGCGCGCCGGCGACGCGATGATGGCAGGATCGACTGGACTCGAACGGCGGCGGAAGTGGAACGGCTGATCCGCGCTGTCGGGCGCCCCTATCCGGGCGCCTTCGCCGGCGATGGCGATCGCCGCGTGACGATCTGGTCCGCCAGGCGGCAGGAAAGCGATCATAGCCACCATGCGCTACCCGGCCAGGTGATCGGACGTACCGATCAGGGTTTCGTCGTCCGATGCGGCGATGGCGCGGCAATCCGCGTTTCAGACTTCACCGCGCCGGGTGGAAAGTTGCCTGCCCTTCACAGCATCGTCGGAGCCTGATCGATGACGGGCTTCCCGCGCAACGCCGGTCGCATCCTGATCATCGCGCCGCATCCCGATGACGAGGTCCTGGGGTGCGGCGGCACCATGGCGCGCCTCGCCGAGTCCGGCTCCACGGTCGAGGTCGCGATCGTCACTACCGGGAAGCCGCCACGATACGATCGTGCCGGGGTCGAACGGGTTCGCGCGGAAGCCGCCGCGGCGCACGCGCTGCTTGGCGTTGGAGCCACGCATTATCTCGATCTCCCTGCCGCCGAGCTCGACGGGGTTCCCCATGCTGATCTCAACGCGGCAATCGGCGCGGTGATCGACGCGGTGCTGCCCGATATCATCTTCGTCCCGTTCGTCGGCGATATCCATCTCGACCACCAACTGGTTTTCCGCTCGACCATGGTCGCCGCGCGACCGCGCCAGGCAACCTATCCGCACACGATCCTCGCCTATGAAACGTTGTCGGAAACGAATTGGTCCGCACCCTATGTCGAGCCGATTTTCGTGCCGACGGTCTATGTCGATATCGAGGCAACGCTAGATCGCAAGCTGGCGGCGTTCGCTGCTTATCGATCCCAATGTTGCGCCTTTCCAAACGAGCGTTCGCCGGAGGCAATCCGCGCGCTGGCGATGTTGCGCGGTGCAACGGTCCACCGGCACGCGGCCGAGGCTTTCCTATTGGTCCGGGAGGTAATCTAGACATGCTGACACAAATCGAGACGGGGGACATCGCGCTCGACGGAGCGAAAGAAACCGGTGGGCGGAAGCGCCTGACGATGCTCGTCACATCAGCCGGACGGCGCGTCGCCTTGCTGCAGGCCTTTCGCCGCGGCGCAGAACAGCTCGGCGTCGAGCTCGAGTTGCTGGCGTGTGACCTGGAACCCGATCTGAGTGCAGCCTGCCATGTTGCCGACGATGCGTTCACCGTGCCGCCGGCGAGCCATCATGACTATGTGGATGCGCTTCTGGAAATATGCCGTCGTCGCCACGTCCAGCTCGTCGTGCCGACGATCGATCCCGATCTCGCGCCGCTCGCGAACGCGCACCATCGTTTTGCCACGTTGGGTGCGCAGATCGCCGCAAGCGCACCGGCGGTCATCGACATCGCGCGGGACAAGTTGAAAACGGCGGAGTTCCTCGCGGCGCAAGGCATTCCGACCCCCCGAACCGAAACGCTGGCCGCGGTTCGGGAGAACCCCGGGAGCTGGACCTGGCCGGTGCTCTTGAAGCCGCGCCACGGAAGCTCCGGGCGCGCGGTGTCCATCGTCCAGAGTTCCGCCGATCTTCCACCCGGCGAGGATGAACCGATGATCGTCCAGACGCTGCTGCACGGTGAGGAATGGACCGTCAGCATCTATATCGACAATGCCGGCCGCTTGCGCGCGGTCGTCCCGCATCGCCGGATCAAGATCCGCGCCGGCGAAGTCGAGAAAGGCGTGACGCGCCGAGCGCCGCGCCTGATCGAGATCGGCGAGAAGATGGCCGCCGCCCTTCCCGGCGCGCGCGGTGTCCTGTGCTATCAGGCGATGGTCTCGCCAGAGGGGGCAGCGAATGTCTTCGAAATCAACGCCCGCTTTGGCGGCGGCTACCCGCTGGCCGACTATGCCGGCGCCGCTTTCGCCCGCTGGCTGATTGAAGCGCGCCTGGGCATGCCCAGCAGCGCCGGCAACGACTGGACTGAAGACGTGGTCATGCTTCGCTACGATGCCGCGATATTCCTCGAACCGTGACCACCGCGGTCGTTCTGGATCTTGATGACACGCTCTATCTGGAGGAGGCCTATGTGCTTAGCGGCATCGCCTGGCTGTCGGTCTGGCTTGAGCGAGAGACAGGGATCCAGGGCTTTCAGGCCGAAGCCGAGACGCTGCGCCGGATGGGATTCCGCGACCGCCTGTTCGATCGCACCCTGGTCGAGCTCGGCATTACGCCGGCGCCGGCCTTTATCGGCCTCCTCGTCGCGAAATACCGGTCGCATCCTCCGACGATCTCGCTCGCCATCGATGCCGAGGCATTTCTGGCCGCCGACCATGGATTCGCGCTCGCGCTCATCACCGATGGACATGCCGTTGCCCAACGAGCGAAGATTGCAGCGTTGGGTCTCGAACGCTTCGACGTCCATCCCATGATTTGCACGGACGAATGGGGGCCGGACTATTGGAAACCGCATATCCGCGCCTTTGAGGCGGTCGAGGCGTATTACCGAGGCGAGTGCGATGCGTTTGTCTATGTCGCGGACAATCCGGCGAAGGACTTTCTCGCCCCGCGCAGGCTCGGCTGGCGGACAATCCAGATCAATCGCCCGGGCGCGGTTCACCCTCGGGTTCCACCCAGCGCCGAGCATCGTGCCGATATGCGCATCCATTCCTTCGACGAACTCATCCCGTCACGGATCGAACAGCTTCGCGGCCGGTCGGCAACGCCAGGATAGTATGCGCATCGCCTTCATCCTGGCGGCCCTGGACGCGGGCGGGGCGGAGCGGATCATCGACCTCCTGTCGCGTGCTGCCTTGGCGCGGGGCTGGGAGGTAACGATCGTCACGTTCGACCGGTCAACCGACCCCATCTTCCACCGATATGACGAACGCGTTCAGCTTCGACGGCTCGCCCTGCCCGTTGCGGCAAAGGGGCCCTCGCGTCTCGTGGTGATGATGCGGCGCATCTGGGCGTTACGCAAGCTCCTGCGCGAGGAGCGCTTCGACGTCGCCGTGTCCTTCCTGACCAAGGTCAACGTGCTTGCGTTGTTCGCAAGGATAGGCACCGGAACGCCGATGATCGTTTCGGAGCGCAACAACCCGCTCCGACAGCGATCGCACGTCGTCTGGAAACTGCTGCTCGATCGCCTGTATCCCACTGCCGCTGCCATCGTCATGCTGACCGAGCGGAGCAAGATCTGCCTCCCGCGCGGACAGCGTGCCCGGGCAGTGGTCATCCCCAATCCCATGCTCGCCCCGCGCGCCGCGCCGCGAATAGCGTCGTCGCCGACCCTTATCGCGGTCGGGCGGCTGACTGAACAAAAAGGTTTCGACTTGTTGCTGACCGCCTTTGCCGACATTGCCGACGAGGTGCCGGACTGGCGACTGGTGATTTTCGGCGAAGGACCGGCGCGCGCCGAGCTGGAACATCAGATCGACCGGCTGGACTTAGGCGGCCGCGCCTTTCTGCCCGGCGCGAGTGCTACTCCGGGTGACTGGGTTGCTGCCTCTGATGCGTTCGTATTGTCGTCCCGCTATGAAGGCTTTGCGAACGTCCTTGCGGAAGCGATGGGCTCGGGCCTCCCGGTAGCGGCGTTCGATTGCGATTTCGGTCCTGCCGACATGGTCACCGACAATATCGACGGATTGCTCGTGCCGCCCGAAGACACCGCCGCGCTTGCGGCCGCGCTGCGCCGTCTCATGATCGATGCGGCGCTGCGCCGGCGCCTTGGTGCCGCCGCGGCAGCCGGGGCGGTCCGTTTCGATGCGCGGCAGGTGAACAAACGCTGGATCGACCTGATAGCGAAATGCGCCGCTGCCAGGCGCGACGGTGCTCCAGTGATGAGCAGGCACAGGCGGGTCCGGTAAGGCTGAGATATGGGAGCATCGATCGACCGGATCTCGTAATGGTATGCACTTTCATGCCGTGACAAAACGATCGGGTACGCTGCCACCGCCTCACTCGCCGAAGCCATCGAACCGTTCAACCTCAATCGAATGCTATGCCCCAACAGGGGGTGTTGCATATGGAACCCAGTGTCGTGAACCGGACCGGTCGCAGTTTCTCGTGTCACCACGGTTACCGGAACACTCAGCTTAGAATTGTTATGACCTGCATTATCCGGCGTCACCCAGAGCTCGTCCCGGGGTCCAATGTGCCGCCTCGCCAAAAGGCCTATGGGTGTGCGGGACGGTGGATGCCGGAACAAGTCCGGCATGACGGTCAAGGCCGACCGTGCCCGGCCCCTCATCACCCCCGCAGCGAACCCAATTCCATGTGCGATAGCCCCGGCCCAACAGGGGGGGCGACGACTTTCTGCCAGTAATGCGCTTAACTATCAGGCCAAAATCGAAAATCCATTGTGATATTGCCCAATAGGACAGGGCAGACATAGATCAAATTCTCCGAAAACTCTCGGCGGCCACCTTCGCCCTACCTCTGCTCAAGTTAATCCAGATTAGCTCATTTGGATAGTGCGTGCCAGTATCGGCCTATGTTATTGATGTATATCTTAATATAGTTTAAATTATACGTATGGCCTTTTTCATCCTGATCGGACATAATATGTCCTGATGGATCCAGAAGGATCGCCAACGAAAACAGGAGGGCCGCGCTTTCTACCTAACAGGGGGTACCCGATATGTTACAAGACATGCATGTTTCCATCTTGGGGAAGAGCGAGATCATCCGCGAAGGCCTGAGGCGAATCCTGATCGATCAGGGTTTCGTGGTGGACGCAGCCGAATCGAACTCGTTCGATTTTGGGCCATTGGATTGCGACGTCATCATCGTCGACGCGAACTCGATCGAAGACGGCCTCCACTCCTGCGGGGAATTGCACGAACGCTTCCCGACCAGCCGGATTGTGCTGATGATGGACCAATATCATATCGAGGAAGTGGCCCAGGCTTTCGCGTCTGGCACCATCGATGGCTATCTCGTCAAGGCCATATCCTGTGCGCCGTTGGCCGGTGCGCTGCGCCTCATTGCAATGGGAGAAAAAGTCCTTCCATCGGAGCTCGCCGAATCCCTGACTCATTCCATTCCGCAGGTAATGTCCAGCGTGCGCGAAACCGGCGTCACCGGCCTCCCGTTGTCGAACCGGGAAGTTGAGATTCTGCGGTGCCTGCTCAATGGGGACCCCAACAAGATCATCTCGCGCAAGTTGAGTATCGCCGATGCGACGGTCAAGGTTCACATCAAGGCGATCCTGCGCAAGTTGCGCGTACAGAACCGCACCCAGGCAGCGATCTGGGCTGCAAACCGCGGACTCACGTTGCTGACGGTTGCGGATCCAGCGCCGCTCGTCGTAGCGACCGCGTAAACAAGAGAGCCGATGCCGGTAGCCAGATTATGTTGAAGGCGATGTGCGCTAATCCCGCACCAATGACTCCTAGTTGCGGCACGGCCGTGAAGAGTACTGCGTAGAACCCAATCGCCGAAGCGATGACTGTCGGCATCATCTTCGCCTGAAGGCCCATCGATGCCAGGCCAGGCCGCAATGCGCTGCCCGACAGGAACAATAGCGCTGCGAATGACTGGACGATCAACGGCATCGCGGCGTCCTCGAACTTCGAGCCGCCGATGACGTGGATGATCTGGTCACCGGCCAATGCCGTGACGCCGACGAGCGTCAACCCGAACCCGATCGTCAGGACCTCGACTTGCCGTATCGTCGTGGCAAACGCGGCAAGATCGCGGCGCGCCCATAGCCGTGCGAGATCAGGGTACACCACCTGTTGCATCATTGCCCCCGCCTTGGTCGCCGTCATGGTGAACTTGCGTACTAGATGGTAGATACCGGCACCCGCCGGGCCGGTGATCGCCGCGACGGCGAGGAGGTCAAATTCCTGCGTGCTCTTGCGGATCAGGAGCGTACCATTCGCGGCCAGGATGAAACTCCAGATACTCGGAAAGCGCGTGCCGGCATTCGAGATCGGCGCGCTGAAGATCCCGACATACCCTTGCTTCTTCAGTTCGCGCCACGCCATCCAGCCGAGGATGACGCGTTGCGAACATTGGAGGACAATGCCGAGGAGAAGGAACGACCAAAGCGATCCGCTCATTGCCCAGATCACCGCGACGCCGACGAGGCGGACCGCGGCGATCGCCGGTTCGAGCCAGGCTATCCCGGCGAAGCGATTGAATAGCCGCAATACGCCAATGGGTGTGGACGAAATGCCGAAGAGCACCGCAATGCAATAGACACGCGCCATCATGCTGGTTGGCGAGTCCCAGCCGAGCCAATACGCGGCAATCGGAATAGCGAGAAATGCCACCGCCGCGGAAAGCGATGCGCCGACCAGATCCATGACCACGCCGAGCTTGACCAGCGATCGAAACCGGTTGCGGTCCTGCTTCTCGAGCGCGTCCGCCCCGTAACGGATCAGCGCCTGCCAGGTCTCCAGCCTGACGACCTGGTCGACCATGCGGCCATAACCTTCGATCGTCGCGAGGATGCCGAGAAGCGCAGGGCCCAGCATCTGGGCGCTAAGCGCCAAGGTGATCATGCCGAGCGCGACTGCGGACGCATTGCCGCTGGCAAGATGAAATGCGTTGCGGGCGAACCGAACCAGCGTGCCGTCACGCCCCGAGCGCGTCGTGGTGGTGGCCACGATCGACGGATCCGGTGGCATCGTGCTCACGACAAGTGCCGGGCGCGATCAAAAAGCGTCATGATCATGAGTGTCTTCCCGCGCTGTTCGCAGGACATGCCACTACACCGCCAAAACGCCGCTTCCGATATCGAGATAATCCGTGAGGGGTAGCATTTCCCGTCACGCCTCCCCCATCTGGTGCGGGTCGGTCCCAAAACGATGGACCGGAGTCCCCCTGCCCTACCCTTCATTGCCGCTGCGATGCTGATCGCGACGCCCTACAGTTTTGTCGGCTGCGCTGGTCGCGGGATGAGCAAGCGCAACGCTACGGGGATGAACAGCATGAATATGCACGAGACCCTTTTGCAGGACCATCGCGGCGCAGACGCCCGGTCGGAACAGTCATCGGTCGGCACCGATTTCCTGCGCGTGCTGAGGCGCCGCTATCGCGGACTTCTGGCCACGATGGCCTTGATCCTCGGCATCACGCTGGTTGCCCTGCTGGTTATCGAACCTCGATATCGGGCAACGGCGGTCATGCGCGTCGATACGGACGATCTCGAGCTCAGCAACGATGACGCCGCGTCGCCGACGTCGATCCGCGATCTGGAATTGCGGCGTGCTCATCAGATCGAGACGCAACTTCAGCTATTGAACTCGCGATCGGTGGCACGGCGAGTGGTGCGCGATCTGGCCCTGTATGACGATCCCGAATTCAATCCCACCGCCGGGCAGCCCGTGTCGACTGCTTCGGTGGCCAAATCGGGCCTCGCCGCAGGGAACGGGCCAAAGGCCGTTGAGGCCCCGCCCCAACTGATCGAAAAGGTCACCGACCGCCTGCAATCTGCGGTCAAGGTCGATCAGGATGGCCAAACCAGCTTCATCAACGTGAGCGCTACGTCAGTCAGCCCGGCCAAGGCAGCACGAATAGCGAACAAGATCACCTCGTCCTACATCGCCATCCAGATCACCGAACGGCGCGCTGCTCAGCGCCGCGTGGCAGAGGTCCTGGGGCGCCGCGTAGAGGAATTGCGTCAGCAGCTTCTCGCCACCAACTGGTCGATCGCGTCCTATCGCCGCAGCCACAACATCGATCCCGGCACCGGCAACGATGCCAATTCGGCCCAGATGAGCAGGCTGGCGTCCGAACTCGCCGCCACTCGTGCAGCGCGTGCCGAAGCAAGCGCCCGCAGCGCCGGCGCGGGATCGAGCGGACAATTGATGTCCCCCCTGCTCGCCACTCTGCGCGCGCAAGAGAACGCTACGAGCCAGCGCCTCGCACAATTATTGACCATGTATGGCCACGCCCATCCCGACGTGCAGAAGGCGGACGCCGAGCTCGCGCAAGTCCGCCGTGGCATTGGGACCGAGACCGGTCGGCTCCAGCAACAGTTCAGCAATGACGCTTCGGCGCAAGGGGCCCGCGAGGGCACTCTGTCGGGCGACCTTGGCAGCATGCGTTCGCAATCGCTCGAGCGCGGCATGCTGAGCGTCCCGCTTGCCGATCTCGAGCGCAACGCGACGGCGACGCAAACGGTCTATCTGTCGCTCCTGTCGCGATTGAAGCAGACGCTGCGGCAAAGCGATCTCGTCAAGGCGGATGCCTCGGTCGCTTCCGCGGCACTGTTGCCGACCCAGCCCAGCTTCCCGCGCACCATGCCGATGCTGGGGGCGGCACTTGCTGCAGCGATGATCATTGGCCTCATCGTCGTCCTCATCGCCGAGGCGACGGACAATCATGTGCGCACCGCGACGCAAGTCTACGCCCTCACCGGTCTTCCGACCTTTGGGCTGATCCCCGAAGTTCCGAGACGGAGCCGCCTGCCGGCCCATGTCGCGGTGATCTCGCGACCCTATTCGGTCTTTGCCGAGGCCGTCCGAACGATGGAGGGCAAATTGTCGCGACTGCTGCCGCAGGCGAGTGGCAATGTCATCGTCGTCACCTCGCCGCTGCCCGACGATGGAAAGACTACGGTCGCAATTGCACTCGCCGCGGCAGCGATAGCGACCTTCCGGACGGCGATCGTCATCGAATTCGACCTCAGGCGACCAGGGCTCGATGGCCTGATCGACCAGGACGGAGATGAAAAGGACCTGCTCGACTATCTTCACGGCGACGCGACGCTCGACGATATCATCGTGTCGAGCTCGACCTCACCCGGCTTGAAGGCGATCTTCGTTCGCAAGCCATTTGCCGACCCGGGCGCCATCCTCGCCTCTCCGCAAATCAAGCTCCTGATGGACGAACTGCGGACACGATTCGATCAGATCATCGTCAACACGCCCCCTATCCTCGCGGTCGGCGACGCACGCTCCGTGGCACGTTTTGCCGATGCCGTATTGTTGGTTCTTCGGTGGGGGAAAACTACGCCGGATCTCGTGCAGTCGACGCTGATGCAATTCGATGGCGAGGTGACCGGTGTGGTGTTCAACCGCGTCAACTATGCCAAACATGCTCGGCTGGCGTGTGGCGACGGGCTGCAATATTATCATAAATTCAAGGCGTATTACGACTCCCGCCCCGCCGCCACCGGCCTATCGGGTGCCCTGGCGAAGCTCCCGATAGGCATCCCCAAGCCATGATCGCCGCGCTCCCGATCGACCATTTGCCGTCGCGTTTGCAATGCTGATGGCCGACCCGGATCAGCCATCGGACACCGACAATGTAAGAATACTGCCGTTGCCGGGCCGCCGCACCAAGCAGCCGCTTTCACGAGGAACGGGGCCGCCCAAGGCGCGGCTGCTTATTGTCGATCCGCGATCGCTGACGCGGGATTGCCTCGTCGCTGCGCTACAGGACGCGTCCGACGTCGAATCCGCCGTCGCGGTAGCCAATCTCGAGGAAGCCATCGCGGTCACCGCGACAAGCCGCATCGACGCCGTGGTGGTCAACCTCGCAGCGGATCCGTTCAGCGAGGCGGATCTGGGCAATATCGTGACCACATTGGGCGGCCTGGGCGGAATGAGGGTGGTCATCACATTGACCAACTCGATCGCTGCACCCTATGCGGCAGCCGCGCTTCGGCAAGGCGTCCGC
>FSUD01000862.1_pt1 | contig 13279 bp, 14 predicted proteins | sample 1637011 | NCBI WGS metagenome assembly FSUD01 (sample SAMEA3914816, study PRJEB12502) | metagenome | biome: forest; material: soil | place: USA | collected 2011-09-16 | depth 0.3 m
ATGCGGCTGCCCGACGCGTTCCAGGACCAGGACAAGCCCGACACCCAATACGCCCAGGCCAGACTCGACGCCGACGCCATCCTCGATACCGTCCTCACCGCCCTGCGATATAACGAAACCAGCGTAGCGGATGGAGCGCGTGCCTGATTGACGAACAGCAACGACGGATATACATTTTGACTGCGTATATCCGGAGGCCGAAATGCAAGTCGCGAAATGGGGAAATAGTTTGGCCGTGCGCATTCCCGCCGATGTCGCGCGTGCATTGGACCTGAAAGAGGGTGATTCGATCGACCTCAAGCGAGCGGACGACGGCACATTGCAGATCGTCACAGAGGTTGATCGTCGTCGCTGGGCCATGGAATCCATCAAGCGTCTGGCCCGGCGATTGCCACCAGACTATCGCTTCGATCGTGAAGAAGCCAACGTGCGGTGACGCGCGCGTTCGCTGACACCAACATCCTCGTTTATGCCTTTGGTGAGGAACCGAAGACGGAACCCGCCCGCCGCATCATTGAGGCGGGCGGCGTGTTGAGCGTCCAGTCATTGAACGAATTCGCCAACGTCGCCCGGCGCAAACTGAAATATAGCTGGATAGAGATCGAGACTGCATTGGCGGCGTTGAAGATCAGCTTTTCCGAAATCGTTATGCTCGACATGGATGTGCATCAGCAAGGATTGCAGATTGCGCAACGGTATAATTTGTCGATCTACGACTCGATGATTATCGCTGCGGCGCTGGGTGCGGATTGCGATACGCTTTATTCCGAAGACATGCAGGATGGCTTGGTCGTCGACGGACGCTTGCGCATCGTCAATCCATTCGCCGTCAAGTGATCGTCACTTGTGCAGATAATGCTCCTGCGCCGCATCGGTCGCGTTGATCGCCAGCACGCTGCGCGCTTCGCCCGGCGTCAGCGCGTGGCCTGAGCGGTCGCCCGAGGCGGCGATGACCCGGTCGAGCAGCTTGCGGCCCTCTTCCCACCAGCCGATGCCGCTGGCGGCGTTCAAATGCCCCTGCGGCCCCGCGTCGATGAAATGGCTGCCCCAGAACGAGGCCATGCTGTGGGCACGCTCGATCTCGATCCACGGATCGTCGCTCGACGCGACCAGGATCGACGGAAAGGGCAGCGACTTCTTCGGGGTCGGGGCGAACGCCTTCAGCTCGGGCGCAGTGTCGGCCTTGTCGGGATCGGCGGGGGCGACCAGCAAGGCGCCGGCGACTGGCCAGCCATAAGGCTGCGGGCTCATCTCCGCCCACCACGCCACGGCCAGACAACCGAGCGAGTGCGCGGCGAAGATCACCGGCGCCTTGGCCGCGCGGACGGCCTGGTCGATCTTGGTCACCCAGGCGTTACGGTGCGGTGCGTCCCACATGCCGAGTTCGATGCGGTGTGTGTCGGGGCGCGATGTCTCCCAGAGACTCTGCCAGTGAGTCGGGCCCGAGCCGCCAAGGCCGGGGACGGTCAGGATGGTCGGGAGCGTGCCGTCGGGATGTGTGAACTGTCCCATGATGCGTTTCTCCAAAGGGTGGAGAGAAAACGGTGATGCGGCGTTCTAGGGGGACGTCCGCGCTTCGCTCGCCTTCTCTCCTGCCTCTCAATCTAATTCCTATTCAATTGATGGGAATAGACTCTGCGCTGAATCGAAGTCGGATTGCGACAGTCGGAAATCGAGGCCAAAGACGGCGGATGGCGAAGATACGGGCCGATCAGCTCATCACCGACCGCGGGCTGGCGGAAAGCCGCACCCGGGCTCAGGCGATCATCATGGCGGGCCTGGCCTTTGCCGGCGACCGGCGAATCGACAAGCCGGGGCAAATGCTGGCCGAGGACGTCGTCATCGAGCTGAAGGGACGCGATCATCCCTGGGTGTCGCGCGGCGGGGTCAAGCTGGCGCATGCGCTCGACCAGTTCGGCTGGGATGTGACCGGCGCGGTGGCGATCGATGTCGGATCGTCGACCGGCGGCTTTACCGACGTGCTGCTGAGCAAGGGCGCGACCAGAGTCTATGCGGTGGATAGCGGGACCAACCAGCTGGCGTGGAAAATCCGCCAGGACGAGCGAGTCGTCGTCCACGAACAGACCAGTGCGCGAATCCTGACCGCGGCGCATATTCCCGAATCCGTCGACCTGATCGTCTGCGACGCCAGTTTCATCGGGCTGGCCAAGGTGCTGGAAGTGCCGCTGGGCTTTGCGAAGCCGGGCGCGAGATTGATGGCGCTGATCAAGCCGCAGTTCGAGGCGGGGCGGAACGAAGTGGGGAAGGGCGGTGTCGTGCGCGATCCCGCGATCCGCGCGCGGGTCTGCACGGAGGTCGCTGACTGGCTGACCGGCATCGGTTGGAACGTCGAGGGCGTGACCGAGAGTCCCATTCTGGGGCCGGAGGGGAATATGGAATTTCTGATTGCGGCGCATTTGCCCGGTGAGTGACATTGGCGTGTCATACCGACCGCCAATAGCGCCCGTTGATATCGCAACGCAGCGAAGGCGCTTGCCATCGGGCGACGTCGCGGTGACACTGAAATCCGGTGAATAGCCGTGGCGGGGGTCGGGCTGAATGGAAATAGCGTCTAAAGGTCAATTGCGTCTCGCTTACCTGCGTTGGGCCGTGGTGACGGTGCCGTTCATCCTGTTGCTGGGCTTTGCCTCCAGCCGGTTCGTGCCGGCGGGATCGGCCAATCGCTGGTATGCCGCGCTTGCCAAGCCGACGTTGACGCCGCCCGATTGGGTGTTCCCCGTCGCCTGGGGTGTCCTGTACGTGCTGATGGGGCTGGCGCTGGCGATGATCATCCACGCCCGGGGGGCGAGGCTGCGGGGGCTGGCGATCGTGCTGTTCGCGGCGCAGATGCTGGTCAATCTGATCTGGAATCCGCTCTTCTTTGGCGCGCATCAGGTGTTCTGGTCGTTGATCGTGCTGATCGTGATGTTCGTTCTGGCGCTGGTAACGACGCTGATATTCGCGCGGATTCGCAAGGGTGCGGCGTGGCTGATGGTGCCGTATCTGGCCTGGCTGTGCTTCGCGGCGCTGCTGACATGGCAGATCGCGGCGCTGAACCCGAACGCGGAAACTATTGTACCATCCTCATCGAGTGCCCAAATTGCGATCTGAGATTTTGTAAGGACGAGTTGAATGCAATCCGAAAACCGCCTGTTCGACGATTTGGCCAAGTTCGTGAACGGCGCCGCCGGCACGCTGGCCGGCATGGGCCGGGAAGCGGAAGCCGCCACGCGGGAACGCGCGCGCGAATGGATCGGCGGGCTCGATTTCGTCAGCCGTGACGAGTTCGAAGCGGTCAAGGCGATGGCCGCAGCCGCGCGCGACGAAGCCGATGCGCTGAAGGCGCGACTCGACGCGCTGGAGGCGGGCGCCAAGCCGGCTACCGTGCCCAAGCCGAAGTCCACAAAGTCCTGAACGGCTTTTCCACAGCTTTCTCCACGATTCCGCGTTGCGTCAATCGGCCGCAACGGGCAGATTCGCGTGAGATGAAGAGCGAGATGTACGATGCTCGATGAGGCGGATTTCCAGCGGGAAGACGCGGCGCCGATCGACATGATCGAAAGCTACTATGCCGCGCATGGCTGGGACCATGAACGTCATGACGATGAAGTCGTCGCGACGGTGAAGGGCAGCTGGACTCAGTACGAACTCCGCGCGCTGTGGCGTGAGGAGGATTGCGTGCTGCAATTCCTGGCGTTCCCCGACATCCGGGTCACCGACGAACGCCGCGCCGCGATCTATGAGGCGATCGGGCTGATCAACGAGCAATTGTGGATCGGCCATTTCGAGCTTTGGTCGTCGTCGGGCGTGGTTCTCTATCGCCACGCGGCGATGATCGACGGCACCGACGGCGGCACGCTGAGCCTTGAAGGCGCGGAGTTGCTGATCGAATCGGCGATCGACGAGTGTGAGCGCTTCTATCCGGTGTTCCAGTTCATCCTGTGGGGCGGCAAGAGCCCCAAGGAGGCGCTCGCGGCGTCGCTGACGGAGACGCAGGGCGAAGCGTGAGCGTGACGGTTCCTCAACGCTTGTGGCTGGTCGGTTGCGGCAATATGGCGGGCGCGATGCTGCGCCGCTGGATCGAGAGCGGGACGGTGCGCGCCGATGCTGTCGATGTCGTCAATCGGCATGACCGTGACTTGCCCGCTGGGGTGCGTCAGGCGCGTGTGCTGCCCGAAGGACCGCCGCCCGACATGGTGATGCTGGGGATGAAACCGCAGCAACTCGACGAGATCGTCGCGACGCACGGCACGCGGATCGCGACCGCGCCGCTGTTGGTGTCGATCCTCGCCGGGGTCGAGGAGGCGACATTGGCGGAGCGCTTTCCCGGCCCGGCAATCGTGCGGGCGATGCCCAATCTGCCGGTCGCATTGGGCGCGGGCGTGGTCGCGCTGACCGCTTCGACCGGGGACGCGGCGGTGCGCGATTCGGTTGCCGCGTTGATGGCGCCGCTGGGGCTGGTCGAATGGACTGCCGATGAGCGAATGTTCGGCGCGGTGGGCACGCTCGAGGGATGCGGCCCCGCCTTTCTGTTCCGCTTCATCGATGCGCTGGCGGCGGCGGGCGAGGCACTGAATATTCCGGCTGATCAAGCGGCCCGACTGGCGCTGGCGACGATCGAGGGCGCAGCGCGCATGGCGACGGCAGAAAACGATACGCCCGCGACGCTGGCCGACAAGGTTGCCAGTCCCGGCGGCTCGACTCGACAGGGTCTCAATGTGCTCAACCGCGACGATGCGCTGGTAAAGTTGATGATCGAAACGCTGGCAGCCGCGGAGCGCCGCGGCCGCGAAATGGCCGAGGAAGCGAAGGCCGGGTAAATTCGCGCACATTTCATTCGTCATCCCCGCTTTCGCGGGAGCGCCATTGTTATAACTCGCTGGAGATAGCAATCTGAGCCGGTGGCATGCGGGCCTATCTTCGTCTCCCCTACGGGAGACGAAGAGTCGTCAGAAGAGGTTGATATTAATGGTATGTCGTCAAACTTGACTGGCGATACCATCACAAAGCCCATCGAAGGCTAGGCCGTGAGGGAACTTCGGTACACCCCATTCTCGACTGCCGTGAAGCAATTCGGCAAACGCCGATTGCCTAATCTCAGCAACTTGGGGCAGCGAAAATTTTCGCCATCCGTGCGGCAAGATGAGGATCACGCAGGCCGTTCGAGCAAGGCTAGAGTGATCGTAAAATGCCCTGCGGCGTGGGGCTACCGATCGAGTTCCTCCTATTTACGCTAGTGCTCAAGCGTACCCGGGCGGTGTCCCAGATCCGGGCACCTCAAATTAACCAATGCGCGGATACGGGCTGCACGATGAACAGTCCGCCTCAATCCATTGAAACGTGGTTGATTAACCCAATAGCTCTTCCGGCTTATGTCGCGACGTTGGGCGCTGCATTTTTCATCGGTGCCTCCGCCGCATTGACAGAATTCAGTTACGACGCGTCCACAATGAATCGGCCGGTCTTTGCCCTGCTGTTTCTCACCGTTCTAAGCGCCTGGCTTGCTCGCCGCGGCCTGAAGATCGGCTCGGCAATGGAAGCCTTAGCCCTATTTACTAGTCTGAGCTTCGCCGCTCCGTTCTGTTCAGTAATTTTGGCCAGCTTGGAGTTTCCTCTAGCGGACGCGACGCTGGCCGAAGTTGACCGACAACTTCTTTTCGGTCTTGAGCGCGAAAAAATTATCCTGGCATTCACGCGCCACCCCCAAGTTTTTTACGGAATTCAACTAATTTACAACAGCCTTCTGTTTCAACCCTGGCTTTTGATAGCCCTGCTTTGGGCAACCAAGCGAGAAAAGCGCGGGTGGTTGTTCGTTTCCGCGTGGGCAATCGCCCTTGCCGTCACGATGATCATCTTCACTTTCGTCCCGGCGATAGGCGCACCTCCATATTACCTCAACTATATGGATACACTGCGACACGCCCGCGATGGCAGTTTGCGGATTCTGGGCACGAACGTACTTGCTGGTATCGTCTCGTTTCCGAGTTTTCACGCTGCCGCGTCTGTCATGTTGGCTTGGGGGTTCGCTCCTATCCCACGCATCGGCCGGTTTTTCATAGCATGGAACGCTTTGATGCTTGCATCAGCCTTTGTCGCCAGCCACTATTTTGTCGATCTCATCGCTGGTGGACTGGTCGGCGCCGTGAGTATTTGGTCCGCAACGCATATTCTGCGGCGTTCCGCCGATGATGATGTAGCTGCGTGGCGCGCAGCTAAACGTGGCGCGCTCAAACTTTCAGCATGAAGAAGGTTACGGGGTTTATCGAGACGCTTGCAAACCCCGAGACCCGCCTCGATGCTTCAAACGACATCCGCTCGCTGGTCGGCAAGATCGTCCTCCATCCCGGCGACAAGCGCGGCGACGTCCACGCCACGCTTCATGGCTCGCTCATTGGCATCCTTGAGTTCGTGGACCGCAACGCGCAACCAGTGGCATACGAGTTATAGCAAAGGTTTCCCGGGTTCGCGGGGATGACGATATTTGGAAGGTCAGGCGCGCATTAAAGATCGGGCGGCGGCACCGAATTTTCGCGCCAGGCGTGGATTCGGCCGCGCTCGTCGGCCGGCAGCATCGCGTCGAGCACTGCCCAGAACCCGGTCACCGCTTGCTGCCCCGCTATGGCATAAGCCCCGCCAAGGATTTCGCGCGTCGCGGCGAACAATTGCGCGTCGAGTTGCGATCCGTCCTCGGTCAGCCGCAACAGCCGCTGCCGCCGGTCGCGATCGCCGATCCGGGTCTCGATCAGCCCGCGCTCGCCGAGTTCGGTCAGCACGCGCCCCAGCGACTGCTTGGTAACGCCCAGGATCGCCAGCAATTCGCTGACTGGAACGTCAGGATGCCGCCCGATGAAATAGAGCGCGCGGTGATGCGCCCGGCCGATCCCTCGTTCGCCAAGACCCTGATCGACGGCGCGCGCCATGCGGCTGTAACCGAAGAAGAGTAGCTCGGATCCACGGCGGATTTCGGGCTCGCGGAGGAATTGGGCCGATGCGGCTGGAGTTGGGGCAGGCATGTTGTCCCTGTTGCCACCCCGATTAACCTACCGCAACCCTTGGACGCGCCCGATATGAGGCGCTATGGGACGGTTTATGAACGTTGCCGCCCATTTTCCGCTCAACCCCACCGCCTCTCCAACGCCGGCCGACCAGCGCGCCGAGCAATTGGTCAACCCGGGCTTTGGCCGCGTATTCACCGATCATATGGCGGTCGCGCATTACAGCGAGGCGCAAGGATGGCACGGCCTGGCGATCGCGTCGCGCCAGCCGCTGACGGTCGATCCGGCCTGCGCCGTGCTGCATTATGCGCAGGAGATTTTCGAGGGACTCAAAGCCTATCGCACCCCCGATGGTGGCGTGCAGATGTTCCGCGCGGAGGCCAATGCTCGCCGCTTCCAGAAATCGGCCGAGCGGCTGGCGATGCCACAGCTGCCCGTCGAGATGTTCGTCGAATCGTGCCGCGCTTTGGTCAAGGCCGAGCGCGACTGGATCCCGCAGATCGACGGCGGCTCGCTCTATCTGCGGCCGTTCATGATCGCCAGCGAGACCTTTCTCGGGGTCAAGCCGTCGTCCGACTACATCTATATGGTGATTGCCTCGTCGGTCGGCGCCTATTTCAAGGGCGGGGCACCGGCCGTGTCGATCTGGGCGTCGGAGACATACACCCGCGCGGCTCCCGGCGGCACGGGCGCCGCCAAGTGCGGCGGCAATTACGCCTCCAGCCTGATCGCCCAGGCCGAGGCGATCCAGCAGGGATGCGACCAGGTCGTGTTCCTCGATGCGATAGAGCGAAAATATATCGAAGAACTCGGCGGCATGAATGTGTTCTTCGCGTTCGACGATGGGTCGATCGCCACGCCGCCGCTCAGCGACACGATCCTGGCCGGGATCACCCGCGATTCGCTGATCGCGTTGGCGCGGGCACGCGGGATTACAGTGCGCGAAGAACGCTATTCGCTCGATCAATGGCGAGCGGATGCGGCGAGCGGCCGGCTGGTCGAGGCGTTCGCCTGCGGCACCGCGGCGGTCGTCACCCCGATCGGCGAGGTCAAGGCGGCGTCGGGCGGTTTCCAGATCGGCTCGGGCGGACCCGGCCAGTTGACCATGTCGCTGCGCGAATCGCTGGTCGCGATCCAAACTGGCTCGGCGCCCGATCCGCATGGCTGGATCGAAACCCTAGACTAAGGCTTTTCAGACGGGCCGGGGCCGCTATAAGCGCGCGCTTCCGTCGGTTCTTCCGTGCGAGTTAAAACTCGCCGGGCTCGACGTGTTGGGGCGTAGCCAAGTGGTAAGGCAGCGGCTTTTGATGCCGCGTACCGCAGGTTCGAATCCTGCCGCCCCAGCCAGACTATATCATTACGGGCGGGGCGTGCCCCGGTCTTCGATGGCTGCGACCCTAGGCCTTGCGGAGAGCAAGGCCCCACAACTCTGGTGCCCGCGGGACGCGGTTTCACATCCCGGCGATACACGACGTGGATACCGCTCGATACCAGGTGCCATGTTGAGTTCCGCCCCGAACAGACCTAAGCAACGCTTCTGCCATTATTATCAGGTGGTTGTGGTGAATTTGTTGTTTACGTCCCCAGGCAAATCTCCCAACCGTCGAGCCCGCTTGGGATTTTTCTCCGCTTCGCGCCGGGCGGCTCCGCGACCGGATTTGGCGGCATAGATGCGCATCATCCTTCTCGAAGGGGATGCGCGATCTCGCGGAGCACTGCAGGAGCGATTGCAACGCGAAGGATTCGATGTCGAGGGGATCGGATCGCCGCTGGAATTCTATCGCGGCATGGCAACGAGCAGCCGTGATATTGCCGTTGTCGACGCCGATCTCGCGGAGGGAGCGGGGCTGGATATCCTGTCCTGGCTGCGCGGGATGGGAAATATCGGCATCATCGCCTTGAGCGCCGGCAACGAGGCGCGCAATCGGATCGCGTGCTTCGAGTGCGGCGCCGACCTCTATTTCACGAAGCCGGTCGACGGTGACGAACTGGTACATGGCTTGCGCAACCTCCTCCGCCGCCTGGCGCATAACGAGGTCGACCGCGCGGCACCCGTCACGCCGCCTCATTGGTGGTTCTTCGATACAGCCCACTGGATGCTGCAGACACCGAATGGCCCATCGGTGAAGCTCACCGCCGTCGAAGCGAAGTTCGTTCGATGCCTGCTGATCCAGACGGGAACGGTCGTCCTGCGCGCGGAACTGCGTGCCGAGCTCGGCTATGAGGACGATCCGGCCGGCGACAAGAATCTCGATGCCGTGATTCGGCGATTGCGGCGCAAGATCGAAAGCGCGACGGGATCCCCCGCACCGATCCAGACGGTGCACGGACACGGCTATCTCTTCTCGGCGCAGCTTCGACTGGAAAGACGCCGTGCGCTTGAGCGTTAGCGGCGAGCGCGCATTCCTGCGCTCCAGTCGACGGATTAGTCGGAATTAGTATTATTTGGTCGATTTTCTTATTGCCGGGTCGATTTCCCACTAAATCCAACTTAGTTTACTAGATGTTAATAAAACAAAATCCTTTAAATACTATTGCATAGCCTCAATGCGCAGCATAATCTGGAGACAGACAACTAGATGGGGCCAATCATCGAATCTGTTTTATTGATCATGACGGGAACGCAATTCCTCGGATGACGTTCCCGGGATGCGTTGACGCAATAAAAGGGGTATTTGTGTGATCATGCGATCTTGGGCAGTTCATGCCCCTTCCCGCCGTGCGAATGTTCCTGACCGACGCTTACGGCGCCTGATGCTCGCCACGCTTGGCACGGTCTTTGTGGCCAGCAGCGTCGCCGCCACGCCGCAAGCCGCGCCGCGGGCAAAGCCCGCCAACCCGTTTCAGGACCAGGCCAGCAAGCTCGGCGTGCGCAAATGCGCCAATCTCTTTTCGGCGCTCGGCCAGACGGTCTCCGTTGGCTCAAGCTACGCCGTCCAGGCACAGACCGAGAGTACGGCGCCCGACGGGCACGGCGTGCAGGGCGTGGTTGGCATGACCTACAAGACGCCCGCATATAGCGCGCAGGCTGCCGGCATCGTCATGGCGGCGCCGGTCGGCACGAAATGCGAGGGGCAGCTTGTGCGGGTCGCGCCGTTTCAGCGCGCATGCAAGGATGTCGTCGCGCTGTTGCCGGCGGGCAGCACCACGGCGGGTTCGCTGTCCGGCGTGCCACTCTACAATCTCGGTGGCAACCAGGGCCAGGCGATGCTGGTCGCCAGCGGCGGTTCCTGCGTCGTGGTGACGGTCGCACGAGGTACCGACACCGGGTGATTCCGGAAGGGCCGGGATGAGCCGAGGCTCACTGCGCGGCTCTCTCCAACAGGGTGTTTGAGTTTCTGAATTTCGTGGAAGCGTCCCCGCGCGCCGGGGCGGTGGGGATGCTGTGTGTTTGCTCCGGGCCATCGGTCGAAGGGCCGCGGCCAGTTCAACAAGGGGAAGTGCCATGTCCGGGTATGAGTCGCAGAATGTTCGCCGCGCCCGCTTTGCCGCGAACTGGGTCATTGGCGCCGAGGGAGCAAGCTGGACGCAGCGCCGCCGGCTGATGGCCGTGCTGCGCCGCGCGCACCGCGTCCTCGGCATGAAGCGCGACCGGCTCGGGCTTGGCGGGCTCGGCGCGGCGAATCCCTCCCATGCCGCAACATCGCCATCGGGTTTCCCGACTTTGCTGACTGGCAAGACCGGTCTGTATGCCGGTGCGGGACTGCTGGCGCTGTCGGCACTCCATGCCGCCCCCGCTTATGCCCAGACTTCTGTCGGAAACGGCACGGCGTCAGGCACACAGAGCATCGCGATTGGGACCACCGCGACCACCGCCACGGCGAGCGGGCAGCGCAGTATCGCGATCGGAAACCAGCCAACAGCGGCTGGACTGGATTCCATAGCGCAAGGCACGCTCGCCACCGCAAATGGCCAGAATGCCGTCGCCATCGGCTTCCAGGCGGCGGCGACCCAGATAAACACCGTCTATCTCGGCTCGCGCACCGCCGCTGGAACGGGAGCGCTCGCGCCGGGCGCCATCGCCATCGGTACCGATGTCACGGCATCTCTGAACGACGCCGTTGCGATCGGACGTCTATCCGTTTCGTCGGGACAATATACGGTCGCGCTCGGCCTGTTTGCGAATGCCTCTGGCGGCGGCGGCGCGATGGCGCTGGGTCAAGGCACCGTGTCAAGCGGCGTCAATTCGGTCGCGCTCGGCGTCAACGCCAATGCCACCGCAGCCGGCTCCAGCGCCCTGGGCACCTTCGCGGTTGCTTCAGGAGGAAACTCCACCGCGGTCGGTGTCAGCTCCACGGCCAGCGGCAACTACGCGTTGGCCGGAGGCTGGGGGTCCAGCGCAAGCGCTGACAGTTCCATTGCCATCGGCCGGAGTGCGGCTTCGGCGACATCGGATAGTGTCGCCATCGGCTATGGTGCCTTCAATCAAAACTCGGGTGCCGACCGGGCGGCAGTTGCGATTGGCGTTTCGGCGCACACCAGCCAGACCGGCTCGACAGCGGTCGGTTCCCAGGCTGCCGCGCTTGGCGTCAATTCGGTCGCGCTCGGCGCTGTGGCATCGGGAACTACCTCCTATGCCATCGCCATCGGCGGCGGATCGGCGGCGGGAGCCAGTGCGACCGGCCTCGGGTCCATTGCCATCGGCGGCGGCGGCGGAACCGTGCCCACTGGTACTCCAGCCTCGGCGACTGCGGCACGCGCAATCGCCATCGGCCAGAACACCGTCGCCGCGTTCACGAATTCGGTTGCCCTGGGCAACAGGTCCACGGTTGGGAGCGCCTCCTCACTGGCTATCGGCGACACTGCCAGTACGGGCGCGACCGGCGTCAACGTCGCCCTCGGCAATCTGAGCACCGCCAATGCCGGCACCGCTGCGGGTGGCGCGGTGGCGATCGGGCGCTCCAACACCGCTTTCGGTGATGGCGCGGTGGCGATCGGCGATCCGAGCTATGCCAGCGGCACCGGCGCCTTCACCGGCGGCGCGAACAACATCGCCAACAGCGACGGCACCGCGACGGCGACGGCAGCGAACCAGGCCAATGGCGCGGTCGCGATCGGTAACGCCAACAAGGCTGTCGGCCAGGGATCGGTCGCGCTGGGCAATGCCAGCGGTGCGCTGGGGCTAGGCTCGCTTGCGTTCGGCGATGGCGCGCAGGGAATCAGCGCGGGCAGCATCGCGATCGGCAAGGGCGCGACCGCGGGTAGCACCCTCGATTTGACTCGGGTGAACGAAGTGGCGATCGGCAACAACGCTGTCGCTTCCGCCCAGAACAGTGTCGCCGTCGGCGACTCCGCGCTGGCGAGCGGGCCCCAGAGCACGGCGATCGGCTCGGGCGCGCAGGCGACCTCGGCCAACGCGACCGCGACGGGTCGCAGCGCCATCGCCGGCAATTCCGCTGTCGCTTATGGCGTCAATGCCAATGCCGGCACGCGTGGCACGGCGCTCGGCCAGGGGGCGGTCGCTTCGTCGGTGGACAGCACCGCGGTCGGCAGCTTCGCCTCGGCGACCGCGACGGGCGGACTGGCGCTAGGCCGAAATTCTTCGGTCACGGCCGTGAACAGCGTCGCCATCGGCACGGCGTCGGCCGCCAGCCGGGGGGCGCTGACAAACTATACCGGCTATGCGCTGGCCGCTCCGCAGACTTCGGTGGGTGAGGTTTCCGTCGGCGCGGCGGGAGCCGAGCGGCAGATCACCAATGTCGCGGCCGGCTCGGCGTTGACGGACGCCGTCAATGTCAGCCAGCTCACCGCGGTGAACGGCAAGGTCGATACGCTGGGCGGCAATGTCGCGACGGCATTGGGCGGAGGGACGACCTATAACACCACCACCGGAGCGCTCATCGGGCCGACCTATAACGTGCAAGGCGGCACCCAGACCAATGTCGGCGACGCCCTGGGCGCGCTCGATACGCAGGTAACCACCAACACCGCCAATATCGCCGGCAATACGGCCGCGATCACCAACCTCGGCAACACGATCAACACCATCAACAGCGGCGGCGGCATCGAGTATTTCCACGCCAATTCGACGCTGCCGGATTCACAGGCGCTGGGTACGGATTCGGTCGCGATCGGGCCGAATGCGGTGGCCAATAATGCTGGCGATATCGCCCTCGGCAACGGCTCGACCACGACAGCGACAGTGGCGACCGGCAGCATCACGATCAACGGCACCAACTATGCCTTTGCCGGAACCACGCCCACCAGCACGCTGAGCGTCGGTGCGGTGGGGGCGGAGCGGACCATCACCAATGTTGCGGCCGGACGTGTCGATGGCGGCTCGA
>FSUD01000209.1_pt1 | contig 13267 bp, 8 predicted proteins | sample 1637011 | NCBI WGS metagenome assembly FSUD01 (sample SAMEA3914816, study PRJEB12502) | metagenome | biome: forest; material: soil | place: USA | collected 2011-09-16 | depth 0.3 m
ATCCGGGCCGCAGGGGGCAGTTCCGACCTCGAAATCTACGAGGGAATGCCGCACGGCTTTCCCGGCCTGTTCATGAGTGCGCCGGAAGGCAAGCAGGCGGCGGCCGAGCAACTGACCTTCTGGCGGAAATACCTACCGGGCGCCAAGCCCGGCAAGCGTTGAGGAACAGCACATGCGCATGATGCTAACCATTATCGCCGGGCTGTTGGCCCTGCCCGCTGCCACAGCACCAGGCGGTCCAACGGCCAAGATCGACACCGGCATCGTTCAAGGCACGACGGCAGGCGGCTTGGAGGTGTTCAAGGGTATACCCTATGCCACCCCGCCGATCGGCAATTTGCGCTGGCGCGCGCCAGCCGCAGCCGCGCCGTGGCAGGGCGTTCGAGAGGCGACCGCTTTCGGACCCGATTGCGTCCACGACCGGCGCGATTGGGAAGCCGATCGCAACGGCGCTCCGATGAGCGAGGACTGCCTCTATCTCAACGTCTGGACGCCGGCGAAACGCCTCAAGGCGGGCGCCCCTGTGATGCTCTGGATTCATGGCGGCAGCTTTACCGCCGGGTCCGGTTCGCAAGCGATCTATGACGGCGCCAGCCTGGCGGCACGCGGCGTCGTGGTGGTGACGATCAACTATCGCCTCGGCCGGTTCGGTTTCTTCGCGCACCCGGCGCTTACCGCAGAATCTCCCAATAGCCCGACCGGGAATTGGGGGCTGATGGACATGACTGCAGCCCTGCAATGGGTGCACCGGAACATCGCCGCGTTCGGTGGCGATCCGAAGAACGTCACGATATTCGGCGAGTCCGCCGGCGGTGGCGCGGTCAATACGCTGATGACGATGCCGTCGGTCCGTGGGCTATTCCAGCGCGCGATCGCCGAGTCAGGCGGCGGCCGCGACGACGGCGTGCCGCTGACGGTGGCTGAGCAAAAAGGCGAGGCATTCGCCAAGGGTGCCGGCATCGACGGCAATGATCTCAAGGCCTTGCGAGCGATTCCTGCCGACAAGGTGAAGGGTAGCATGACCCTCACCAATACCGAGGCCGCAACCTATTCCGGGCCGATGATCGACGGCCGCCTGGTCACTGATCGCATCGACGCCGTGTTTCGCGCGGGCAAGCAGGCGCCGGTGCCCTACTTGGCGGGCGGCAATAGCTACGAGATCGGCTTCGTCCCCGCCCCGCTGCGCGGTGCCTTTACCGCCATTATCGGCAAGTCGCTGGGCGACGCTCAGCCGGGCGTGCTCGCCGCGTATGGCTCTCAGCAAGCCTACGACCACAGCGTCGCAAGCGATGCGGTGTTCAACGAGCCGGCGCGGGCGGTGGCCGGCTGGAATGCCGCCAATACGAGCTACCTCTATCAGTTCGATTATGTGCCGACATCGAAGCGCGGCACCAGCCCGGGCGCGGAACACGGTTCCGAAGTTCCCTTCGTGTTCGGGACGATCGATGCCGCAGGGTACGCCGTTTCCGACGAAGACCGGAAAATGGCGACACTGATTGGCGATTACTGGGTGGCATTCGCCAAGGGCGGTAACCCGAACGGCTCGGGCCGGCCGCTCTGGCCTCGTTATCAGCCCAGCAATCCGTCGCGGCTGGTCTTTTCGAGCAAGGGTGCCGAGGCGGCAAGCGCGGCGCTGCCCGCGCTCGACGCGCTCGCCAAGGTCGCCGACGCCAAGCGCGCGGCGTCGCCCAAGCCATAGTCACACCAGCGGAGGGGAAGTTCATGTCCGATAAGAAGATGCTCGCGCTGCTTGCCGGCTTGCTGCCGATCGCGGCATTTGCGCAGTCGACCCCGGCACCCGCGGCGGCCGATGCCAGCGTCGACGCCGTTCGTTATGTCGTTCCCAAGGCGATTTCGCCCGAGGCCAAGGCGATGCTCACCCCAGCGATGGCCGCGGCGCGCGCAATGGCCCCGGCGAAACGGGCCATGCCGTATGAGGTCGTCAAGCTCCGCGCGATGGCCGAGACCGGAGTCGATGCCAAGGTCGCCGCGACTGCGACACGCCTGGGTGTGACTTACTCCGCTGACAAGGTCGCGGGCATATCAGTGCTGCGGATCACCCCGAAAAATGCCGCCAATGACGGCCGTGTGCTGGTCTATATCCACGGTGGCGGCTGGGTCGGCGGGTCGACCAAATCGACGTTCATCTCCCCGGCGAATTTTGCGGTCGCGACTGGATTGCCGGTCGTGTCGATCGAATACACGCTCGCGCCGGAAATGGATTTTCGCGGCATCACCGGCCAAGCCGTGGCGGTGTACAAGGCATTGCTGACCCAGGGGCACAAGGCCAAGCAGATCGGCCTGTTCGGCGACAGCGCTGGCGGCAACATCATCCTGGGCAGCACGCTTCGGATGCGCGACGAGGGTGTCGCGCTCCCCGGCGCGCTGATTGCGCTATCGCCGTGCACCGACCTGAGCGACGATGGCGATACCCGCACGACACTGGCCTATATCGATCCGGTGCTGGACCAGCAGGATGTGCTTCACAAGGTGATGCTCGCCTATCGCGGCCCGAATGAGGCCGACATCAAGAACCCCTGGGCATCGCCGGTCTATGGCGACTATTCCAAGCCGTTTCCGCCGACGCTGATTCAGGGCGGCACGCGCGAATATCTGATGAGCGATTTCATCCGCGAGTATCAGGCGATCCGGATGGGCGGCGGCGAGGCAGTGCTCGATCTTTACGAGGGGATGCCGCACGTCTTCCAAGCCTATCTCTGGGCTACGCCGGAGGGGAAACAGGCTTACAAGGCGGCGTCCGCCTTCTTCCTCTCCCATCTCGCGAAGAAATAACCATGGCCGGCGGCGGTACGTCTGAAATCCCAAAGTCGCCCAAACAGCTCCTCGCCATGATGACGATCGAGGAAAAGGTCGGCCAGCTTAGCCTCTATTCGGCGCAAGTGACCTGGGCGGGCGATCCGGTGAACCCGCAATTGTCGTTCGACCCGCCCGAAAAGCGGCTCGATGAAATTCGCGCCGGCCGAGTCACCGGAATTTTTAACGTGGCCGGTGACGCGCAAGTGCGGATGCTTCAGCGCGTCGCGATCGAGGAATCGCGGCTCGGCATCCCCTTATTGTTCGGCGCAGACGTGATCCACGGATTCCGAACCGGATTGCCGGTGCCGCTGGCCGAAGCCGCGAGCTTCGAGCCCGACCTTGCCCAACGTGCCGCCGCCGTCGCAGCCGCCGAAGCGGCAGTGGAGGGTATCCACTGGACGTTCGCGCCCGGCGCTGATCTCTGCCGCGACGCCCGTTGGGGCCGAGCGATCGAGAGCTATGGCGAGGACCCTCACCTAGCCTCCACCATCGCCGCGGCTCGAGTACGCGGTTTCCAGGGCGGCGACCTGAGCGATCCACGCCGGCTGATGGCAACCGTCAAGCATTTCGCCGCCTATGGCGCCGCCGAGGCGGGGCTCGATTACAACACCGCCGAGCTCTCCCAAGCGACGCTGGAGGAGTGTTACCTCCCCCCCTATCGCGCCGCCGTGGAAGCGGGCGCCGGCTCGGTGATGACCGCGTTCAACGACGTCAACGGCATCCCCGCCACCGCGCATGGCGAATTGCTGACCGGCACATTACGCGGCCAGTGGGGCTTCAACGGCTTCACCGTGTCCGACTATAATTCGGACGATGAGCTGATCGCGCACGGCTACGCCGAAACGCGGCGCGAAGCTGCGCGCCTCTGCTTCGCGGCCGGGCTGGATATGTGCATGGAGAGCGGCCTCTATACCGAGCATCTTGCCGACCTGATCAGGGACGGCGAGATCGACAAAGCGGCGCTCGATGCCGCGGTGCTGCGCGTATTGCACGCAAAGCAAGCGCTCGGCCTGTTCGAGAATCCTTATCGCGGCCTCGCCGAGACGCATGACGTCGAGGCGACTCGCGCGTTCGCGAGAGAAGCAGCTCGGCGCTGCCCCGTCCTGCTGAAAAACACCAGCGATAGGCTGCCGCTCAAGCCAGGCACGCGGGTCGCCTTGATTGGCCCCTTTGCCGACGATCATGCCCATCTCAACGGAGCCTGGGCGATCTTCTCGGACAATCGCAAGTCGGTGAATCTGGCCGAAGGGTTCCGCGCCTCCCCGGGCCATGCCGGCGTCATGGTCGCACCGGGCTGCGACATCGAAGCGCCGATCGACGGCGGCATCGACGAAGCCCTCCGCGTTGCCGAACAGAGCGATGTTGTGGTGCTTGCTCTGGGCGAAGGCCAGCACATGTCCGGAGAGTCGCGCTCGCGCGTCAATCCTGCGGTGCCCGAGGCGCAGCTCGCTCTGGCCGCTGCCCTCCGGCAATCGAGCAAACCGATCGTCACGTTGCTGCGAACCGGGCGTCCGCTGGTGATCCCGGAACTATTGGAATTGTCCGACGCGCTGCTCGTCACCTGGTTCCTGGGCAGCGAGACCGGCCATGCCGTCGCCGACCTGGTGTTCGGCAGAGCGGCACCGAGCGGGCGCTTGCCGATGAGCTTTCCTCGGCATGTCGGGCAACTACCGCTCTATTATGCACGCAAATCGACCGGACGCCCCCCTAACCCGAGCCAGGCGCGCTTCACCGCGAGATATATCGACGTGGAACCGGGGCCGCTGATCCCCTTCGGCTATGGGCTGGGATACGGAAGCGCCGAGTACGGCCTTCTCCGCCTTGCGAACGATCGGCTGGAATGGGACGGTACGCTGACAATATCGTGCGTGGTGAGGGAAACGGCGGGAGCGGACATCGAGGAGACTGCCCAGCTTTATATTCGCGACCTCGCGTCGAAGCCGGTACGTCCGGTTCGGGAATTACGCGATTTCCGTAAGTTAAGCATTGTAGCCGGTACCGAGAGGGAAGTTTCTTTCACCTTGAGCCGGCAGATGCTCGCGCGAGCCAATGGCACCGTCGAGCCCGGCAATTTCGATGTCTGGATCGCGCCCCACGCCGAAGCTCGCGATCCGGTACGCATCATCTTGGAGGCCAGCCGATGACGACCGAGCGCCTTGGCTGGAAGCGGACGATTACCTTTGCCTCGGGTGATTTCGCCTTCAACCTCTACTGGCAGAGCATCTCAACTTATCTGCTGTTCTACTACACGGAGGCGGTCGGGCTCTCGGCCGCCGCGGCCGGCCTGATCTATATGGTCGCCTCGATCTGGGATGGCCTGGTTGATCCGATCATCGGCGCCGCCGCCGATCGGACACAAACTCGCTGGGGACGGTACCGCCCCTATCTGCTGTTCGGTACGTTGCCGCTCGCTCTGGCGTTCGGCCTACTCTACTTCCGGCCGCCGCTGCAGGGCACCGCGCTGATCGCCGTGGTGATGGTCGGGCATCTGCTGTTCCGCAGCATGTATGCAGCGGTGAACGTGCCTTATGCCGCCTTGACGGCGAAGATCACGCAAAGCGCGGGCGAACGCGGCAATATCGCCGGTATTCGGATGGTGTTCTCGACCTGCGCCTATGTGCTGGTTGCCCGGACGACCCAGCCGATCGCGCTGGCCGTGACCGGGAGCCGTGACGGCGCCGCGGGCTTTTTCGTCGCGGCTTGCCTGTTCGCGCTGGTGGCAACGCCGATCCTGTTCGCCGTGTTCGCAACCACTCGAGAAACCCCGGAGCCGCCCGTCGCGACATCGACTTCCACCCCCGGCGCGTTGAGGTCGATATGGGGCAACCGCGCGTTCTGGACGCTGGCGATGGGCGGCGCTGCGCTGATCATCGGCTATACGATCTTCGCAAAATCGGTGTTGTACTATTTCAAATACATCCTGCATGACGAAGCGGGCGCGCCCGAAGCACTGGCGATTGCCGGGCTCAGCGGACTGGCAATCGTTCCCTTGTGGATGCTGGCAGCGCCCCGGCTCGGCAAGCGGGGTATCTGGCTGATCAGTTGCGGTCTGTTCGTGCTGGGCCTGCTCACCTTTGCGGTGACCGATATCGACCAATCGTGGAAGATGAAGATCCTGCTGATCATGATGCAGGCCGCCTATCTTGGAGCCAATTTCGCCTATTGGGGGATGCTGCCCGACACGGTCGAATACGGCGAATGGCGCGGCAAGGCGCGAGTGTCGGGCCTGATCTTCGGCATGGCGCTGTTGATTCAGAAGATATCGCTGGGGTTGGGCGCCGGACTGTTCGGCCTGACGCTGGACTCGACCGGTTTCGTCGCCAACCAGACTCAGACCCCGGCGACGCTGGCGAGCATGAAAGCAGCGATGATCGTCCTGCCGCTGGCCGGCATCGGCATTTCGGCGCTGATCATGTTCTTCAATCCGCTTCGGCGCGGGACGCATGACGCGATCGTCGCCGATTTGACGGCGCGTGGTTCAGCGGCGCCTGCCGCATGAGCGGGTAGCTAAATTATGCGAGTGCATAAGGAGGCCGCAAGATTGATTTCGCTAGCCGAATTGGCGAATGTGAAATCGAGCCGATCGGGAGAATATTCTTGAATATGCGAGTACGCCAAAAGGAGGCGACGCGGGCGAACATCCTGGAAGCGGCGCTGCACGAGTTCTCGACTCACGGGTTCGAGGGCACCTCGACCCGGACAATCGCCGAATATGCCGGGGTTCATCACGCCCTGATCAAATACCATTTCCAGAACAAGGATACGCTGTGGCGAGCGGCGGTGACCTTTCTGTTCGAGCGGCAGCTCGAACAGATGAAGTTTTCGCCACGGCTGGAGGATTTCGAGGACAAGCGCGACTATGCGCGCGCCATGCTGCGTCAGCGCGTCTATTACTGGGCTCAGCATCCCGAACATGCTCGCCTGATGGTCCAGGAAAGCTGCCGGGATACCGAGCGCTTTCGTTGGATGGTCGATACGTTCATTGTCCGGACCAGCGAGCCATCGGGCGCATTCGTGCAATGGATGGTCGATGAAGGGATCATACCTCCGGCGTCCATTCCTGCGCTCGTCTACATCTTGGTAGGCGCCGCCCAGCTATTCTACACGCTGGCGCCTGAGGTGCAGCGCATCTGGGGCATCGATCCATCGAACAAGGCAGTGATTGAAGCACACATAGACGCTTTGGTCCGGCTAGTCGTTCGATAGCCGAATGATTGGAAAAGATTTGATTTCGGCGATTCCAGCGGCCACAATATGATGTGACCAAGGGGCAGTTCCGAAATGCATGTTGAAGAGCGCGAGCGGCTGATTCTGGATATGATCCAGAAAACCGGCTTCATTTCGTTCAAGCAGCTCGACGCCGCAGTCTCCGCCTCTCCCGCCACGCTACGTCGCGATCTCGACCGATTGGAAGGCGGCGGCGTCATTCGCCGAGTCCGCGGTGGCGCCCGGCTGGTGGATACGGATGGTGTCGATACCCGCGTCGAGGTGCAGTCGCTCGCCGGCGTCCCCTTTCACGAGAATATCGACCGAAACCGCAAGGAGAAAGAAGCGATCGGTCGCGTCGCCGCCGGGCTGTGCAGCCCCGGCGAGGCGATCATCATCGACGGCGGATCGACCACCTTGCAGATGTGCCGTCACCTCGCCGACCTCAACCTTCAGGTGCTGACCAACTCGCTGCACGTCGTCAGCGCGCTGCTGCCCCTGCCGGGGACGCGCATCGCCGTGCCGGGCGGCTCGGTATTCCGCGAGCAGAACATCATCCTCGGCATCGCCGGCGAGGAAAACATGCCCCGTGTCTATGCGCCCAAATTGTTCATGGGCGCGGCCTTTGTCGGCGCCCAGGGCGTGATGCAGGCCGACGTGGTGCTTGCTGCAGCCGAGCGCCAGATGATCGACCGCGCCGAATGGGTCGCCCTCCTGGTCGATAGTTCGAAGTTCACCGCGCCGTCCGGCACCGTCGTGTGCAGGCTCGACGAACTCGACGTGGTCGTCACCGACAACCGCATCAGTGACCGCGATGCGGCGATGATCGAACGTGCCGGCGTCGAGCTGATCATCGCCTGATCTTTGTTCCCCCCACCTCATTCCACCGTCCGTTTCACCGGTCCGATCAGGACGGTCGGCACATTGCTCGTGCGCCATATGCGGACAAACCGGGGATATCGGCGCTCCGATGTTTGATGCAAAACACTTCAATTCAAATCATCGGATGAAATCGGAATGCTGAAGCGACTGTCGATGATTTGCCTGTGCCTCGTCGGGTTCGCCGGCCTGGCGTTGACCGTAAGTTGTTCGCTCGCCGCCCTGCCGCCAGTTCGAGCCGTCACCGCGCTGGACCGCGACCAGCAGGAGCCGCAGGAAATCGCGATCTGGCCGGGTATTGCTCCCGGCTCGCAGGGCTGGCCGCAAAAGCCGGGACAGATCGACCTGCTGGGCGCTCACGTCGCCTATAATGTCGTCCGGCCAACGCTGACCGCCTTCTTTCCCGCCCCCGGCAAAGCCAATGGCGCGGCGGTGATCATCGCGCCAGGCGGTGGCTTTCGGGGCCTGTCGATCAAGGACGAGGGCTATGATGTGGCGCGCTGGCTCGCCGCGCATGGCGTGACGGCGTTCGTGCTGAAGTACCGAACGGTGCGCATGCCTGATAGCGGCTTTGCCTATTTCGGGGCGATGCGGACATTCATCGGCGACCTCACCAAGTTGATGAAGAACGGCAGCGATACCGATCTCGCCGGCCGCCCCGCCTCAGCCGACGTGCTGGTGCCCGCGCGGATCGTCGACTGGCCGGCTTATTCGGCGGCCGACGGACTCCGGGCGATGAAGGTCGTTCGCGCTCACGCCACCGATTGGGGCGTGGACTCGAAGCGAGTCGGCTTCATGGGCTTTTCGGCGGGCGCGGCCGTCACTTATGGCGTCGTACTGGGATCGACACCCGCGGAGATGCCGGCCTTTGTCGCGCCGATCTACTACTCGCTGGCGCCTGACGTACCCTTGCCGGCTGGCCTGCCGCCCATCTTCATGGGCGGCGCCAGAGACGATGCGCTGTCACGCGGCATCCCGGCCACCGCCGAGCGATGGAAGCAGGCCGGCGGATCGGCGACGCTGCACATGTGGGCGGACGGCGGCCACGGCTTCGGCATGAAGCACCAGGGCAAGGCCAGCGACGGCTGGATCGAGACCTATTACCAATGGCTGGCAGCGCAGGGTTTCCTGCGCCGCTAACCCACTTCGCCTCACACCACCGCGAACCGGTAATCGCCCGATGCCACTTCGACACTGACCTGGCCGCCGCTGTTCTTAAGCACGCGCAGGTGACGGTCCCCGGCTACTGGTGTGCCGCCCTCGATCAGCTTGCGGCCCTTTGCGAGCGGCAACGTCACTAGCGCGGTGGTGTTCGCGGGAATCGAAACATCCAGCGTCAGCGCCCCGCCGGACCGCTGTTCCCAGCGAGTCGAGATCGGCCCCATCGCGCTGCGATAGTCCGCCCCGCCTTTTGCTACGCGCGGATCGAGTACGGGCTCGATCGCGATCCGGCGGAAGCCCGGATCGAGTGGCGCGATCCCGGCAATGCGACGGAACATGAACCCGCTCACCGCGCCTAGAGCATAGTGGTTGAACGAGTTCATCGACAGATCGCCGGTATCGCCGTTCCAGCGCTCCCAGATCGTCGTCGCGCCCTTGGCAACCATATAACCCCAGGAGGGAAATTCGGTGCGCAGCAACAGGTCATAGACTAGCGAGCCGAGCCCGGCATCGGCCAGCACATCGAGGCTGTTGGGCGTGCCGAGGAAGCCGGTGGAAAGCAAAGTCCCGCGCCGCTTGATGTCGGCCGCGAGCAACGCCGCCGAGCGTTCACGCATGTCGTCCGGCACGAGGCGGTAGCGCAGCGCCAGGATGTAACCTGTCTGGCTGCCGTTGCCCACCGACCCGTCCGCCTTGACGAAGGCCGTACGGAATGCCGCTGCAATGCTCGTCCACAGCGCGCGATAGGTAGCTGCATCGTCCTTCCGCCCGGTCGCTTCGGCCATCTCGGCCATGCAATCGACCGAATGCGCCCAGGTCGCGGTGCCGACCAGATCCTTCGGCGTGGTCGGATCACCCGGCTGCTTGGCGTCGAGCGCGAGCCAGTCGCCATAATCGGACCCCCGGCCCTTGCGCCACACCAAGTCGGGATTGCTGGTCTTGATGAAGTCGAGATAGCGAGTCATCGCTTCCCAATTCTCATCGATGATCGCGGGGTCGCCATACCGCTTCCACACCGTCCAGGGCAGGCACACACCAGCATCAGCCCAGCCGGGCGCGGCGCCGATCTTGCCGTCGGACGATGGCAGGCGGAACGGTGCGGGGCTGAAATCGGCAAAGGCGCCATTGTCCGCCTGGGCGTCGCGCACGTCGCCCATCCATTTGCGGGTGAATGCCTCGACATCCATGTTGAAGGCGGCGGCGTCCCAGAACACATTGGCGTCGCCCATCCAGCCGAGCCGCTCGTCGCGCTGCGGGCAATCGGTCGGGATGCCCATGAAGTTCGAGCGCTGGCTCCAGACGGCATTGTGCCACAGCGCCGCGATCAGCGGGTTCTCGATCTTGAGGTCGCCGGTCAGCGCGGTGGCGCTGTGGACAACCACGCCGTCGATGTCGGCGGGCGTAAGGCGACCGGGGAAGCCATCGACCTGGACATAGCGAAAGCCGTGATAGGTGAAGCGCGGCTCGAAACTCTCGCCGGCCGCCTCGCCGCGCAGGATATAGGTGTCGGCAGCGCGGGCGGCGCGCAAATTGCTCTGATCGGCCTCGCCCGATTTGGTCAGCAATTCGGCAAAACGTAATTCGACCTTGGCGCCAACCGCGCCCTTCGCACGCAGGCGGCACCAGCCCGCGAAATTCTGTCCGAAATCGACGACGAACATGCCCGGCTTGGGCTCGGTGATCGCAACCGGCTTCATCGTCTGTTCGGCGGTAATCGGCGGGCTGATCTGCGCTTCGATCCGGCACGGCGGTGCGTCGGTGGTATGGGCGGACGTCCAGCGTCCGGCGTCGAAACCGGCGGTCGACCAGCCGGGCTGATCGAGCCGCCCGTCTTGGTCCTCGCCGTCATAGATTTCGGAGGTGAGCACTGATGACCGGCTCAGGCGCCACTGCTCATCCGTGCCGATCGTCTCGCGCGAGCCGTCCGCATAGAGTATCTCGAGTTGAGCGATCAACCGTCGCGGCGCCGGTCCCCAGCTGAAACGGCCAGTCCCCATCGTGTAGCTCGCATACCAGCCGTCGCCAACGGTCGCGCCGAGCACATTTGCGCCGTCCCTTAGCAGATCGGTGACGTCATGGACTCGGTAGAGCAGCCGCTTGCGGTAGTCACCGCTTTCCGGTGCGAGCAAAGTTGTCCCAACCGGGCGGCCATTGAGCTCGAGATGATAGCCGCCGAGCGCGGTGGCGTAGAGTCGCGCGGCGCGGATCGGTTTGGCCGGGGTGAAGCCGCGCCGCATCAGGATACCCGGCTGCTTGGGCCAAGGTGTCGGGCGCGGGTCGGTTACCTTCTCGGCAGCGGCCCACGGCGCAGCATCGAACGACGTGGTGCTCCAGCCGACATCAGTCGAGGCGCCGGTCCGCCAGCCCGCAGCAGCTGGCCGAGTGATCTTGCCGTCGGCATGGGTGAGACGAAGGAACAGCCCGACTTCCGTACCCTTGAAGCCAAGCAGCGCACCAATCCGCCCAGCACCGACGGTAACGCCGATCACATGCTTGCCGGCCGCAAGCTTCATCGTCACGACCATCGCTGGCGCTAGCCCGAGCGGCACCCCCGTGGCCGGCACATCGACCTGTGCGCCGTCGAGCCACACGTTCGCTTCGCCGTCGCGCACCACGAACAGCGTCGCCTCGGTCGCATCGAGTATCTCGACGGGCAGACGGAATGCAGTCGGCTTCGTCGCTGAGGATGAGGGCCCGCGCAGCCAAGTGAAACCGGCCATCCGATCCGCGCGCATCAGGTCGTCTTCGGCACCGATCCACGCCGCGCTCCAGTCGGACGGCTTGAGCAAGCCCATCTCCCACCACGACGCCTCGGACCGCGACGATTGGCCCGTCTCGTCCCATACCTCGACCAGCCAATGAGCACGCTGACGCGACGCGAGCGCGGTGCCGGCATAACGGATGCCGATCGATGCCCCCGACGCGACCCGGCCGCTGTCCCACAGATCGGCCCCGCCGCTTGCCAGCGCCTCTGCGCTGGAGGCAACTCGTATTCGATAAGCGGTTTGGCGAACGCCTCGCCGACTCGATTCCATTCGCCACGACAGGCGCGGCGCAAGCGATTCGACGCCAAGCGGAGTCGGCATCGCCTCGGTCCGGAGCCCCGTCACCACGACGCCGTCGGAGGTCGCCGCGCGCAGCGGCAGGGCTGGGCCGGAAATCGCCAGCGCGCTGCTACCAGCCACGAATAGCCGGCGGCTCAATCGAATGCCCATCGCGTCCCTCTCCATTGAACGGCGCCGATTTCGCGGCGCTTGTTGTAAGCGTCCGGATCAGGCTGACAGGTAGTTGCCGATACCGATCACGACGGTTGAGAGCAGCAGCACCCCGATACCGATCCACACCAGCGACCGAGTGCTCGTCCGGATCCCTGCCCATTCCTTGAGCGCGAAGCCCCAGAGCGTGGAAAACAGGATGATGCTCGCCATGTGCAGCGTCCAGGACGAGAAGCCGTAGCGCCCCATCTGGCTCTCGCCCATCGTGTAGAAGAAGAACTGGAAGTACCAGAGTGTGCCGCCGAGTGCGGCGAGCAAATAGTTGCGCAGCAACGGCGGGCGTTCGCTCGCCTCGCCCGAAAATGCCGGAGTCTCGCCGCCGACAAGCTGGGCAGCCGAACGGTTCTTCAGGATCAGCCAGCCGCACCAGATGAAGTTGGTGGTGAATCCGCCCAGCAGGACGACGCACAACACCGGCAATCCCTGCCACAGCGCGTCGGTACCGGCGGCGAGCGTGCGCTCGCGGATCGGCTGGCCAGCGTCGAGCCCCCAGGCGAAGCAGCCCGACATGATGCCGGAGAAGATCGCGATCGCGATTCCCTTGGGCAAATTGAACTCCGTCACGCTCTGCCGCGATGGATCATCGCCCAGATCGCGTTCCTTGCGCTTGCCGGCCGTGGCGACGACGACGATGCCCACCAGCGTGATGACGATGCCGAGGAATGTCATCTGCCCGCTCGGCGTCGCGGCAAGCTGGCCGATCGTGCCGTGAAAGATCGGCGGCCCCAGCGTGCCGATCACGGTGGTCAGCCCGAGCGCTACTGCCATGCCGAGCGACAGCCCGAGATAGCGCATCGTCAACCCGAAGGTCAGGCCGCCAAAGCCCCACATCAGCCCCCAGAACCAGCACCACAGCAGCGTTTCGCGCGGGGTGCCGCCCAACACGCCGAGCAAGTCATGAGTCTGGATCGACGCGAACAGCCAGGGCG
>FSUD01000194.1_pt1 | contig 13116 bp, 16 predicted proteins | sample 1637011 | NCBI WGS metagenome assembly FSUD01 (sample SAMEA3914816, study PRJEB12502) | metagenome | biome: forest; material: soil | place: USA | collected 2011-09-16 | depth 0.3 m
GGCCAGAACCGTGCGCGAGAAGAAGGCGTCGATATTGACTCGCAGGCGCCCGCGCACCGCCGCAACCGTTCCCGCCGCCTCCTGCGCCGCCTCTTCGAGACCGTCGAGCAACGGCACGGCGCGCTCGTAAAAGCGGCGCCCTTCATCGGTCAGCGACAGCGCGCGAGTCGTGCGATCGACCAGCCGCACGCCCAGCCTCGCCTCCAGCCGTTGCAGCGCCCGGCTCGCGCCCGACGCGGTCAGCCCAAGCGCGTCGGCGGCGCGCACGATCGAGCCGGCCTCGACCACCGCCATCAACACCGTCACCCCGGCGATTAACCGGCCATCATAAGCCATCGCACCATTCCTGATCCATCAGCATGAATGAAATGACATAATCGCGCTCGAATCACTAGCCAATTGCGCCCAGATCGCATGGCGAACCACCATCGGGAGTCACGTCAATGTTCGCCATCATGGGAGTTACCGGGAAAGTCGGCGGTGCGGTTGCCCGCAGCCTGATCGCTGCGGGTCAGAAAATCCGAATCATCGTCCGCGATGAGGCCAAAGGGCAGCCCTGGTTGGCGCAAGGGTGTGAGGTCGCGATTGCGTCGCTCGATGACCCGGAGGCGCTGGCCAGCGCCTTCGCGGGAGCCGATGGCGTATTCGCGATGCTGCCGCCGGTGTTCGATCCATCGCCCGATTTCGCCGAAGCCAAAGCGATGATCGCGGCGTTGCGCGCGGCGATCGACACCGCACGGCCAGGACGGCTGGTGGTCCTGTCCACCATCGGCGCCGATGCGGTGCAGCCCAATCTGCTGAACCAGCTGGCAATGCTCGAGGCTGGTCTGACGGGCGCGGCGCCTCGGACGACTTTTCTGCGCGCCGCGTGGTTCATGGACAATGCCGCCGGCGACCTAGGCGATGCGCGAACCGGCACGATCCATAGCCATTTGCAGCCGACCGATCGGCCGATAGCGATGATAGCGTCGGAAGACGTCGGCCGCACTGCCGCCGCCTTGCTGCTGGAATCCGACGCGCCGGCGATCGTCGAGTTGGAGGCTTCCAGCCGAGTCTCCCCCGATGCGATCGCCGCTGCCTTCGCTCGCGCACTCGGCCACCCCGTCCAGGCCGTCGCGGTGCATCGCGACCGTTGGGAAGCCGAGTTTCGAGCAGTCGGCATGACCAACTCCCTGCCCCGCATCCAGATGATCGACGGGTTCAATCAGGGGTGGATCGACTTCACCGACGGCAAGGCGCGCAAGGGCAGTCTGACGATCGACGACGTGATCGCCGGTATCGTCGCGGCCGGCTAGGCGAGCCGGCGCGCCGACGCCAGATGATGCGCGTGGCAGATCGCCACCGCCAGCGCATCGGCGGCGTCGGCCCCGGCGATCTTCACGCCGGGCAGCAAGCGCGCGACCATCGCATGGACTTGCGCCTTTTCGGCGTTGCCGACGCCCACGACAGCTTTCTTGACCAGCCGCGCGGCATATTCGCCGGGCTCGATCCCGGCTCGTGCGGCGGCGAGCAGCACGACGCCGCGCGCTTGCCCCAGCTTCAATGTCGATTGCGGGTTGGCGTTGACGAACACTTCCTCGACCGCCGCCGCTTGCGGGGCGTGATCGGCGATCAGCGCGGCCAGCATCGTGTCGAGATGCGCGAGGCGGCGGGCCAGGCTTTCCTTCGGGTCGGTCTTCAACTGGCCGTTGGCCATGTGCGACAGCCGGTTGCCCTCGGCGCGGATCAGCCCCCAGCCGGTGGTGCCCAGGCCGGGGTCAAGACCGAGGATGATCAAATTCCCTCTCCCATCGGGAGAGGGAGGGAGCGCCGAAGGCGCGGAAGGGTGAGGGTAGGCAAGAGCGACCTGCCCTCACCCTTCCCCCTCGCTTCGCGAGCGGGCCCCTTCCCTCTCCCACAGGGAGAGGGAGATATGTTCAACCCAATTTCTCCATCACCGCGTCGGACACTTCGTAATTGCCCCAGACGGTCTGGACGTCGTCATCGTCGTCCAGCGCGTCGATCAGCTTGAACAGGGTCGCGGCGTCGCCTTCCGACACTTCCACCATCGTCTGCGGGCGCCAGGCGAGCTTCGCGCCCTCGGCCTCACCCAGCACCGGCTCCAGCGCCTTGGCGACTTCGTGCAGCGATCCCTGCTCGGTCCAGATTTCGTGGCCGTCCTCGCTCGACGAGACGTCCTCGGCGCCTGCTTCCAGCGCGGCCTCGAACACCTTCTCGTCGTCGCCGGCGCTGGCGGGATAGTTGATCAGGCCCATCCGGTCGAACGCATGGCTGACCGAGCCGCTGGCGCCCAGATTGCCGCCGTTCTTCGAGACGGCGGTGCGGACGTTGGTCGCGGTGCGGTTGCGATTGTCGGTCAGTGCCTCGATGATCAGCGACACGCCGCCGGGGCCGAAACCCTCATAGCGGATTTCCTCATAATTCTCGGCGTCGCTCCGGCTCGCCTTGTCGATCGAGCGCTGGATGTTGTCCTTGGGCACCGACGCCGCCTTGGCCGCGTTGACCGCAGCGCGGAGGCGCGGGTTCATGTCGGGGTCGGGCAAGCCCATCTTGGCGGCGACGGTGATTTCGCGGCTGAGCTTGGAAAACATGCCGGAGCGCTTCTTATCCTGCGCGCCCTTGCGGTGCATGATGTTCTTGAACTTGGAATGGCCTGCCATCGGGTCCTCTTCGGGATTGTGGCCGGGTCTCTAAACCGGCGCGCGCGGGCGGTCAAAGCGGGGAGTTGCGGAGGAGCGCTCCCTCTCCCCCTTGGACCCCGGACTTGTTCCGGAGTCCAAGGTGCCGCACCCGCTGTGCTTGAACCTCTTGTTCAATGCCAAGATGCTAGATGGACCCCGGAACAAGTCCGGGGTGACGGTTTTGGGTGTTTATAGCGCTTGCCCGCACGCCACGCCGCTCGCCCAGGCCCATTGGAAATTGTAGCCGCCCAGCCAGCCAGTGACATCGACCGCCTCGCCGATCGCGAACAGGCCGGGGACTGCCTTGGCCTCCAGCGTCTTTTGCGACAGGCCGTCGGTGGCGATGCCGCCGATCGTAACTTCAGCCTTGGCGAAACCTTCGGTTCCGTTGGGATGGAATAGCCAGCCCGCGAGTTGCTCGGCGGCGGCGGTCAGCGCCTTGTCCGATAGATCGGCGAGGTTGCCGCCGAGCGCGAGGCGCTCCGCCAGCGTTTCAGCGAGCCGGTCGGGGAGCGCCGCGCCGAGCACCGATCGCAACGTCGCCTTTGGCCGGGCGCGCTTCTCCGCCGTCAGCCAATCGGGCGCGCGATCGGGCAGGAAGTCGATCGCGACCGCCTCACCGTGCCGCCAGTAGGACGAGATCTGCAGGATAGCCGGACCCGACAGGCCGCGATGCGTGAACAATGCCGCCTCGCGGAAACGCCCGTCGCCCGCGCTCGCCACGACGTCGGTCGCGACGCCGGAAAGCTCGCGGAACAAGGTCTCGTCACCACCGAGCGTCAGCGGCACCAGCGCTGGGCGCGGCTCGACCACCTTCAACCCGAAGCGCCGCGCAACGTCATAGGCGAAGCCAGTCGCGCCCATCTTAGGAATGGAGGGGCCGCCGGTCGCGAGGACCAAAGCGGGTGCCATAACCTGACGATTGCCGAGCGTAACCCGGAACAACCCGTCGGCATGATCGATCGCGCTGGCGCCGTGCCCCAGCACCAGCTCGACGCCGCCCGCCGCGCATTCATCGAGCAACATCGCGACGATCTGCTTCGCCGACCCGTCGCAGAACAATTGGCCCAACGTCTTTTCGTGCCAGGCAATGCCGTAGCGCTCGACCAGTTCGAGGAAATCGGCGGGCGTGTGTCGAGCCAGCGCCGAGCGCGCGAAATGCGGATTGGCCGACAGATAGTTGTCTGGACCCGCACGCAGGTTGGTGAAATTGCACCGCCCGCCGCCGGAAATCAGGATCTTTTTGCCGACCGCATTGGCATGATCGACAAGCAGCATACGCCGCCCCCGCTGCCCGGCGGTCGCCGCCGCCATCATGCCCGCCGCACCAGCGCCGAGGATGATGGCGTCGTAGGCGGGCGTCATGCCCGACACCCTATCCCAAAACCGTCAGGACGGATCCATGTTTGCCGTCGCCGGGAGACATTGGCCAATTCTTCCGTCACCCCGGACTTGATCCGGGGCCTATGGTGTCTGAAGCGCCACGCAAGAGGTTCTGGCGCACCACCAAGATGCCCGATGGGCCCCGGCTCAAGGCCGGGGTGACGGTGAGGGGCGGGAATCGCGACGTGCCCGATCAGATCATCCCCAATGCATGGAGATACGTCTCGAGGATCGCTTCCTCTTCCTGATATTCCTCTTTCTTCTTGCGCCGGATCGCCATGATTTTGCGGATCGCCTTGGGGTCGTAGCCGCGGCTCTTCGCCTCGCCCAGCACGTCCTTGATGTCGTCGGCGATGCCGCGCTTTTCTTCCTCGAGGCGCTCGGCGCGCTCGATCAACAGGCGGAGTTCTTCCGCCGCGACACGTCCGCCGCCCATGCCTTCGCCACGTTCTTCTTCTGCCATAAATCCCCATCTCGGCGCGGTTCGGGACCGTCCCGGTTGCGCCCATCCAAGCAATGAAGCGCGGGGGATAGCCGTTGCATTCGTGATTCGTCACCCCGCAATCGGTCAGGCGAGGTTGATCCATGTGGATTACCGGCTAGAGCCTGCACGCCACCAGCGATAGGACACCTCCCCAGATGACCAAAGCCATCGCCCCCCGCTCGCGTAAGGTCCGTGTTCTCGCAACACTGGGCCCGGCGAGCAGTACGCCCGAAATGATCGCGAGATTGTTCGAGGCGGGCGCCGACGCGTTCCGAGTGAATATGAGCCACGGCGACCAGGCGTCGAAAGTTCCGCTGATCGCGGCGATTCGCAGCCTCGAAAAGAAATACGGTCGGCCGACCACGATCCTGGCCGATCTTCAGGGACCAAAGCTGCGCGTCGGCAAGTTTGCCGAGGGCAAGGTCGAGCTGAAAACCGATACGATGTTCATCCTCGATCGCGACAAGACGCCGGGCGACGCCACCCGCGTCGAGCTGCCGCACCGCGAGATTTTCGAGGCGATGGAATCGGGTGCGCGGCTGTTGCTCGACGACGGCAAGCTGGTGCTTCGCGTACTGGAGCATGACAAGCACCGCATCGTCACCAATGTCGAGGTCGGCGGGCCGCTATCGAACAATAAGGGGCTGAACGTCCCCGACGTGGTGGTGCCGATGGCGGCGCTGACCGAAAAGGATCGCAGCGACCTGGCTTTCGCGGTCGATCAGGGAGTCGATTGGATCGCGCTATCGTTCGTCCAGCGGCCCGAGGATCTGGCCGAGGCGCGCAAGCTGATCGGCGGCAAGGCCGCATTGCTTGCCAAGATCGAGAAGCCGTCGGCGATCGACCGGCTGCAGGAAATCGTCGAGGCCTGCGACGGCGTGATGGTCGCGCGCGGCGATCTGGGCGTCGAGTTGCCGCCGCAGACGGTGCCGCCGCTGCAGAAGCGGATTGTGGAGACCGCTCGGCGGATGGGCCGCCCGGTGGTGGTCGCAACGCAAATGCTCGAATCGATGATCGAAAGCCCGTCGCCGACTCGCGCCGAAGTGTCCGACGTCGCCACCGCCATCTATGACGGCGCCGATGCGATCATGCTGTCGGCGGAAAGCGCCGCGGGCAAGTGGCCGATCGAATCGGTCGCGATGATGAACGCGATCGGCGAATCGGTTGAAAGCGACCCGATGCACGGCGACCGAATCCATTTCACCGTGATCCGCTCCGACCCGACCACCGCCGACGCGCTGGCCGAAGCGGCGAAGAATATTGCCGCCACGGTCGATGCATCGCTGATCATCTGCTTCACCAGCAGCGGATCGACCGCGCGGCGTATCGCGCGCGAGCGCCCCGGCGTGCCGATCCTGGTGCTGACCCCGAAAATGGAGACGGCACGGCGCAGCGGCCTGCTATGGGGAAGCTATGCGGTCCATACCCGCGACGTCGACTCGTTCGAGGAAATGGTCGCCAAGGCCAAGCGCATGGCGCTCCGCCACAAGCTGGCGGCAGCGGGCGACCGCGTGATCGTCATGGCCGGCGTACCGTTCAAGACGCCGGGATCGACCAACGTGCTGCACGTCGTCCGGATCATCGGCGACGAGCTAAAAGGATATGGCGCCGAAACGGCCTGAGCCGCTCGGCGCCATATTTGAAAAGCAGCGAAGACGCCGCCGGCAGACCAGGGCCAAATCCTAGGGGCTGTCGGGGCTATCCTTGGGGTTCTGGGTCGCGAGGATGACGGCGCCGGCGACACCGCCGACGACCGCGATGAGCCAGACCGGGTTCCAGCCGCCAGCCTTCGACGTCTTCTGCGCCTTGGCACCGGCGCGGGCCGGAGCGGCGTTGCTGAGCGACAGTGCGCTGGCGCCGTTCGCCTGTACCGGCGCGGCGGCGGCGAGCGTCGGCATCGCCACGATCGCCAGGGTAGCAGCGCTAAGCAGCGTGCTCCGGATCATCTTCATGTATGTAGCTCCCTTTTGGCGGTCCCTTATGGGGCCGTTTGTTAGCCGCTTAAGACCGGAAATGTTACGGTCTGATGGCACCGATCATCATCGGTCGCCGACTGTTGCGCCGCAGCAACATTGCTCTAGCCGAGCAGCGCCAACGCCTTGAGTTCGCGCCGCAAGTTGTCCGCATCGGTGAAATGCAGCCCGTGAATACCGACCGCGTTCGCGCCGGCAACATTGGCGAGGCTGTCGTCGATGAACACTGCATCGCCCGCGGCCAGGCCGAATCGGTCGAGCGCGAGATGATAGATCGCCGAATCGGGCTTCATCATCCGCTCCTCGCCAGAGACGACGATGTCGCGAAACTTGTCGAACACGTCGGGGCGACTGGCGCGGAACGCGGCGAAGAAGCCGTCGTGGAAGTTGGTGATCGCGAAGAGCGGCACACCGCGGGCATCGAGCTCGTTCAGGATGTCGACCACGCCGGGCACTTCATGCCGGAGCGATTCGTTGAATCGCCGCTCATATGCCTCGATCAAATGCGCCTGGTGCGGGTGACGCTGGATCAGCTGCGACGAGGTTTCGGCGAACGAAACGCCCATGTCATGCTGGTTGTGCCAGTCGAGCGAGACGACATCGTCCAGAAACGCGTCGAGCGCCCGATCGTCCTCGATCAGGCGCTCGTAGATCGCTCGGCGATCCCATTGAAACAGCACGTTGCCGACATCGAAAATGACGGCGGTCGGCTGGGCGTCTTTGCTGAAGTTCGGCACCGGCCCGTTCCCCCACCCGGCCTCCCAGCAGTCTACCCTAGTGGGAGGCCGGGTGGGGGAGCGGGCCGGGGCCGCTCAAACCAAAATCGCTTAGCCCTGGCGGGCCTTGAAGCGGCGGTTGGTCTTGTTGATGACATACGTGCGGCCGCGACGGCGGATCACGCGGTTATCGCGATGCCGGTCCTTGAGCGACTTCAGTGAATTGCGGATCTTCATGATCGATTCGCTTTGCTTATCTTGACGGTGAAAACTGGAAGCGGCGCGCCTATAGGGAGAGGGCGCTCAAGTCAACCTGTTCGCGGACACAAACCGAGCGTATCGGTCACGCGTTGCACCGGTGCAACGGCATGGTTTGGAGTAAGGCGTCATGCGTATCGCGATCCCGTTGATGACAGGCTTGATGACGGCGGCCCTGTTGGCGGGGTGCGCGACGGCGCCCGCGAGCGTGCCGGTCGAGGTTACACGCTACCGAGTCGATAACGTTGGACGCGGCTCGATCGTGCTGGCGCCTGATGGCGGCTATCTGCAAGGGTCGGACTATCGCATCTATGCCGATGCAATCGGTCATGCGCTGGAGCAGCAGGGCTATACGCTGGCGCCCGATGGCGGGCGCGGCGATTATGTCGCACGGATCGCTATCGACACCCAACGCCGCGCCTCGAGCCAACGATCGCCGGTCAGCATCGGCTTGGGCGCCGGCGGTTTCAGCGGCAATCGCGGCGGCGGCGGAGTCGGCCTTGGCGGCGGCATATCGTTCCCGATCGGGCGGGGCCGCGTGCGCGAACAAGTCGCCACCACCCTGTCGGTCAAGATCGTCACTCGCGAGGGTGAAGGCGTGTGGGAAGGCCATGCCGCGATGCAGGACATTCGCCCGGTCGGCGTGAGCGATACCGGCGTCACCGCGACGAAACTCGCCACCGCCTTGTTCACGGGGTTCCCCGGAGAGTCGGGGCGCACTATCGAGGTCAAATGACCGACTCCACCCCTGCCATCACCTCCGCCTTCGATAGCGGCAACATCAAGCTCATCGCCATCGACGGAAATCGGATCGACCTGGAGATCGTGCAGGATCACCAGTCCGATTTCTTCCAATGGTTCCATTTCCGGGTCGCCAATGCAGGCGGCCGGAAGCTGACGTTCCGCATCGTGAATGCGGGCAAGTCGGCTTATCCGTTCGGCTGGCCGGGCTACAAGGCGCGCGCCTCGACCGACCGCGAGGCATGGCGGATGATTGAGACTCGCTATGCGGGTGGCGTGCTGGAATTCGACTGGGAGAGCGACGCGCAAGTCGCCTGGTTCGCCTATTTCGCGCCCTATTCGATGGAGCGGCATCAGGACCTGATCGCGCGCCTGGCGGCGACGCCGGGGGTGACGCATCGCGAGCTGGGCCACACGCTCGACGGCCGTGCGATGGACATGCTGACGATCGGCGACGGACCCAAGCCAGTCTGGCTCTATGCTCGCCAGCATCCCGGCGAGAGCATGGCCGAATGGTGGATGGAGGGCGCGCTCGACTGGCTGGTCAGCCCGGCAGCGGACGCGGTGAAGGCAAAGTGTACCTTTTACGTCGTGCCCAACATGAACCCGGACGGCAGCTATCGCGGGCATCTGCGCACCAATGCGGTGGGCGTGAACCTGAACCGCGAATGGCACGAGCCGACGATGGAGCGCAGCCCCGAGGTCAAGCTGGTCCGCGACGCAATGGACCGTACCGGCGTGGCGCTGGCGATGGACGTGCATGGCGACGAAGCGATTCCGGCCAATTTCCTGGCGGGCTATGAGGGCATTCCGAGCTGGACCGACGCGTTCGGCGAAAAGTTCTACGATTACGGCCGGCGGCTGGCCGCACGCACACCCGATTTCCAGACCGAAAAGGGCTATGACAAGTCAGCGCCGGGCAAGGCCAACCTGACCATGTCGACCAATCAGGTCGGAGAGCGATTTGGCGCGGTGTCGATGACGCTGGAAATGCCGTTCAAGGACCACGATCCGAACCCTGACGCGGAATTCGGCTGGTCGCCGGAACGCTGCAAGGCGCTGGGCGTCGCGTGCCTGGAGACGATCGCCGAGGTGATCGACGGGATTTAGAATATGATGACTTCAGCTTGACCCATTTCGTCATTGCTTCGCTGCGCTCGCAATGACGATTCAGCTGAAGTCATCCGCTCTAGCTGCTGAGAAGGACGCTTATAATTGCCGGTCGATGCGGCGATCATCATTCATTTTAGCGATCGCCTGCACAAGATGCCGCGCAAAGCCGATCACGCTGGCGAACCCTGCTACCCACCACAAGATCGTCAACAATCCTCCTGCGGCTGGACCGAGCAGCGCCATGGGCAGCACCGAGAGCATTATCGAATGCTGATATAACTGCTCAATCGGGCGGTAGGTGCCGCAATAGTGGAACGACAGAGCAAATGGTCCGTCTACAATTATCGAGTTATCGACTGAGCATATCGAGGTAATGCCCATTCCGATAAGCGGGGCGCCTATCGGACTCAGCAAGACGACCAGAAAAATTGCCGCTCGAATGAGATGACTCCGTACGCCCATAACCTCCTAATATCGGCCATACTCTAATAATTTGTCCCGGCTTACCCAAACAACTCCGCCAGGAAATCCCTGGCGGCGGCCCAACTGCGGCGGTCGGCGCGTTCCTCATAGGCGACGCCCGGCCGCACCGCCGGATGGCCCTTGCGGTCGACATCGGTGAAGGCATGACCGGCGGTGCCATAAGCGTGGATCTGCCAATCGGCCTCGCCCTCGCTCAATTCGGTGCCCAGCGCGACCATCACGTCGGGCGGCGCGATCGGGTCGATCCAGCCATGGCACACCAAAACCTTGGGCTTGATCGGGGTGACGCTGGCATAATCGGGCTTGTCGTAGACGCCGTGGAAGCTGACCACGCCCAGCACGTCCATTCCGGCGCGCGCCATGTCGAGCGCTGCCTTCCCGCCGAAGCAATAGCCATAGACCGCGGTTCTCGTCGGATCGACAAAGGTGAAACCCTTGAGCGTATCGAGCGATGCCTTCAGCCGGTCACGCAGCAACGCCCGGTCGTTGTTGAGCTCGGTCATGTACTGTGCCGGATTTTCCGACGTGAAGCTGGTGCGCTTGCCCTGCCCGTATATGTCGGCGGCGAAACCGACATAACCGAGCTTGGCGAGATTTTCGGCGATGACGTTGTCCGATTCCTTCTGGCCCAGCACGTTGGGGATGATCAGCACGCCGGGACGCGCGGTCTCGACCTCGTCCTCATAGGCCATGACGCCTTCGAACGGGCCGCCGGGGCCGTCATACACGATGCTCTGCCGTACGATTGCCACGACTCGCTCTCCCGGGTTGCCGATATCGGTTCAGCCGCTACAGACCCGGCAACGCCATCGCAAGGAGTAGCAGATGCCCCGCCTGGTCCTGATCCGCCACGGTCAATCCACCTGGAACCTGGAGAACCGCTTCACCGGATGGTGGGACGTCGATGTGACCGAAAAGGGCGCGGCGGAAGCAGTGGCCGCGGGCGAGCTGATGGCCGCGAAGGGGCTGGACTTCGACCTGACCTTCACTTCGCTCCAGACTCGCGCGATCAAGACGCTCGACCTGGCGTTGGAAGCAATGGGGCGGCTGTGGCTGCCGGTCGAGAAGGACTGGCGGCTGAACGAGCGGCATTATGGCGGGCTGACCGGGCTGAACAAGGCAGAGACCGCGGCAAAGCATGGCGACGAGCAAGTCCATATCTGGCGCCGCAGCTTCGACATCCCGCCGCCGCCGCTGGAAGCCGGCAGCGAGTACGACCTGTCGCAGGACCGCCGCTATGCCGGGATCGACATTCCGCAGACCGAAAGCCTGAAGGACACGATCGCCCGCGTGCTGCCTTATTGGGAGGGCCGTATCGCTCCGGCGCTAAGAGACGGGCAGCGGGTGCTGATTTCCGCGCACGGCAATTCGCTGCGCGCGCTGGTCAAGCATCTGAGCGGGATTCCGGACGACGAGATCACCGCGCTCGAAATCCCGACCGGTCAGCCGATCGTCTATGAGCTGGACGACCAGTTGGAAGCGACCGACCGTTATTACCTCAGCGAGCGCTGACGCTTTCGTCCAAGACTCTCAAGACTGCACGGCGTTCACTCTCCGGTCTTTCGACAGGGAGAGTCGCCGTGCCGCAATTCGTGATCGAACGGGACATGCCGGGGATCGGTGCCGCCAGCGCGGCCGACCTGAAGGGAGCGTCGCAAACCTCGTGCAGCGTGCTGCGCGACCTGGGGCCGGAGATCCAGTGGGTGCATAGCTACGTCACCGATGACAAGATCTATTGCATCTACCGCGCGCCCTCGGCCGACCTGATCAGGGAGCATGCCGCGACTGCCGGCTTCCCGGCAAATTCGGTGGCCGAGGTCCGGAGCGTGATCGACCCGACCACGGCCGAATAAGCCCGCGCGGTTTCGAGTTGACGCCCGGGCCGGATCGGAACCAACCTGCGCCGGCGATGGTTCTGGAGGCGATATGAAAATGCACCCTCATCATTCGATGCGTCTGCTGATTGCTGGCGCTGCGCTCGCTCTGGCGTCGGGCGCGCTGGCGCAGAGCAAGTCCGACATGGATCAAGCGGGCAAGATCGCATCTCAGCCCGCGCGGGATGTCGGCGCGGCCAAGACCAAGATCCCTCCGGCTCTCGAGGACGCGGCCGAAGCTCCATACAGCATGACCGGCATGTCGAGCTGCGGGGCGATTTCGGCCGAGGTGCGCCGGTTGAATGGGCCGCTCGGCCCGGATTTCTCGTCGGCCAACGCGCCGAAGAAGACCAGCGTCGCCAAGGTCGGCGGCACCGCCGTCGTCAACTCGCTGATCCCGTTCCGCGGCGTGGTGCGGGAGATCAGCGGAGCGGCCGCCGCCGATCGTCGCTTGCAGGCTGCGACCGATGCCGGAATCGCTCGCCGCGGCTTCCTGCGCGGCGTGTTCCAGACCCGTGGGTGCAAGGGCCGGCTATAGTCTGACGGTTGCCCTGACGCCCGTCGCTCGCTAACGCCGGGCGATGGAGCAGCCTCTCGTCGGCATCATCATGGGATCCGTGTCCGACTGGGATACGATGCGGCATGCCGCGAACGCGCTGAGCGACCTCGGTGTCGCGCACGAGACCAAGGTGGTCAGCGCGCACCGCACGCCGCAGCGGCTCTACGATTACGCGACCTCCGCCGCCGATCGCGGGCTCAAGGTCATCATCGCTGGTGCTGGGGGCGCCGCGCACTTGCCCGGCATGACGGCGGCGATGACTCATTTGCCGGTGTTGGGCGTTCCGGTTGAATCGAAGGCGATGAAGGGGCTCGATAGCCTCTATTCGATCGTCCAGATGCCCGGCGGCATTCCGGTCGGCACGCTGGCGATCGGCAAGCCCGGCGCGATCAACGCCGGGCTGCTCGCCGCCGCGATCCTGGCGACGAGCGACGATGCGCTGGCCGAGCGGCTGAAGGCGTGGCGCGCGAAGCAAACCGACGGCGTCGCGACCGATCCCGAATAACTCTCTCCACCGTTCGCCCTGAGCTTGTCGAAGGGCTGCATTTCGTCGTGAGGAAGAAAGACAGTGCTTCGACAGGCTCAGCACGAACGGGTTCGGAAATGAGAACTCCCCTCCCCCCCGGTTCGACGATCGGTATCCTGGGCGGCGGACAGCTCGGGCGGATGCTGGCGTCGGCTGCGGCGGAGTTAGGCTATCGCACGCATGTCCTAGCCCCCGATGCCGAAAGCGTCGCGGCGCAGACTGCATCGAGCTTTACGCGCGCCGATTACCATAGCCGGATCGTGCTCGACGAGATGGCGGCGCGCTGCGACGTCGTGACCTATGAGTTCGAGAATATCGCGGTCGA
>FSUD01000151.1_pt1 | contig 13112 bp, 12 predicted proteins | sample 1637011 | NCBI WGS metagenome assembly FSUD01 (sample SAMEA3914816, study PRJEB12502) | metagenome | biome: forest; material: soil | place: USA | collected 2011-09-16 | depth 0.3 m
ATGATGCGCCGCTCCTCCGCCGCCGAAGGATAGTCGACGATCTGCTTGAACAGGAAGCGATCGAGCTGCGCCTCGGGCAGGGGATAGACGCCTTGCTGCTCGATCGGGTTCTGAGTCGCCACCACCATGAAACGGTCGCCCAGCGCCAGGCTCTCGCCGTCGATCGTGACCGTGCGCTCCTGCATCGCCTCGAGCAGTGCCGCTTGAGTCTTGGGCGGGGTGCGGTTGATTTCGTCGGCCAGCAGCAAGTCGGTGAAGATCGGCCCGCGCGTCAGCGTGAAGGTGCTGGTCTGAAAGTTGAACAGATTGGCACCGATGATGTCGCCGGGCATCAGGTCCGGCGTGAACTGGATCCGCCCGAACTTCAGCCCGATCGCGCGCGCGAAACTGTTGGCGAGGAGCGTCTTGGCCGTGCCCGGCGGCCCTTCGAGCAGGATATGGCCACCAGCGAATAGCGCGACGAGCATCAGCTCGACGGTCGCTTCCTGACCGACCACGGCCTTGCCGCCTCTTGCCGGATGGTCATCGCCAGATTGCGGACTTCATCGACCGTCACCCGTTCTTCTCCTTTTGCCATTCATGGAGCGCACGCGCCGCCGAGACGAGACTATGATTGTCCTCCGCCTCGCTGACTGCATGCACCAGATCGCTGAATTTTTGCCGTCCGGTCAGCTTGTCCAGATAATCGTCGATCGCGCCATCACGCAGCTTGGTAGGCACACCGAACGCCGTCACCGCGCGGTCGCGGATCACCTGGGCATAAAGCGGGCCCATCTTCACTTGCCGCCCGGCCTTGCGGATCAGCATCGCTGAGTTATCGACCAACGCGCGCTTGCCGAATGCGATCGCGCGCAGGCGAGTCACCGCCGGACCGAACCGGGTGAACGCCTGCCACCCCGCCAGCAGCATCGCGGCAAGCACGGTCAACGTCATCGCCAGGAAGGGTGGGTCAAAGGCGAGCTTCAACGGACTCGGCTGGCGGCCCAGCCCGACGGCGGTCACGTCGATATCGAAGCCGGCGCTATAGCTGTTGAGCGCGTCGAGCATCGTCAGCGCCGACCGCGCATCCGCTTCCCGGCGCATCCCGAGATTGTCGAGCAAATCGGGGTCGGACAGAATGTAGAAGGGGCGGTCACCGATCTGGGCAAGTACGATCCGGCCGTTCTCGTCGGTCAGCAGCGGCATAAGGCCCTCGCCGGTAATCGTCTGCAGCGGCTGTGGCGCGGAGAAAGATATTTCATCGGAGTCGCGCAACTGGTGCAGCAGGGACGGGGTCGCGATCAGCGGGCGGGCGCCGCTCGGCGCCCGAGTCACGGTGAGCTTGTTGTTGGGCGCGAGCACGCCCTCCGGTTCCCTGGTCCCGATCAGCCCCAGTCGCACGACCCAGGACGGATGGCGCGGATCGGTCATCGCCATCCATTTGGGCAGCACGATCAATGTCGGCTGGTCGGGCCGCCCGGCGATGATGTTGCCCAGCGGCGTCGCGCCGAGCGGCGGAGTGACGATCAGCAGCGGGTTTTGGCGCAATTGCGAATCGTCGCGGATCACGCGAACGGTGTGGCCGGTCGCGGTCGCCAGCCGGACGATCCCGCTATAGCCGACCGCCGCGTTGGACAATGCGTGAGCCTTGGTCCCGCCGGTCGGGTTGCTGCTCGGCGCATAGACGGTCAGTAACGTCGCGGCGGCAAAGGTTGCGACCCCGACCACGATCAGGATCACGACGGTGCGGACGCTGAACGCGCCGCCATCGGACGAGGATCGGATCGCGACGTCGCTCATCCGCGCCAGCTCCCCGCCGTGACGAAATCGGCATAGGTCGTGCGCGCCGCTTGCCAGTCATCCGGGCCGACCGAGCGCCCGCCGAACAAGCTGCGCTCGACCACGCGGGCGATCCCGGCGAACAAGTCGCGCGCCGCGCCGGGGATGGCGGAAGCGGCCGACAATTCGCGGCTGGTCAGCGCGGGCCGGACCAGATTGGGGCGGCGATGCTCGATATCCTCGATTGACCGGAACAGCAGGTGGCGGACCGCCTCGGCATAGCGGCCCTGTGCCGCGAGCGCATCCGCCTCGTCGAGCCAGGCGCGAACCGGCGTGGCGTCGAGCGCCCATTCCTCCTCGGCCGGTACGGCGGCGGCGACCGCGCGCGAGCGGCGAAGCTTGGGAACGCGCCACTGGCCATAGCGCAGCCGCTCGACGACCAGCCAGATGACCGCCAAGGCGGCCAATCCGATCACCGTCCACAGGAAGATGCGCGCATAGGGAGCGTCGGGCATGAACTGCGAAATCCAGCTGAAGAATCGCCCGATCGGCTTCAGCACCTTGCCCAGCCAGTTGAACAGATCGATCAGCCATTGCGGCGGCGGTGCCGGCGGCTGGATCGGTCCCATGGAGAATTGCATGCCGGGATCCTCGCGAAGCGCGCGATGCGCGTCGGCGAAGCGCTGAGAAGCGACAGCGGCAGTTTGCGAGATATGCCCTGTCACGCAATCCCCGTGTTCGACCCCACACTCTGCTTAGCTCAAGGCAGGGGCGGCGCAACCGGTAAGTTGCTCTGGACAGGATCGTTTCGGGTTATCAGGTTGACCCGGGGAAACGAAAAGCGGGGGAATCGTCGTGGCGGTAGAGGCAAGCGTGACGGGCCGGCGATTCACCATCGCCGGGGTAGTCGATCGAATGGTGGCGGTTTTCGCCGGCCAGGGCTGGTTGATGCTGGGGTTGGCGGTGCTGTTCGGCGGATTGCCCAGGGCCGGCTACGAGGCAGCGACGATGTCGGCATTCGGAAGGGGAGGCGTAAACGGCATCGGTGCGGCCGGCGCCGACGGTGGTGCTCCATTCGCCGTCTTCTCCACACCATCGTTTTGGATCGCCCTCGCGGTCTTTTGGCTGGCTGGTTTGTTGGCGAGTGGATCGATGACGACGGTGGCGATCGCCGCGATCGAGCGCCGCCCGGTCAGCTTCGGCGGCAGCGTCGGCGTTGCGATAAGGAAGGCGCTGCCGTTGGTCCTGATGTCGATCGTCTCGGGATTGGCGATCTTTGTAGGTATTTTATTGTTTATCATCCCCGGCATCATGCTCATGATCATCTGGTCGGTCGCGTGGCCGGCGATGATTGTCGAGGACGAGGGACCGATCGGTGCCCTCGAGCGTAGCGCCTATCTGACCAACGGCGCGCGCTGGCTGATCCTTGCGATTTTGGTGATTGGGGCTTTGATGGGCGGGGTGATCAGTAGCGTGGACGGCGCCTCTTCGGTCGCGCTGTCCGGCGGCGCGGGGGTTCGCGACGTGTCGATCGTGCCGTTGATTGCAGGCATGATTGCGACAACGCTGACAATCCTGTTCTCCACGGCGCTCACGGCCGCGATGTATACCGAGCTCAAGGCGTGGAAAGAGGGCGAAGGCGGCGGCGAGCTCGGAGAGATTTTCGCCTGAATCCGGACAGTCTCGATTTCGCGACGTTTCGCAGTCAGGCCTGGTCGAGCGACAGCGGCTGGAGAAGCGCGAAGTCGCAAAATGGGCTGGCCCGTTCCGGCGGATCGACCGGAGGCAGGCTCGATCCCATGTTTGTCATCGGGGTGGCCTAGCGTCTGTAGCGAAGGAGACTCCGATGGATACCACCTCCGCTCCCGATTCAGACGTGTCTTCGACGCAGGATGCGCCGGCTGCGGCTGTCCGGACGACGATCCTCAGCCGACCGGCCGATTGGTACGACCAGCCGTCAAGGCCGGGATATGATCCGGCCTTTCTGGGCATCGGGGTGCCCTTGCCTGGATTGCCCAAGGCGCTGGCCGGCGATGTGACGTTGCTGGCCGACGGAAGCGGCGACCTGCGCTATATGCATTACAGCGTGGTGATGTCCGCCTCGCGCCGGCTCGCCTATTTCTCGGCCGCGAATATCGACGGCGCGACCACGCTCTCGCTTTCGCGCACCGATCGCGATCCCGATCATCCCGAGCAGCCGAACGCCTTCGAACCAAGGGCGGCGGACGTCTGGTGGTTCGACGGGCGCATTCCGGCGGCGAGCCAGGTCGGCGCCGGAATCTATGACGGCACCGACTTCGATTTCGGTCACCTGACTCGCCGGCTCGATCCGGTATGGGGCGATCCGCGTTCGGCGCGTGTCGCCAATGACGATACCTTTCTCATGACGAACTGCACGCCCCAGGCCCATGCGCTCAACACCGGAACCTGGGAAAAGCTCGAGAATGCGGTGCTCGCTGCGGCAAGCGACAACAAGCTCAAGTTCGTCGTCATCACCGGACCGGTGCTCGACCCGCGCGACCCGACTATCCGCGACGTGCAATGCCCGACCGCTTATTGGAAACTGATCGGCTATCTCGATGGTGGCAAGTTGGTCGCGATGGGCTTCCTGCAATGGCAGACCGATCTGGTGAACCAGATCGGGCAGCAGGCGCATCTGACCGAGCTGGACAAGGCCGAGCAATGGCATGTGCCGGTCAGCGATATCACGCGGTTGACCGCGCTCGATTTTGGTCCGCTGCTCGATGCCGATGTCAAATCGGGCGCGGCGAGCGAGCCCTTGACCGGCGACCTTGTCGACCAGCTGGTTTCCCGTTTCGCGGCAGCATCGCAGGAATAGCGCCTGGACTCGGAACAAACGCCGAACATTCGAGTTGGGCATAACAGGCGATCCGTGAGGAGGAAGAGGTGACGAACAGGATCGAGCTGCCGGGCAGCCGGCATTCCGCCCCCACCGACATGCAGGCGCTTGGCCGGGCGCCGGGCGACGAGCCGGTGACGGTGAGCGTCTATCTCAAGGACCGGTCGGCCGACACCATGACCCCGCACGCCGCCGGTGGAACACCGCCGCGGCGGTCGCGCGAAGCGCTACGCGAGGCGCGGGAAGCCGATCATGAGGGCGATCTGGAGGCGATGCGGAAATTCGCGGCCGATCACGGGCTTGAGCTGGCCTATTCCGACCCCGCGCGAAAGCTGGTCCAGCTCAAGGGCAATATATCGGCAATCGAACAAGCCTTTGGCACCGAACTGCATGATTATGAGAGCGACGGCCGGGTGTGCCGGACTCGTGAGGGTGCGCTCCACGTGCCGGAAGATGTCGCCGACCGGATCGACGCCGTGCTGGGCCTCGACACGCGCCCGTTCGCCACGCCCAAGATCGTGCCCCACAAGGGCAACCCTCCGCCGGGGTTTTTGCCGAACGCGGTGGCCGCGCTCTATGGGTTTGGCGGCCTCGATGCGTCGGGCCAATGCATTGCCCTGATCGAGCTTGGCGGCGGCTATAGCGACACGGACAACGCGCAGGCGTTCGGTGCGATGGGGGTTCCGGTGCCGGAAGTCGTATCGGTCTCCGTGGATGGTGGCAGCAATGCTCCGGGCGATCCGGCGGGCGCCGATGGTGAGGTGGCGCTGGATATCCAGGTGGCGGGCGGCACCGCGCCGGGCGCGAAGATCGCGGTCTATTTTGCGCCGAACACCAGCCAGGGCTTCGTCGATGCGGTTACCAGCGCCATTCACGACGAGAAGAACGCGCCTTCCGCGATCTCGATAAGCTGGGGAGCGCCCGAATCCGGCTGGTCGGGCCAGGCCCTCATGGCAATGAACGCCGCGCTCAAGGATGCCGCCACTCTGGGCGTCACCGTCACGGCGGCGTCGGGCGATTCGGGCGCAACGGATGGCGAGAACGATGGCAAGGCGCATGTCGATTATCCCGCGTCGAACCCTTACGTTCTCGGCTGCGGCGGCACGCGGATCGACGCCTCCTCGGATACCATCTCCTCAGAAGTCGTCTGGAACAGCAATGGCGGCGGCACCGGCGGTGGTGTGAGCGCGCTCTTCGCGCTGCCGACCTATCAGAAAGCGGCGGAGGTGCCCGCACCCACGGCGTCGAACGGAGGCCGCGGCGTTCCCGACGTTGCGGGCAATGCCGATCCCGATTCAGGCTATCGCATCGTCATCGACGGACAGTCCGGGATCATCGGCGGCACCAGCGCGGTCGCGCCGCTTTGGGCCGGCATCGTCGCGGCCTGCAACGCGGCGCGCGGTACCTCGCTCGGCTTCTTTCATGAGACGCTGTACCAGAATTCGACGGGGCTCAACGATATCAGCAGCGGTGACAATCGTGTCGGCACTATCGGTTTCGCCGCTGCGCCGGGATGGGATGCCTGTACCGGCCTCGGGTCGCCCAGCGAGCGGCTGAGACAGATATTGAGCGCCGCGAAACGCGCCTGAAAGCACGCTAATTGCTGGAATTCGTTTCTCTTCCCGACGGTGCTGCGATACGATCGAGTGAGAAGAATTGGGGGTCCTATGCGATCCGCGGCATTGAGCCTCTTGCTGCTTTCGGCCTGCGCGGCGGATCAACTTCGTCTCGAACGGGCAGGAGACCTGTCGACCCAGGCCAAGGCGACGGCGGCTGCTGCCAACAGCTATGTCGCCGAGGTGCAGACTCGCCGGCGCGACGCAGCGGTCGCCTTGGTTGCGAGCGATCCGAGCTGCACCTGGGGACCGTATCTCACGATCGATCGCACCTGGGACGGGAAGCGTGGTCTGTGCGACATGGCCGGCGTGCCGGCCGACCGGCAAGTCAGGATCAACCTCCAGCCTGTCTCGCAACAGGGCCTGAAAGCGCTGACCGAAGCGATCGCCGGACTCGTTGCCTATCAGGGCGCGCTGGCGGATATCCTCGACGAGAAGCCGGACGATGCCAATGAATCGATCTCCGGCGCGATCCAGACCCTGTCGACCGCGAGCTCCGATCTCAATCGTATCGCTGGCTCGAAGCTGATCGATCTCGGGCCGCTGACCGGCGATCGGGCGTCGGCGGTGGTGGCGTTGATCGGGACGCTGGTGGAAATGCAGCAGACCGACCTGAAGGTCGGCAAGGTTCGCGCAATCGTGGCTAAGACGGACGCCGCGACGCTGATCGGCAATCTCAAGGACGGCGCGTCGAAGCTCAGTACGCTTCAGGACACGAACTCGGCGGTGTACCGGCTGTTCGCGCTCGACAAGGCCTATTCGCGCGAGCGATCGACGCTCGACTTCACGACGCGCCTGCAACGCGTGCGGAATCTGGCGACCGCGAGCGACGATGTGACCGATGGCGGAGCCGAACGGCTTGCCGTGCTGACCGCGGTGCTCGACAAGCTCGGTGCGACCGATGTTAAGCTGCGCGACGCTCTTGCCGGCAAATTCTCCCGCGAGGAGCGCAGGAAGATCGCGCAGGAGAATCGCAAGCAGCTCTTTTCCATCCTGAGTCAGATAGCCGCCATCTTCCCGCCGCTTTGAGGAGACCGTCATGGCCGCATGTGCCCTCGTCGTATCGGCTTATACCGACCTTCGTGACGCGCTCACCGCGCTTGCGATGCGCACCGCCGACTCGGATGACCGCAACATCCTGCTGCAACGCGCGGTGGTCGCGGGGAGCCTGGCGGAACAATGCGATACGAAATTCTCTGGCCGGGATGTTCCGGGGGGCGGGGACGCCATCGACAAGGCAAATCACGCGTCGCAGGAAGCCGGAGCGGCATCGGGTAACGACGCTCCGCCGATACAGCAGGTGATCGCGGACGCGGATGCCGCCACCGCTGCGCTGCAGCGCATTGTGAACTCGGCTTCGATGCGCGCGAATTTCTCAGGCAATTTGATCGGCTCGCTCCGGATCACGCCGGCGCCGCGATCATTGGCCCGCGCCGGCGGAAATTTCGCGGCGGCGGCCGCCGAGACACCGAAGACCGGTTCGCCCAGCTATGTGACCGATGTCGCCAAGCTGTTCCCGGTCGAGGCGGCCGCGCTCTTTCCGCTCGGGCAATCGATCGCGGGCAATGATCCGCTCGCGCTTTCCATCATCATCGTCGTCACCGCCTTGTTCGTCATCGCGCTGCGCTATTTCGCGACTCAGCAGGATGGGAAACCAGCCTGGAACGAGATCGGCGGCGCGCTGATTTCGCTGCTGCTGTGGATCGGCGCGACCAAAGGCTATTGGGTGGACAAGGGCTGGATCAACATCGGCATCTCCGCGGACATGGGCGCGAAGCTCTACGGCTTCGTGACCATCATGTGGGTGGCGCTCGTCCCCTATCTGGTGATGGAAAAGTCGAAACGCGACGCCGCAAGATAAAGCGATCGGATCGGCCGGACGGGGCCTGTCAGACCTCGATCATCGTCCCGCAGAGCAACGGTCGAGCGATCAGCTTGCTAATAAGCGCCTGAATCGACTGGAAGTCCTGGATGCCCCGTGAGGATTCGAACCTCAATTAACGGAGTCAGAGTCCGTAGTCTTACCTTTAGACGACGGGGCAACAGGCGCCGCGCTCTAGGCGGCGGGGCCGGGCGGGTCAAGGGGGTGGACGCGCCCGATCCGGGGGCATCCTTGTTCCCGAACATGGATTGCGCTAGACCCGCGCTCAAGCAGCGGTGGGCCTGGGGGCCGGGCCGCGAGAATATAAGAGTCGACGGCACATGGGGGATCATCCCGCCACTTTGCCGCACCGGCAACGCGCTGCCCGTAATGAGGGAGTGCCTGCCCGTCCGGCGCGCAGCAATGCGAAGCGCTATGATGCGCCGCATTATGCCGCGCTCGATCTTGGCACCAACAATTGCCGGCTGTTGATCGCTCGGCCGCAGGGCAACGGCTTTGCGGTGATCGACGCCTTTTCGCGGATCGTCCGGCTGGGCGAGGGGCTGGCGTCGAGCGGGCGCTTGTCGGATGCCGCGATCGACCGGACCATCGCCGCGCTCAAGATCTGTTCCGACAAATTGCGCCGCCGCAACGTCACCGTCGCGCGATCGGTCGCGACCGAGGCGTGCCGCCAGGCGGCGAACGGCGCCGATTTCATCGAACGCGCTTATGCCGAGACCGGCATCCGGCTCGACATCATTTCGGCCGAGGAAGAGGCCCGGCTGGCGGTGCTGGGCTGCCACTCGCTGATGGAGCCGGGCGACGGCCCGGCTTTGGTGTTCGACATTGGCGGCGGATCGACCGAATTAGTGCTGATCGATCATGTCGGCGACGAGCCGCGCGTGCTCGACTGGCATTCGGCGCCGTGGGGCGTGGTGTCGCTGACCGAACATGCCGGCGGTGGTGGCGATGCGGAGGCGCGCGCGGCGTCCTATGCCCGGATGCGCGGGCTGGCGGCGGAGAGCTTCGCCAAGTTCGCCAGCCGCTTGCCGCAATCGCCGGTCGGGCCGCGCTTGCTCGGCACCAGCGGGACGGTGACGACATTGGCCAGCGTGCATCTGAAGCTCGACCAATATGATCGCGGCGCGGTCGACGGGCTGATCGTCCCGGCGGCGTCGATGCGCAAGATCAGCAGCGACTTGTCGTCGATGTCGGTCGCCGAGCGGTCGAAGCTGCCCTGCATCGGCGGTGAGCGGGCCGACCTGGTCGTCGCGGGCTGCGCGATCCTCGAATCGATCCTCGATCTGTGGCCGGCCGAGCGGCTCGGCGTCGCCGATCGCGGCATTCGCGAGGGTATCCTGAGGCGGCTGATGGGAGCGAACCGGCCATGAGGGGCGGCGGCGGAGGCCATACGCGGGTGCGCACTGCGCGGGGACGCACCTCGCAATCGCAACGCTGGCTGGAGCGCCAGCTGAACGACCCCTATGTGAAGCGCGCCAAGGCCGAAGGGTATCGCAGCCGCGCCGCCTACAAGCTGACCGAGCTCGACGAGAAATTCTCGCTGTTGAAGGGTGCGACGCGGGTGGTCGATCTCGGTATTGCGCCGGGCGGCTGGGCGCAGGTGGTGCGGCGGCGTATCCCGAAGGCGGCGATCGTCGGCATCGACTTGCTGCCGGTCGATCCGATCGACGGCGTGATCATCCTGCAGATGGATTTCATGGACGATGCCGCGCCCGGGCGGTTGCTCGAGGAACTGGGGGGCGCGCCGAACCTCGTCATGTCGGACATGGCGGCGAATACCGTGGGGCATCCGCAGACCGATGCGCTGCGGACACTGGCACTGGTCGAGGCGGCTTTGGCCTTCGCGATCGACGTGCTGGAGCCGGGCGGGACGTTCGTGTCCAAGGTGTTCGCGGGCGGTGGCGATACGGCGATGGTCGCCGAGATGAAGCGCAATTTCACGACGGTGAAGCACGCCAAGCCGCCAGCCAGTCGCAAGGGCAGCGTCGAGTGGTTCGTCGTGGCGCAGGGGTTTAAGGGTCGCGCAGCGGAATAGCGACGCTATTCCGCGCCTCGGCGCGACCCCGGCCGGCGGGTCGCTTCAGCGAACCCGTCCGACGGCGCGGCTTCGCCGCGACGGGCTGGAGACAGGCTCAAAAGTCATGAAAGGTCACGGCCGCCCCACCACAAGCGCCGCCTCCAAATCGCCAAAGGTCACACAAGGGTCACACTAGGAACTAGCATTGCCCCATCGCCAAGGGTCGCAAGTCACAGGTCCAACGCGTGGATGCGGGCCCCCACGCGAAGCCAATCGAGCATAACGATGAGAAAGAACGCCGCGACGGTGTCAGGCGAAATCCAACATTGCAAGGCGCACCGCCGTCATTGGGTTGCCATATAGTCGGTAAGCCATTGTGCCGGGGCAAAGGTGCAATCCCAGAACATCACGCGTGAGAGGCCGAGCAAATGATCGACCGCCATGCCTGGTTGAACCATCGTGTTGCCGTCCCACAGCTCGGTATGATCCGCCGGCGTATGCGCCCACATCACCAATAGGCCCTGCCGCCCCTTGAGATAAGTCCGGATAGCTTGCGGAGCTCGCCGACGGCCGCTGCTGTCGTTCATCAGCAACTCGCCCGCGCCGTAACGATAGGTCATGTATTTCTCCACCTCATCGACCGCGAGGAGGTAGTAATATTTCTCACCGTTGACCGTGATCGGTGACGGGGAGCGGCGCTGGCCTGGCCACGAACTGGGGATGGGTTGGCCGGCGATGTTGAAGGCATGGCTGATCTGCACACAGCAGGGCGTCCCGGTAATCGAGGCCATGAATCGCTGCAGGTCGTCGTTCTGCAACTCGCCGCCGTACTCACCCTCTTTGTTTTTCCGGTGAGGATAGCTGGTGCGCAACAGATTGAATGAGATGGGAATGTTCTGACTCATGCCGTCCCCCGCCATTGCGCGCCGTGGCTAGGGTGCCGCAAACTCCTGGTCGCGGATAGCATGAAACCGACAGAGGGGGGCAGCTGGGCGCCGTGCCGTTGCCAAAACAAAAGGCCCGCGCCTTTCGACGCGAGCCTTCTCTAATTCCCGCCGCGGCAAAGCCGCCCTTCGACTGCCTGCCAAGGCAGGCGCTCAGGACAGGCTATGTCGGTCGGGTCTGCGACCGGCCGGCCGGCATTCGGCTGATCGGGATTAGCCTCCGCTAAATCCCTGCCTCATGCTCAACCGTCGTAATCAGCGCCCAGATTCTGGTTCCGCGGGGGAGCCGCCGCCGTCAGGCGAAGCGCCTCGGCCGATTGCGAGAGCGAGCCGATTTCGTCGGCGGTGTCGTCGTCGTCGATCTGCACCTTCTGCATGCTGACGACCACTGCATCGAGCAGCTCGTCCGGGCGGACGGTCTCGTCGGCGATTTCGCGCAAGGCAACGACCGGGTTCTTGTCGCGGTCGCGATCGATGGTCAGCTCGGCGCCGCCCGAAATCTGGCGCGCACGTTGTGCCGCCAGCAGTACCAGGTCGAACCGGTTCGAAACCTTGTCGACGCAATCCTCGACAGTGACGCGCGCCATGAACGGCTTTCCTTCGCAACAACGATAGATGAAGAGGCGGCGACTTAGGCATGACCAGCGCCCGAGTCAAGGAAATCGCCCTTGCCGGTGGTGATGTAGTTGGACCAGATCCTTCCTGTCACCCCGGCCTTGTGCCGGGGTCCACTGTGCCGCACGTACTGGCTTTGAGCCTCTTGTCCGTCGCTCGCCTCCCGGTGGACCCCGGCACAAGGCCGGGGTGACGGAAGGAGTGGCTCACCTACGTCACTACCATCTTGCCGCCCGCCTCGTTCGCGGCCATCACCGCCGCGATGGCCGGCGAACCCAGCTTCACGATCGAGGGCGATACGCTCAGGCTCATCACCGAGGGGCCGGAGCGGCTGGAGGCGTTGCTCGACTTGATCGCCAGTGCAACGCGGACGCTGAGGGTACTCTACTACATCTATGTCGACGACGATGCCGGGGCGAAGGTCCGGCTGGCCTTGATTTCGGCGGCGCTGCGTGGGGTCGAGGTCAAGCTGATCGTCGATGGCCTGGGCAGCGAACATGCCGAGCATCACCGCTTCTTCCAGCCGTTGCGCGATGCCGGGGTCGATGTCTGCCGCTTCGTGCCGCGCTGGGGGCGGCGCTATCTGCTGCGCAATCATCAGAAGTTCGCGCTGGCCGACGAGGCTCGGGTGATGATCGGCGGCTTCAACATCCAGGACAGTTATTTCGGTACCGAGGAGCAGCAAGCCTGGCGCGACCTGGGGTTCATGATCGAGGGGCCCGCGGCGGGGCATCTGGCCGGCTATTTCGACGCGCTGGCCGATTGGACCCGGCAGGAGGGCGCGCCGCTCCGCTCGCTGCGTCGCACGATCAATCGCTGGAGCGAGACCAGCGGGGATACGCGCTGGGTGCTCGGCGGGCCGACCCAGAAGCTGTCGCCCTGGGCACGAGCGGTGCGCGAGGACATGCTGGCGGCGACGCGGATCGACTTGATCGCCGCCTATTTCGCGCCGAGCCCGTCGATGCTGCGCCGGCTCGATCGCGGTGCCCTGCGCGGCAAAGTCCGCGTGATCATCCCGTCAAAGGCCGATCATGGCGCGGCGATCTGGGCGGCGCGGTTCACTTATGCCGGGCTGCTGCGCAAGGGCGTCGAGATCTACGAATATCAGCCGACCAAGCTGCACACCAAGCTCTTCGTGATCGACGACGTGGTGTATATCGGCTCGGCCAATTTCGATATTCGCAGCCTGTTCCTAAACATGGAGATCATGTTCCGCGTCGAGGACACGGCGTTCGCCGATCATGTTCGCCGCTATTTCGACGGCGAGGTTGCTGACTCGGAACACATCACCAAGCAAGTCTATCGATCGCGCACCAGCCCCTGGACTCGCATCAAGCAGGCGGCGGCATATTTCGTGATGGCGGTGCTCGACTATAACGTGACGCGCGGGCTCAATTTCGGGCGCCGCAGCGGCGAGTGA
>FSUD01000107.1_pt1 | contig 13016 bp, 14 predicted proteins | sample 1637011 | NCBI WGS metagenome assembly FSUD01 (sample SAMEA3914816, study PRJEB12502) | metagenome | biome: forest; material: soil | place: USA | collected 2011-09-16 | depth 0.3 m
CCCAGCCGCACTTCCAGATCCGCCAGATCCTCCGCCAAGCACAGGATCGCCATCACTTCGCTGGCGACGGTGATGTCGAACCCGCTTTCGCGTGGGTAACCGTTGGCCGGGCCGCCGAGCGACTGAGCGATGTCGCGCAGCGCACGATCGTTCATGTCGAGCACGCGCCGCCACACGATCCGCCGCACGTCGATGTCGAGCGCATTGCCCCAATGGACATGGTTGTCGATCATCGCCGCCAGCAAATTGTGCGCGGAAGTGATCGCATGGAAATCGCCGGTGAAGTGGAGGTTGATGTCCTCCATCGGCACGACTTGGGCGTAGCCGCCACCGGTCGCGCCACCCTTGGTGCCGAAGCACGGGCCAAGGCTCGGCTCACGCAGCGCCAGCATCGTCTTCTTGCCGATCCGGTTGAGCGCGTCCGCCAGCCCGACTGAGGTCGTGGTCTTGCCTTCGCCCGCCGGGGTCGGGTTGATCGCCGTGACCAGGATCAGCTTGCCGAGCGTACGCGGCACGGGGAGGTGTTCGCGGATCAGCTTGGCCTTGTACCGGCCATAGGGCTCGACCGCGTCGGCCGGGATGCCGGCTTTATCGGCAATCGCCTGAATGGGTTGAAGGGGGGCCGCGCGGGAGATTTCGATGTCGGATAGCATGGGGTCGGCTTTAGCCGGTCGTGCGGGGCCTCGTCACCCCGTTTGAAAATGGGGCTGTCCTAGTTGGATCGTTCGAGTTATGTTCTACTCATGACGCTTGATCGCCTTTGTGTTCCGTTTCGCTTGCTCCAACAGCCGTGTAGTCACGCGCACGCACCCGCGAAGGGCGTGACTTTTGTGACTTTTGGGACCGCCCGATGACCACCCTGATCCTCGCTGCGCTTGGCGCTCTGGCCGTGGGATTGGCGATTGGCTGGCTGTTCGCATCGCGGGGTGGAGTCGCGGAGCTGGCAGCGGCGAAAGTCCACGCGGAGCAGCATGATTTGACTCGCAAGATGCTGTCGGAAGTGACGTCGGAGCGCGATCAGGCGATGCGCTCGCTCGATGCTCACCGGGCGACGGCGGCGGAACGTGAAGTCGGGTTTGAGGCGAGACTGATCGAATTGATGACCGCGAAGGATGCGCTGGCCAGCCAGTTCGCCGAAGTCGGGCAGAAGCTGCTAAATGAAGCGCAGGAACGGTTCCTGAAACGTGCCGACGAGCGATTTAAGGAATCGGAGGCGACGAGCGGCCAGAGCCTGAAGGCGCTTTTGCAGCCGGTTCACGACCGTCTCGAGCGCTATGAGCAAGGCGTTGCGAAGGTCGAGGCCGAACGCCGCAACGCGTTCGGTACGTTGCACGGCCAGATCGAGGCCATGCGCACCGGCCAGGAATCGGTTCGCGCCGAGGCATCGAAGCTGGTCAACGCACTGCGCAACGCCCCAAAGGCTCGCGGGCGCTGGGGCGAGCAGCAGTTGCGCAACGTGCTCGAAAGCTGTGGACTCAGTGACATTTCCGACTTCCAGGCCGAGGTCAGCGTATCGGACGGTGAGGGCGGACGGCTCCGGCCCGACGTGATTATCCGCGTGCCGGGCGGCAATGCGCTGGTGATCGACGCCAAGGTTTCGCTCAACGACTATCAGGATGCGTTCGGGGCGATCGACGATGTCGAGCGTGCCACCGGGCTCGTCCGTCATGCCGCGTCGATGCGCGCGCACGTCAATTCGCTGGGTGCCAAGGCCTATTGGAGCCAGTTCGACGACGCGCCCGATTATGTCATCATGTTCGTGCCCGGGGAGCATTTCCTGTCGGCGGCGCTCGAACAGGATCCGACCTTGTGGGATTTCGCGTTCGACCGCCGCGTGCTGCTGGCGACTCCGACCAACCTGATCGCGATCGCTCGGACGGTGGCGGCGGTCTGGCGGCAGGAGAAACTGGCGGGCGAGGCGCGCGAGATCGCCGAGCTGGGCAAGGAACTCTATGCGCGGCTCGCGGTGATGGGCGGTCATGTCGCCAAGCTGGGGCGCAACATCGGTCTCGCCAACGATGCCTATAACGCCTTTGTCGGTAGCCTGGAGACTCAGGTGCTCACCCAGGCCAAGCGCTTCGAGGATTATAATATCGACACCGCCGGCCGGTCGATCGAATCACCTCCAATTGTAGAACAAACGCCACGTCCGCTGGTGAAGCTTGCACCGGTGCCCGAGATAACGGATCGTTCGGCCAACGGGTGAGTTGTCGGGAAATAGCGACGGAGTATCGGGCGATGTGGGTTCGAGCGGTCGGTTTCGGGTTGGCGGTGTTGGTTGTGGCGGCGCCTGGGGCGGCGCAGGAAGTGCAGCAGGGCAACTCGCCGCCGCCGCGCGGTGGACCAGCCCCGGTGCGCAACGTGCCATTCACCGCTTCGACGTCGGCCAGCCTGCCGCTGGTCAACGACTCTCGCTTCGAGATGGCGATGAGTGCGATCAAGGAGCAGAACCCGCAGCGCGCGCTCGATCTGGTGCAGCCCTTGCTGGTCAATTTTGAGCAGCGTTATGCCGCTGAGAAACGCCAGATCTATTGCGCGGTGAACCCGGTACAATCGCTCGCCTATGTGGCCGATGCGGCAGCGGCCAAGCGCGAGGCGGTGGCGATCGAGCCCGCTTGGTGTCGGGCGCAGTATATTCGAGCGTTTGCTCTGGTCGATCTGAAGCGCCTTGATGAGGCGCGGGAAGGATATCAGCGACTCGTCGCCTATGCTCCGCAGAATTCGCGCTATCTCAACGAGTTGGGCTATGTTTTTCAGCAGGAGAAACAATGGCAGGAATCGGTGGATACCTATCGTCGCTCCGAAGCTGCCGCCGCCCTGTCGCCCGATGGCGCGGATGTGGAGCGGTGCGTCGCGTTGCGCGGGATCGGGTACGACCTGGTCGAACTCGGCAAGCTCGACGAAGCGGAAGCGTCCTACCGCAAGTGCCTGGTGATCGAGCCGAACGACCCCAAGTCACTAAAGGAAATCGAGTATATTCAGCGGCAGCGCAAGAACACGATCTGACGCCTATCCGCGGTGCCTGGCCAGCACTTCGTAGGCCATCACCGCCGTCGCCACCGCGGCGTTCAGACTGTCGGCCTTGCCCAGCATCGGCAGCTTGACCAGCAGGTCGCACTCGGCCTCGAACGCTTCGGGGAGTCCCTGAGCCTCGTTGCCGGTCAGCAGGAAGGTGGGGGAAGTATATGATGCACCACGATAATTAGTGTCTGTTTGCAGGCTCAGGCCCACCAGCTGGCCCGGGCCACTGCGCAACCAGGGGAGGAATGCGTCCCAGCGCGCCTGGACGATCGGTACGGTGAACAGCGCCCCCATGCTGGCGCGTACAGCCTCGACCGAAAACGGATCGACGCACTCGTCGATCAGGATCAGCCCGCCGGCACCCACCGCGTCTCCGGTGCGCAGGATCGTCCCCAGATTGCCCGGATCGCGCAGCCGCTCGGCAACCAGCCAGATCGGCGATTGGGTCCGGTCGAGCGCTGTCAGCGGTGTAGTGAATTCGGGAAACACCCCGACCACGGCTTGGGGATTATCCTTGCCGGAAAGTTTGGAGAGGATGTCATGACTGGTCTGGATCGCCTCGCCGCCCGCGCCCTCGACCGCGTCGATCAAGGTCATGACGAGTGGATGCCGCGCGCTGTCATCGGCGAAGAACAGATATTCCGGAATCCGCCCCGCCTCGCGTGCCTCGGTGAGGATGCGCAGCCCCTCGGCCAGGAACAACCCCTCGGCGCGGCGATGCTTCTTGTCGCGCAGCGAGCGGACTCGTTTTACGAGGGTATTGGAAAAAGCGGTGATCTCACGAGGCATGATGCCCCCTTAGCGCATCCCGGCGTGGCAAAGCCACGCCGTCGGACGTCGTTGCACGACGCCGGCCGGAGCGGCGCTGTTCGGCGACATAGCGCCGCTATGTCGCCTGCGCTCGCTCAATCCTCGCCGAACTTGGCCTCGACCAGCTCGCACAGCGCGCCGACCGCGCTTTCCGCGCCGTCGCCATCGGCGCTGATCGTGATCATGTCGCCCATCGCGGCGCCGAGCATCATCAAGCCCATGATCGAGGTGCCGGTAACCCCGGGGCCATCCTTGACGACCAGCACTTCGACCGGCTGGGTCGAGGCGAGGGTGACGAACTTGGCGGAGGCGCGTGCGTGCAGGCCACGCTTGTTGGTGATCTGGACGCTGCGGCTGACCGGCATCAGGCAGCGGCCTCGCCGAGCACTTCGGAAGCGACGGAGATGTATTTGCGGCCCGCTTCCCGCGCGGCGGCGATGGCATCGACCACTTTCATCGTCTTGCGTGCCGAGGCTAGCCGGATGAGCATCGGCAGGTTAATTCCCGCGATCACCTCGACACGTCCGCGCTCGAGCAGGGAAATCGCCAGGTTCGACGGGGTGCCGCCGAACAGGTCGGTCAGCAGGATCACGCCCTTGCCGGCCTCGACCTTGGCAATGGCGGCGGCGATATCGGCGCGGCGCGCCTCCATATCGTCCTCAGGGCCGATGGCGATCGCTTCGACCTGCGTCTGCGGGCCGACGACATGCTCCATTGCGGTCACGAACTCGGACGCCAGCCGCCCGTGCGTCACCAGTACCAACCCGATCATCCGTCCTACACTACCCCAAAGCGGTACGCGGCGCACCCTCCAGCGAGTCCTGCGGCGCCGCACCTAAATCTCGATGCGCGACCGTGGGCGAAAACCCCGCCTCGCGCAACCGCCCAGCGACCCGTTCCGCGACATGCACCGACCGGTGTCTCCCCCCGGTACAGCCGAACGCGATGGTAACGTAGGACTTTCCCTCTGCCTTGTAGCGAGGGAGCAGCAGGAGGAGCAGGTCCTCTATCTGGCGCATCGCGGCGTCATAGGCCGGGTCTTTGGCGATATAGGCGGAGACGTCGGCGTCCTGGCCGGTGCCGGGACGCAATTCGGGTACCCAATGCGGATTCCGAAGGAAACGCATGTCGAACACGAGATCGGCGTTGCGCGGCACGCCCCGGGCGAACCCGAACGACATGACGGCGAGCGTCGGCTGACCCTGACCCTCTCCGGCGAAGGTCTCGCGGACCTGTTGCGCCAGATCGTTGGAGGTGAGAGCGCTGGTGTCGATCAGGCGGTTGGCCCAGCGCCGCAAGGGAGCGAGCAACTCGCGCTCGCGGGCGATACCGTCCGCTGCCGGGCGGTCGAGCGCCAGCGGATGCCGCCGCCGAGTCTCCGAATAGCGCCGCTCCAGCTCCCCGCCGCTGCAATCGAGGAACAACGTACCGATGTCATAGTCGTGGTCATCGCGCAGCTTCTTGATGCGGCGGACGATCCGGTCGGGATCGAAATCGCGCGTGCGCACGCCGATACCGACCGCGATGGGGCGGTCGTTGCCATCATCCGACTCGGCTGGCGGCGTACTCAGCAGGCGATCGAGCAGGGGTAGCGGCAGGTTATCGACCGTCTCCCAACCCAGATCCTCCAGCGTCTTCAGCACTGTCGACTTGCCGGCGCCCGACAGGCCGGTGACCAGCAGGATTTCCTTGCGAGCGGTCACTTGCCGCTACCGGTGGCCAGATATTTGAGCGCGAGCTCGACCTTGATCGTCGCTGATGCCGACCGTGCATCGATCGCGACTTCACGGATATCGACCCCAGCGATCCGGCGGACGTCGTCGGTGAGGGGCAATCGCTCAGGCGCTTCGTCCAGCCGGACCAGCAGCGCGACGGGCGCACGATTGAGATTAGGCATCGGCAGGATGCCAAGCCCGCGCACTTCGATCTTGCCAGCGATCGTCTCCGGCGGAGAGGCGATCAACTCGGCGCCATTGCGCTGGAGCAGGGTATAGTCATCGCTGACCAACGCGGCGCCGCGATCGATCAAGCGCAGGGCAAGGTCGGATTTGCCGACCCCCGACTCGCCCTCGATCAGCACGGCACGGCCGTCGATCGCGATGCACGATACGTGGAGCGTCTCGAACGAAAGTGAGGTCGCGATGGCTGGCCCCCTACCGGTTGGTGGTGAGCGGCAACCGGACGACAAACCGGGCACCGCTCAAACGATCTTCGCGCGATTCGACGGCGATCTTTCCCTGATGCCCTTCGACAATCGTCCGCGCAATGGCGAGGCCTAGTCCCGAATGCTTGCCGAATTCCTCATCATGCGGGCGAATCGACTGGAATCGGCGAAACACTGCCTCTCGCGCCTCCTCGGGCACGCCGGGGCCTTCGTCCTCGACTCGGATCACCAGCATGCCGTCCTCGGCCGCGCAGCTGACCATGATCAGGCCGTGATCGGGCGAAAACGACACGGCATTATCGAGCAGATTGTCGATCACTCGCTCGATCCGCGCTCCTTCGCCCATGACGAGCGCGGTCCCCCGGACATTGTTGTCGAGCTTGAGCCGGACATCGCGTTCGATCCCGCGCTCGGTCCGCTGATCGAGCAAAGCGGTGATGATCCCGGTCACATCGACAGGCTCGAACTTGGCGCGGCTGAGCTGAGCATCCAGTCGCGACGCTTCGGAAATATCGGTGATCAACCGGTCGAGCCGGTGAACGTCGTCGCGGACGATCGCCAGCAGTCGTTCCTGCAGCGCCGGATCCTTGACCGATGCCAGCCCATCCACTGCCGACCGCAGCGAAGCCAGCGGGTTCTTCATTTCATGCGTGACGTCGGCGGCGAACGCTTCAGTCGCATCGATCCGGACGCGCAACGCCTGGCTCATGTCAGACAGGGCGCGCGCCAGGCTGCCGATCTCGTCGCGCCGCGACGGCAAGCGGGGGACAATCACTTCGCGGGCTCTCCCCAATCGAACGCGTACTGCCGCGCGGGCCAATCGGCGCAGGGGACGCACGATGGTCCGCGCGAGAAACAGCGACAACAGGATCGAGACCAGGGAGACGATGCCCAGCACAACGCTCAGCCGGAATCGTTCGAGCCGTACGGTCCTGGTGATGTCGCGGGCGTTGACCGTCGTCATCACGACCCCACCATCGCCCATCGCCGCGGCCGCAGTGATCACTGGCGTCCGATCCGGCGCCCGCCAGACGCTTGCGGGGGCGGTGCGGGTGGTGCGCGCGGTGCGGACGTCGGGCCATTCGCTGCCGGCCTTGCGCTCGCGGTACAACGGATCGCGGGGCGCGTTCACCACCGTATCGATCATCGCGTCGAGAAGGCGCGCGATCTGCTGACCCAGATCTTCCTTGTCGGGATCGATCACCACGAAGTTGCGCAGCCCCATCGCCTGTGTGTCGGCGATCGGTGCGCCGCTGGCTGCGAACAGCCTGATCCGGGTGCCGGTGTCACGAGCAAGCTGGAGCAGCAGGGCGCTGCGGCGATCGGCCGGCGCTGCGGTCATCGCGACCGCGATCAGCCGGGCTTCCCGGCTCGCCTGCTCGGTTCGGCTGTCGACGATACGGCTGCGATAGGAATCGAGGTAGAAGAACCCGCCAGCCAACAGGGCTAGGGCAAAGATGTTGAGCGCGAGGATTCGCGTAGTGAGCGAAACACGTCCCGACCATCTGAGCGACAGGTCGAAATCGGGTTCATTCCTCCGAGAAACGGTAACCGGCGCCATAGAGCGTCTCGATAGCGTCAAATTCGGCATCGACCTCACGGAACTTGCGGCGCACGCGCTTTATGTGGCTGTCGATGGTGCGGTCATCGACATAGATGTCGTCCTGATAGGCAGCGTCCATCAGCTGGTTGCGAGTCTTCACCACGCCGGGGCGCTGCGCGAGGGCCTCCAGAATCAGGAATTCGGTGACGGTCAGCGTCACGTTGTCGCCGCTCCAGGTCACGCGATGGCGGGACGGATCCATCGTGAGCCGGCCACGCTCCAGCGCATCTTCCTGAACTTCCGGATTGCCGGAACCAGCCGCCACGTTCGCCTCGGCGCGGCGCAGGATGGCGCGGATACGCGCGATCAACAGGCGTTGCGAGAACGGCTTGGAGATATAATCGTCCGCGCCCATCGCAAGCCCGAGCGCCTCGTCGAGCTCATCGTCCTTACTGGTCAGGAAAATGACGGGAATCTGGCTTTTTTCACGCAGCCGCCGGAGTAGTTCGAGCCCATCCATGCGCGGCATCTTCACGTCGAAAATGGCAAGATCGGGCGGATTGTCGATCAATGCCTTCAGCGCGGTTTCGCCATCGGAATAGACACGAGTCAGGAAACCTTCGGCCTGAAGCGCGATTGATACCGATGTCAGGATGTTGCGGTCGTCATCGACGAGCGCGATAGTTGCCGTCATCGGCGTGAAACTCTTGTCATGCCACCTATCTATACTCCGTATCGACGTAGGACAAAGGCTGATCTGGCTCAACCATTCGGGCGTTTGACGCCCTCGACGGGCCGGGATAAGCGCGGCCCGATAAAAACATGCATGCGTATGCGGAAAAATCCGCGACGATATTAGGAGGAAAAAACGTGACCGACCGGACGCCCGCTATCGGGCTGCAGGCGCAGGGCATTTCGACCCCTGCCAAGCTTTACTGGAATCTCGAAACCGCGCCGCTGGTCGAACAGGCAATCGCGCGCGGGGAGGGGCATCTTGCCGCCGACGGGCCGTTGGTGGTCGCCACCGGAAAGCATACCGGCCGCTCGGCACAGGACAAGTTCATCGTTCGCGATGCCGAGACCGAGAATAACGTGTGGTGGGGCAAGACCAACAAGGCGATGGACCCCGCTCACTTCGCCGCGCTGAAGGCCGATTTCCTGGCCGCGCTGGGCGAGAAAGACACGCTGTTCGTTCAGGATCTGTACGGTGGGTCGCAGCCGGCCAATCGAGTCAATGTCCGGGTCGTCACCGAATTCGCCTGGCACAGCCTGTTCATCCGCACGCTGCTGGTCCGTCCCGCGGCGCATGAACTAGCCGCGTTCGCTGCCGACTACACCATCATTGGCTTGCCCAGCTTCCAGGCCAACCCCGAGCGCCACGGTTGCCGCACCGAAACCGTGATCGCGGTCAATTTCAGCGAGAAGCTGATCCTGATCGGCGGGACGCAATATGCCGGCGAGATGAAGAAATCGGTGTTCAGCCTGCTCAACTATCTGTTGCCGGTGAAGGGCATCATGCCGATGCACTGCTCGGCCAATATCGGGCACGAAGGCGGATCGGCAATATTCTTCGGACTGTCGGGCACCGGCAAGACGACGCTCTCGGCCGATGCCAGCCGTACGCTGATCGGCGATGACGAGCATGGCTGGTCGGACGACGCGGTCTTCAATTTCGAGGGCGGCTGCTACGCCAAAATGATCCGACTCTCGGCCGAAGCCGAGCCGGAAATCTACGCGACCACCAAGCGGTTCGGCACAGTGCTCGAAAATGTCGTCATGGACCCCGAGACTCGGAAGCTCGACCTCGACGACAACAGCCTCGCGGAGAATTCGCGCGGCGCCTATCCGATCGACTTCATCCCCAATGCCTCGGCCGCCAACATGGGGCCGGTGCCGAAGAACGTCGTGATGCTGACCGCCGATGCGTTTGGCGTGCTGCCTCCGATCGCCAAGCTGACTCCCGATCAGGCAATGTATCATTTCCTGTCGGGCTACACCGCCAAGGTGGCGGGGACCGAGATCGGCGTGACCGAGCCTGAAGCGACCTTCTCAACCTGTTTCGGTGCGCCGTTCATGCCGCGTCACCCGTCGATCTATGGCAACCTTCTCAAGGAGCGCATCGCCAAGGGCGGAGTCGATTGCTGGCTGGTCAATACCGGCTGGAGCGGCGGCATGGCGACGATGCCGGGCATCAAGCGCATGCCGATCAAGGCGACTCGCGCGCTGCTCAACGCCGCGCTGGACGGCAGCCTGAATGAAGCCGAGTTCCGCACCGACCCGAATTTCGGGTTCCAGGTGCCGGTCGCGGTGCCAGGCGTAGACAGTGCGCTGCTCGACCCGCGCGCGGCCTGGGCGAACAAGGCCGAATATGACGCAATGGCGGCCAAACTGGTCGATCTGTTCGTCGAAAACTTCGCCCAATTCGCCGACCATGTGGAGGAGGGGGTGCGACAAGCCGCGCCGAAGACTGCCGAACCCGCCAACTGAACTGCCCGGTCTCGTGTCGGGCCTGCGAAGGACCCGACCGATGACCGAGCATTCGATCCGATATTTTCCCGACGACACGTCGGTCCGCCATATCGGCGAGGGGCTGTTGGCGCACAGCCTCGCCCGCGAGGAATGGACTCATGAGGCGCACCTGGCTGCCTGCTTGTGGCTGCTAGTCGAACGATCTGGCATCGATGCCGAACGCGACCTGCGAACGATCATCTCGTCGTTCAACGAGTCGGTGGGCGGCGTGAACGACAAAACGCAGGGCTATCACCACACGATCACGATGACCTATCTGACCGGCGTTCGTGCGTTCCTGATGCGAACCGATCCGACCTTGCCGCTGGTGGACAAAGTCAATGCCCTGCTCGCGGCACCCGAGGGCAAGCGAGATTGGCCGCTGAGCCTCTATTTGCCCGACCGCCTGTATTCGATAGAAGCGCGGCTTGGATATTTGGCGCCGGATTTCGAATGCGAGACGGGCCGTTGATGCGCGGGTAGGAATGACGGACGCTATGCCGAGCAAGCGCACGACCGGTCGGCGATCGAACGCGCCAGATAGGGTAACTGAGACTTTCTCGGCACCGGGGGAACGGCTAGAGAAAGAGAAGGAGTCGTTTCGCCTCCGCACTCACGCACAAGGATTCACCGCATGTCGTTGCTCGATAGCCTGCTTGGCCAAGTGAACGGGAATGTCGACGTCCAGAATATGGCCGCCAAGGTCGGGATCACCCCCGAACAGGCCGAAAGCGCGATCATGGCATTGGCGCAGTCGCATGTTCTGCCGGGCAACACGGTCGACGGCGCAGCCGCTTCGACCGGACTCGGATCGGACGTGCTGAGCCAGATCGTCGGCCATATCGGTGGCGAAGGCTCGCTGGGCCAGTTCGCCAGCCTGCTGGAGAGCGATACCGCGAAGGGCATCCTCGGCAATCTCGCCGGCGGCCTGTTCGGCGGCGGCGAGAAGGCCTGAACCGGACGCGGATCTCAGGCGGGTTCGACGAGCAACTCGCCTGAGGTCGCACCGATAACGCGCACTCGCGCGCCGCTCGGAGTATCGGGGCCGCGCGCGGGCCACGCGCCATCGCCGACGCGGACTCGGCCGACACCGGCGGTGATCGGCTCGGTCACTTCGACGATTTCCCCGACCAGCCGCGCCGCACGATCGTTGAGCAGCGGATCGTCGGTCGATACCGGGCTGCGATGATACCAGCGCCGGCCGACACCAACGCAGATCGCCGTGGCAACCGCGAAGATCGCGACCTGAACAAGCACTGGCAAATCGGGCAGCGCCAACAACACCAACCCCGTGATTGCCGAACCCGCGGCGATAAAGACCAGGAAGAATCCCGGGGCGATCAGTTCGGCGATGGCCAGCGCCAGCGCGGCGACCAGCCACCAGGACGGCCCAAAGTCGAACAGGCTCATTGCGGTTGCTCTACTGGCGGCGCCCGGCGCGGCGCCGGAGGGGGCGGCGATGGCGGGGTGTTGCCCAGTGCTTCACGCGCGATCTCACCGATACCGCCCAGCGTGCCGATCAACTGAGTCGCCTCGACGGGGAACAGGATCGTCTTGGCGTTGGGTGAAGTGGCGAACTTGCCGATCGCCTCGACATATTTCTGCGCGATGAAATAGTTGATCGCCTGTGCGCTGCCGGTTTCGATCGCGTCGCTGACCATCTTGGTCGCCTTGGCTTCGGCCTCCGCGGCGCGTTCGCGTGCTTCTGCGTCGCGGAACGCAGCCTCGCGGCGGCCCTCGGCCTCCAGGATCTTCGACTGCTTTTCGCCCTCGGCACGCAGGATCGCACCGGCGCGCGAGCCCTCGGCTTCAAGGATATTGGCGCGCTTTTCGCGCTCGGCCTTCATCTGGCGGCCCATCGCGTTGACGATGTCGGCGGGCGGGCGGATGTCCTTGATCTCGACGCGGGTGATCTTGACGCCCCACGGCGTCGTCGCGTGATCGACCACCTGGAGCAGCCGGACGTTGATCTCGTCGCGCTTCGACAGCGTTTCGTCGAGGTCCATCGAGCCCATCACGGTGCGCAGGTTGGTCGTCGTCAGCTGCAACAGCGCGATATAGAGGTCCGAGACTTCATAGGCCGCCTTGGCCGCGTCGAGCACCTGGAAGAACACGACGCCGTCGGTCGAGATCATCGCGTTATCCTTGGTGATGATCTCCTGCTGCGGGATGTCGATCACCTGCTCCATCATGTTCACGCGGCGGCCCACGCGATAAAAGAAGGCGGGATAGAAATTGAGGCCCGGCCGGGCGACGGTGGTGAAGCGGCCGAAATGTTCGATCGTGTATTGATAGCCTTGGCGCACCACCTTGATGCTGCTCGCGAAATACAGGAACACCACAACCAGCGCCAGGCCAGCGATCGTCAGACCCATCGGAAACCCCTCCATTGTCATCCCCGCCGATTTAGCATGCTGCGCGCCATCGCCCTAGCGGAACCGGCATGGCACGGTCGCGAAAGGTGCGCGATGTCGGGATCATTTTTCACCTTTCGTTTCCCCGGGGAGACGGGGTCGGATTTCCGCAAGAAAGGTGTCGTGCCCGAAGCCTCCGCCGTGTTGACTCAACATTAGCGCGAACCACGCGTGTAGGACATGGCATTCTGCCCGGAACGCGGCGCGAAGGACACGGGGTCTAGCGAACGACACACACCGCGTTTACATGGGCCGCCAACCTGCGATTCGAGATTGGCGCTCCCCATGGATATTCGGCTTGGCCTTACCTTCGACGACGTTCTGCTGATTCCGGCGGAATCGGATGTGCTGCCGAGCGAGGCCGACACCTCCACTCGTCTGACTCGCGACATCGCGCTGTCGATCCCGATCCTGTCCTCCGCGATGGATACGGTGACCGAAGCGGACATGGCGATCGTCATGGCTCAACTCGGCGGGATCGGCGTCCTCCATCGCAATCTGTCGATCGAGGAACAGGTCGCCGCCGTCCGCGCGGTGAAGCGGTTCGAGAGTGGTA
>FSUD01000557.1_pt1 | contig 12992 bp, 6 predicted proteins | sample 1637011 | NCBI WGS metagenome assembly FSUD01 (sample SAMEA3914816, study PRJEB12502) | metagenome | biome: forest; material: soil | place: USA | collected 2011-09-16 | depth 0.3 m
GCCAGGCAGTGCTCTCGTCGGACGCGATGGCCGAGAACCAGAACGAGCTCGCTGAAATGATCGGCGACCTGCGGGGCTTTCCGTCGATCGTGATGTGGGTGGTCAATAATGAGGGCTGGGGACAGTATGATTCCGCCACGCTGGCCCGGTACGTCAAGGGCATGGACCCCAGCCGGCTGGTAGATGCCGATAGCGGCTGGCTCGATGTCGCGCCGGGCGTCTCGGACGTGTTCGACATCCATACCTATGAGGACGTGCCCAACACGCCGACGCACCAGTCCACCCGCGCGATCGTGATCGGCGAATATGGCGGCATCGGCATGCCGATCGCCGGCCATATCTGGCGGCCGGGCAAGAAGAACTGGAGCTATCAGGTCGCGACCAGCGAGGAGGATTACCTCGCTCGTTTCCGGCGCAAGATGGCGGGCGTCATTCGTGCCGCGAGCGAGGATGGGCTGAGCGCGTCGATCTACACCCAGACGACCGATGTCGAGGACGAGATCAATGGCCTGCTGACCTATGATCGCGCACGCGCCAAAGCGCCGCCCGAAGCGTTGTCGACGATTGCTGCGCCATTGTGGAAGGGCGTCGGTACGCGATAACCACCTGTCTTCGCGAGAGAAATTTCAACATCGCCGCGGAAGCTTGCTGCGCAGCAAACGCGCACAAATGGCAACGGTGTGAAGCGCCGATTGGCGGGGCGAAAATCCGCGGGACAATTTAATTGACAAATTGCTTTTTATATTCTGAATTGTCCCGCAACGGCCTCGTAGTCGGGCATCGAGCCCGGCCGCGGCGCCGAACGAAAAGAAAAAACAGAGGGCGCTAACGCCCTCGTTCTAGGAGAGGGAAGATCCACATGAGCATTCGTGACATCGATCCTGGCGTGGGGACGCCGAGCGCCCGATCGCGGGCGAAACTAATTCGCGACCTGATGCTGACGGCTGGCGCGGTGGCCGGCTTTGCAGGAGTCGCGCAAGCGCAAACCGCGCCCGCCGATCAGGCCGCACCCCAGGCTGTTGCGTCCGCCACGGATGCAACGGCGCAACCCGCCGACCCGCAAGCGACCGACCCTCAGGCTGTTGATGCTGGCAACGACATCGTCGTCACCGGCTATCGCCAGTCGATCGAGGCGAGCCTTCGCACCAAGCGGGAGGCGAACGCCTTTATCGACGTCATCACCGCCGAGGATGTCGGCAAATTCCCCGACAAGAACGTCGCCGACGCGCTGCAGCGCATGCCGGGTGTCATCATCACCCGCGATGGCGGCGAAGGCTCGCGAGTCAGCATCCGCGGCCTGAGCTCCGACCTGACACTGACCGAACTCAACGGCAATTTTATTGCCGGCACCGACAGCACCGATCCGTCGCGGTCGTTCAACTATCTGCTGCTGCCGTCGAGCATGATCGGCAGCATCGACGTGTATAAGTCCCCCGAAGCGCGGCTCGACGAAGGCGGCGTCGGCGGCACTGTCATCCTGCACACCCGCCGTCCGCTCGACCTCAAGCCTTGGTCGGGCTTCGTGTCGGCCGAAGGCACTGACTCAGACGTGACCAGCAAGGTCGAGCCGCAACTGACCGGTCAGCTCTCATGGCGCAACGAGGCCGGCACGATCGGCATCCTCGTCGGCGGCAGCTGGCAGAAGCGCACCAACCGCGAGATGGATGGCTCGACCGAGAGCTGGCAGTGGTGGGTCGATGGCGGCCGCGACGGCAAGCCGGCGACCGACGTCAAAGGCAACGTGCTCCCCAATCAGGACGCGGTCACCTACTGGTCACAAAACAAGGGTGCGACCACGCAGTCGGGTCAGCATTACAGCGGCTATTGGGCGCCGCAGTCGGTTGACGAGCAGATCACCACCGACAAGCGCGAGCGCATCGGCATCCAGGCGACCATCGACCTGAAGCCGTTCGACAATTTGCGCATCACCGCCAATTATTTCCGCTTCCAGCTCAATCGCACCCGCGAGGACAATGTGTTGAAGATCCCCGAATGGGGCTATGACAACTTCTTCACCGGTGCGAAGTTCGACAAGAGCGGTACGATCATGGAGTCGGCGACCTTCCAGGTTCCGGCCAACGGCACCGGCTGCCTCACCCAGAATCCGATCTGCACGATGGAAACGCCGCAGCTGTCGGGCATTTATCAACGCGAGAAGCAGATTTCGAACACCTACGACGTGCACGGCGACTGGAACCTCGGCCACCTCGCCGTGTCGTTCGCGTTGGGCAAGACGAAGTCGACCGGCGGGCCTTCGCAGCAAATGAAAGTCGCGGTGAAGCCTCGCCTGACCGGTACCGTCACCCAGAACGGCAATCTGTTGAGCACCTGGGACTTCAGCGGCGGCGGCCTGGGCATGACCTTCTCACCCGATGTGCAGAAGAATCTCCTGGCCGGCATCGCGCAGGTCGATACCGGGTCGACCGGGTCGGGCTACACCAACAGCATCATCCAGCAGCGCTACGCGCAGATCGACGTGACGCGCAGCTTCGATGATTTCTTCATCAGTTCGATCCAGGTCGGCGGCAAGTGGCGCGACGGCCGCATCCAGCGTTCGACCGGCGAGCAGGACTGGTATGCCGATCCGGCCACGCTGCTGCGCTTCCAGGACACGCCGGCGGGCGCAGTGGCACAGCCATCGTTCTTCTACGGCAACCCGATCAGCAACATCCCCGGTGGGTTCTCGGCATCGTCCTACCCAGCGATCAACATGACCAACTATCTGAACTACCTGAACACGACCTATGGTCAGGCCGTGAAGGTTCCGCAGCCGCAGAACCTCTATAATATCGATGAGAAGATCTGGGCCGGCTATGCCCAGCTGAACTTCAAATCGGGGCCGATCCGCGGCAACATCGGCCTGCGCGTGGCGAGCACGAAGCAGTCGGGCACCTCGACCGATACGCTGTATTTCGAGAACGACTATTGCGTCGACGGGCCCGGCGGTCCGTTCGATCCGAACAGGCCGATCGGCCCGGACGGCAATTGCCAGGTCATCCCGCAGAGCCAGCGCGAAGTCCGCGTCTACAGCCCGAACAGTGAATCCAAGACCTACACGGACGTGCTGCCGAGCTTCAACATCTCGTGGGACGTGACGTCGAACCTGCTGCTCCGCGCCGCGGTCTCGAAGGTCGTCGCCCGCCCCGCCTATAACGACCTCGCCGCAGCACGATCGCTGACGTTCCGCTCGGATGCCTATACGTTCGACCGCGCACAGTTCGGTGAACGGGCCGGCTGGTCGGGCGATGGCGGCAACTTCAACCTCTCGCCGTTCTCGGCCTGGGCGTATGACATCGGTGCGGAATGGTATTTCCACCCCGGCTCGGTGCTGGGCGTCGCCGCTTTCCGCAAGGACGTGAAGAACTTCGTGGTGCCGCTGGTACTCGATGTGAACCAGCAGGTGCAGGGGCAGACCGTGCTGGTTCAGTCCTATTCGACTCAGGCGAACGGTTCGAGCGCCGTATCGGAGGGCGTCGAACTCTACGCGCAGCACACCCTGGCGTTCGGGCTCGGTGCGCAGGTGAACTTCACCTACAACCACACCTCGGTCGCGGACGTCTCGCTCGACGGCAAGAAGATCGGCACCTCACCGCTGGTCGGCAGCGCCAAGACACAGTGGAATGCCTCGGTATTCTACGAAAAGGGTCCGGTGCTGCTGCGGGCGTCGTACAACCGGCGCGGCGAGCGCGTCGGGGCGTTGGTGTCGGGCCTCAACGTCTATGACGATCCGTACCAGCAGGTCGATCTGAACGCCTCGGTCGAGGTGTTCCACAACTTCACGATCACCGGCTCGGTGATCAACCTCACCAAGGAGACGGCGAGGTCGCACCTGGGTAACGACACCGACGCCCGATACTATTCGTCGCAATATACCGGTCGCCGCTTCTATCTTGGTGCGGCGTACAAGTTCTGACAGGCGCCCTTGCCCCCTAGGCGACCTGAATCTGGGGGGCGACATCCGACCCGATGCCGCCCCCAATTTTTTACCTGGACTGTTTCCCTATAGTCCGGCTGGACGAACGGACGGCGGACAAAATGAGTGAAGGGATCATGCGCAAGCTCGCCATCGCCATAGCGTCGTCGCTGATGCTGTCGCCGGGGGTGGCGATGGCCGCGAACCCGATCGTGCCCGGCTGGTACGCCGATCCCGAAATCCGCATCTTCGCGGGACAATATTGGATTTATCCCACCTATTCGGACGAAAGCGGCAAGCCCGGTCCGGTGCCGTCGTTCACTGCCTCTCAGACGGCGAAGCGCGCCAAGCCGAAGATCCGTCCGGAATACCTCAAACAGACCTTTTTCGACGCCTTTTCGTCGACCGACCTGGTTCACTGGACCAAGCATCCGCGCGTGCTCGACATCGCCAGCGTAAAATGGGCGGCCTATGCTGTCTGGGCGCCGTCTGCGATCGAGCGGAATGGCAGGTATTACCTCTTCTTCGGCGCCAACGATATTCAGAGCGATACGGAAACGGGCGGCATCGGCCTTGCCGTCTCGGACAGGCCGAGCGGTCCGTTCCGCGACGCGATCGGCCATCCGCTGGTGCCCGCTTTTTACAACGGCGCGCAGCCGATCGATCCGTTCGTCTATCGCGACGACGATGGGCAGACCTATCTCTATTATGGCGGCTGGGGCCATTGTAACGTCGTTCGGCTGACTCCCGATCTGAAATCGGTCGAGGCCTATCCCGACGGTACGACATGGAAGGAAATCACCCCGCCCGATTATGTCGAGGGATCCTTCGTCATCAAGCGCAAGGGGATCTATTACCTGATGTGGTCGGAGGGCGGCTGGACCGGCCCCGATTATCGCGTCGCCTATGCGATGGGGAGCAGTCCCACCGGCCCGTTCAAGCCGATGGGCACTATCCTGGCCCAGGATTTCCATATCGCGAGCGGGGCGGGGCACCATTCGGTGGTCAACGTGCCGGGCACCGACGACTGGTACGTCGTCTATCATCGCCGACCGCTCGGCGATGATAATGGCGATCACCGCGAGATCGCGATCGACCGCATGACGTTCAACGCCGATGGTACCATCGCGCCCGTCAAGATGACCAATGAAGGCGTTACACCGCAGCCATTGCCGGCCACCGTACAAAGGGGACTAGGGACGTGATCAGAACCATTGTAACGCTGCTGAGCGCCGGGGGGCTATTGTCGTCGGCGATCATCGGCACTGCGACTCCCGCTCTCGCGCAACCCGCCGCGGCGCAGCCTGCGTTGGTCGATCTGATCAACCCGTTGATGGGTACCGACAGCGACCATGCGCTGTCCTACGGCAATACCTATCCGGCGATCGCGGTGCCGTGGGGGATGAATTTCTGGACGCCCGTGACCGGCAAGATGGGCAGCGGCTGGGGCTACACGTACGCTGCGAAAAAGATCAACGGCATCAAGCAGACTCACCAGCCCAGCCCCTGGATGAACGACTATGCGGCGTTCTCCCTGTTTGCCGAGACCGGGCCGCTAAAGATCGAACAAGAGGAGCGCGCGAGCTGGTATAGCCACAAGGCCGAGGAAGCGCGCCCGTACGGCTACAAGGTCTATCTCGCCGACTATGACGTCACCGCCGAGGTCACGCCGACCGCGCGCGCCGCGCAGTTCCGCTTCACGTTCCCGAAGAGCGATGACGCGCACATCCTGATCGACGGTCAGGACGGCGGATCGATGGTGACGATCGACCCGGCCAAGCGGCGGATCACTGGCTATGTCCGCAACAATAGCGGCGGCGTGCCCGACAATTTCCACAATTATTTCGTCGCCGAATTCGACCACGATTTCACCGTCACCCGCACCTGGGACGACAAGTACCAGCTCTCCGCCGACAAGACCCGCGAGGGAGGCCATGTCGGCGCGGTCGTCAGTTTCAAGACTGCGGCTGGTGAGCAAATCCGCGTCAAGGTAGCCTCGTCGTTCATCAGCCCCGAACAGGCCGCGCGCAATCTCGACGCCGAGGTCGGCAAGGACAGTTTCGACCAGACTCAAGCCAAGGCCAAGCAGGCATGGGAGACTCAGCTATCTCGCGTGAAGGTCGAGGATCCGAACCTCGACAACCGCCGCACGTTCTATTCGGCGCTGTACCGGATGCTGCAATTCCCGCGCATGTTCTACGAAATCGACGCCAAGGGGAAGCCGGTCCATTACAGCCCCTATGACGGCAAGGTGCATGCCGGCTTCATGTATACCGACAACGGCTTCTGGGACACGTGGCGCGCGGTCTTCCCGTTCTTCGCGATGATGTATCCCGAGCGTGATAGCGAGATGATGCAGGGTCTCGTCAACACGGTGAACGAGGGCGGCTGGCTGCCGGAATGGGCGAGCCCCGGATACCGCGACGTGATGATCGGATCGAACTCGGCGAACATCATCGCCGATGCCTATGCCAACAATGTGCGCGGCTTCGACGTCGACACGCTCTACAAGGCGATGGTCAAGAACGCGACGACCAGCGCGGGCCGTCCGGTCGACAAGAAGGGCGATGTCGTCGGCGCGGTCGGGCGCGAGGGTGTCGAATATTACAACCGGCTCGGCTACGTGCCGTACGATGCAGGCATCAACGAGAATGCCGCGCGGACGCTGGAATATGCGACCGCCGACTTCTCGCTATCGCGGCTCGCGGCCGCACTGGGCAAGACCGACGATGCGAAACTCTACGCCGAGCGAGCGCAGAATTACCGCAAGCTCTACGACGCGCAGAGCGGGTGGATGCGAGGGCGCAACAAGGACGGGTCGTGGGAGACTCCGTTCAACCCGTATAAATGGGGCGATGCATTCACCGAGGGGAATGCGCTGCACTACACCTGGGCGGTGATGCAGGACACGCAGGGGCTGATCGACCTGATGGGAGGCGACCGCAAGTTCGTCGATCGGCTAGACGGGATATTCACCGCGCCGCCGATCTTCGACGACAGCTATTACGGCACGGTGATCCACGAAACGCGCGAGATGCAGATCGTCAACATGGGCCAATATGCTCATGGCAATCAGCCTATCCAGCACATGATCTATCTCTATGACTGGGCGGGCGCTCCGTGGAAGGCGCAATACCATGTCCGCGACGTGATGAAGCGGCTCTATTCGGCGACGCCCGACGGCTATCCGGGCGACGAGGATAACGGCCAGACCTCAGCCTGGTACGTGTGGTCCGCGCTCGGTTTCTATCCGGTGACGCCGACCGTGGGGCAATACGCGATCGGCAGCCCGCTGTTCCAGAAGGTCACGCTGACCATGCCGAATGGCAAGACGCTGACGATCGAGGCCGAGAACAACAGTCCCGACAACGTCTACATCCAGTCGGTGACACTGAACGGCGTGGCCCATGATATGGCGTATTTCACCCGCGAGGCGCTGTCGCAGGGCGGCACGCTCCGGTTTGTGATGGGCTCGACGCCGAATAAGAACTGGGCGAGCACCAAGGCCGCCGCGCCTTTCTCGATGACCGCACCCGCAAAATGACCGGAGAGATCGTGACCCCCAATCGACGCCACGTCATGGCCGGTGCCGGCGCGATCGCGCTCAATGCTGCGTTGCCCTCTGTGGCGTGCGCCGCGGACTTCGGCAGCAAGCGGCCGTCGGTGTCGCAGCGCCGCTTCACCAGCCCGGCCGTCGAGGCCGAGATCGCGCGGGTGAAGGCAGGAATCGCCGATCCCGAACTCGCCTGGATGTTCGAGAATTGCTATCCCAACACGCTTGATACAACCGTCGAGATGGGGATGGTCGACGGCAAGCCCGACACCTTCGTCATCACTGGCGACATCAGGGCGATGTGGCTGCGCGACAGCTCGGCGCAGGTGCAAGCCTATGTCCATCTCGCGCCGCAGGATCCGAAGCTGCGCCAGCTATTCCACGGGCTGATCCAGCGACAGGCGCGCTGCATCCTGATCGATCCTTATGCCAACGCCTTCATGAGAGACTCGTCGGCCAAGAGCGATCTCGACTGGTCGCAATCGGACAAGACCGACATGAAGCCCGGCGTCGCCGAACGGAAGTGGGAGATCGATTCGCTCTGCTACCCGATGCGGCTGGGGCACGCTTATTGGACGACCACGCGCGACACGGCGCCGTTCGACGACACCTGGGCACGCGCGATGAAGCAGGCGGTCGCGACCTTCCGCGTGCAGCAGCGTAAGGATGCGCCGGGACCGTATCATTTTCAGCGAACCGCCGCGCAGCCGACCGACTCCTTGATTCTTGATGGCTACGGAGCGCCGACGAAGAAGATCGGCCTGATCCATTCGATGTTCCGGCCTTCGGACGATGCGTGCATCTATCCGTTCCTGATCCCGTCCAACCTGTTCGCGGTATCGGCGCTTCGTAAGCTGGCGCAGGTCCATCGCGAGGCGCGAGCCGATGGCGTGGCCGCCACCGAGTGCGAGGCTCTGGCCGCCGAGGTCGAGGCCGCGCTGGAGGCAAATGCATTGGTCCCGGACGGTCGGGGTGGCCAGGTCTGGGCCTATGAGGTCGACGGGTTCGGCAACTGGCTGTTTATGGACGACGCCAACGTGCCGAGCCTGTCGGGCCTCGCGCTGATCGACGCCGCGAAGCGCGACGATCCGCTGTTCCGGCGTACCGCCACGCTCGCCTGGAGTCCGCGCAATCCCTATTTCTTCCGAGGCAAGGCCGCAGAGGGAGTCGGTGGGCCGCATGTCGGGCTCGACCAGATCTGGCCGATGTCGATCATCACGCATGCAATGAATGCCGATGACGATGCGACGATCGTCCAGTGCCTGCGCTGGCTGAAGACGACGCATGGGGGCACCGGATTCATGCACGAATCCTTCGACAAGGATAACCCGTCCAAGTTCACGAGATCCTGGTTCGCCTGGGCAAACGCGCTGTTTGGGCAACTGATTGTCGAGCTCGCCACGCGCAAGCCGGCGATCCTGGCTGGCCGCATCTGACAATCGGGGAGGGAAGACAATGATCACCACCAGCCGCCGCCAGTTGCTCGCCGGCACAGGCCTTGCCGCGCTAAGCGGCGCGATCCCGACCATCGGTTGGGCAGCGACGCCGGTGGCCGCCAAGCCCGATCTGTTCGTCGGCACGGGCGGGCATGGTCACACCTTTCCGGGGCCGTCGCTGCCCTACGGCATGGCGCAGCTGGGGCCGGACACCAACAATATCGGGTGGGATGCCTGCTCCGGCTATCACAAGGATGACGGCTCGATCATGGGCTTCAGCCACACGCATCTGTCGGGTACCGGCATCGGCGATATGCTCGACGTGCTGGTGGTGCCAACCCGCCAGCCGCTGATGCTGGAGCCGGGACCGGTCGGCGACCCCGACAAGGGCTATCGCCAGCGCTTCTCCGATGAGTTCGCCGAGCCCGGTTATTATCGCGTCCGGCTGGAATCGGGCGTTCAGGCGGAGCTGACCGTCACGGAGCGCTGCGGCCTCCACCGCTATCGCTTCGCCAGCGGCCCCGCGCATATCCTGATCGATTTCGCTCACGCGATCGCCGACCCGTCGGACAAGGGCGCGGTGGTCGAGGATGTCTCACTGGCGATCGATTCCGACGGGACGCTGTCCGGCAGCCGCAAGGTCAACCGCTGGGCGAAAGGGCGGCACATCCATTTCGCGATGCAGCTGTCGCGCAAGCCCAGCCGCGTCCAGTTCTTCGGCGACGACGGCGTTCCCGCGGCGAGCGGCGCGACCGGTGTTACGGGCAAGCGCTTGAAGGTCGCCCTGTTCTTCGATGATGCCGGCGGTGATCCGATCCTGATCAAGACCGGTCTGTCGGGCGTCGACGTCAAAGGCGCGCGAGACGCGCTAGCGGCCGAAGCGCCTGGCTGGGACTTTGACCGAGCCCGTACCGCGGCGCGCGCTATCTGGGCGAAGGCGCTCAACCTTGTTCGCGTTTCGGGGGGTACCGAGGCGCAGCGCACGATCATGGCGAGCGCGCTTTACCACGCGCAGTTGGGGCCGACGCTCTTCACCGATCGCGACGGCCGCTATGTCGGACTCGACCAACGGGTGCGCCAACTGCCCGAGAGGGAGCGTGCCTATAGCGCCTATTCGCTGTGGGACACGTATCGCGCGCTCCATCCGCTGTTGACGCTGATCAATCGCGATCAGGCGACGTTGCTGATCCGCGACCTGATCCGCCAGACGCAGCAAAGCCCCTATGGACCGCCGGTCTGGCCGCTTCAGGGGGCCGAAACCGGCTGCATGATCGGCTGGCATTCAGTGTCGGTGCTGGCCGAGGCGCACGCCAAGGGGATCGAGGCCGACTATGCCGCCGCCTGGCCCAATATCCGCCGCCGCGCCTTCGATCGCGATTACAAGGATTCCGACAGTTCGCTGGGCCGCGGCTATTATTACGACCTCAACTACATCCCCGCCGACAAGGTGTGGGAATCGGTCAGCCGCACGCAGGAATATGCCTATGACGACTGGGCGATGGCAGTCATCGCCGACGCGGCGGGCGCAAAGGACGACGCGGAAAAGCTGCGCAATCGAAGCCTCAACTATCGCAACGTGCTCGACCCGAAAATCGGCTTCGCGCGCCCCCGCTTCAGCGATGGCAGCTGGTGGGAACAATATGATCCGATCCAGATGGGGCATGCGGACAAGTATCGCGACTATACCGAGGCGAACGGCTGGCAAGCGACCTTCCTCAACCAGCACGACGTCTACGGTCTGATCGAGCATTTCGGCGGCGACTCGGCATTCGAGAAGCGGCTGGATGCGCTCTTTACCGCGTCCTCGGCGCTGCCCGGGAATGCGGCGGGCGACATGACCGGGCTGATCGGCCAGTACGTCCACGGCAACGAGCCCGATCAGCACGTCGCGTACCTCTATGCCTATGCCGGCGCGCCGTGGAAGACGCAGGCGATGGTCCGCCGCCTGTTGACCGGAATGTACAAGGCGGCGCCCGACGGCATGATCGGCAACGACGATTGCGGCCAGATGAGCGCCTGGTTCGTGCTCAGCGCGCTCGGCTTTTACCCGGTGGATCCGGTCAGCGCGATCTACGTCTTCGGGTCGCCATTGTTCGATGTCGCCGAGATGGATGTCGGCAATGGCCGGACGCTCAGGGTGCGTGCCAACGGCAATGGGCCGGACCGTCCATACATCCAGGCGGTGCAGTGGCGCGGCAAGCCCTGGACGAAGAACTGGATCGCGCATTCCGACCTGATCTCGGGTGGCGATCTCGTCTTCGAGATGGGGCCGAGGCCGTCCCGGTTCGGCGCGGCGAAACGCGACCGGCCGCCGTCGTTCGGGCGAGGGGCGCCGTAACCCCGGCGAGGATTCATCCAATGGATCAGGCGTTTCTAGATAATCGAGAGTAGTTTCAATGGTGTATACGTGGTGTTTGACAGCGAACCGGATGTGGCAATGAACGCCTCCCAGTCATCCTTACCGTTTGCCGGTGTCGAGCTAGGCGGCACGAAATGCGTGTGCACGCTGGCGCACGGTCCAGATGCGATCCTCGATCAACGGACCGTGCCCACGACGACGCCCAGCGAAACGCTGCCGGCGATTTGCGCGATTCTGAGCGGCTGGGAACGGCAGCACGGTTTTCGCGCGCTCGGTATCGCCTCGTTTGGGCCGCTCGATCTTAACCCTCACTCCGGCCGCTACGGCCGGATCACCGCGACCAACAAGTCCGGCTGGCCAGGCACCGACGTCCGCGGCATCCTGTCCGCGCTCTTTTCGGTGCCGGTGGGATTCGACACCGATGTTAACGGCGCGGCGCTGGCGGAAATTCGCTGGGGGAGCGGGCAGGGGCTGAGCGATTTCGCCTATGTCACGGTCGGTACGGGTGTGGGCGTCGGCCTGATCGTCCACGGCCGGCCTACGCGCGGGATCGGCCACAGCGAGTTGGGGCATATCCGCGTTCCGCGTCTGCCGACCGATCCGGTGACGAGCGTTTGCCGCTATCATGACGATTGCGTCGAGGGCCTCGCCTCCGGACCAGCGTTACTCGCCCGGCTGGAGGGGCGGCCGCCTTCGGATCTATCGTCCGATGATCCGGTGTGGGATCCGATCGTCCACACATTGGCCGTCATGTGTCATGCGCTGGTCTGCGCGACCGGGCCCTACCGGATTGCGATGGGCGGCGGGGTGATATCGGGCCAGCCGCATTTGCTCGACCGGATCAACGCGGAGCTGATCAAGAGTCTGGCGGGTTATATACCTCTCCCGAACGGCGGGGCCTATGTCGTGGCGCCACGATTGGGTGATCTGGCCGGTCCGCTCGGCTCGATCGCACTCGCCGTCAACGCCCTCGTTTGAGACGAAAGGCGATCCGATATCCGTATCGCGGGCGATAGCCAGTCAGACATTGCTTACCGGGTCAGTAATGCACCGTAGAACGAGGTCCGGAAGAATTTAGCCCGCCAACGCCTTTCCAAAGGGGGTGTTGCTAACCAGATCGATTGGCATAAGCTTCCCAAAAGGACAGCGTTAATGGATCCCGTTTTTTCGACGCCGCTGCTGGACACGGTTCAGACGCCCAGCGATCTCCGCAGACTGAAGCCCGAGCAGTTGAGACAGCTGGCGGACGAGTTGCGGACCGAGACGATCTCGGCGGTGGGGACGACCGGGGGGCATCTCGGGTCGGGGTTGGGGGTGGTGGAGCTGACGACGGCGATCCATTATGTGTTCAACACGCCCGAGGACCGGTTGATCTGGGACGTCGGGCATCAATGCTATCCGCACAAGATCCTGACCGGGCGGCGCGACCGCATCCGTACCTTGCGCCAGGGCGGGGGCCTCAGTGGCTTCACCAGGCGCAGCGAGAGCGAGTACGACCCGTTCGGGGCGGCGCACAGCTCGACTTCGATCTCGGCGGCGCTGGGCTTTGCGATCGCCAACAAGCTCAGTGGCTCGCCGGGCAAGGCGATCGCGGTGATCGGCGACGGCGCGATGTCGGCGGGCATGGCGTATGAGGCGATGAACAATGCGGAAGGCGCCGGTAATCGGCTGGTGGTGATCCTCAACGACAACGACATGTCGATCGCGCCGCCGGTCGGCGGGCTGTCGGCC
>FSUD01000252.1_pt1 | contig 12959 bp, 9 predicted proteins | sample 1637011 | NCBI WGS metagenome assembly FSUD01 (sample SAMEA3914816, study PRJEB12502) | metagenome | biome: forest; material: soil | place: USA | collected 2011-09-16 | depth 0.3 m
ATTGCGCACCGCTGGTGGCCGCCGGGGCGGCAAGCTGGCCGGATGGCATCCCGCCAACCTCGCCGCTGAGGTGCTCGATGCGCTCGTTGCTCGAACTGGAATCGACCCGGCTGCTGTCGAGGACGTGATCCTGGGTTGCGTAACCCAGGCAGGCGAACAAGCCTTCGCATTCGGCCGTAACGCCGTCCTTGCCTCATCGCTGCCAGTTAGCGTGCCCGCCGTGACCATCGACCGGCAGTGCGGATCATCACAGCAGGCGGTGCAGTTCGCCGCGCAAGCCGTGATGTCTGGCACGCAGGACGTCGTGATCGCCGCCGGCGCGGAAAGCATGTCGCGCGTGCCGATGTTCAGCAACGTCCCTTTGCATCAGCAAGCTGGTATCGGCACCGGCCCGGTAAGCGACCGGATCAAGGCGCGCTTCGGGGTCGATAACTTCAGCCAGTTCGAAGGCGCAGAGATGATCGCCCGCAAGTACGGCTTCGATCGTGCGGACCTCGACGCATTCGCGCTCGAAAGTCATCGGCGAGCAGCGGCGGCCACCGAATTCGGCGCATTCGACGCGGAGATCGTGCCTCTGGCGATCGAGGGAGGCATGCACACACGGGACGAGGGCATCCGCTACGACGCGACGATGGATTCGATCGGCTCGGTCAAGCTGTTGAAGGAAGGCGGCGTGATCAGTGCCGCCAATGCCAGCCAGATCTGCGATGGCGCTTCCGGCGTGCTCGTCGTCAGCGAACGAGCGCTTAAGCAATACGGGCTCACCCCGATTGCGCGCATCCTCAAGCTGACCGTCACTGCGGGCGATCCAGTCATCATGCTGGAGGAACCGATCCCGGCTACGGCGCGCGCTCTCGAACGAGCGGGAATGAAGATCGGCGACATCGATCTCTACGAGGTCAACGAGGCGTTCGCGCCGGTACCGCTCGCCTGGTTGAAGGCGATGGGCGCTGATCCAGCGAGGTTGAACGTGAACGGCGGTGCAATCGCGCTAGGCCATCCGTTGGGTGCTTCGGGCACCAAATTGATGGCGACGCTAGTGCACGCGCTTCGCGCTCGTGGGGCCCGTTATGGCCTCCAGACCATGTGCGAAGGCGGCGGCATAGCGAACGCAACTATTGTCGAAGCCCTTTAGATGCGTCTCCGGCGTCGGTGTTTGCCCACACCCCGAGGGCGAAGTGTCAATGTGCTGATCGTTGGATGGCAATAACTCGCTGCCATCCGTTAAAGCCGACTGGCCGCTTTCGGCCAACTTCGGTCTCCGTTCTGAGACGGCGCGAATGTCTGCAACGGGGTCGGGAGTAGTTATGTCACAATCAAGCGGCAGCCTGGAATTGGAAGGTTTGACGCAGCCTAACATTCGGCGGGCAGGCCTCTGAGAAATGAGGTGATGCCATGTATGAATCGACCTGATCCGCCGACACGCCTCAGCGGTCGAGGCGCTCTGCGCTAGAACCATCTCCGCCTCACGCAGCTTGTGGATGATCTCCTCCGGCTTGTGCTTCTTGAACGGCATTCCCAATCTCCTTCGTGATCCAAAACAACAAAGATTTTGGACCACTCAGAAGGGGGCAGATCACTCACAGCCCACAACCACCAACTCATCAGAGCGCTCGAACTAGATACTCGTCATGTAGCCGATGCAGAGCAGGCGCTGCATACCCTTGCTGACTTCACCGCCGGAATGACCGATCGATATGCAGTTCGCATCGCGCGTATACTCACCGGCATTTGACCCACCATCGTCAGTTGTGCTGGCCGTGCTGCCGGGCGATGAACGTATAGTAAGTAATCAGGCAGCCGGAACTAGACCTCGAAAGTCTGAGAACGGGGCGCGCATTGCGATTTGCCACGGTCAGTATTCGCTATGGTGCTCTCGGTATTCAAAGCCTGCCGGCCGCCTTTCGGCCAGTTGCAGGCGGTTCTATTGCAAGACGGCAGGGATAGTAAATCGGCAAATGCGTGCCGATTTCGGTAGTTTAATTCCGCTTTCGGCACGTATGTTGGTTGACTACGCAAGTAACCTCCGTGAAGTGAAAGCGAGTCGTATTAGAAAGAATTGAAAGATATTTGCAAAGCGAGGTCGCCAATATGCCGTCGATTATAATATGCCATCGCCGGAGATAAGGGATCGATCTCTCCCCACAGAAGCGCGGCGCTTCTCAGGGAAAAAATCAAATCAGGAGGCGTGAATTCTTCGGGGTGCCGAAAACGCCCTGCGGGAATCGAACCAATAGTAGAAAAAATCGCCCAGAATTCAACGCCATAAGGAGCGATGAAGGGGCGCAAAAGGGCTTTCGAACTATCGAACCCTAGGTGTTAAAAAGACGCAATTATCCCTTGTGGGGCAAGGGATGGTGACCCCTACGGGCGTAGAACTTTATTCTCAAGCAAGTTCAGGGCGTCCCTAAGTCTACTGTAAAATCAGTGATTTGTGTTGTAGAGCGTTCGCGGTCGGTCGCCCTGATTTGCCTGAATCCCCACCGAATTGTGGGAACGATTGTGGGATCATTTCAGGCAGGGAATAGAACTGATAGCCCTTACTGCGTTGAAGGTGAAGAACGCCAAACCCGGTCGCCATGTGGACGGTAGGGGCTTGTGTCTGGTCGTGAAGGAAGGCGGCGCGCGGAGCTGGGTGCTGCGGATGCAGTACAAGGGCAGGCGGCGCGACTATGGCTTGGGATCGGCATTGGATGTCACGCTGGCCGAAGCCCGCGACGCGGCGGCGGCGCTCCGCCGCCAAGTCCGCCTGGGTGTCGATCCCGTCGCCGAGCGGCGCAAGTCGCGCAAGGTCGTGCCGAGCTTCGAGACGGCAGCGCGCGACTGCTACGAGGCATTGAAGGAGGGATGGAAGAACCAGCGTCATGCGAGTTGGATATCCAGCCTTGAGAACCACGTCTTTCCGCTGATCGGCGCCAAGCCGGTCGACGAAGTGGACAGTGCCTGCGTGGTCGAAGTGCTGTCGCCGATCTGGCTCGACATTGCCGACACTGCACGGCGCATATTGCAGCGCATCGGTGCGGTACTGGACTTTGCACACATCAAGGGGTGGCGGAAGGAGGAGACCTCGCTGCGCTCCGTTCACAAGGGCTTGCCGCGTCAGGCTGACAAGGGCGGGCATCTGGAAGCCATGCGCTATGCCGATGTTCCCGCGCTCATGACGAAGCTGGCGGCAGCATCGCCAACCACTGGGCGCGACGCGCTGCGCTTCACCATCTACAATGCCGTGCGATCAAACGAGACACGCTTCGCGGTCTGGACCGAGTTCGACCTGGACAAGGGCATCTGGACCATTCCCGGTGAACGGATGAAGACAGGCGAAACCCATGTCGTACCATTGTCGGCTCCCGCCGTGGCGCTGCTGCGCAAGCGGTGGAGGGAGCGCACCAGCGACACCGGCCTTGTGTTCTCCAATGACGGCGAAAAGCCGATCAGCGACATGACGATGACCAAGCTGCTGCGCGATGACGGGATCACGGGCGTGACCGTTCACGGCTTTCGCTCCGCCTTCACCGATTGGGCGGCGGAGCGGACGCGATTTCCCAAAGAAGTTGCCGACAAGGCGCTGGCCCACAAACTACCCAACAAGGTCGAGGCAGCCTATCGCCGCACTGACTTCTTCGAGAAGCGGCGTAATCTCATGGCGCGTTGGGCCGAGTATCTGGGTGGTACACCGGTGAAGGCGAGCAAACCGACCAGGATAGGGAAGGGCGCCAGCCCCAAAGCGCCCGAACCTATGCCGCTCCGCGCTGCCGCCTGACCAGATCGTGCAGGCTGGCGGTCGTAATGCGGGTGGATTTGCCGAGCTTGACCATCTCGACTTCGCCGGCCGCGATCAGTTCGTAGAGCTTGGTGCGGCCGATCCCGATCATGCGGGCGGCGTCGTTGATGCGCACGCAGATCGGATCGGGAGAGAGTGGAGCGTTCATTGCGTCGCGCTCCCGCTGCGATCTTCGCGCCAAACCGCCGGGTTGGCGATCCAGCGATTGACGGCGGATTCGTGCCAGCCGGCGCCGTGGATGCTGATCGCGACCTGTCTGGGGAAGGTGCCTTCGGTGATCTTGCGGTAGAGGGTGGAGCGGGAAAGCCCGGTGCGGTCGAGCACCGTCTTCAAACGAATGATACGGTCAGGTGAGGTCACCGGACGACCTTTCTTCGTCAGTTGGTCAGTGCTCCCCTGAGTCGATGAATTGGCGAGGATTAGTCCTCGCGGCAAGAGTGCCGGAATGGTGCCAAAAGGACGTTGGCGTCCCCTTGCGTGCAGTTGCGTCTCTTTGCGTTCAATGGCGGTGACACGCGCAGTAGAAAATATTTCCCATGCCGTCCCGAATCCGAATCAGCGGAATCTCGGCCGAAAACTGTCTAGCGGTTCTGATTTGCTGGGCGCGCCTTCTCGATCAACGGTTTCACGCTTCCCATCCTATCCAATTGCTAGCGTGCAGGTTCCGATGCCCGACACGATAGCGGCAGGTGAGCAAGAGATTGCGCTCTGCGTGTGCGTCGCAAGCGATCTACACAAAGTTCGCGCGATGCCCGACATCGAATGACCGCTTTCGACCCAGGAGCAGTCATTGCGGACGACGCAGAAACTTGGCTGGGATTGGGCCGGTTACAGTCGGTCCGCTTTCGGGAGCGGGAGTGCAAATAGCAGCCATTCGATTCAACTAACACGCCCGCCAATCCCCCAGATGATCTTCACTCGGCAATCGCTTTGCAAAGCATGTATAGCGGGTCATAAGCTGCGCCACATATGGCGGCTTCGTCAGTCTGCGACAGCCATGTTCGAAGGACTCTGTTTGAAAGTCGAGCCCTCCCGATTCTCCGCAACACAGCTGACTGACACCGGCGATCTCGAGGCGCAGTATCGGCGTCATTGGGCCGCTATCCGGAGGTACGTGGTGCAGCGTTTCGGCAGCGGTCCGCCCGATCCCGATGATGTCGTCCAGGCAGCCTTCGAGCGCTTTGCTCGATTGGACGATCGGGCGACGATCCTCGATCCCGTCGCATTCTTGCGCCGCTCTGCGCATAACTTCGTACTCGACCATCACCGCGCCGAAAAGGTTCGTGCCCGCCACGCCGGACTCGAAGAGCCCCTGAAAACTTACACTGACGAGCTGGATCCCGAGCGCGTCTTGTTAGCGCGGCAACGGTTCGCGATCATCGAGCGCACTATTCGAGGCATGGATGAGAAACGCAGGGACGTGCTGATCATGAGTCGGGTGCAAGGATTGAGCAGTGCTGAGATCGCGCGTCAGTTGGGATGCTCGCCGACCCTGGTGAAGATGCGTTTGGCGGAGGCTGTGACCTTGTGTCAGCGGGCACTCCGCGCCGAAGGGCTGGACCTATGAGTGGGCCTACGGAACATACTGACGAGCAGGATGAAATCGATCGCTCGGCAAGTAGCTGGTTGATCCGAACCGAGGAAGGAGAGCTTGATCAGCAGGGCGAACTTGATTTTCACCTTTGGCTCACAAGCGATCCGCGCCATCGCATCACTTATGCGGCGATGCGCGATACCTGGTCCGACATCGGCCGGATGCCGGGCCTGACAGATCTAACTCACGAGTTGGCGACCGCAGACGAGATTGGGCCGCATCGATTTCCGTTCGCGCGGCCCGGATGGAGATGGGCCGTCGCCGCGTCGCTCGCCATTGCCCTTCTTCTTTCCACACGCCTATTGATGCTGGCCGATCCACACTATCGCACGGACCTTGCAGAAACGCGGATGATCACGTTGCCGGACGGATCGAGCGTAACGCTTGGCGCTCGTTCGTCCATCACCATTGCCTACAAAGCAAGTGAGCGGCGTGTGATACTGTCCGACGGGGAAGCCTTGTTCGACGTTATTCACAACGCGCAACGCCCCTTTGTGGTCGATACCGGAACGACGTTAGTCCGCGATCTCGGCACGAAGTTCGATATCAATCGATCGGGCAGTTCGGTGCGCGTCGGCGTCATCGAAGGCCGTGTCCAGGTCAGCCATACGAGTGGAGCCGATCGAGCGCCCGTAATCGTTGGCGGAGGCCAGGGCGTTCAGATCGTCCAGTCTGTGACCCAGGGCGCGGCCGGAAGCCCCTCGCCCCAACCCGGAAAGCTCCTTGTCACCCCGCAACAAGGGGTAGGGGCATGGCGCGACGGGCGACTTGTTTTTGACAATGTCCGGCTCACCGATCTCGTCTCGGATTTGAATCGCTATTACGCGCCGGGTGTCACCTTGGATTCTGCGTCGGTCGGCGAGCTACGCGTGACCGCATCTTTCAAGATGAGCGAGATTCCCGCCTTCATGGGTGCGCTCGACGCGACGCTTCCCGTGCGGACCGAGCGCGCGTCGGATGGCGCCTTCCGGGTCGTCGACGCGCGGAAGTAATGTCACGTTACAGATTTTTTTCAGCCTACCCCTGACGATCGGCGCACCTCGAACGTCAAGAACGAGAAAGCCTGGGAAATAGCCCGGCCTGGCGAAGGGGGACTGAATGATTGATATGTCACGGCGCGCAGCCTGGATCAGCGCGCTCTTGCTTTCATGCTCGACATTGGCCGTCATCGCTACACCTGCCGCGGCGCAAACGCAGCCGCGCAGCTTCGACATTCCAGCCCAGTCCCTATCGTCCGCATTGCTCGAATTCTCGCGCCAGGCCGATGTGCTTGTGGTGGTCGCGCCCGAACTGGCGGCGAACAAGCGTTCGCAAGCGATCAAGGGACCGCTGCCCCTCGATCAAGCGTTGCGCCTCCTCTTGCGAGGCACCCAGCTACAAGCAACGCCGAATGCGGGAGGCGGCTATCGGATCGAACGAGTGAGCGAAGCAGCCGTGGAATCCGATGAGAAGAAGCCTGACAAAACGACGACCGATATTGTTGTCACGGGCACGTATATTCGAAACGCCCCGGTCGCCTCCGAGGTGCAGCGCATCGACAACCAGCAGATGCGCGAAGCCGGACAGCGCGATCTCGGCGAGGTAATCCGAGCGCTCCCCAGCAACTATAATGGAGGCCAAAATCCTGGCGCGCGATTTCAGGCCGGATCGGCTGCCAATACCAACTCATCCGGATCATCCGCGCTTGATCTGCGCGGTCTGGGTCCTGATGCGACGCTGACTCTGCTCAATGGCCGACGGCTTGCCTATGACGGCGATTCCCAAGGAGTGGACATCTCGGCCATTCCGCTCGACGCTGTAAAGGAAATCCAGATCGTGCCGGATGGTGCGTCCGCACTGTATGGGTCGGACGCGGTGGCGGGCGTCGCCAACATCATTCTGCGGCGAGACTATGATGGTCTCGCCACCTCGGTACGGCTCGGCACCGCGACCGATGGTGGCGGTTTTCTGCAGGACTATGACATGGTCGGCGGCAAACGCTGGGGTAGCGGCGGGATCCTGGTCGCGCTGCAATACGACCATCAGAACGCCGTGCGTGCGGACCAGCGTGACTATACTCAATATGTCGTCCAGCCCAACACGCTGCTCGACGCGCACAAGCATTTCAGCGGACTGGCGACCGCGCACCAGAATATCACCGACAATCTGACGTTCAGCGTGGATGCGCTCTACAGCTGGCGGCACAGCGACGGCGCCGAATATTCGTCACCCGGCATTGCTGCCACCACGCGCTACAGCAACACCAATTACACCATCTCCCCGACCTTGATCTGGAGCATTCCCGGCGGCTGGACCGCGACGTTGAACGGCTCCTTTGGTCGCAATGATACGCATCGCTTCGACGATTATATCGACGAGACGACCGGCGAGAATGATGGCGCGGAGACCTTCTACAAGAACTACGCCTATGGCGGTGAGCTAGACCTGGAGGGCCGGTTGTTTAGTTTACCGGGCGGCGATGTACGCCTGGCGGTGGGCGGCGGATACCGGTTCAATCATCTGCACGCATATGGGCCCGGCACGAACTACGGGACTGGCGGCATTGGGGATTATTACGGCTTCGGAGAATTGTCGGTACCGATCGTGTCGCCAGCCAATGCGGTGCCGTTCGTCTATCAACTCAGTTTTTCCGCGGCGATGCGGCACGAGGAATATAACCGGTTCGGCGGTGTCACCACCCCGAAGCTCGGCCTGGTTTACGCGCCGGTGCCAGATCTCGACCTTAAATTCTCCTGGGGGCGATCGTTCAAGGCGCCCACCCTGTACAATCAATACCAACCGTTCAGCGTCGTACTGCAGCCAGCAAATGCGTTCGGCGGCGTCGGGTATCCTGCCGGTGCGACGATTCTGCTTACCGGAGGCGGCAATCCCGATCTCGGGCCGGAGCGCGCGCGAACCTGGTCGACCACGATCGATCTCCACCCTCGGGCCATTTCCGGCCTGAATGTGTCGGTGACCTATTTCGACGTCAATTACACTGATCGTGTCCTTCAGCCCCTGACCAACGGCTCGCTCGGTGTGCTAAGCAATCCGGCGCTCCAGGAATTTGTCGATCTCAATCCGACGGTCGCTGAACAGGCGGCGGTGATTGCGCGGAATCCCCGGGGGCTGAGAAATTTTCTCGGCGTGCCATACGACCCCTCGCAGGTCGTCGCGGTCGTCTACAACACCCTGGTGAACGCTGCGAACCAGCGTATCTACGGCGTCGACCTGACAAGCAGCTACAGGATACCGATCGCGGCTGGTGACATTACGGTATCTGGTCAGGGAAGCTGGTTGACGAGCCGCCAGCGCAATACCGTTGGCTCGCCGTCGATCAAGCTTGCTGGCACGAACTTCAATCCGCCACGCTTCCGGGCGCGAGGCGGTGTGACCGGGCATGTCGGCCGCGTCACTGCTGCCGTGTTCGCCAATTATATCGGTCCGGTCCTCGACGAGAACGATATCCCGCCCTCGGCCGGGACGGATATGACGACGGTCGATCTGTCGCTGATGTGGAAGGTGCCGGATAAGGCAGGCGTGCTGAAGGGGGTAGAGCTGGGCGTTTTCGTTCAGAATCTCGCCAATGCGAGGCCTCCCTATCTCGCACCGTTCGACGACACGACGGTCAATTACGATTCGACCAACTATTCGCCGCTCGGCCGCTTCGTCAGCTTCTCCCTGCGCAAAGCGTGGTGAGGGGTATGACCAAGCCAGAGGTTTCGAAACGCATTATCCTGCGCTCGCGCGTAGCACTCGCCCTTGCGCTTAGTGGAGTGCCACTTGGCGTCGGCGCGCAATCGGTCGATGTCGCCAAGATCGATTTAGCCGCAACGGACAAGATCGTCGATGAGGGCGGGCGTCACAGCGAGGTGATGACGATCGCCCAGTATCTGACCGACGATATTGGCCAGCGGCTCACCAATTCGCCCAACGACCGTAAGGCGATCGCGTGGACCCAGGACAAGTTTCGAAGCTGGGGCTTGGCTAACGTCCGCAAAGAGGGCTTCCCCTTCGGTCACGGCTGGTGGATGGACCATTGCAGCGTCCGAATGCTGACGCCTCGCCCATTGCAGCTCACTGCGGGCCCGATCAGCTGGAGTCCGGGAACCGAGGGACCGATCTCTGCGTCGATCATCGTCGCGCCGATGACCAGCATCGCCGATTTCGCGCAATGGAAGGGCAAGCTGACCGGCAAGATCGTCCTCGTCTCCTCGCCCGATGGGGCCAAGCTTCCCCAATCCTATAGCCGGCAATCGGCCGACGATCTGGCGAAGATGAACGACTATGAATTTCCCTTGCGTGCGACGGATGGATCGGAAGAATGGAATAAATACTATGCCTTCCCCCGCGCACTTGAGGCGTTTCTCAAGAGTGAGGGCGCGTTGGCCTATGTCCGGATGCCGCGGCTCGACGGCAAACTGATCTTCGGTGACGGGTTCCGCTTCGCGCCGGGTGACGAGATGCCGCTGCCCGGAGTGGAAATCGCGGCTGAGGATTACCGCCGTCTCGCCCGCCTTGCAGAAGGCGGATCGGCGCCGACTCTCCAGCTCGATCTGGCGGTGCATTTCGATGAGAGCGATCTGCAAGCCTATAATGTTTTGGCCGACATTCCCGGCACCGATCCCAAGGCCGCCTATGTGATGGCCGGCGCGCATCTCGATAGTGTGACACCGGGTGATGGCGCTGCCGACAATGCTGCGGGCGTCGCGATGGTGATGGAAGCGGCGCGCATTCTCTCGAAGATGCCGCGTCCGCGTCGCACCATCCGCTTCGCTTTATGGTCCGGCGAAGAGCAGGGAGAATTCGGCAGCATCGCCTATGTCGAGCGGCATTTCGCAACGCGTGGCATGCCAGATGATCCGCAACTGACGGGTGAGGCGAAGTATCGCCGTTGGTGGTATCGCTGGCCAATCCAGCCCCAACCGACCTGGCGCGAGATGTCCGTTTATTTCAACCTCGACAACGGGGCAGGCAAAATCCGTGGCATCTTTGCCGACAATAATCTGGCGGCGGTTCCGATGTTCCGAGAATGGTTGAAGCCCTTCGAATCAATGGGTGCATCCACCGTCGCGATCCTCGGGCAAAGCGGGTCCGACAACGACGCTATGCATTCGACGGGCGTCCCCGGCTATCAGTTCATTCAGGACTGGGACGATTACGGCCGCATGCATCACAGCTCGCTCGACACGTTCGATCATCTTGAGCCCAAGGATATGCGCCAAGCTGCCATCATCCTGGCGAGCTTCCTGTGGAACGCGGCGAACATGAAGGAGGATTTTCCGCGCCGGCCACTGCCGACTAAGCCCCAATAGAAGGGCGACTGGCTCCATAGCGATTACAGAAGTCCGCTTTGGGCAGTGCTAAAGAAGCGTGTAATGGCCGATTATGGGCGGCGCAAATCCGACATCTCGCGCTAGTGAGATGCCGGTGTGATAATGCTGACGGTGCCGCTACTAGGTAGGCAAGGCAAGCTTAGGCATAGACGCATGGCGCGCAAGCATTCGAAACATGATCCCTATGGAGAACTGCGTCGCGAGGAACCTCCGGCGGCGATGGTGCTCTGCTGGCTCTGTGGCCGGGCTACCGGCAAGACCATTATCTGGCACCATCCCGTGCCCAAGAGCCGGGGCGGGCGTGATGTCGTGCCCATGCACCCCATTTGCCAGCAGACGCTGATCGCCAATTTCACCAATTTCGAACTACAGCGTTATGGGACGGATGTGGAGATCCTGCTGGCTAACCCCAACGTGCGCAAATTTGTCGATTGGGTGGCGAACAAGGCCCCGGATTTCACGGCGACCACGGCCAAGAAGCAGCGCTGATCAGGCCGTCGCCACACGGCATTTTGCACCCAGCGGACATCTCACCCGTGACCAAGAGGCAGCTTTTGGGAACGGCGTGAATGTCTTGGAATGGCAAAACTTGGGCGCTAAGCAGCTTCTAGCGGAATCCGTACAAGCGCGTGCCATGGCGGCAGATAATGCTCTGTCGCGTTGCAATTGCCTTTTCCGTGCAACCCGCCTGTGTCATCCTTCCGACGAGGCATCGGGGGACGTCCCCATGGGTACCGCGGACGATCAGGTCGAGGAACGGCGCGCCGCAGCACGCGATGAAACGATCGCGACGCTCCAGGAAATCGATCCACCGAGCGGCATGATCGAGATGGGACGATCGTTCGGGATTGATCCCGTCGACCTGCTCCTGAGGACAACTGAAAGTTCTCTGGCGGTCTACAACAACCCGCCAGGTCCCAAATCTGCCGCGGCCTCGGCACGACGGTTGCTGGCCATATATGATGCGTTGCGTGTGGTCGCCGCTGTCGCGCCGCACGACATGGATGGCGCCCTCCTGAAACAATCGCGAGCCGGTGAGCCGCCAACGCCGTGGCTTCCGACGCGTCCGCATCAGGTGGCCCAAGTGCCGCCCTACACCGATGCACAGGTCGCGACCTGGCGCGATGTGGTCGCGGACTTCGACAATCGGATGCTTGCAAACCGGCGGCTGCCCGCGCGCAAACCACCGCCACCCGAGCGCCGGCCGGACGAACAATTGATCGTCGTAACAAGCGGCAAGCCGCGACCCGGTCTTCCGATCCCTTTGCTCATGTATTTCGGCAATTGGGGTAAAGTCATCACGCTCATCAAGACGCCCGAGATGAGCTTCAAGACCAAGATCGGGCGTATCGCCATCGTCGCCTATATTTTGCGCGCGGTTGGCTTTGTCGGCCAGAATGGCATGCTCAAGGACGAGCTAGAGCTGACAAAAGCGGGTGAAATCACGCCCGAGGCGCTCGCTGCCAGAATGCTCGATAGCGACGTAGTCGGGGTGGGGGGCAGCACCGCGCGCGTGTTCTTCGAAGCGGACATGGGCCAGCTCAAGCTGCTTGATGCGCTTCAGGTCGGCAATCCGATGAGCCTGATGCTCGACATGCATGCGCTCAACACGATCAAGTTCTTCACGCCGATCAAGGAGGAGTTTCAGGCGCCGAAGTCGGCCGGCAAGACCGGCTGCGCATCGATCGAATGGATGCGCGAGCTGATGCCCGAGGTACCCTGGTCCTACAAGGCGTGGTGGGTGGTCAGGAAGATCGAGGACGACCGCACCGACATCCCGTCGATCGGAAAACCGGGCGACATGGTGCCAATGAGCGCTTTCATGCCGCCTGACGATCGCGACAAGACTGAGCGGATGGTCGTCTATCTTGGCGGATCGGGCGACGCCGCCAACGAACTGATCATTATGACCGAGGATCACCGGATCCTCGCGATCAATCCACGCAATCGCGACATCCAGGCCTTTTGTACAGCGATCATGTCGGTCGCCCCGTTTGTTTCGATGTTCTACATGGTGGCCGCCGCCGCCGGCATGGTCATTGCTGGCGAGATCGCGCCCGCCTTGCTGAGCGAAGTCTTTGGCGGCGTCGCACGGCTCCTGGCCGCCCCCAATATGTTGACCGGCGCAGTCCGCGCCGTCGCCGTAGAAGGCGCGATCGCGGAGGAAGCTGTGACGGTCAGTCGGATCCCGCGGCTCGTCCAAGTCGCCGAGTCGATGGCGTCCGCCGGCCGCTGGGAGCAGATTTTCACGGCGGGCACCGGTGTCGGC
>FSUD01000799.1_pt1 | contig 12883 bp, 14 predicted proteins | sample 1637011 | NCBI WGS metagenome assembly FSUD01 (sample SAMEA3914816, study PRJEB12502) | metagenome | biome: forest; material: soil | place: USA | collected 2011-09-16 | depth 0.3 m
CGCCCGATCTATGACCGGCTGAACGGCAAAGACGGCTATGTCAGCCTGGAGGTGTCACCCTACCTCGCTAACGATACCGACGAGACCGCAGCGGAAGCCGTGCGTCTGTGGAGCGAAGTCGACCGGCCTAATCTGATGATCAAGATCCCCGGCACCCCCGCCGGCGTTCCGGCAATTGCGGCGACGATCGATAAGGGGATCAACGTCAACGTGACGCTGCTGTTCTCGATCGAGGCGTACAAGTCGGTCGCCCTGGCGTTCGTCGAAGGCCTCGAAAAGCGCGCCGCCCGCGGCGAAGCGATCGACAAGATCGCCAGCGTTGCCAGTTTCTTCGTCAGCCGTATCGACACCAAGATCGACGACGCGATCGAGGCCAAGGAAAAGATCAGCGACGATGAGGCTGACGCACTGTCGGCGATCAAGGGCAAGGTCGCCATCGCCAATGCCAAAGCGGCGTATCAATGGTATCTGAACTTCGTGAAGTCCGACCGTTGGCAGGCGCTGGCCGCGAAGGGCGCGATGCCGCAGCGGTTGCTCTGGGCGTCGACCGGCACCAAGAACCCGGCCTATCCCGACACGCTCTATCTCGACACGCTGATCGGCCCGGACACGGTCAACACCGTGCCGCCCAAGACGCTCGACGCGTTTCGTGACCATGGCACGCCTGCCGAGACGCTGGCGCAGGATCCCGCTGGCGCGAAGCATGTACTCGACGAGGCCGAGCGGCTGGGCCTCGACCTTGCCGGCGTCACCTCGACTTTGGTCGACGAGGGCGTCGCTTCCTTCGCCAAAGCGTTCGACGACCTGCTGGGGGCAATCGCCGCCAAGCATCCTGCCACCGCCTGAAACCCGGAGACGTTCATGAAGATCGGAATCATCGGCCTCGGCCGAATGGGTGGCAACATCGCGCGCCGCCTGATGCGTGGTGGTCACGAGACGGTGGTCTATGATCGTGCGCCGGAAGCGGTGAAGGAAATCGTCGCGGACGGCGCGATCGGCGCCGGGTCGCTGGAGGACTTGGCGAGCAAGCTCAGCGGTCCGCGCATCTTCTGGGTGATGTTGCCGGCCGGCAATCCGACCGAGAGCACGATCGAGACGCTGTCGGGCCTCTGTCAGGCGGGCGACATCATCATCGATGGCGGCAATACCTTCTACAAGGACGACATTCGCCGCGCGAAGAAGCTCGCCGAGAAGGGATTGAAATATATCGATGTCGGCACCTCTGGCGGCGTCTGGGGCCTGGAACGCGGTTATTGCATGATGATCGGCGGCGACGTGGAGTCGATGAAGCTGCTCGATCCGATCTTCGACACGCTGGCGCCGGGGCTCGGCTCCGTGCCGCGCACGCCCGACCGGATGGAGCAGGAAGGCGAGGATCCGCGCGCCGAGAAGGGTTACATCCACGCAGGCCCGCCGGGTGCCGGTCACTTCGTCAAGATGGTCCATAACGGCATCGAATACGGGCTGATGCAGGCCTATGCCGAGGGCTTCGACATCCTGAAGGGCAAGCAGTCGGAATCGCTGCCCGAGGACGAGCGGTTCGAGCTGAACCTGACCGACATCGCCGAAGTCTGGCGCCGTGGCAGCGTTATATCGTCATGGCTGCTCGATCTGTGTGCCCAGCAACTCGCGAAGGATATGGATCTCTCGCAGTTCACCGGAAAGGTCGCCGATTCGGGCGAAGGCCATTGGACGATCGAAGCGGCGATGGAGGAAGCGGTGCCCGCGCACGTGCTGACCGCCGCTCTGTTTGCCCGTTATCGCAGCCGGGTCGAGCATACCTATGGCGACAAGCTGCTGTCGGCGATGCGCTTCGGTTTCGGCGGGCATGTCGAGATGCCTCAATGACGATCAAGCTGGTCGTGTCGGACGTCGACGGCACGCTGGTTCGCAAAGACAAGTCGCTCAGCCCGCAAGTGATTGCGGCGGTTCACCGGCTGCGCGCTGCAGGGATTCCCTTCACGCTGATCAGTGCGCGGCCGGTATCGGGTGTCATGCCGCTGGTTGCGCCGTTGGGCATCGATATTCCGGTTGCGGCGGTCAATGGCGGGATCATCTTCCGGCCCGACGGGAGCATGATGAGCGAGCATCGGGTCGATCCGGAAGCGGTCGCGGGCATCTTCGCACTGGCCGAGGGCCTGGCGGTCGATCGCTGGATTTTTGCCGATAATCGCTGGTACGCGTCGAGCGAAGAGGGCGCGCATGTCTCCAGCGAGCGAGTCTCGTCGAACCAGTCGCCGGTGCTTCGCCACGATTTCAGCGACCTGTACGACCGCGCCGACAAGGTGACGTTCGTCAGCGACGATCCGCCGCTGCTCAAGGGGCTGGCGGAGCGAGCGGCCGCGGCATTCGGCACCCGAGCGACGATCGGCCAGAGTCAGACCTATTATCTCGACGTCACCGATACCGCCGCGAACAAGGGCGACGGCGTCGCCGAACTCGCCCGCGTGCTGGGCGTCGACCTGTCCGAGGTCGCGGTGATGGGCGACATGGACAATGACGTGGCGATGTTCCGACGTGCCGGCCTGTCGGTGGCGATGGGGCAGGCACCCGATGCGGTGAAGGCAGAGGCCGATTTCGTCTCCTCGACCAACCAGGAGGATGGCGTCGCGCATGCCATCGACACGATCATCCTGCCCAGGATCGCGGCGTGAAGCGGCTGATCGCCTTCGACCTCGACGGGACGCTGGCGCTCAGCAAACAACCGCTCGACGACGATATGGCGGGACGCATCGCCGACTTGCTCGATGTCTGCCTGATGGACGTGATTTCGGGCGGGGACTGGCCGCAATTCCAGAAGCAAGTGATCGGGCGGCTGCCAGAGCGTGCGAACCTCGCCAACCTGTTCATTCAGCCGACCACGGGTACCAAGCTCTATCGCTTCATCGATGGTGAGTGGCGGGCGATCTATGCCGAATTGTTCAGCGAGGCCGAGCGCCACACGATCATCACCGCATTCGACTTGGCGATGCATGAGGAAGGATTCGACCGGGGCGAGACCTGGGGCGAGCGGGTCGAGGATCGTGGTAGCCAGGTGACCTTTTCCGCTTTGGGCCAGCAAGCCCCGCTGGAGGCCAAGGAAATATGGGACCCCGATCACGCCAAGCGCAAGCGTCTGCAAGCACGGCTGCTGACCATGCTGCCGGACTTGTCGATCAATATCGGCGGATCGACCTCGATCGACATCACGCGCAAGGGCGTCGATAAGCAATACGGCTTGCGCAAACTGCTGCCGGAAGCGGGCGTGACCAAGGAGCAAGTATTGTTCCTGGGCGATGCGATCTTCCCCGGCGGCAATGACTATCCCGCCCACGAAATGGGTCTCGACACGATCAAGGTCGATTCAATCGATCAGACCCGGATCGCGATTACTGCCATCGCCAAGGCACTGAAGGACTAGCCAGCGCCGCATCGCCCGCTAATCTCCAGCCAACAAGGAGATCGGGGTGGCAACGGGGCGTCCAAAGGGATTTAAGCTGTTCATAGCGGCGCTGCGGACTCGCAAGTCGGCGTCGATGTTGGCGTTCGGGTTTTCGTCGGGTCTGCCCTTCGCGCTGCTGGTCGGTACGCTGACCGCGTGGCTGGGCGAGGTCGGGGTCAAGCTGGCGACGATCGGCGTGCTGTCGTGGATCGGGCTGACCTATGCGTTCAAGTTCCTGTGGTCGCCGCTGGTCGATCGCCTGCAATTACCGGTGCTCGGGCGATTGGGGCGGCGCAAGAGCTGGATCGTGCTGTGCCAGGCGTTGATGGTCGTCGGCCTGCTCGGCCTGGTCTTTACTGATCCGAGCCAGCACATCGCGCGCTTTGCCCTGTTCGCCTTTCTCGGCTCGATTGGCTCGGCGACGCAGGACATCGCGATCCACGGCTGGCGGATTGACGTGGCGGATGAACGGTCGCCGGTGGAGGTTCTCTCCGCGATCAACCAGCTAGGCTATCGCGTCGCGAGTATCGTCGGCGGAGCGGGAGCGCTCTACATGGCAGCGCGGATGCCGTGGCCGACCGTCTATCTCGTCATGGCCGGCATCATGGCTCTGATGCTGGTGATCGCCTTGACCGCGCCTGATACGCAGCGCGAGCCGAGCGAAGCGGTCGCCGCACTCTCGGAGCCGGGTGAGATAAACCCGCGCACTCGCGCCATCGCCTTGCTGGTTGTCGCGGCCAGCTGGATTTGGGCGATCTCGTCGCTGGTCGCGTTCATGATCTCGATGCTGGCCAAGGTGCCGCCTGGCGGGAAGCCGCCATCGCCGGCCGACTTCCTCAGGAATTACGGACCGGCGATCGTCATCGCGACCGTGCTGGTGCCGCTCGGCGTGGCGGCCGTGCTGAACTGGATGAAGGCACGCGGGCAGAACGTCCAGGCGGCGGCCGATCCTACGGTGTCGCCGATCAGGAGTGTCGCCAATCACCTCTACGGCGCCCTGATCGCGCCGCTGGCCGATCTGGTCGAGCGGCTGCGCTGGGGCGTGCTGGTCGTGATCGGGCTGATCCTGACCTATGCGCTGTGTTACAATATCTGGGCGTCGTTCGCTTACCCGTTTTACCTCGATTACATGCATTACACGAAGGACGAGGTAGCCTTCGCGTCGAAGATTTTCGGCATCGTCATGTCGATCATCGGCGTCAGCCTGGGTGGGTATCTGTTCGCCAAGATCGGGCGGTTTCCGACCGTACTGCTTGGTGCGATCCTGCCGATCTTCGGTAACTTCATCTATGCCGATCTGGCCGAGGGGTCGCCCAATATCGACGTGGTAATGCATGCGCTACGTCTCGAGCATCTGGCGATTGCCTTGGGCAGCGACGAGCGGATGGCGCGGCTGTTGCTCGCGATATCCTACGAGAACATCGCCACCGGTCTCGCGCTGGCGGCGTTCGTTGCGTACCTCTCCAGTATCGTCAGCAAGAAGTTCGCCGCGGTTCAATACGCCGTGCTGTCCTCGCTGACCTTCCTGATCGGATCGCTGGGCAAGGGCGTGGCGGGCGAGATGTTCGACAAGCTCGGTTATGCCCCGGTGTTCCGGTACGTCGCGGCAGTCGGCGTGCTGGCGATCGTGTTCGTACTGATCGAATGGTGGCGAGCCTCACGCGAAGCGCCGGTCGCCGAGCCGGGCAATACCGGCAAGCCCGCCTGATGCCGATCTTCTTGCTCCTCTCGTTCGGCACGATCGCGTGTCAGGTCGCGTGCGTGGTGCATTGTGTGAAGGGCGGCCGCAATCAGTTCTGGATCTGGCCGCTGGTGTTCTTCCCGATGGTCGGGTGCCTCGCTTATTTCATCGTCGAAGTGCTGCCGGGGATGCAAGGCAATCGCCATGTCCGCACGATGCGTGCCCAAGCGGTCAAGGCGCTCGACCCGGAACGCGAGGTTCGCGGCGCACGCGATGCGCTAGGGCTGGCGGAGACGGTGGCCAATCGAATCCGGTTGGCCGACGCGCTGGCCGGGACGGGCAGGCAGGGGGAGGCCATCCCGCTCTATCGTGAGGCCGTCACCGCGCAGGCGCTGCCCGATGCGAGCACCGAGACCAAGCTGGCCAACGCTTTGTTCGAGAATGGCGAGATTGCCGAGGCGCAGGCGGTTCTGGACGGTATTACGCCGTCCAGCACTCAGAGCGAGCGTGACCGGCTGAACCTGTTGCGCGCGCGAATCTACGATCATCTCGGGCGCAAGGACGAGGCGCTGGCGCTATATCGTGATATCGTTACCCGGATGCCGGGCGAGGAAGCGCGGTGCCGCTATGCCGCGCTGCTGCTCGACATGGGCCGTACGCGCGAAGCCTTCGGCGTTCTGGAGGAGGTAGAGGACCGGATGAAACGGCTCGACCGCTATCAGCGGCAAGCGGATGCCGATATGTACCGCTGGGCGATGGACAAGTTGCGCGAGCTTCGCGCGACCTAGCCGCCGACCGGGATCCCCGCATCGGCGAAGGATGCCGACAGCGCCGCTGCGCTAGCGACGATCGAATCAGCGCGACGTTCCGCCATGATGTCGGCGAGCAACAATCGGGCGAGTTCCGGCCGACGCTCGGCATGGCCGATCGCGGTGAGCAGCGACGCCTCCGCCCAGGTCATCCGAGCGCAGCAGCATGGCGCGATGGCGATGGTCGCGGTAGCGGTGGCGGCGAGCTCCGCCATGAACGACCGCGCCAGCACCAGCGGCCGGCGAAACCCCGATCCGAATGCGGCGACGAAACTGTTGGCGATATGCGCGTCGGCTAGGCCGTGCGCACCCATCCGACGTATCGCCAGTAGCATCAGCCGATCGCCGGGCAGGGTCGGGAGGGTGTGGGGCAGGGCCTCTGCGACGGTCGAATTGGGCTGCATTGCGGGGCGACTCCGGTTGGTGGAGGCATCCTCACAAGATCGCTATTGATAGTCAATCGCAATAAATGATCAGTCTGGCGCTTCGTCGTTCGCCGCGAGCACTTCACCCGCAAGATAGAGCGATCCGAGGATGAGGACCGCCCCGGAGGTGTCGCCAATCACGTCCAGTGCCGCCGGGACGTTCGTTGCGGTATTAGCGTCGATGCCGATGCTGCGCGCCACGGCCGCGATATGATCGGGCGAGTGACATTCGTGGCTGCCGACCGGGACGGCGGTCACCGTCTCGATGAGCGGTGCGATCGGCTTGAGCAATCCGGCGACGTCCTTGTTCGCCAGCATGCCAAGTACGACCGTTACTTTCCCGGGCAATTCCATCTGTGCGATGCTGGCGGCGATCGCTTCACCAGCGGCAGAATTATGCCCGCCGTCGAGCCACACCGGCACGCCAAGAGGCAACAGGCGAGTGAGCGGCCCGTCGCCCAGCCGCTGCATCCGAGCTGGCCAGATCGCACTGGTTGCCGCCGCAGCCATCGCTTCGGCCGGGATGGTCAGCGCATGCTGGTGGTGGAGCATCGCGATGGCGAGCGCGAGATTGCCCGGCTGGTATGCGCCGGTCAGGCGGGGAAGGGGGGTATCGACACGCCCCGCTGCGTCGCGATAAGCGAGGTGATCCGCTTCCGCTGCCCAGAACCAGTTTTCGCCGGCAGGCGATACTCGCGTGCCGGCCGCTCGCGCCACCGCGGCGATCCGCGCCTCGACCGATGGCTGGTACCGCATCGTGACGAGCGGCACGTTGGCCTTGGCGATCCCGGCTTTCTCTCCAGCGATTTCCTCGATCGTGTCGCCCAGGAAATATTGATGGTCGATACCCAATTGCGCAATGCCGGTGACGACCGGATTGGCGATGACGTTGGTTGCGTCGAGCCGCCCGCCAAGACCGACTTCGATCACGCAAGCATCGGCGGGTGTGCGCGAGAAAGCGAGGAAAGCGGCGGCTGTGGTGACTTCGAAGAAGCTCGCGCCGATATCACCGCCGGCGTCGAGCACTTCCTCGAGTAGCGGGGCCAACTCGGCGTCCTCTATCAGCGATCCTGCCAGCCGGATGCGCTCGTTGAAGCGGACTAGATGTGGGCTGGAATAGACGTGGCATGCATAGCCCGCCGCTTCGATCGCGGCGCGAAGGAAGGCACAGGTTGAGCCCTTGCCGTTGGTCCCCGCGACGTGAAACACCGGTGGCAACTGCTCGTGCGGGTTGCCGACGCGGCCCAGCAGCTCGGTGATCCGCTCCAGCCCGAGAATATCGGCGCCCGGCGACAGGCTCCATAGCCGGTCGAGCTGGCGCTGCACCGCTGGATCGGTGGAGATGGCGTGGTCGGGCATCGCGGAGCCCTTATCGCTGTATCGAGATGATCGAGGTCGTGAAGATCAGGCCGCCTTGCGCTGGTCGCACAGGTAACCGATCACGCGGGCCAGCGTCGCCTTCAACTCCTTGCGCTGGACCACCATGTCGAGCATGCCGTGGTCGAGCAGATATTCGGCGCGCTGGAACCCTTCGGGCAGCTTTTCGCGGATCGTCTGTTCGATCACGCGCTGGCCGGCGAAACCGATCAGCGCACCCGGCTCGGAAATCTGGATATCGCCCAGCATCGCGTAGCTGGCGGTGACGCCGCCGGTGGTCGGATCGGTCAGCACGACGATATAGGGCAGGCCGGCATCGTGCAGCAGGTGGATCGCCACCGTGCTGCGCGGCATCTGCATCAGCGAGAGGATACCCTCCTGCATCCGCGCGCCGCCCGCTGCGGTGAAGATGACGTAGGGCGCGTGCTCGGCAATCGCCGCCTCGACACCGCACACGAAAGCCTCGCCGACCGCCAGACCCATCGATCCGCCCATGAAGGCGAAATCCTGCACGCCGACCACTGCCTTGCGGCCGGAGATCGTGCCGACCGCGTTGAGCAGTGCGTCGCTCTCGCCAGTCGCGGTGCGCGCGGCCTTGATGCGGTCGACATACTTCTTCTGGTCGCGGAACTTGAGCGGATCCTCGGGCACCTTCGGCGGCGTCAACTCGGTGTACGAGCCCGCGTCGAAGATTTGCGCGAAACGGACATCCGGTCCGATCCGCTCATGATGCTGGCAGTTCGGGCAGACATAGAGGTTTTCCTCCAGCTCCTTCGCGAACACCATCTGCCCGCATCCCTTGCACTTGTGCCAGAGAGTGTCCGCCGTCTCCTTCTTCGGGATGACGTAGGACAGGGCGTTGCGGACGTTGGTCAGCCAGCTCATGTCAGTTCCTTGGACGCCGCGCGGATCGCGCTCGACAGGGTTTGGATATAGGCGCGAACGGGCTCTGCTGCATCCGTGCCGTGCTTGCCGACCAGTTCGACGATCGCCGAGCCGACCACCACGCCATCGGCGACGCGTGCGATCGCGGCGGCTTGCTCCGGGGTGCGGACGCCGAAGCCGACCGCTACGGGCAACTTGGTCGCGGCCTTGAGGCGAGCGACGGCTTCCTCGATCGAGGTTTGCGCCGCCTGCTGCTTGCCGGTGATCCCGGCGACCGAGACGTAATAGAGGAACCCGCTGGCGCCATCGAGCACGGCGGGCAAGCGAGCAGCGTCGGTGGTGGGCGTGGCGAGGCGGATCAGGTCGATGTCTGAACCGCGCAGCGCCGGGCCGAGCGAATCGTCTTCCTCCGGCGGAATGTCGACGCAGATCACGCCGTCGACGCCCGCTTCCTTGCACCGGTCGGCGAACCAGTCGGCGCCGCGCCGAGTCATCGGATTGGCATAGCCCATCAGCACCAGCGGCACAGTCGGGTGCCGCTCGCGAAACGCCATCGCGATTGCCAGGATGTCGGCGGTGGGGGTACCGGCCGCGAGGCTGCGCAGATTGGCGGCCTGGATCGCCAGGCCATCGGCCATCGGATCGGTGAACGGCATGCCGAGTTCGATCACGTCCGCACCGCCCTCGACCAGCGCGTCGAGGATCGGCCCGGTCGTGAACCGACCGGGGTCGCCAGCGGTGACGAACGCGACGAGGGCAGGGTGCCCCTTGGCAAAGGCGGCGGAGAGGCGACTCATCGGCGTCCTCGCGATTGGCCGACCAATTGCGAACATGCACCGATCAACGCGCCGGTAATCAACGCTTGGCCAATGCGCGGCCCTTGAAAGCTCCACTGAGCAAAGGACAGACCGAATTGATAAATCTCATGCACCAGCAACGAGACAATCGCGCCGACGACGATGCCTGTAACGAAATTGCGGACGTTCATATCCGCACCCCCAGCGCCTCGGCGACGGTGAAGATGTCCTTGTCACCGCGCCCGCACAGGTTGCACAGGATGATCTGATTCTCGTCCATTTCCCGCGCCTTCTTGGCGACAGCTGCGATCGCGTGCGAAGGTTCGAGCGCGGGGATGATGCCCTCGGTCCGGCAGAGCAGCTGGAATGCATCGAGCGCCTCTGTATCGGTCGCGGACGTGTATTCGACCCGCCCGATTTCCTTGAGCCACGAATGTTCCGGCCCGATGCCCGGATAATCCAGCCCGGCCGAGATCGAGTGCGCCTCGGCGATCTGGCCGTCCTCGTCTTGCAACAGATAGGTCTTGTTGCCGTGGAGGATGCCGGGGAAGCCGCCCGCCAGGCTGGCGGCGTGCTTACGGTCAAGCCCTTCGCCCGCCGCCTCGACGCCGAGCATCTGCACGCTCGGGTCATCGAGAAACGGGTGGAACAGCCCGATCGCGTTCGATCCGCCGCCGATCGCCGCGACAAGAAGATCGGGCAAGCGATCGATCCGGCTCAGCATTTGCTCGCGCGCCTCGCGCCCGATCACGCTCTGAAAATCGCGAACCAGCTCGGGATAGGGGTGCGGCCCGGCGGCGGTGCCGATGATGTAGAAGGTGTCGTGGACGTTCGCGACCCAATCACGCAGCGCCTCGTTCATCGCGTCCTTCAGCGTGTTGGCGCCCGACGTGACCGGGATCACCTCCGCGCCGAGCAGCTTCATGCGGAACACGTTGGGCTGCTGCCGCTCGACGTCCTTGGCGCCCATATAGATGACGCACGGCAAGCCGAACCGTGCGCAGACGGTCGCGGTGGCGACGCCGTGCTGGCCCGCGCCGGTCTCGGCGATGATCCGGGTCTTGCCCATCCGCATCGCCAGCAGGATCTGGCCGATGCAATTGTTGATCTTGTGCGCGCCGGTATGGTTGAGTTCGTCGCGCTTGAACCAGACTTGCGCGCCTTTACCGGCAGGTGCGCCCTCGCGCAGTGCCTCGGTCAGCCGCTCTGCATAATAAAGCGGGCTGGGGCGGCCGACATAATGTTCGAGCAAATCCTCGAACTCGGCGGTGAACGCCGGGTCGGCCTTGGCCGCGCGATAGGCGGTTTCCAGCTCGAGGATCAGCGGCATCAGCGTTTCGGCGACATAACGGCCGCCGAACTGGCCGAAATGCCCTCGCTCGTCGGGCTGGGCGCGATAGGTGTTGGGGGCGGTCATAAGAGCGAAACGGCTTTAAGGAACGCCGCGATCTTGTCCACATCCTTGACGCCCGGCGTGGATTCCACGCCAGAGGAGACGTCGATCAATGCCGCGCCGGTGCTGCGTGCCGCTTCGGCGACGTTCTGCGCGCTCAGGCCGCCTGAGAGTGCCCAGGGCAAGGGATGGCGGAAGCCGTCGAGCAGGCTCCAGTCGAACCGAAGACCCATGCCGCCGGGGCGCGAGGCGTCATCCGGCGTCTTGGCGTCATACAGGATTTTATCGGCCGCATGCAGATAGTTGCGGGTGACACTCAGATCGTCGCGAGTCTTTACCGCGACGACCGCCCAGACCTCCAGCCCGCGTGCCTTGATGGCGGCGGTTCGCTCCGGCGTGGTATTGTGAAGTTGCAGGGCGTCCAACTGCCCCGCCGCGATCGCCGCGTCCAGCAGCGTATCGTCTGGGTTCACGAACACGCCGACCTTGCTGACGTGTTCCGGAACGCGAACCGACAATTCGCGGGCCTTGTCGAACGTCAGGTTGCGCGGCGAGGGCGCAAAGAACACGAACCCGACATGGCTCGCGCCACCCTTGATCGCGGCATCGAGCGTTTCCGGCGTGGACAGGCCGCAGATCTTGGCGGCGACCGGCATCAGCCCAGCCGCTTTTCGAGCACCGTCATGAACAGCGGCGGATCGAGCGCGATCGGAAAGTCGCGGACTTCCCCGGTGCGCCGATAGCCACGTCGCTCGTAGTAAGCGATCAACTCAGCCCGGCTGTCGATCACCGTCATCTCGATCCGCGTGGCGCCCAGAGTCGCCGCGGCCAGCGCCTCGGCCTCATCAAGCATCAGTTTGCCGATGCCGCCGGCCTGTAGCGTCGGATCGACGCACAGCAGGCCGAGATAAGCCAGGCCATTGCCGCGATCGGTAACCTGCACGCAGCCGATAATCCGGTCTTCTGCCTCGCCGACCAGCAACCGCGCGGCGGAATCGTCGAGAATTGCCTCCAGCGTCGCGAGATCGGTGCGCTGCCCTTCGAGCAGATCGGCCTCATGCGTCCAGCCGCCACGCGCCGCGTCGCCGCGATAGGCGCGCTCGATCACCGGGTGGAGCAGCGGCAAGTCATCGTGCTGCGCGAGGCGCACGGTCAGGTCGGAGGCAAGCATGGCGCCGATGTAGCATCGCGCCGGGGGACGGCAAGGGTGGACGGCAAGGGCGCTAGAGTGTCGCGCCGATTTCCCGCGCCGCCAGATCGGGGTCCTCGGCCGCGGTAATCGGTCGCCCGACCACCAGGATCGATGCTCCGGCATCAAGCGCGGCGCGTGGTGTCACCACGCGCTTCTGGTCGCCGATCGCGCCATTTGCGGGGCGCACGCCGGGAACGACGAAGAACCCCTTCGGCCACAGCTTGTGCGCGGCTGCCACTTCGGCGCCGGAGCAGACGATGCCGTCGATGCCCGCGTCCATCGCCAGTTCGGTCAGGCGAAGCACTTGATCATGCGCACTGCCCTCGACACCGGTCGAGCGCAGATCGTTCTCGTCCAGGCTGGTCAGCATCGTCACCGCGACCACCTTGGTGCCCAGCGGCGCGGCCGCTTTTGCATCCTCCAGCATCGCGCGACCGCCGCTGGCGTGAACCGTCAGGACGGCAGGTTCGAGGCCGTGCAACGCCTGGATCGCCTTGCCGACGGTATTGGGAATGTCGTGCAGCTTCAGGTCGAGAAAGATCGGCAGGCCAAGCTCGTGCATCTCGCCGACGCCGTGGCGGCCGTTCGCCATGAAGAACTCGAGCCCGAGCTTGATGCCGCCGACGTGGTGGCGAACTCGCGCGGCAATCGCCTTGGCACGGGCGATGTCGGGGGTATCGAGGGCGACGAAGATCTTGCTGGTCATGGCGTCAGGGTCAATGGCGGAGGGGTTGATTTGGTCGGCGCTGCGGAAGCCGGAAGCGCATCCGGCCCTATCGGCACCGGCGTGGGTTTCAGGTCGGCGATCACGCGCTCGGCGGTCGTCAGCCGCTGCGCCAGTCGCCACCGCGATGTGCGGTAATAGAGCCAGGTCGGGATGAGGCCGGCGAGGAACGTCAGCAG
>FSUD01000802.1_pt1 | contig 12875 bp, 10 predicted proteins | sample 1637011 | NCBI WGS metagenome assembly FSUD01 (sample SAMEA3914816, study PRJEB12502) | metagenome | biome: forest; material: soil | place: USA | collected 2011-09-16 | depth 0.3 m
AGGCGGCAAAAGGCATAGATCACGTACATCGCCTCCCGCTCCGCCTTGGGCAGCACGCGCATGCCGGCATAGAAGGAACTGCCGCTGATCTGAGCCTGCAGCGCGGCTGGTGTCGCATTGCGGTTCATGCGGCGCGCCTCGTGAACGTGTGTCCGATCACGGCGGCGGCTGCGAGCAAGGCCGCTTCGTACGGGCGATGGTGAACACGCTCCCCGAGCGGATCACGCGTCCGCAGGCGCGCTGTAAGGCTTTCGGCCAGACGCTGAATGATGGCTACCTCGGCCGCCAGCCGCGAATCCCGAATCTGGCCGGCAAAGGGCGCGCTTTCCCGCAGCAGACCTCGCGTCCGATCAGCCAGGGCAATGATCGCCGCACGCAGGGCCGGCGTCGCGGCCGGCGCGGCAAGATCTTCGATCCGTGCGCCTGTAGCCGAGAGGGTCTCGGCGGGAAGGTAGACGCGATCGATCGCGCGATAATCCTTCCCGCAATCCTGGAGATGGTTGATGATCTGCAAGGCGGCGCACAACGCATCGGACGCAGGCCAGCAGCTGCGATTCTCGCTATGCACATCAAGGACGAAGCGGCCCACCGGCATAGCGGACAAGCGGCAATAACCGATAAGCTCGTCCCAGCTCGCATAGCGATGGATCGTGACATCCTGTTCGAACGCGTCGAGCAACTCACGCGCATGGACGGGGTCGAGGCCGCGTTCGGCCATGACCGTCCGGAGCGTCAACGCCTCGATGCGGCCGTTCTCGTTTCCGTCGAGCCCACGGCGCATGGCATCGATCTGCTGCAGCTTGTCCTCGGCCGGAGCGGTGGGATGATCGGCGATGTCGTCGGCCGCACGCGCGAAGCGATAGAAGCTCATGATCGGCGCGCGATGTTCCTGCTTGAGCAGGAATGAGGCGACCGGAAAATTCTCGTCGCGATGGCCCTTGCCGGACGCCAGGTCGGTTGCCGTCTTGCTCATCGAGTCGCCGCCTGTGCCCGGCCCTTCCACATTCCACCGCGTCCGCGATGGTGTTGCCAGGCCGATAGCAAGGTGCATCCGGCGTAGAAAGCCGCGATTGCCGGAAGGGCGACGCCCCAGAGTGGCGACCGCCGATAGAAACGCAGCATCGGCTGGAATGCGATCGCCATCAGCGCCCATGCCGCGATACCGGCCGCTTGCGCCCAGCCATGGCCGAACACGGCGAGCGCGGGTGGCGTGAGATAAACCAAAGCCAACCCGGCGATCGTGCCGATCAACATCAACGGATTGTAGCGAAGCTGCGCATAGGCGGAACGCGATATCATCGCCGCAACCGATTCGGCCGTGTCATAGACTCGGATGCTGCGCGATCGGTTGGTCAGGCCGAGCCAGATCGGTCCCTGCCGCTTCAACGCGGCGCCGAGCGCGCAATCGTCGATCAGTGCGGTGCGGATCGCAGCGATCCCGCCGGCGGCCGCTAACGCCTCTCGGCGAACCAGCATACACCCGCCGGCCGCCGCACCCAGCCCGGTGGGACGGTTCACCCGCGCGAACGGATAGAGCATCTGGAAGAACCACACGAAAGCAGGGATCAGCGCGCGTTCGGCTAAACTCTCGCAGCGCAATTTCGCCATCAGCGATACCATCGCCAGCCCACTGGCCTCAGCGCGAGCGACCAGGCTGGTCAGCGTATCGGGCGCATGGGCGATGTCGGCGTCAGTCAGCCACAGATAGCGCGGCACGTCGCCCGCCTCGGTCACGCCCTGCGCTACTGCCCACAGCTTGCCGGTCCAGCCCGGCGCGAGCGGCTTGCCGGTGACGATGTCGAGTTGTTCGTCCCTGTCCAGCTGGCGGGCAATGGCGGCGGTGCCATCGCTGCTTGAATCATCGACCAGGATGACGCGGAAGCTGCCGGGGTATTCCTGAGCCAGCAGGCCGCCGATCGATTGCGCGATCACCGCAGCCTCATCGCGCGCAGGGACGATGGCGACAACCGCGGGCCACTCGGCGAGTGGCGGGGGCACGTCACGCGTATCGCGCTCATGGGTCAGCCAGAAACCGTCATGCGCGACGACCAGCCCCAGCCAGACCAGCAACGTGACGACGCCGATACCGATAGCGATCAAGCCACGCTCCCCGCCGCGCGGAACCAGGCGATCGCGTCGTCGACCGCTTCCTCCCAGGGCCGGGCGCGATAGCCCAGTTCTGCCTCCGCCTTGGCCGAACTGAAGAACATGTGGTGCTTCGCCATGCGGAGCGAATCGACCGTCAGGAACGGCTCCTTGCCGGTGATCCGTGCGATCGCCTCATTGGCATAGGCAAGTGGGAAGAGTGGCCGGCGCGGAATAGCGATGGTCGGCGGGCGCCGCCCAACTCGCTCGGCGATCACCGCCAGCATCGCGCCCAACGCGACATCCTGCCCACCCAGAATATAGCGCTCGCCGATCCGGCCCCGCTCCATCGCTGCCAGATGCCCCGCGGCGACGTCATCGACATGGACGAGGTTGAGCCCGCTATCGAGGAACGCCGGCATCCGCCCGTTCGCCGCCTCGACGATGATCCGCCCGGTTGGAGTCGGGCGAACGTCGCGCGGCCCGATCGGGGTAGAGGGGTTGATGATCACCGCGGGCAGGCCGTCCGCCACCATCGCCTCGACCAATCGCTCGGCAACGACCTTGCTGCGTTTGTAGGCGCCAGCAGCTTCCTGCGGCTCAGCTGGCCGGTTCTCATCGGCAGGGCCATCGGGGTCCGGCCGCAAGGTCGCGACGCTGCTGGTATAGACGATCCGCTCGACCCCCGCCGCGCAAGCCGCCTCCATCACCGCTTTGGTGCTGGATAAATTGTTACGGACGATTTCCTCGGGGTCGGGCGCCCAGATACGATAATCCGCCGCTACGTGATACAGGCGCCGAACCCCCTGCATGGCGCGCGCCATCGCCGCAGGATCACGCGTATCGCCCTCAACCAATGTCCCGGGAAAGTCGGTCAGATTGGTACGCGGGCTGGAGGCGCGTACCAGCCCGCGGATCGTCCGACCCTGCACCACAAGCAAGCGGGCGACCGCCGATCCGACAAACCCCGACACGCCGGTGACCAGCACGATGTCCGACGCTTCGCTCACGGTCAGCGCTCTACACAGAAGCGAGGGGGGACGATAGAGAGACGGCATGCCGCTTCTGCACCTCGCCGCCATTTTCGGTTGGATCCTGCTGGCGATGGCAGCGGCCGGCGCCCTCTATACGCTCGCGGCGACGGCGGTGTTCGCGCGCTTCTTCGCCAGCCGCTCGCCGGCGCAACGGCGCAGCGAGGCGGTTACCTTGCTGAAGCCGCTATATGGTGCCGAGCCGCGGTTGGCCGACAATCTGTCGACCTTCCTGACGCTCGATCACGACGGCCCGGTCCAGTTGCTGCTCGGCGTCCAGCGGCATGACGATCCCGCCATCGCGGTGGCGGAGGCATTGCGCGTGCGCTATCCGACCGCGCGGATCAATCTTGTCGTCGACCCGACCCGGCACGGTGCGAACGGCAAGATAGCCAATCTAATCAACATGGTGCCCCATGCGGCGCATTCGTTCCTGGTGCTGAGCGACAGCGATATCGCGGTTGCGCCGGATTATCTCTCGCGGATTCTTGCGGCACTCGATGCGCCTGGGGTCGGCGCGGTGACCAGCGCTTATATCGGGCGTGGCGATGCCGGCTTCTGGTCGCGGCTGGGCTCGGCGGGACTCGACTGGCATCTGCTGCCCGGCGTCATCTTCGGGGTGAGTGCCGGGCTGGCCACGCCGTGCATGGGCTCGACCATTGCGCTCCGTGTCGAGACCCTGGCCGCGATCGGTGGCTTTCAGACCTTTGCCGATACGCTGGCGGACGATTATGCGCTGGGACAGGCGATCGTCGCGCTGGGGCAGAAGGTGGCGGTGCCGTCGATGCTGGTCACCCATGCCGGCACCGATGCGCGGTTCGCCGAGCTGTGGCGGCACGAAGTGCGCTGGCAAGCGACGATCCTGGGCGTCGAGCCGGTCGGCTTCACCGCGAGCGTGATCGCCATGCCGTTTCCGTTGGCGCTCCTAGGCGTGCCGTTCCACCCGCTCGCCGGCGCCGGAATCGCCCTGGCCGCTCTTGTCGCCCGGCTTGTGCTGGTGACGACAGTCGGGCAGGTCACCGGTTCCCGTCCGGCGTCGAGGATGCTGCTTCCGATGCGCGATTGCCTCACTTTTGCGGGATTCGTCGCAAGCTTCTTCGCTCGATCGGTTGATTGGCGCGGCAGCCACCTTAAAATGGAACGTGACGGCCAAGTTTCGGCCGGTTCGGAGAATTCCGCATGACACTGCGTACCTTGTTCCTTCAGGCGCCTTCCTTCGACGGCTATGACGGGGGGGCGGGCGCACGGTATCAGATGAAGCGCGAAGTCCGTTCCTTCTGGTATCCGACCTGGCTCGCTCAGCCCGCCGCGATGGTCGAGGGGTCGAAGCTCATCGACGCACCGGCGCACGACCAGGGCTGGGATGACATCAAGCACGAGTTCGACGATCGTGACCTTGTGATCCTGCACACCTCGACGCCGAGCTTCGGGCAGGACATCCGCACCGCCGCGCTGATCAAGGAGCGCAATCCAAAGATACTAATCGGCTTCGTCGGCGCGAAGGTCGCGGTCGAGCCTGACAAGAGCCTTGCCGCCACTCCGCACGTCGATTTCGTCGCGCGGGAGGAATACGACTTCACGATCCTGGAGATCGCCGAGGGCAAGCCGCTCGACCAGGTCGACGGCATCACCTGGCGAGCACCCGGCAGCGAGTTCATCCGCAACAAGGACCGCGCGGCGATCGAGGACATGGATGTCCTGCCGATGGTTTCGCCGGTCTATAAGCGCGACTTGACGATCGAGAAGTATTTCGGCGGTTATCTCCGACATCCCTATGTCAGCTTCTACACTGGCCGCGGCTGCAAGAGCCGCTGCACCTTCTGCCTGTGGCCGCAGACGATCAGCGGGCACAATTACCGCTTCCGGTCTGTCCCCAAGGTGGTCGAGGAGGTGAAGTACATCCTGGAGAATATCCCCGAGACCAAGGAGATATTCTTCGACGACGACACGCTGACCGACAATCACGAACGGGTCGAGGACATCGCCAGGGCGCTTGGCGAACTCGGCTTCGGCAAGCCGGGCTTCCCGGTCTCGTGGAGCTGTAATGCCAAGGCTAATGTGCCGCGCAAGACGCTGGAAATTCTGAAAGCCAACGGCTTGCGCTTGCTGCTGGTCGGCTATGAGAGCGGCAATCAGCAGATCCTGCACAACATCAAGAAGGGTCTGCGCATCGACGTCGCCAAGCAGTTCACCAAGGACTGTCACGAGCTCGGCATCGTCATCCACGGCACCTTCATTCTCGGCCTGCCCGGCGAGACCGAGGAAACGATCGAGGAAACGATCAACTACGCCAAGGAAATCAACCCGCACACGATCCAGGTCAGCCTGGCCGCGCCCTACCCGGGCACGTTTCTCTACAAGCAGGCGACAGAGAATGGCTGGTTCGACGGCGGCGACCATTTGCTGACCGATGGCGGCAATCAGATCGCGCAGCTGAGCTATCCGCATCTGCATTCGAGCGTGATCTTCGACAAGGTCGAGGAATTCTACAAACGCTTCTATTTTCGCCCGTCCAAGATCGGGTCGATCGTGTGGGAAATGATGCGCGACTGGAACATGATGAAGCGGCGCCTTCGCGAAGGCGTCGAGTTCTTCGATTTCCTGCGTCGGCGGAAGGAAGCGGCCTGACCGCCGACGGGATGGAACGCGCGCCGAAGCGACTGATCGTCACTGCCGACGATTTCGGCGCGTCGCTCGCGGTCAACGAAGCGGTCGAGCAAGCGCATCGCAACGGTATCCTGACTGCCGCGAGCCTGATGGTGAGCGGAGACGCGGCTAGCGATGCGGTCGCCCGGGCGAAAGCGATGCCCTCGCTAGGCGTTGGTCTGCATCTTGTCCTGGTCGAGGGGCATCCGACGCTACCGCCCGAGCAGATCCCCGATCTGGTCGATACTACCGGCAATTTCCGCACCGACATGGTCCGAACCGCCCTTGCGATCGCGCTGAAGCCTGCCGCCCGCCGCCAGCTATATGCCGAGATCGAGGCGCAGTTCGCCGCCTTCGCCGCCACCGGCCTGCCGCTCGATCACGTCAACGCGCACAAGCACTTCCACCTCCACCCGATGATCGCCAGCGCCGTTATCACCATCGGCAAGCGCTATGGCATGACGGCGGTCCGTGCCCCGATCGAACGCGGCACGCCGGGTATAGAGCATTGGTGGGCGACGCGATTGCAACGCCGGCTGCGGCGGGCCGGGCTGTCGGTGCCCGACCAAGTGGTCGGTCTGGCGTGGACCGGGGCCTTCGATACCGACCGGATGCTTGAGGCGGTCCAGACGTTGCCTCCGGGTCTGACCGAAATATATACGCACCCAGCCACCGACGACCTTTGGCCGGGATCGGCGCCTGGCTATCGGTACCGCGCGGAACTTTCTGCGCTTACCGACGATAATGTGAAGGCCGCGCTTGTGCGCGATGGAATCGACAATGGCAGTTTCTCTCAGCACGCGTTCGCATCCTGATCTCGAACCGCTCGCAATCTCCCCGCCGAGCTTCGAGGCGCCCCCTCCGCCCGATCGTCCGATCCGGCTTGGGTCGCCTGAGCATAAGGCGCTGCTCTCGCGCATGCTGCTCGACACGCACGATCCCTACCGCCCGGCACTGATCCACTGGCCGGTGCTGGAGCCGGAGACTCGCAGCCGCATCGTCAGCCTGCCGATCTGGGATATCGCCGTGGCGACCGAGGGGCGAGCGTCGATGAACGTCAAAACCTTCAACGAGCAGATCAACGATCCTTTGCTCCACGAAGCGATCGGCATGAACGCCTATGAGGAGCGTCGTCACAAGATTGTGCTGGCCGACATGGTCCAGGCGTACGGCATCGAACTCGCGCCAGAGCCCGAATATGTCCGCCCGCGCGATGCCGAATTCGCCTTCATGCGGACCGGCTATTCGGAGTGCATCGACAGCTTCTTCGGCTTCGGCCTGTTCAAGCTGGCCAAGGACACGGGCTTCTTCCCAGACGAGCTGGTCGACACGTTCGAGCCGGTGATGCGCGAGGAGGGGCGGCACATCCTGTTCTTCGTCAATTGGGTCGCGTGGTGGCGGCGGACCATGCCGTGGTGGCGCCGGCCTTTGTTCGAAGCGAAGGTGATCCTGGTCTGGCTTTTCCTGATCGGCGAGCGCATCAGCATCGCCAGGGGGATGGGCGAGGATAACACCAAGGCCCAGGAAAATAACTTCACCCTGAACGGATCGAAGGAATTGGGCGTGGAGGTGACCTTCCCGGAGCTGGCGCGAATCTGCCTCGCCGAAAACGACCGGCGGCTGGCATCGTACGACCCGCGTTTGATCCGCCCGCGCTTCGTGCCGGCGATGATCCGCCTTGCGCTGCGGTTCGCCGGAAAGCCGAAAGGGCAACCAGCCTGAGCATGCTCGCAAGGGCGGGGGTTCTCCTCGCCACCCTGGCCGGCCTCGGCATCGCGATCTGGGCATTCGGGTCGGCTGGCTTCGCCAATGTCGTCGCTGCTGCAGCGCGGATCGGCCCGGTCGGGTTCATCCTGTTCTGCGTCTACTCGCTCGCGATCTTCCTTCCATTGGGCGGCGCGTGGCTGGCGGCGGCGCGGGGCACGGGCGCTGGACGGCTCGCGCTGTTTGCCTGGGCTCGGATGCTCCGTGAGGCGGTGTCGGATCTGCTGCCGTTTTCGCAAGTCGGCGGGATCGTCGTCGGCACTCGCTCGCTGATGCTAGCGGGAACTCCGACCGCTAAGGTCTATGCCTCACTGGTGGTTGACATGACGACCGAGATGGCGGCGCAATTCGTCTTCACCCTGTTCGGCCTGTCTATGATCGCGACGCTGCTGATCAGTGGCCCTCATGCCGCGGCGTTGCGTCCCCTGATCCTCGGCGGCACTGTGTCGATGATGGGCGTGATGATCCTGTTCTTCGTCGCGCAGCGTCCCGCTCTGTTGCTCGCGGAGCGGATCGCAAAACACTTCCTGCCCGGTTCCGCGGCAGCGATGACGGGGCTGATCGACGAGTTGCGATCGACGTATGCGCGGAAGCGCCGCGTGTTGCTGTCCTTCGCGCTCAACGTCACCGGATGGGTCGCCAGCGGGGCGGGGGCCTGGTTGCTGTTGTGGATGATGGGCTCGCCGATCTCGTTTTGGTCGGCGCTGTCGCTCGAAAGCCTGATCTTCGCACTGCGCAGCGTTGCTTTCTTCATCCCCGGCGCGATCGGTGTGCAGGAGGCAGGCTATGTCATAGCTGCGCCGTTGTTCGGGCTGGCCCCGGAGATGGCGCTGGCGCTGTCCCTCGTCAAACGGGCGCGGGAGCTGACGATAGGGCTTCCGACCCTGCTGGCTTGGCAAATAGGCGAAAGCCGCGAGATGCTTCGCTTGATGCGCTCGGGAAACAAAAGGTAGCGGTCGAACGGCTGGTGACCTGCCCGTCGGGGGCAGGCGGACTGATGGACTAGATGGCCGCCTTGATACGAGGTGCCGGACCAAAGCTGGCACGCTCGACGATGGCGTAAGGCAATTCGATGCAGAAGGACTTGTCGCGCGCCTGACCTGGCCCGATGAGTACATCGATCGCCGCGGCGGCCATCTCGACATTGGGCTGGCTCACCGTGGTAAGCTGCGGCCACGCCATGCGCGATATCGGGGCGTCATCGAAGCCGGCCACCGAAAGAGCGGCTGGAACCGCGATCCCGTGCCGCATGGCCACGACCAGCGCGGCGAGTGCCATTTCGTCGTTGCTGGCGAAGATCGCGGTCGGCGGATCGCCGTTCCCCAGGATCGTTTCCGCAGCAGCGAGACCGGAGCGAAACGTGAAATCACCCTGCATGACGCGGCGGCTCGGGATCGCGATGCCGGCCGTCACCATGGCCTCGCGAAATCCCTCCCATCGGCGCGTGGCGGCGCTGTGGGTGGGATTGCCCTTGATGAAGGCGATGTCGCGATGACCCAGCGCAATCAGCCGCTCGGTCATCTCATAGGCCGCTGCGCGGTCGTCCATGCGCACCTGCGGCGTGCGATCGAGCGCGGTGCCGGGCGCGATCCGTACCACCGGCACGCCGCGCGCTTCCAGCATATCGATCAGTTCCAGCCAGTCGCAGATCGGCGGCGTCAGGATCGCGCCCGCCAGCCGTACCTCGCGGAGCGTCGCGTCGAGCTGCGCCATCCAGTCGGGCTGCGCGCGGTCGACCTGTTCGACCAGCAAGTGATGGCTGAGTGCGCGACAGCGAGCGAGCGCACCGCGCTGAACGTCTGCCGCATAGCCCGATGCGGGATCGTCGAAGAACAACGCGATCAGGAACGACCGGGCGCTCGACAAGCCTCTGGCGAAGGCATTGGGGCGATAATCCAGTTCCGCGACCACGCGCATCACGAGTTCGCGCACTTCGGGGCGAACATGGACCTCTTCGTTGATGACGCGCGACACCGTCTTCGGTGAGACGCCGGCCCGTTCCGCGACATCCTTGATCGTGACCGTCTTCATGCTGTCGCCACCCGCCCGCGCGCCCAGATGCTGGCGCAGGCGACCGCGAATAGCGCGATGCCGAGGTAACAGACAACCGACAGGCTGAAAGCGATGCGCAGTCCTGCAGCGTCGGCGAGTGCGCCGGTCATCACCGGCAGCACCGCGCCGCCAACCACCGCCATACACAGCGCCATCGAGGCATAAGGCGCGGCGGTCTCATCGTCGGGCAGCGATAGCGCGAACAGGGTGGGGTACATAATGGCGTTGCACAGCCCGACCGCGATCAGCGCGGCGGCGCCCACCACGCCATCGGCGCGCATCGCGACGAGGACCAACGCGGCCGCTCCCAACGCCACGCCGGTCAGGACGCGAGGCGGCTGCCACTGGGCAAGGGCAAAGGCGCCGGCGAACCGGCCGACCATGGCGCCTGCCCAATAAAGGCTGACCAATTGCCCGGCCCGGACGGGTGACACCCCCAATATATCGGGACGGACGAGATAATTGGCCAGCAGGGAGCCGATCGTCACCTCTGCGCCGACATAAGCGAACATCGCTGCAGTCCCCGCCATCAGCCGGCGGTCGCCAAGGACGTTGCCCAATCTGGCGAGCGGCACGCGGTGGGGCCGTGGAAGCGCCACCAACAAGTCGCGGGCGCGGTAAAAGGCAAACGACAGAAACGTCAGAACGACCGCCGAGGCGACGAACGGCGCGGCAAGCATCAGCCAGCCTTGCTCGGTGTGGCTGGCGCTTTCGTCGGTCAGCAGGAACGATGCACCGATCAGCGGCGCGAGCACGGTGCCGATCGAATTGAATCCCTGGAGCAAGGTCATGCGCGATATGGCGCGCTTCTCTGGCTCGACGACGGCGATCACGACATTGCCGGCAATCTGAAGGAACGTGATGCCGCCGGCCAGCGTGAGCAGCGCGAACAATACTGCCGGGTAGCTGACGAAGCTGGCCGCAATGACGAGGCCGAGACACCCCGCGACCATGACCGAGAGGCCGAGCGAAATGCCGCGCATATAGCCGATCGCGACCAGGATCGCGGTGATCGGCAGCGCGAACAGCAGATAGCTTGAATGGAAAGCGAGCTGGACCAGCGAGGCGCGAAAATAATCGAGCCCCATCAGCAGTTTGAGTCGCGGCACCAGCAGGCTCACCAGCGACGTGATGAAGCCGCCCATAAAGTAGATACCGATCGACAGACGAAACAGGCGGCTGGAACGCAAATCTGCGGCGGTTAGCTCGATCGTCACGCTGGCGATCCTAAACAGTCTTACCCGACACGCAACGGAACGATCAGCGGCAATCGACCACTCCCTCGGGCGGCGACGCCAGGCGTGCGCCGGAGATGGTAAGGTCGAGCTGGCCCGCCGTGCTCAGCGTCAGCGGTTGCGTGACTTGGTCGAGCTTGGCGCCGGCAAAACAGCGCAACGGCACGGCTATCTCGCCCCATTGCCGGCTCTTCGCCAATGCCCTGAGTTGCGCAGTCACGTCGCGCCCGCCAAGCAGGACCGGCATGGTCGGCGCGGTATCCACCTTCAGGTCGATGACCAAGGCGACGTCGCCATTCGCCTCTCGAGTCAGATCGACCGGATCGCCCGCCAGAGCGGCGGTCGCGCTGCCACGGCCAGTCCAGACGATCCGCACCGAATCCTCCTGCGCGGCGCGATCGGCGGACCGCGCGCTGATCAGGTCGGGGCCGGGATTGGTGGCTAGCGCGCCGTCGCGACCGAGCAACAGCCGCCGTCCGGCTGTGGGCTTGCCGCGCGCAAACAGAATGTTGCGATTGTCGCCGCGCGCGACCCGTTCTTCGGGAAGCGGCGCGAGGTCGCCCTTGTCGCGAGTCGTCAGGCCGAAACCGAAGGCGAACAGCGGATCGTAACCTGGGGCGCCCATGTTGAGAGGCGCCTGGTCGGGACGCTTCGGCCAGCTGAAGGGCAACTTGCCGCGGAACTCGGCCTTGCCGAACAACAGGTCGGCGACGCCTTCGCCTTCCGATCCCGGCAGCCAGGCGGCAACGAAGGCGTCCGCCGCGTTGAGATAGGGATTCGCCCACAGGGGCCGGCCGGACAGGAACACCGCGACCACCGGGATCCCGGCTGCCTTGAGCCGCTTCATCGTCGCGAGATTGTCGACCGTGGCGGGATCGTCGAACACGACATCGCCGCGGTCTCCCTGGAATTCGGCATAGGGATTCTCGCCGAAGACGACGATCGCCGCATCGGGCCTGGCGCTGAACTGCCCGTCGACGGACAGGGTGGGAGTGCCGCCCGCAGCTTGTACCTCCGACTGAATACCGCGCCAGATCGAGGTCGCGTTGGGGAAGTCGCTCAGCTGCGTGCCGGTACCCTGCCACGACAACGTCCAGCCACCGGCTTGCTTGGCGACATTGTCGGCGCCGTCGCCGGCGACGAGAATGCGGGCGCCGGGTTTGAGCGGCAATACCGATCCGGCGTTCTTCAGCAGCACCAGCGATTCGCGCACCGCCTGCCGCGCGACGGCGCGATGATCGGGCGCGCCGAGCAAGTCGAACTTGCCGCCATAAAGCCGCGCGGACGGGCGTACCGTGTCGAAGATGCCGGCACGGAACTTGACGCGCAGCACGCGGCGCACTGCATCGTCGAGCCTGCTCATCGGGATCGCGCCCGACTTGACCTCGCGCAAGGTCGATTCCCAGATGCCCTTCCAGCTGTCCGGCGCCATGTACAGGTCGAGCCCGGCGTTGATCGCCTGCGGGCAATCGGTCGTCGTGCAGCCCTCAACCTGGCCCTGCGCGTTCCAGTCGCTGACGATGAAGCCGTCGAACCCCCAGCGCTTCTTGATAACGCCGGTCAGCAAGCTGTCGTTGCCGGTCATCTTGCGGCCGTTCCAGCTCGAGAAGCTGACCATGATCGATTGTACGCCGGCCTTGATCGCTGCCTCATAGGGCGGGGCGAACAAGTCGCGGAGTTGCCACTCCGGCATTTCGGTGTCGCCCTGATCCTTGCCGTTCTTGGTGCCCCCGTCGCCCAGGAAATGCTTGGCGGTGGCGATGACGTGCCCTCCCTTCAGCCAGTCCCTGTCGCCGACCCGGCCCTGCAGTCCCTCGACCAGCGGCCCGGCATAACTGGCGGCGATTTCCGGCGCTTCGCCGAAGCCTTCGTAGCTGCGGCCCCAGCGAACGTCGCGCACCACGGCGATGGTCGGCGCGAAGGTCCAGTCGATCCCCGTCACCCGCATCTCGATCGCGGTCACTTCGCCGATCCTGCGCATCAGGCCGGGGTCACGCATCGCGCCGAGGCCGATATTGTGCGGGAACAGCGTCGCGCCGACGATGTTCGAATGCCCGTGAAC
>FSUD01000757.1_pt1 | contig 12868 bp, 8 predicted proteins | sample 1637011 | NCBI WGS metagenome assembly FSUD01 (sample SAMEA3914816, study PRJEB12502) | metagenome | biome: forest; material: soil | place: USA | collected 2011-09-16 | depth 0.3 m
GGGGCGCGCCCAGCCCGCCTCCATCAGCACGTCGAGCGTGCCCTTCGAGATCTGAACCCCGCGAATCGCTTCGATCTCGGCGCGCGTGACCGGCTCGTGATAGGCGATGATCGCCAGCGTCTCGACCGCCGCGCGGCTCAGCCTGCGCGATTCCTCGCGATCGCGGCGGAGCAGGTGCGCCAGATCGCCCGCGGTCTGGAAGTGCCAGCGCTCGCCGCGCCGGACGAGCTCGATCCCGCGACCCGCGAAATGCTCACCGATCCGGTCGAGGGCGGCGCGGACATCGGCCTCTTCCCCGACGTGTGCGCGAATCATCTCGATCGTCAGCGGCTCGTCGGCGGCGAACAGCACCGCCTCGACCGCGCGCGCTAGGTCGTCCGGGTCGATCGTCATGCCGTCGCTTTCAGGTAAAGCGGCGCGAATGGCGACTTCTGGCGCAACTCGGCCTTGCCCATCCGGGCCAGTTCCAGCGCCGCGACGAAACTGGAGGCCAGCGCCGATTTGCGGAACGGCCCGTCGAGCGTGTCGGGCAGGAAGCTCTCGATCGTCGCCCACTCGATCCGCTCGCCGAGCAGCCGCGAGATACGTTCGAGCGCGACGTCGAGCGTCATCACCGGGCGGTCTTGGACGACGTGGAAGACCGGGCGATTGCGCGCGTTGATCTGGCCATAGGCGGCAATCAGGTCGTAGATTTCCGCTTGCCATTGCGCCTTGCGGACGGTGCGCAATCCTTCGGGCGCCACGCGGCGGAACACGTCGCGGCCCAGCCGGTCGCGCGCCAGCAACCGGGCGCCGGCATCGCGCATCGCGTTCAGCCGCTCCAACCGCATCTGCAGCCGCAGCGCCAGTTCCTCAGGGCTCGGTTCGATCTCCGGATCGCGCGGCAGGAGGAGCGCCGATTTGAGATAGGCAAGCCACGCCGCCATCACGAGGTAATCAGCGGCAACCTCCAGCTTCAGCGACCGCGCCTGCTCGACATAGGTCAGATACTGCTCGACCAGCGCCAGGATCGAGATTTGCTTGAGATCGACCTTCTGCGACCGCGCGAGGGCCAGCAGCAGGTCGAGCGGCCCTTCCCAGCCATCGAGATCGAGCGTCAGGGCGTCGGCGTCGGTGTCCATCGCCTATCTTAGCCACATCCGTCACCCCAGCGAAAGCTGGGGTCTTGAGCCGCATGAGATTCCAGCTTTCGCTGGAATGACGGAAAGGGGATCAGGCCAGCGCCAACAACTCGTCGCGCTTGGCGATCAGCTCGGCAAAGTCGCCCTGCGGCTTCGAGTCCTTGATCGTCGCCATCGCTCGATCGAGCCGTTCGAGACACTCAGCCGATGCATCGGGAAGCAGCCCAGCAATCTCGATCATCTCGGGCATGCGCGCCCAGCAATCGAGCACCACGTCGCATCCCGCCGCCAGCGCCCCCAGCGCCTTCTCCCCCGGCGTGCCGGACAGCGCCTTCATGTCGATATCGTCAGTGAACAGCAGGCCGTCGAAGCCGATCCGCCCGCGAATGATGTCGCGGACCACCGTGGGCGACAGCGTGGCCGGGTGATCGGGATCCCATGCCTCGAACACGACATGGGCGGACATTCCCGCAGGCGCGTCGTGGAGCGTCATGAAGGGTGCGATATCGCTCTCCAGCGCCGCTGCATCCGCCTTCACGCGCGGCAATTCCAGATGGCTGTCGACCACCGCGCGGCCATGCCCGGGCATGTGCTTGACCACACCGACCACGCCCCCCGCGCGCAATCCCTCGATAGCCGCGCGACCGAGCGCGGCCACCCACATCGGATCACTGCCGAACGACCGGTCGCCGATCGCCTCAGTGGTCTCAGGCTGCCCCACGTCGAGCAACGGCGCACAATCGACGTTGACGCCGACCTCGGCGAGCATCAGTCCCAGCGCGTGGTAATTGGCGCGCGCCGCCTCGATCGCCGACACCGGCGCGACATCATAGAGCCGGCCGAACTCGGCGCCCGCCGGAAAGGCTGGCCATTCGGGCGGCCCCATGCGGGCAACGCGCCCGCCCTCCTGGTCGATCAGGATCGGTACGTCTTCGCGCCCCGACAGCTCTCGCAAGCTGTCGGTCAGCGCCTTCATCTGCGCGCGGTCGCCGCAATTGCGCTTGAACAGGATATAACCGAGCGGATCGGCCTCCCGAAAGAAATCGCGTTCCTCGTCCGTCAGGGAGAGGCCGGAAATACCGAAGATGACGGGCTTCATTCCCTCCGCTTACGAAGGTTCGCGCTGTCAATCAAACCCCAGTGCTCCTGCGAAAGCAGGAACCCAGAGCCGCAAACGGCGCGCTGAACAATCTTGGGCTCCTGCTTCCGCAGGAGCGCGAGGATCAATTGGTGACGATGCAGCCCTCGCCCGCGACCTTCAGTTTGTCGCACAGATTCTGCGCGGCACCCGCGCTGCCCGCATTGACGCGCAGCCGGTAAAAGGTGCGGCCGTTGACGTCGGCCTTCTGGATCGATTTGCCGAGCGGCGCGAGATAGTCGAACCGCTTCGACTTGGCAGCCCAGGCAGAATTGGCACTCGCTTCCGACGGGAAAGCGCCGATCTGGACGACCGCACCGGCGCCGCCGACGGCCACCGTGATGGGCTTGCCGGGCGCAGGCGCGACGAGCCTTCCACCGGGACCCGCCACGGCGACCGTTGCGCTCGACGAGCCGCCCGCCGCCTTGGCGCCACCCGCCGCCTTCTTGCCGACAACGGGTGCTTCGGGAAGGTCGCCGACCGCGATCTTGCCACCGCCATTCGCCCCGCCGCTGGTCGCGACCGCGGCATCACCCTCGCCATCGACCTTCAACCCGCCGGGATCGGTCGGCTTGACCTTATACTCGCCTTCCTGTGCGGCGATCAGGTCGCCATTGCCGGGGGCCGGCGCACGATGCTTGAACCAGTAGATGCCGCCCAGGATCGCGGCGATCACCGCCAGCCCGACCAGCACGAGGCCGATGATGCGACCGATCGACGGACCCGCGCCATAATCGTCAGCGGCCGTTTCCAGCCAGGGCAGACGATCCTCGTCGGTTACGCTCGGCTCCCGCCATTCCTCGGCCATCACTTCATCTCCTGAACCGCCTCTACCCCCATGATGGCGAGGCCGTTGCGGATAGTTTGCCCTATCGCGTCGCCAAGGAAAAGCCGTGCGCAGGTCAACGCCGGATTGTCGGGCAACAGGAAGCGGCGATCGGCGCGATCATTGCCGACATTCCACTGTGCGTGAAACTCCGCCGCCAAGTCGTAGAGATAAAAGGCGATCCGGTGCGGTTCGCGGGCCGCGGCCGCGGTCTCGACCACACGCGGGAACTGGGCGGCGAGCTTCACCAGCACCAGGTCCTCCGTATCAAGCTGGGACAGGTCCAGCTCGGCACAGATGATTCCCGCCTCCGCTGCCCGCCGCTTCAGCGAGGCGATTCGAGCGTGCGCGTACTGGACGTAGAACACCGGATTGTCCTTCGACGCCTCGACCACCCTGGCAAAGTCGAAGTCCATCTGGGCATCGGACTTGCGAGTCAGCATGGTGAACCGCACGACATCCTTGCCGACTTCGCGCACGACATCATAAAGCGTCACGAAGTTACCGGAACGCTTGGACATTTTGACCGGCTCGCCGCCGCGCAGCAAGCGCACCATCTGGACCAGCTTGACGTCGAACCTGGTTTTGCCGGCGGTCAGCGCCTGCACCGCCGCGACGATCCGCTTGACCGTGCCGGCATGATCGGCGCCCCAGATGTCGATCAGCGCGTCGGCCGTCTGAGCCTTTTGCCAATGATAAGCGAGGTCGGCACCGAAATAGGTCCAGCTGCCGTCCGATTTCTTGATCGGCCGGTCCTGATCGTCGCCGAACTGAGTCGAGCGGAACAACGGCAGCTCGACCGGCTCCCAATCCGAGCCATCCAATCTTTCTGGCGTCTCGCCCTTGGGCGCTTCGAGCATCCCGTCATAGACCAGCCCCCGCGCGCGCAATTCCTTCTCGGCAGCTTCGGGCTTTCCCGCCGCCTGCAGCTCCGCCTCGGACGAGAACAAATCGTGATGGATGCCGAGCAGTGCGAGATCGGCCTTGATCAGCGCCATCATCGCGGCGACCGCGGTCTTGCGGAACGGGATCAGCCACTCGGCCTCGGGCGCGCCGACGTACTTGTCGCCGAATTCCTGCGCGAGCGCCTGCCCCACCGGGACCAGATAGTCGCCCGGATAGAGCCCCTCGGGAATCCCGCCGATATCCTCGCCCAGCACCTCGCGATAGCGCAGGTGCGCCGACCGGGCGAGCGTGTCGACCTGCCCGCCGGCGTCGTTGACGTAATATTCGCGGATGACCTTGTGCCCACCCCATTCAAGCAATGACGCCAGGGCGTCGCCGACCACCGCGCCCCGGCAATGCCCCATGTGCATCGGGCCCGTAGGATTGGCCGAGACGTACTCGACATTGACCGTCGTACCCGCGCCCTTGGTCGAACGGCCATACTCCTCGGCGGCGTCGTTGATCGCAGCGAGCTCGCTGCGCCAGGTGTCGTCGGTCAGCGTCATGTTGATGAAGCCCGGCCCCGCCACCGCTACGGAGGCAACCTCATCCAGCTTGCTCAGCTCGGCGACGATCTTGTCGGCCAGCGCGCGCGGATTGGTCTGGGCCGGCTTGGCCAGCACCATCGCGGCGTTGGTCGCCAGATCGCCATGACTCGCGTCGCGCGGCGGCTCGACCGTCACGGCTCCGCGCGCCAGCCCGCTCGGCAAGTCTCCGGCTGCGGTCAAGGCATCGAGCGCCGCATCGATATGCGCGGCAAAACGGGAATAGAGGGTCATGTCGGGGTCCAGCGATACAGGGAAGCGGCGCCCTTAGACCATGCGGGCGCAAGTCTCAAATCGCATACATCCTCTCCCTTGAGGGGAGAGGATAGCGTAGCTTGCGAGCTTGCTCGCTAGCGCAGCTTGGTGAGGGTGAGCGGAGCAAAGCTCCGCGCGATTGCTTCGCAATCACCTACCCCTCACCCAGCTCCGACTAAGGCCCTGACGGGCCTAAGTCTGCGCATCCCTCTCCCGCAAGGGGAGAGGGATGATGAGGCTAAGCTCTAGTCAGCCCACCAACCGCGCTCGCACCTCTCGTCTCGGGAAACAACGTCGCCATCGTGCGCGCCGGATCGACGCCGTAATGGCCCGCCGCCGCGCCAGCGACGAACTGGTCGAGGCCGAGCGTCGGCTTGAGGTCGCGATTTTCGTACAGGGCAGCCGGCGCCAGACCCGGCCAGTCGGCGATCACGCGCCCACCCTTGACCGCGCCGCCGACCAGCATCGCGGCCGAGCCGGTGCCGTGATCGCTGCCGCCGGTGCCGTTGACTGCGACCGTGCGGCCGAATTCGGTCGCGACCACCACCATCGTGTCGCTCCACGCCGGACCCATGCCGGTCTTGAGCGCCGCGAGCAAGTGATCGAGCCCGGTAAGCTGAGCGCTCAACCGCCCGGTCTGGCCAGCATGCGTGTCCCAACCTCCCGTCTCGATCATCGCGATCCGCGCGCCATTGTCCGGCGCGAGCAGCCTGGCCGCCAGCGCGCCGGTCGCCGCTGCATTCTGAATGTTTCCCTTCAGGTCGCTCGTCAGCGTGCGGGTATTCATCGCCTCGCTCCACAGGCCATGGAGCTGGCCGTCGCCCGAATAGAGCGCGGAGACTCGCTGTAGCAGATCGTCGGACGCCTGAGGCAGCGATGAGGGAGCATAGCTGGTCACCTCATGCGGTCCGCGCATCGCCAGCGGCACCGTCGCGGACACCGCGATCGCCTTGGCCTCCCCCGACGGAATGACGCCGAGCATCCGGTTGAGCCAGCCATCCTTCATTTGATAGGGGCTGAGACCCCCGCTCTCGAGCACGTTCTGCCCGTCGAAATGCGACCGGTCGCGATAGGGCGAGGCGACGGCGTGCGCGAACAGCGCCTCTCCGCCATCATACATCGCTCCCAGCGACGTCATTGCCGGATGGAGCGCGAACATCGAATCGAGCTTCTTGCCCCTGGCGACATCGACCGCGAGCTGGCCGCGCGCCGCGGCAAAGGCCGGGTCGCCGATCGCGCCGATCGTGCCCAAGCCGTCGGCGGCACCGCGCTGGATGATGAAGACGAAGCGGCGGTCGGTCTCCGCCTTGGCAAAGGCCATGCGCGGGGCGAGCGCCAGGGCGGCGGCTCCGGCACCGCCAATCAGGAAGGAACGGCGATCGTACATGATTACCTCCGCAGCATTTCAGGCGCGACGAGCAAGAGCGCGAGGCCCTGACCAGGGCTCTCGGCATTGGCCAGCGCTCGTTCGGTGGCGGGGCTGAGCGCCCCGGGGAACAGTTTGGGGGCGAGCGCGCGGGCATCGACCGCAGTGCCGGCGCGAGATGCGAACCGCTCGGCTGCCTCGACTCGGCGCAATAACGCGTCGGGGCCCGCCCAGCTGGCGGCGATATCGTCATAGCCGACCGGCTGACCCGGCCGCCAAATCGGCTGGCCGAGCTGATTCATCAAACCCACTGCCGCAAGCGGCAGCACTTGCTTCATGTCGAGCGCCCGATAGCAGGATAGCGACCATTCCCACGGCGTCTTGAACTTCACGGTCTTCGGCGCCCAGCATTCCGGGCTGTCGACCAGCACGCGGTACATCGTCGGCAAGTCGCCACCGGTCTTGAGGAATGCCGATTGCAGCCGCCCGATCAGCGCCGGTGGCGGAGTGTCGCCCGCAAAGTGGCGAGCGAGTTTGGTCGAAATGTGTTTCGCCGTCGCTGGAGCGACCGCAAGTGTGTCGAGCACAGCCTGAGCCTGCTCTTCGCCCCCAGCTTTATAGACCTTCCCGACGATCTTGCGGTCGCCGGGCTCGTGCAACCTGTCGGTAAAGACGAATTCGCCGGGCTGGGCGTCCGCGACGCCGACCGCTCGACCAACTGGCCCGCGAGTGAGGCCGTCCACCGTCCAGCCAGTCATCGCGCGCGCAAATTCAGTGACGTCGGCCTGGGTATAGCCCGAGCGCACGCCCAGCGTGTGCAGTTCCATGATCTCGCGCGCGAGGTTCTCGTTCAGCCCGCGTTTCTGCCCGCCGGGGCGGCCGCGCGCCGCTGCCAGCTGCAACGCCGGGCTATTGGGGCCGACCGATACCGCCTGATCGAGATAGAGCAGCATCGCCGGGTGGTGCTCGACCGCGTTCAGCATGTCGCCGAACTTGCCCATCAGGTTCGGACGGATCGCCTCGAATTCCAGCGGTCCGGACAGGCCAATCACCTCCAGCTTGTCAGCCGAGACCGCGAAATGATTCGCCCAGAAATGGACGAGGCGCTCGGCGAACGGGGTATCGCTGAGCAACGCGGCCGTCGCCCGCGCACCGACCGAGGTCGTGTAATCGTCCCGTGCCTGCGCGCCCGCCGCCGCACGGGAGGCCATCAGCGGATCGCGATTGGGCATGGTATTGGGCATCGGCGTTGGCGCCATGCCCTGCGGCTGGCCCGGCATTGCAGGCGATTGGGGCATCGTCTGAGGGGCAGCCGCCTGCATATTGCCGGCGCCCGGCATGGGCATCACCGGCGTGGTTGCGGCTTGCACGCGCGCGGGGCGGGGTCCGAGTTGCTGACGCAACTGGCGCTGCTGGTCGTAGAAATCGGCGAGCTCGCCCGACACCTTGGCCCGCGTCGGCACCGCCGCCAAAGTCGCAGGCTTGGGCTCGAACGCTTCCAGCTGGTGCTTCAGCCACGCCTTGGGATTGTCTGGAATGCTCTGGTCGGGACGGGCACCCAGCCCGAAGCGATTGAGTGCGATGTTCGCTTCCTGCGCCATATCCGCCTCATCTCATGTCGATAGCAAACTCTCTAAGCGTCGAATGTCGCACAACTATCCCAACAATAGCGCAAGAGCGCGATGCGTTCCCTTTGCACAGCTATCGGCGCGAACTTTGCAATCGCCATTTATGTTGCGGTGCAATATTTCACCGTCATCACGCGATACGTTGAACAAGGGCTAGACAATGTTTTCACTCATCCGCCTCATCGTGCTTGTCGCGCCAACGTTCTTCAACGGGCGGACTACCGTTTTTCCGTCGCCGATGCTGCGTCGCAACACTATCCTTCAGAATCCCTCAGGCAAATCGATCGGTCCGGCCACCTCGCGATAACGGGTCACGGCATAGCGGTCGGTCATCCCGGCGATGAAATCGGCGATGTGGCGGCTGAGCCAGGGTTCCTCGATCGGGAGTCGAGAGTGCCATTCGCCAGGCAGTAGAGCCGGATTGGCGTGATAGGCGGCAAATAGTCCGGCAACGACTTGTTGTGCCACCTTTGCCGACGCGAGCTGTAGCGGATGGTGATAGAGGTTGGCGTACATGAAGCGCTTCAGTGCACGCTCGTCCTCGCGCATCCGATCCGAGAACGCGACCAAAGCGCCACCCGCGGCACGGACATCGCCGGCCGACTCAACCCCACTGGCCGCGATCGCCGCGCGGCTCGATTCGATCAGGTCGTTCACCATCGCGCCAATCTGACCACGGATCACTTCGCCGATCAGCCGCTCCGGCGGAACATCATCGAACCGCGCCCGGCATGATTCCCAGCGCCGCGCGATCATCGGCACCGACAGCAGTTGGTCGAGGGTCAGCAAGCCGGCGCGCAACCCGTCGTCGATGTCGTGATTGTCATAGGCGATGTCGTCGGCAATCGCCGCGACTTGCGCCTCCAGGCTCGGCCAACTGGTCAGGTCGAGCGCGAATTCGTCATCCGCCGCCGCCAGTGCCCAGCCGGGAGCCGCGATCGGCCCGTTATGCTTGGCCAGCCCCTCCAGCGTTTCCCAAGTCAGGTTGAGGCCCCGCCAGCGCGGATAGGGACTGTCGATTGTCGTCAGCGCGCGCAGCGTGTTGCCGTTATGGTCGAACCCGCCCCGTCCGGTCAGCGCTTCCTTAAGGGCATCCTCGCCGGCATGGCCGAACGGCGGGTGACCGATATCATGGGCCAGGCAGAGCGCCTCGGTCAGATCCTCGTTCAGCGACAGCACGCGCGCCACCGTCCGACCGATCTGCGCGACCTCCAGGCTGTGAGTCAGACGGACCCGGAAGTGATCGCCGTCGGGCGCCAGGAACACCTGAGTCTTGTGGCGCAAACGGCGGAAGCTGATCGAATGGATGATCCGGTCGCGGTCACGCTGGAACGCATCGCGGGGCCCCCGTTCGCCGCCATCGGGCTCAGGATGGAGCCGACCGCGACTGTTACTGGGGTGCGAGGCATAAGGGGCAAGCGCGACGGACATCGCGCCGGGCTTTAGCCGATTTCGCCCGGCGGTCATCCCGCTAGTTGCGGTCAACAGCCCTTAAGGCAGCCGATCGACCTTCTGCCCCTTGGTGCTGGTGAAGACAAACCCCGACACGCCGACCTTGGACAGCTTGTTGACGAATTCCTGCGCGTCGTCGGACGATGTGAACGGCCCAGTCAGCACACGATTGGTCGCGCGCAGCGGAGTCGACCATCCCTGCCGCCCGCGGAACAAGTCGGGGGCCTTGGCCTTCACGCCCGCCCAGGCCTTTTCCAGCGAGGCTTCGTTGGCGCCGCCCGCGACCTGGACCCAGATGTGCGCCGATTCACCTTTGGTCGATGCGGTGTCGCTCTTCTTGTCGGATGCGGTGCAGCGCGCGTCGGCCTTGCCCTTCGCCAGCGCGGCCCTGCGCGTCGCGCCCCTGCTCTTCGCATCGGGCTTGGCGCAATCGATCGCATCGGAATCGTCGTTGGCGGTTTTGCCCTTCGTTCGCGTGTTGCTCGCCGCCTTGCAATTCGTGTCGGGTTTGCCCTTGGCCGAGGCCGACCTGCCGCGTGTGGTCGTCGCGGCTGACTTGCCCCGAATTGCCGTCCGGGATTTGCTGTCGGCGGTCAGGCAGTTCACCGCATCGTCGTCGTCCTGGTCAGCCGACTGACCCTTGCCGCGCATATTCGCTGCCTTGCAATTCGTGTCGGCCCTGCCTCTGGCTACCGACCTGCCACGTATGGACGAGGTGGCGGACTTGCCTCTCGCGCCCATCCGGGATTGAGTATCTGGAGACAGGCAGTCCACCATATTGGCCTCCTCGTTCGCCGACTGGCCCTTGCCGCGTGCCTTGGTCGCCTTTGCGGCGGGATCGGCGAGTTCCGCCTTCGATTTGGCCGAGCGGCCCTTGCCGTCGACCGGAGCGACAGGTTTCGTTGTGCCCGGCTGGCTTTTCGCGTCCGGAGCAGGCTTTGCCGGTTTTGGCTCAGGCTTGAGCTCGGCCGCTGGCGGTGCCGGCTTCGGCGCGGGCGGAGGGCTGACCTTGACGGGCGGCGGGGTTACGCCGAGTTCCGACCCCGGAACGTCGATTCCTGCGATGATTCTGGCGAGGATCGAATCCTCGCTCACCTTCGCGACCGAACTAGTCCGCGAAACGCCGGCCTCCGCTGCGCTCGGCTGATCGGCGACCCCGGCCTGCGGGGCAATGGGCTCGGCAACGGCGCTTGACGCAGGTGGAGTCACGACCACCGGCGGCGTCGTTCCCTGCGGCACAGGGGCCGGCGTCACCGCTGCGAGTTCCACACCGGCGGATGCGGTAGAGGGTGTCGCAGCAGGCGACGGCGTTGCTGGCTCGGCAGCGGAACGAACGGCGATTTCGACCGGCGTATTAGCAGCGGGCGACGGCACAGGCTTCGGCTCGCTGCGAACCGGCTCGGGCTTCACCTCGGCAATCTTCGGCTCGGGCCGAGTCTCCACCTTGACCGGCGGCGGCGGCGGCATTGTCTCGGTCTTCGCGACGACGGGCGGTAGCGGGCGCGTCTCCGCCTTCACTATCGGGCGTTCGGCGGTCTTTTTCGGCGGCAAGGCTGCGGCGCGCGTTGCCGTGGGAAGCGGCTGCACATAGGGCACCGGCGCCGGAGCGCTGCGCGCGGGCGGCGGTGGCGGCAGCACAGCGGCAACCTCGACCGGCGGCGCAGCGACTGCGGCCAGCTTGTCCGCGTCGCGGTCCTTCTTGTGCTTCTTGCTCTTGTCTTCTCTCGGCTCCTTGACCGGCGCGGCAGCGGCCACCATCGCCCTGGGCGCGGTCGGATCGGGGCCGAGCTTCGCCATCGGCGGCGCTAGCCTGGCGTCCGCAGCGCGTGCCGGAGTGGAAAGCAGTTCGCCGAACGTCACCGCATAGGCACGATCGGCGGGGGTCAGCTGAGGCAGGCGCTGAAAGAACGGCGCCAGCCCGGTACCGAGCCCCGGCGACATCATCGAATTGGCGATCTTCTGCGCGCCCGCCTGATCGCCGGTCATCGCCAGAATGAAGGCACGATCGCGCCACGCCGCGCGGTCGCTGCGCCGGAGCAACGGATCGAGCAGCTTCATCGCCTCCGGTCCGCGCCCGGAAATGCCCAACGACAACGCGTAACGGCGAGTCACCTCGTCGTCGGGACCGGCCTGAAGCGCCAGCCGGTAATCGCGCTGCGCCCGCTCCTGCTCGCCAACCAGGTCATAAGCGAGGCCGCGATCGGCGGCGAACTTGCGTGGGTCCAGGCCGCGCGTCTCCGCCTCACGGAAGCGGCGCAGCGCCTCGCCGGGCCGTTCCGCACGCAGCACCAGGCTGGCGAGGCCGGCCTTGACGCGCGGATTGAGCGGATCGAGCCGCTCGGCGCGGCCGAAAAAGGTTGCCGATGCCGTGGTGTCGCCCATCCGAAGGGTGATTTCACCCGCCTTGATCAGCGCTTCGATATCGACCGGATTGGCCGCGAGCAGCCGCATGTCGGCGGCCAGCGCATCGGCGTCGCTGTTTTCCTGAACCGACTGGGCGAAGGCCGGCCCACCTGCCGCGGCGAGCGAGATCGCGGCGAGGATCAATGCATGTCGAAATTTCATCTTGGCCGACAGTCTAGGCGGCCAGCCGGCTGAACGGGCAATGTCCTGCACTCGATCAAGCGATGGAACGGGGCGCGGCGACGGCGAACCGCCGCCGCCGCGTCCCATAATGGGATTACTGGTTGTTCTGGCGGTGCAGGAACCGCGGGATGTCGAGCGAGTCCTTCTCCCCGCCTTCTTCCTCGCGTCCGCCCGAGCGAGTCACGCTCTGCATGCGCTCGAACAAGGTGCCGCCAAGCTTCATCTTCGGCCGGGGGGCTTCCTCGTCACCGCCGGTCGAGATCGACGCTTCGGGCTCGTTGGCGGAAGCACCGGGCGAGAGCCAGCCCGGCGTGGTGCCGCCATCGGCGACCGGCTCGCTGGCTTCGGGCAGGCTGTCGTCGACGAACGACGTGACCGGCTCGGAAACCTGGCTGTCGGCGCCAAGAACGAGTTCGTCGGCGTCCTCCGGCTCGACGGTGCCGGCAACCGGCTCCGCGGCGGTCGGAGCCTCCAGCATGATGGCGGGTTCTTCCTTGGCGACTTCAGGAGCCGGTTCGGGCGCGGGGATCGAAACGGGGGCAACCGTCTCGTTCTTGCGGCCGAAGCTGAATGCACGGGTCGCCGGCTCGAGCGGCGCTGCGCCGGTGCTGGCATCCGCTTCGATGCCGGTGGCAACCACAGAGACTCGAATCTTGCCTTCGAGTTCGGGATTGAACGCCGAACCCCAGATGATGTTGGCGTCCTCATCGACCAGCTCGCGGATATGGTTCGCGGCTTCGTCGACTTCGAGCAGCCGCATGTCCTCGCCGCCGGTGATCGAGACGATGACGCCCTTGGCGCCCTTCATCGACACACCGTCGAGCAACGGGTTGGCGATCGCCTTCGACGCGGCTTCGATGGCGCGGTTGTCGCCCTCGGCCTCGCCGGTGCCCATCATCGCCTTGCCCATTTCCTGCATCACCGACCGGACGTCGGCGAAGTCGAGGTTGATGAGGCCGGGCATGACCATCAGATCGGTAATGCCGCGCACGCCCTGCTGCAGCAC
>FSUD01000497.1_pt1 | contig 12829 bp, 12 predicted proteins | sample 1637011 | NCBI WGS metagenome assembly FSUD01 (sample SAMEA3914816, study PRJEB12502) | metagenome | biome: forest; material: soil | place: USA | collected 2011-09-16 | depth 0.3 m
CGATCATCCATCCACGTCAGGTCGAGCGAGTCGCCGGCTTTGTCGAGCGTGCCAAACAGGCCGGGGCGACCGTGCTGTGGGGGGGCGAGCGCGACGGCTTCGGCGAGCTCTATTACCAGCCGACGATGCTGACCGGCGTCACGCAGGATTCGGAGATCGTGCAGAACGAAGTGTTCGGGCCGGTACTGGTGCTTCAGAGCTTCGGCGACGACGATGAGGCGATCGCGCTGGCCAATGACAGCCGCTACGGGCTGGGCGGCGTCTGCTTCGGCGAGGCACTGCATGCCCGGACGGTGGCCGAGCGCGTCCGCACCGGCTTCATCTGGGTCAATAGCTTCGGGATACGCGATCTCGCGGCGCCCTTCGGCGGCTGTCGCAACAGCGGTATCGGGCGCGAAGGCGGCGACTGGAGCTTCGAGTTCTTCAGCGACGTCAAGGACGTCATCGTGCCCAAGCACGCCTTTAAACCCAGCTTCAGCCATCGCTGACCAGCCCCAGAGGAGAACAAGTCATGGGACAGATTGTCGGTGCTGCGCTCGTTTCGCACCATCCGGGACTGATGCAGTCCGAGGATTTCCGACTTCAGATGGGAGCGGGCCGGGATTCGGACCTGATTGCCGGGTTCGATCGGTTGCGGCGCAAGATCGATGCGGTGGCGCCCGACGTGCTGATGATCTTCGACACCCACTGGTTCACCACCGGCTATCATCTGATCGACGCCGGGGCGCGATATTCGGGCAGTTACATTTCGGACGAAATGCCCTGGTACCTGCATGGGCAGAATTACGACTATCGGGGGGCGCCCGAACTCGCGCACTTGATCCAGCGTGTAGCCGAGGAAACGGACTTCCCTGCACTGGCGGTCGGTGCGCCGGACCTGCCGCGCCATTATGCCACGATCAATGTGGTGAATCTGCTCAAGGCGAAGGAGCGGATTCTGACCGCAAGCAATTGTCAGAACTGCACGTGGGGCCATTTTCTCCGGATGGGACGTGTCGTCGGTGAGGCGATCCGGCGATCGGATGCTCGTGTCGTGCTCCTTGCGAGCGGCGCGCTCAGCCACAAGTTCAACGATGTCGAGACCGAGCAGCGTCACGAACGGATCTTCGATCCGGCGAATGTCTCGAGCGAGGCGAACCGTCTGAGCGACCTGGAAGCCATTGTCCTGTTCGAACAGGGGCGCCACGACCTGATCCTCGATCGTTTCCCGACCGAATATTCCCGCATTCCGTGGGAGGGGCTTGGCGGCCACTATCTGCAAATGATCGGCGCGCTGGGCGGTGGCGCGTGCCGCGCGACGGGCGAGCCGCTGTCCGAATATGAGAACGCACGCGGGACAGGCAATATCCACATCTGGTTCGATATCATCGATCAGGTCGCCGGAGCAGCGGCATGAGCGTGCTCGACGGGCCGCGAGTCGAGCGGCGCAAGGTCTTGCTGGGCGGTAGCGCCTGTTGGGGGACGATGGAGGGGGCGCACGCGTTGCGGCTGGACGACGGACGAGAGGTTGATCCGACCGACTTGATCCACCTTCCGCCCTGCGCCGTGCCGCCCAGCAAGATTATCGCCGTGCATTTGAGCTATACGTCGCGCGGGATCGAAAGCCGCAACAACCCGAAGCCGACCGAGACGCCGACCTATTTCACCAAGCCGTTCACATCGCTGAACGGCCATAACGGCCAGCTCGTCAAGCCGGCGACCATCCGTTACCTGAACTATGAGGGCGAGTTCGCCGCGATCATCGGCAAGGTGACGCGCAATATCCTGCCCGAGGAAGCGTGGGGCCATATCGCCGGCTTCGCGCCCGTGCTCGATATGGGGGCTCAGGATTTCCGCGACACCGACCAGGGATCGATGCTGCGGGTCAAGGGGATGGATGGGTTTTGCCCGATCGGACCGGGAATCGTTTCCGGCGTCGATCCGCGGCGGGAGACGTTGCGCACGTACCGCAACGGGCTGCTGGTACAGGAGGCGGCGATCGGCGACGAGATGGTCTGGGGCCCCGACTATATGATCGCCGATATCGCGCGCTACATCACGCTGCTGCCCGGTGATATCGTTTGTACCGGCACGCCCGCGCATTCGCGGTCGCTCGATCCGGGCGATACAGTCGAGGTCGAGATCACCAATATCGGCCGGTTGTTGAACCGGGTGGTGACGGGGCCGGTGCCGCGCGCTGAAGGGGTCGGCCATCCGCCGATGGACACGGCCGAGGTCCGCCGGGTCGCGTTGGGCTTCGACGAGCGGGTGCGCGAGGATCTGACGGCCAACTACCGTGCCGCCGCGCGGGATGGATGATGGCTGACCTGTCACAGCTGGCGACGCGCTTCTCCGGGCGCTTGCTGACCGACCCAGCGGATACCGCGCCATTCCTGACCGACTGGCGCGGGTTATGGCACGGCCGCGCGCTCGCGGTGGCACAGCCCGATACGCCGCGGGATGTGGCGGCGGTTGTCTGTTGGTGCGCCGAGCAAGCCGTCCCGATCGTGCCGCAGGGTGGCAATACCGGCATGTCGGGCGGCGCCACGCCCGATGGGAGCGGGACGGCGCTGCTATTGTCGCTCACGCGGCTCAACCGGATACGGTCGATCGACGCCGCCAACGACACGATCAGTGTCGATGCGGGCTGCGTGCTCGCAACGGTTCAGGCGGCGGCGCGCGGAGCCGGGCGCCTTTTTCCGCTTAGCCTCGGTGCCGAAGGATCGTGCACGATTGGTGGCAACCTTGCGACCAACGCCGGCGGCGCCGCCGTCCTGCGCTATGGCAATGCGCGCAATCTGTGCCTGGGCATCGAGGTCGTCACCGCCCAAGGCGAACTGTGGGATGGGATGAAGGGGCTGCGCAAGGACAATAGCGGCTACGACCTGCGCGACCTGATCATCGGATCGGAAGGGACGCTTGGGATAATTACTGGCGCCGTGTTCAAACTGTTTCCGGCGCCGTCCGGGCATTTGGCGGCCTTTGTAGCATTGCCTGATCCGGCGGCGGCCCTGCGGTTATTGCAGGAGGTGACGAGCCGCTTCGGCCACATGCTGACGGCGTTCGAATTGCTGTCGGCCGCATGCCTCGACCTGGTTGAGGGTCACGTGCCGGGCGCATGGTCACCGCTCGAGGGCAGGGCGGCATGGTATGCGCTGGTGGAACTGTCGGCAGCGACCGAAGGTGAGGCTGAGCAGGCAGATTTTGAGGCGGTGCTTGCCGACGCCTTCGAGCGTGAAATCGTATCCGATGCCGCTATCGCAGCATCGGAAGGGCAGCGGCAAGCGTTCTGGCGGCTGCGCGAAAGCATTTCGGAAGCACAGGGTGCGATCGGCAAGACGATCAAGCACGACATCGCCTTGCCACGCTCCGCCATTCCGGCGTTCCTCGATGAGGCCGAAGCGGCCTTGCGTGAGCGCACGGAAGATATGATCGCGGTGACGTTCGGCCATCTCGGCGATGGCAATCTCCATTATAATTTCTCGCCGTGTGCGGGCGCGGATCAGCAGCGTTTCATCGCTGTGCAGGACGAGATCAATCGCCTTGTTCACGACATCGTCGCGCGCCACGGTGGCACGTTCTCGGCAGAACACGGTCTCGGCGTGCTGCGCCGCGATGAGGCGAAGCGGCTCAAGTCCCCGATCGAGATGGCGATGATGGCGGCGGTGAAGCGAGCGCTTGACCCGCAGGGCATTCTCAATCCGGGCAAGGTGCTGGCATGAGCTCGCATCGCAACCTGATCGGTGGCGAATGGGTGGCGGGCACGCCGTCACCCAATATCAATCCTTCCGACCTCAACGATGTCGTCGGTCTCTACGATCAGGCGAGCGAGGAGCAGGCGCGAGCGGCGATCGAAGCGGCCGGGTGTGCTTTTCCGTCCTGGTCGAGATCGTCAATTCAGGAGCGGGCGGAATTGCTCGACCGCGTGAGCCGCGAGCTGCTTGCGCGGTGCGACGAGGCGGCGGAGTTGCTGGCGCGCGAGGAGGGCAAGACCCTCACCGACGCGCGAAAGGAAGCGACGCGCGCCGCGCAAGTGTTCGCCTTTTTCGCGGCGGAGGCATACCGGCTGCGGGGCGAGCTGCTGCCCTCCGTCCGCCAAGGCGTCGATATCCGCATCACTCGCGAACCGATCGGCACCGTTTCGCTTATCACGCCCTGGAATTTCCCGATCGCGATCCCGGCGTGGAAGACGGCGCCTGCGCTCGCTTATGGAAACACGGTCGTCCTGAAGCCAGCCGAACTGACGCCCGGCTCCGCGTGGCTGCTGGCCAACATCATTCATCGCGTCGGCGCGCCTGCCGGGGTGTTCAACCTGGTTATGGGCCGGGGGTCGGTGGTCGGCGACATTTTGTGTGGCGACGGAGTGGCCGGAGTCAGTTTCACCGGCTCGACCGGGGTCGACCGCCGCATCCTTGCAAACGCTAGTGCGCATGGGGCGCGGGTTCAACTGGAAATGGGCGGCAAGAACCCGCTGGTCGTGATGGACGACGCCGATATCGACGTAGCGGTGGGTTGCGCGCTCGACGGGGCTTTTTTCTCGACCGGGCAACGCTGCACAGCTTCCTCACGGCTGATCGTCCAGGCCGGGGTTCACGACCGTTTTGTTGACCAGCTGGCCGGCGCCATGCGCGAGCAGATCGTCGGCGACGCACGCGATTCGACGACGACCATCGGCCCAGTGGTCGATGCGCGCCAACTCGCCATCGATCTCGATTATATAGGGATCGCCACGGACGAAGGCGCGGCGTTGATCGAAGGGGGAGCTTTGCGGGAACGGCCGACGCAGGGGCATTTCCTGTCGCCGGCTTTGTTTATCGACACAGTCTCGTCGATGCGGATCAATCAGGAAGAGGTATTTGGGCAGGTTGCCTCGGTCATTCGGGTCGCCGATTTCGACGAGGCCGTCGCGGTGGTGAATGACGTGCCGTTCGGCCTGTGCGCCGGGATCGTCACCACGTCGCTTCGTCACGCGTCCGAATTCCAGCGCCAGGCCGAGGCCGGCATGGTGATGGTCAACGTGCCGACGGCGGGGGTGGGCCATCATGTCCCGTTCGGCGGCCGCAAAGCATCCAGTTACGGCCCGCGTGAACAGGGCAGCTACGCCGCCGAATTCCACACCGTTGTAAAGACCAGCTACGTCAATGCTGGCTAGGGAGAGGCAAGATGCCGCTTGATCCGGAAATCATTTCGCAGTTGGCTGACACGCTTGATGTCGCCGAGCGGACTTGTGGGCAGGTCGATCATTTTTCGCTGCAACATCCCGACATGACGATCGAGGATGCCTATGCTGTCCAGAGCGCCTGGGTCGCGAAAAAGATCGCCGGCGGGCGCGTTCCGATCGGGCACAAGATCGGCCTGACCAGCAGGGCGATGCAGCGCGCCGGCAATATCTATGAGCCCGATTACGGCACGTTACTCGACGACATGCTGTTGCCCGAAGGCCAGGACATTCCGTTCGACCGGTTCATCGAACCGCGGATCGAGGTGGAGCTATCGTTCAAGCTGGGACGGCAACTGACCGGGCCGAACGTGACCATCTTCGACGTGCTGGCGGCCGCCGACTGGGTCGTCCCCACGCTGGAGGTGATCGATGCACGCATCCGCCGGACGGATTCGGCGACCGGCAAGACGCGCAAGGTGATCGATACGATTTCGGACAATGCCGCCAACGCCGCGATCATCATGGGCGGTCGCCCGGTCCGGGCCGATACGATCGATCTCCGCTGGGTATCCACACTCCTCTACCGCAACGGGGTGATCGAGGAATCCGGCGTCGCCGCAGCTGTGCTGAACCACCCCGCCAACGGCGTCGCGTGGCTGGCCAACAAGCTGGCGCGATTCGGCGTTTCGCTGTCGGCGGGCGAGATCGTGCTGAGTGGATCGTTCACTGCACCCGTCCCGATCGCGCGGGATGATACTTTTCACGCTGACTACGGTCCGCTCGGCTCGATCTCGACCAGGTTCGTGTGATGGCGATAGTGAATTCGTTCAAGCGCGCGTTGGCGGAGGGGCAACGGCAAGTCGGGCTGTGGCAGGCGCTGGCCAATCCCTATACGGCGGAGATCTGCGCGGGCGCCGGGTTCGATTGGCTGCTGTTCGATGGCGAGCACGCGCCCAACGACGTTCCAATGCTGCTCGCCCAGCTTCAGGCGGTCGCACCCTATCCGGTGCATCCCGTTGCCCGTTTGCCGATGGGCGACGTCGTCCTGATCAAGCAATATCTGGATATCGGCTTTCAGAACCTGCTAATCCCGTTTGTCGAGAGCGCGGAGCAAGCGCATGAGCTGGTCCGAGCGACACGTTATCCGCCGGCCGGAAGCCGCGGGATTGGGGTCGGGTTGTCGCGGGCGGCGCGCTGGAACCGCGTGCCGGAGTATCTCGACCGTGCCGACGCGGAAATCTGCCTGATCGTCCAGATCGAGAGTGAGCGTGGCTTGCACAACGTCAAGGCTATCGCCTCGGTTGACGGTGTGGATGCGGTTTTTGTCGGGCCGGCCGACCTGTCCGCCGCGCTTGGCTATCGCGGTCAGGCCGATCATCCTGCGATGATCGAAACCATATCCTCGACGATCCGCGCGGTTCGCGCCGAGGGTAAGCCGGTCGGCACGCTAGCGATGGATCAGGTCGGTTTCGAACGCGCGGAGGCCGCCGGCTGCACCTTCATCGCCGCTGGGACCGACGTATCGCTTCTCGCCCGGTCGAGCGAGGCGCTCGCACGGGCCAGAGGGGCAGGAGCGTCGTCGCCCGAAGCGCATCACAGCTATTGAAGGGAAGAATCGAATGCGGGTCGGAATTGTCGGAGCTGGAGCAATCGGTGGCTGGCTCGGTGTGCGGCTGGCGCGGCGCGGGCATAAGGTCAGCGTGTTCGCACGAGGCCAGACCCTGGATGTGTTGCGCAAACATGGCTGGCGGCTCGATATCGGCGGCGAGACAGTGTCTGCGCCGGTGGCCGCCTCGGCGGATGCGGCGGAACTCGGCGTGCAGGACGTGGTGCTGATTTCGGTGAAGGGGCCGGCGCTTGCGGCGGTAGCGCCGCAGATTGCGCCGTTGATCGGACCTTCCGCGCTGGTGGTGCCGATGATGAACGGGGTGCCGTGGTGGTTCCTGCTCGGCGGTGGTGGCGATCTTGCGCCAACCGAGTTGCGTTCGGTCGATGAAAGCGGGACGATAGCCCGTGCGCTGCCATACGATCAGGTCATCGGCAATGTGGTGCATGCCGCCGCGACCGTGCAGGCGCCTGGTCATGTCGTCCACACGGCGGGCAACCGGTTGATATTCGGCGAACCTGGCGGCGAACAAAGCGTGCGGCTCGATCAACTCTGCGCCATGTTTGAGGATGCGGGCTTTGTCACGGAGCGCAGCGACCGGATCCGGTACGAGATCTGGTACAAGCTGTGGGGCAACATGACGATGAACCCGCTCTCGGCGATGGCCGGGGTAACCTGCGACAGAATCCTGGACGATCCGCTCGTCGCTGGGTTCGTGCTGCAGGTGATGGCCGAGGCACAGGCGATCGGCGCGCGCATCGGCTGCGCAATTGCCGAACGCGGCGAGGACCGCACTGCTGTCACTCGCCAACTGGGGGCCTTCAAAACCTCGATGTTGCAGGATGCCGAAGCGGGCAGGCCGCTGGAGATCGATCAGTTGCTCTCGGCGCCGCGCGAGATTGCCGGAAAACTAGGCATGGAAACACCGATGCTGGACGCGCTGACCGGCATCACCCGCGTGTTCGCACAGCGGCACGGACTGTATCCCGCCTCAGCCTGACCGGACGTCACTGACGCTCATCCCGCGTCGGGTTGGTGGTTCTGATGCGCCATATCGAAGGCCGACAGCGCGCCCGCATTCCGGCTGGCGGCGACGAGGCACGGCCAGTGGTTCAAGTCAACGGAGAAGCGCTCCGCAGAATAGACCTGCGGGACCAGATAACAATCCGCCAATGTCGGGGAGTTGCCGAAGGCGAAGCCGCGCCCATGGTGTTCGATCAGCTTTTCGAGCGCCTCAAAGCCCTGCTCGATCCACGCGCCGATCCATGCGGAGACTGCTGCATCATCAGCCCCGAAATCGGTTCGCAGGGCGTTGAGCACCCGCAGATTATTGATCGGATGGATATCGCAGCCGACGATGGCCGTCATCATCCGAACCAAGGCGCGGTCTTCCGGATCGTCCGGCAGCAGCGGGGGATCGGGATGACACTCTTCCAGCCATTCGAGGATCGCAGACGACTGGCCGATGACCCGGCCGTCGCCGAGCTCGAGCGCCGGCACCAACCCTTGCGAATTCAGGTCGAGGAAGCCGGGTTCGATGCGCGCCTGTCCTGAGATCGTGTGTCGATTGCTCGTAATTCAGCGCCTTCAGGTTGAGCGCGATGCGCACCCGATAGGACGCGGTCGACCGCCAGTAACCGTGCAGGATCGGCGTCATCCGGCGGCTCGTATCGTCGCGCAGCAATCACCGAACCCAATCGGAACCCGGCCGTCGGCAACGGCGTGGGCCGTCATCAGCACCTCATCCCCATCCTCCAGGAAGGTGCGCCGCTCGCCGGTGGGCAGCTCTATCGCGCTGGCGCCGCCCCGGGTAATCTCGAGCAGGCTGCCAAAGCCGTCCGGCGATGGAGCGGAGATCGTTCCCGTGCCGAGCAAATCGCCGGGATTGAGATTGCAGCCGTTAGACGCGTGATGAGTCACGATCTGTGCGACGGTCCAGTACATGTTGGTTGCCGGACCCTTGCTGAGCCGATGCGGCGCCACCTTGCGCTCGCGCATCCGGGCAGTGCTCAGTGAAACTTCGAGCTCGATGGAGAATGCTCCAGCCGCCTGATCTGCCGGATCGCTGAGATACGGAAGGGGAGCGGGATCGCCCTTTGGACGCGGCGGCTGGGCGACTCGGAACGGCGCGAGTGCTTCGGCGGTGACTACCCAGGGCGAAACCGTCGTCTGGAAATTCTTGGCGAGAAAGGGTCCCAAAGGCTGATACTCCCAGGCTTGGAAATCGCGCGCCGACCAGTCGTTGAGCAGGCAGAGCCCGGCGATCGCCTCGGCCGCGCGGTCGATGGGAATGGATTCGCCGAGCGGATTGCCGGAGGCGATCCACACGCCGAGTTCGAGTTCGTAATCCAGCCGCGTTGATGGTCCGAATTCCGGTGCGGGGCTGTCGGGCGCCCTGTACTGTCCGCGCGGGCGTGAGACCGGGACTCCCGAGACCCTGACCGATGACGCGCGGCCATGATAGCCGATCGGGACGTATTTGTAATTCGGCAGCAACGGGTTGTCGGGCCTGAACAGCTTGCCGACGTTGGTCGCATGATGAATGCCGACATAGAAGTCGGTATAGTCACCGATCGCCGCCGGCAGGTGCAGGATGCACGCTGCGCGGTCGTGCAGCGCGGGCTCGACGACATTCCGGTACGATTCCTGCGTCAGCAACTCGAACAGGCGGCGGCGTAGCTCTCGCCGATCCTGTGGGAATAGGGCGAACATCCGGTTGAGCATCGGCTGCCGAACCGCTTCCCCGACGCCGATCGGCAGCAGCGACGCAATCGTCGGCAGGTCGAGCACTCGGTCGGCGATGGCGACTCCGATGCGCGCCGCGACATCCGGCGTCGGTGAGAACACTCCGAACGGAAGGTTCTGAACGGGGAATTCGGGATGCGCGTCGCCCCCCTCGATCCAGCTGCGCACCACCGGGTCGTGCGTTTCGTCGATCTGGCTGATCATCGCGGCAGCTCGGCCTTGGCAAAGCTGTCCCAGACATGGTCGTAGTCGAGCTGCCGGGTCTGGGCATCGACCGCCCATCGCGTCGGCCGGATCACGTGGCGCGTCTCGAACATGAACGCCATCGTGTCGTCGATCCGGTGCGGAGCGAGATCGGCCGAGATCGCTCTTTCGTAGGTTGCGCGGTCTGGGCCGTGAGCGCTCATCTGGTTGTGCAGAGACGCACCGCCCGGCGCGAAGCCGCCTTCCTTTGCGTCATAGACGCCGTGGATCAGGCCCATGAATTCGCTCATGACGTTGCGGTGGAACCAGGGAGGGCGGAACGTGTCCTCGGCCACCATCCAGCGCGGCGGGAAGATCACGAAATCGCAATTGGCCGTGCCGGGCGTATCGCTCGGGCTGGTCAGTACGGTGAAGATCGACGGATCGGGATGGTCGAAACTGACCGTATTGACCGTGTTGAAGCGCCTGAGGTCGTAGCGATAGGGCGCCAGATTGCCGTGCCAGGCGACCACATCGAACGGCGAGTGGTCGAGCTCGGTCGACCAGAGCGTGCCCTGGAATTTCTGGACCAGCTCGACGCAATCGTCGCGATCCTCGAAACGGGCGACCGGCGTCTCGAAATCGCGCGGGTTCGCCAAGCCATTGGAGCCGATCGGGCCGAGATCGGGGAGCCGGAAGAGCGATCCGTAATTTTCGCAGACATAACCGCGGCTCGGCTCGTCGATTCCCACTGCAAACCGCACCCCGCGCGGGATCACCGCGACCTGCTGCGGCTCCACCACGATCAGCCCAAGTTCGGTCTGGATCGACAAGCGCCCCTGCTGCGGGACGATCAGCAATTCGCCATCGGCCGAAAAGAACGCCCGGCCGGTCATCGACCGGTTCGCGGCGTACAGATGAACGCCGACGCCCGTCGCGGTCGCGACATCGCCGTTGCCGCCATAGCTGACGAGTCCATCGACAAAGTCGGTCGGCTCGGCTGGAACCGGCAGTGGATCCCAGCGCAGGCGATTGGGCGAGGGCGGCGCTTCATCGAACGGTGCGCTGCGCAATAGCCGCCCACCCGCATAAGGCTGGAACGATGCGTGATTGGCCGAAGGCCGCAGGCGATAGAGCCAGGACCGGCGATTCTCCGACCGGGGGGCGGTGAACGCCGTGCCGGACAATTGCTCCGCATAGAGGCCGAAGGGTACCTTTTGCGGCGAGTTGCGGCCTATCGGGAGGGCGCCTGCGAGAGCCGTCGTGGAAACATGGTTTCCGAACCCGGGGATGTACCCCAGGCCCGAATTTGTATCGGTCGCGCCGTTCACTGCGTGCTTGACGGTCATGGCTGTCTCTCGCCCCGCTTAGGAATCGACCGTGACGACGCCGCGGCGAATCTGGTCGAGTTCGATCGATTCGTAGAGCGCCTGGAAGTTGCCGTTGCCGAAGCCTTCATTGCCCTTTCGTTGGATCACTTCGAAGAAGATCGGGCCGAACATGTTCTCGGTGAAGATCTGAAGCAGGATGCCCTCGTCGCCGATATCGCCGTCGATCAGGATGCGGTTCTTCTTGAGCCGCTCTAGGTCCTCGCCATGGCCGGGGACTCGCTTGTCGACCAGTTCATAATAGGTTTCGATCGTATCTTGCAGCATCACGCCGCGCGCGCGCAGGCGTTCGACGGTATCATAGATACTGTCGGTCGTGAGCGCGAGATGCTGGATGCCCTCGCCATTATAGTCCTTGATGAATTCCTCGATCTGGCTCTTGTCGTCCTGACTCTCGTTCAAGGGGATTCGGATTGCCCGGTCGGGTGCGATCATCGCCTGGCTTAACAGTCCGGTCGCCTTGCCCTTGATGTCGAAATACTTCTGCTCCTCGAAGCCGAAGATGCGCGCATAGAAGGTTGACCAGGTCCGCATCTGGCCGCGCCGGACGTTGTGGGTGAGGTGATCGAGCAGGTCGAGACCGACCGAATTCTTCGCCGCTTCGTCGCGCCAGCCCGGCACCTCTTCCCAATCGGCGAAGGGATCGCTGTCGACGAGATACAGGAGCGACCCGCCAATGCCCTCGACCGCCAGGGTGCCCGGCAGGGCCGAGTGCGCGGTCTCGGCATTAACGGCGCCACGCTCGAGCGCGAGTGTATGCGCGTCCCCGGCATTGGCGACATTGAAGCCCATACCATTAGCTGACGGACCATGTTCCCCGGCGAACTCGACCGCGAGCTCACCCTGTGGGTTAAGAATGAAGGCGATGCGCCCCTGACGGTATAGCGTCATGCCGTTCTTGCGAGCCGCGGCAACGAAACCGAGTTGCTCGAACTGCGCGGCCATCTTGCCCGGCTCGGGCGAGGTGAACTCGCAAAAGGCGAAGCCGTCCAAGCCCAGGGGATTCGGATTGTCCGTCATATGTGTCACTCCAATCTAGTTTCATTTGCAACTAAATTGAGCGTTTGCGGCATTGGTGTCAACTGTTACCATCGCATCATGGCAAAGCGATCGCTGGTACTCGAAACCTTCCTGCCTTACCGCCTGTCTTACACCTCGAGTCTGGTCAGTGAGCTGATCGCGGGGGCGTATAAAAGCCTGTTCGGCCTGACTATTCCGGAATGGAGGGTCATTGCGCATACCGCAGAAGAAGCGGGTGTAACGCAGCAGCAAATCGGCCAGCGTTCCCGCATGGACAAGGTGACGGTCAGCCGGGCGGCGATAGCCCTGATTGATCGCGGGTTGGTAGCGCGGGCCGAGAATCCTTCGGATAAGCGGTCGCATCAACTCGTACTGACTGTTGCTGGGCGTGCGCTATATGATCAAGTGGCGCCTAAAGCACTAGAACTTGAGGCGCGCGTATTTGATCGCTTTGATGATCAAGACCTTGCAATACTTGAAAATATGCTCAGGAAAATTGACACGTCGGTCCTAGCGGCAATTAAACAATAGTCTCCGCTTATGACGGTTGGTGTGCTGGCACGGTCATTGGTTTGGCCTCCACCGCGGCCTGAATCACAATAGATCGTTACGGCTCAGCGCATTAATTAGGATTGTTGCATAACGCCTAGCGGCGGCCCTCCAGGCGATGGCTCGACCACGACTGTCAGGTTGCGTCCAGGCTCTGCGTGGACGGAAAAATCGATCGCGACCAGATCCGGGCGATCA
>FSUD01000787.1_pt1 | contig 12781 bp, 10 predicted proteins | sample 1637011 | NCBI WGS metagenome assembly FSUD01 (sample SAMEA3914816, study PRJEB12502) | metagenome | biome: forest; material: soil | place: USA | collected 2011-09-16 | depth 0.3 m
GCCCTTCAGAAACATATGGTTCGACTCCTGGTCATGCGTTGAGCGCTCAAGACGCCAACCAACGAGCGATTGCAACCGTCACGCAGGCGGCGCATTTGTTGTGCGGCAGACTAGGAAGGGGATGTCCGATGCGGCTCGACGATTATGATCCCAACATCAATGTCGAGGACCAGCGCGGATCGGGCGGTAGCGGTTTTGGCGGTGGTGGCGGTGGCGGCGGATTGCTGCTCGGGCTGTTGCCGCTGGTGTTCGGCCGGTTCGGCTGTGCCGGCGTGGCGGTCGTCCTGGTGCTGTTCTTCGTGTTCAGCGGCGGGCTGTCGATGGTCAACACCAGCAACGCACCCAGCGGCGGCAGCTATGCGCCCACCGAGTCGGCTCGGCGCAGCGGCACTGACACCACGTCGAGCTGCAATATCGACGCCGCCAGCAAGGCCACGTGCAACGCATTCAGCTCGGCCGACAAGACCTGGGCCGCCCTGTTCCAGCAAGCCGGCAAGCGCTTCGTCCAGCCCAAGCTGGTGTTCTACGCGGGCAACGGCCAGTCGGGCTGCGGTGCCGCGCAATCGGCGATGGGTCCGTTCTATTGCCCGAGCGACCAGGGCATCTATCTCGACACCAGCTTCTTCCAGGAACTCGCGCAGCGCTTCCGGGCGCAGGGCGATTTCGCGCAAAACTATGTGATCGCGCACGAATTCGGCCACCATATCCAGAATTTGCTCGGTACTTCCAGCAGGGTCTCGTCACAGCAGCGCCGCTCCAGCGATGTCGAGGGCAATCGCCTGTCGGTGATGCTCGAACTCCAGGCCGATTGCTTCGCCGGCGTATGGGCTGCGCGGAACAAGGACCGGATGGACCCGGGCGACCTGCAGGAAGGCATGACCGCCGCGCAGGCGATCGGCGACGACACGCTGCAAAAGGAATCGCAAGGGCGCGTCATGCCCGACAGCTTCACCCACGGGACCTCGCAACAGCGGATGACCTGGCTGAAGCGCGGGGTCGACAGCGGCGATCCCAATCAATGCGACACGTTCAGCACGGGAATCTGACGCCCCGGTCGTTGCCGTTTGCGGAAGGCAGCCTGCGCTAACCGCTTTGCCGCCACCCGATCGAATAGTTACTGCACTTGTTCAGTCAAAACTCCAGACAACCCCCGATTTGGTTCCATTATTGGCAACCTCATCAAGAAATCATGCTAAACTCTTCGGTTATCACGATATTTTGTCTGAATTCATATTTCGGTCAGAATTCGAATTTACTGAAGGGTCAAGCTAACCAACGGCAATAGCTACGAAAAATAGGGCCGTATCGGGGGAGATATGCCATGCAGGGGCGTCGGGGAAATGGCATTCGATATGCCATAATCGGCCTTGGTCTGTTCCTGTCGTTTCCGGGGGTGGCGCTGGCGGCCACCACCGCTCCGCCCCTGCCAAGGGCAATGGCGCAAGACACCAACGATCTGCAGCGGGCCGTTTGGGCATGCGAAGCGGGAGCGCCGGTTCTGGCGTCAGCCAAGCCCACCGGTATCAAGCCACGCTTCTTCCTGGGCGTCGTTGATTCCGCCGCCGGTTCACGAACCGATCCACCCCTCATGCTTGGCGCGGGACGGTTATTCGGCCTGGGCCAGATCTCCACCGACAAAGGCTGGTCGAACATCCGGTTCTCCTGCATGTTGTCGCCGAGCCTGGATCAGGCGAAAACCTTCGCATTCGACATCCTGTCCCCGGTCAAACCGTCGTCCGAACCTCCTTCGAGCAGCGCGGCGTCCGCCAACGATCGCATGACCTGGCACGTCGACGGCACCGATCCGCTCGTATTGCTGCACGGCGTGCCCGAGACGGATGACCGGGACTTCTCGGCACGCTGCACGGCGAGGTCGGGGACGATCACTATCACCCTGCCCAGGTCGGTGGCGGGGCTCAAGGCAGGCGACTATGTCACTGTCGGCATCTCCTCCGGGCCAAAATCGGGTCTCTATGTCGGGCGAGGCGTGCTTGACGAGGAGACAGGGGTCGCAGTCCCGGCGATCACGATCGACAAGGATCCGCTGACCGGCTGGATGGCCGCGCAGTCCGGCCTGTTGATCAATATCGGCCAGCAAACCGTCTACACGGTGCCGCTGAAGGGAAGCGCCGCCGCCATCCGGACATTCGAAAATGGTTGCAGGCGCGCCGCGTCGAACCCTGTCGCGTCGTGAAGGGTCGCGCCCGGCCATCGGGCTCGATAACCAGTTGAAAAGGAGAACCGCATGCGTGCCCCTATCCTGAAATCCGCGATCCTGTTGCTGGCCTATTGCGCCACCCCTGCCGAGGCGCAGAGCATCAATTGCCGCGGACAGACCGCGCCCGATTTCGTCGCCATCTGCACCGATCCCCGGCTGGCGTCGCGCGACACTCAGGCGGCGGCGCTGTTCAACAAGTTGATGCAGCAGACCGATGACACGGGCCAGGCCGCCTTGCGTGCGCAACGGCTGGGGTTCCAGCGCACCCGCGGCGCGTGCCAGGCCGATCGGCGCTGCATGATCGCCGCCTATGACGATCAGATCGCCACGCTCAACTCGATGCTGCGGAAGCCCAAGGCACGGGGAATGGCGGAGACAAGGCCGGCATACTGACGAGCTGGGTCAACGCTTCCCGCTCAGCGCAAGAGCGCGCTGGGTAGCCCTATTCAATCACTCTTCGGACGAAGCGGAGTGCACGGATTGCATCTCGCGGTGCCGCTCCAGGCTCTTCTGCATGTGGCGCCGCGCCGCCCGGCGGGACTGAACCGGATCGCCGGCTACGATCGCCGCGAATATCGCCTCGTGATCCCGCTGGATGGACCGTGCATAGGCGCGATGCGCCCCATCGGGTTGGCTGCGTAGATAAACAGCGCGCCTGGGCACGAGGCGAATGCCCAGAAAGTCCATGAAGCGCGAATAATATTCGTTGCGTGCTGCGCGAGCGATGGTGGCATGGAAGGCGGCGTCGGCATCCACCGACGCTTCGACATCCTCGGTTGCCGCCATGTGGTCGAGGCATTCGCGCAACATGGCGATGTCCTCGTCGCTCCTCCGCTCGGCAGCGAGACCTGCCATCTCGGTCTCGAGCGCCATGCGCATCTCAAGCAGTTTAACGACGTCCTCGACCTCGCGCATTTCCTCGGGCGCGACCTGAAACGCGCGATACCGCGCGCCCGCCGAGACATAAGCGCCCGACCCTCGCCGGGATTCGAGCAATCCCCGCGCCGCCAGTCGGGCAAATGCTTCGCGCACCACCGTGCGGCTGACGCCGGCGGAATCGGTGATCGCTTTCTCCGTTGGAAACCGTGAGCCAGGCAGCAGTTCGCCCGTATCGATCCGTCGCTCAAATTGCCGAACGAGGTCGTCGGCAAGAGAGGCTGCCTTTGTTGCTTTCATCGCCGAACAGTATCATCGCACCTGCATTGCGCCAGTGCTTTTGTATGACATCCGGATAGTTGTCGTACAACAATCCAACTGTTACGAGCATGGTGATCGGTGGGAGAATGCCAGCATGAAAAGGGGCTTCAAGCGGTCGCGAGCCTGGATCGGTGTACTGGCGCTGCTGCCCGCTGCCGCAGCCGGTTGGCCGGCGATGGAACAAGCCATGCCGCCGATCAAGAATCCGCTGGCACCGCCTGTTGGCACCGATCGTCAGCCACGCGCCACGGTGAAGATCGCGCCCTATCGCTACGACGACATCCTGTGGGAAAATGACCGCACCGCTCACCGCATTTATGGCCGAGCGCTGGAGGCGGTCGAGCCGCCCTCCTCGTCCGGGATCGATGCCTGGGGCAAGAACGTGCGCTGGCCCTTCATGGACCGGCAGCTGCGGACCGGCGACCAGCACTCCTATCATGGCGAAGGGCTGGACTTTTATAACGTCAACACGTTCCGCGGCGCGGGCGGACTCGGTATCTGGCAGGATAACAAGCTCTGGGTTTCGCGAAACTACAGCAGCTACAAGATCCTGCAGAACGGCCCCGAAATTGCCCGTTTCGAGGCAACCTACGCGCCGTGGCCGGTCGATATAGGCCGCAAGGTCTGGGAGAAGCGGCGGTTCAGCTTGCCGCTCGGTACCAACTTCACGCGAATGGTATCGACCATCAGTTCCGACAAGCCGGGAACGATGCTGGTCGGCATCGGCATCGGCAAGCATCCGACCTCCGACGCGAATGGCGTGCTGCACGTCGATCGCGAGCGCGGCACCCTGTCGTGGTGGGGACCGGAAGACCCGGTAAAGGGCACGATGGCGATCGCGCTGATGGTCGACCCCAGGACCATCGCCGAGATACGCGAGGACGCCGACAACTACCTGGTGCTGCTTCGCACCGAGCCGGGCAAGCCCTTCGTCTATTATGCGGGAGCGGCCTGGGACAAAGGGCCGGATTTCCACACAGAGGCACAATGGGATGCCTATGTCGCGGCCCAAAAGCCGGATTTCGATCCGGCACACGATTGAGCCCGCGCCCGGCGTGCGACTAGCGGTCGGTCGCCCGTATGCGATACTGGAGTGCCAGCGGATAGGGTGCCGGACCATGCGGATAGGCGCCCGGGCCCCAGGCCCAATCGGCGCGAACCAACAGCGCGTCGAGTTCGACCGGTTCCCAGCGCAATTCCTTATAGGGCCATTGGTCGGCATGGCCGCGAAAGCCAGCCAGGAAGTCCGTCGCCTTGCGTAAGCCGCGCCCCTGATCATCCCGGTAGGACCATAAATCCACGCCGAGACAGCCGGCCATTTCGGCGACATCGAAGGCTGGGCTGAGCGCGAAGATCGAATAATGAAAGCTGCGCGTGCGCGTCAGCTCGGCGGGCAGCTTGCCCGACGGATCGAATTGAGCCGCGATCCGCTTCTTGGGGAATGCGGCTACCACCGCGCGGGCAATGTCGGGGCGCCGGGCAAACAGGGCGTATTGGGTGATCTGGCTGTCGAACCAGATGCCGTGATTGTTCTTCGCGGCTTCTTCCTGGCGGCCGGTCGGGCTTTTCAGCATCCAGTCGACATAGCGGCCGAACCATTGCTCGAGCTGTCCCTGCTCGCTCTTGGTCAATTTGCCTGAGGGTTCGATCAGGCCGATCGCGTCGATCACCGGCTGGAACGCGCTGGTGTCGAGAACGCCCTCGGCGCGGCCGTCCTCGCGGCCCGGCACGGCCTGGGCGAAGCGGGCATTAGGGTTCATCGCGGTTGCCGGATCGAGGAACCAGGTGCGGATCATTTGCGCCGCCTTGTCGGCATAGCGCACCTCGCCGCTGTAATAATAAGCCAGCGACAGCGCCGTCACATCATCGCTCATCCGGCCGATCGCGATGCGATCGAACGATTGCGTATCGCGCTTGGGATTGAATTCGCCGTCCTTGCGAAGATAGGGCAACCCGTCGGGTTTGCTCGGGTCCGGCCACCAATAGGGCGCCAGGCTGATATAATCGTGCCGATCGCCGGACAGCGGGATCGTCGTCTTGTCCATCACCGAGCCCGGGCGATGGCCCAGTGCTGCGTCAGCTCGGCGGATCAGTTCGGCATAGGCCGCCTTCACCGCCGGATCACGGTCGAGCGAGGCCTTGATCGCGGTCAGCTCGGCCGGCTTCAAGAAAAAGGTCCGTCGCCCGCCGAACGCCGCGGCATAGCCGTCGACACCCAGGCATTGCTGCCGATCGGCGGAGAGAGAGATGTTTGCCGGCTGGCCGGCCGCAGCGCGCAGCGGCGACACGACCAGCGATGGTGCAAGCACAAGGGCGGGGACAAGGTAGCGAAACATGATGATGAAAGCCTGCGTTAGAACCGGACCCGGACGCCGGCATAATAGACCGGCCCGCTCTCGCTGACCTCGCCGATGCTGTCGTAAACGCCCTTGAAGAACACGTCCTTGGTATTGGTGACGTTCTGCGCCTGGATCTTCAGCTGGACGTTCTTCGTCAGATCATAATCGGCCGAAAGGTTGAGATAGCCGGCGCTCTGCACCGACCGGTTGGTCGAGCTGTTCGGCTTGTAATAGCTCGAACGGAAGCGATACGCCGCCCGCAGCGAGAGGCCCCACTTTTCCCAATAGACCGTGCCGTTGCCGACGATATGCGAAAAGCCATTGAGGTTGGCGGGGTCGGTAAAGGGCCCAACGGCCGACGGATCGGGCGATTGGAAATCGGCCCAGGCGATATTGTACGAACCGATGAAACCGAACCCGTCGAGCGGCGACGGCAGATAGGTGAACGCATGGCTGGCGGTGATTTCGATGCCATAGAGATGCCGTGTGTTCAGATCGTTGGCCGGCGCCACCGGATTGAGCGTCAGCGTCTGGACCGATGTCGTCGTCCCGTTCTTGACGGTCGCCTGAACCTGTTCGGGGATCGTCGTCGTCGCGCTGATCACCGCGCCGGTGATCCACTTGTAATAGCCCGCCACCGACAGGATCGAGTCCTTGGAGAGGTAGAACTCCATCGAGGCATCGGCGTTCCAGGCGCGGAGCGGCTTGAGCGAGGGATTCCCGGTAGTCGAATCGACGCGGAAATTGTTGCACGGATCGGTCGTGCAGGGCTGACCCGTCGTCACCGGCGTGAAGTCGATGCCAGAGCCGAAGCTTTCGATCGGTGCTCGCGATATCGCACGGTAGAAGGCGAGGCGCAGCTTGGCCCTGGGCGCCACGTCGAACGCGATGTTCGCGCTCGGCAGCCAGTAATTGTAGCTCGACCTCTCCGTATTGGTGGTGAGGGTGCCGTTGGGATCCGCGGTCACGGTATAATTGTCGGCATTGGGGTCGACCGTGATCAGGATCGGCGTGCGATAGCCGGCCGACACGATGTTGGTCTTGACGTAGCGCAGGCCGAAATTGCCGCTGATCGGGAGCGACCCGAGATCGCCCTTGAACGTCGCCATTGCATAGGCCGCCCAGGTGCGTTCGTGCAGGTTGATGTCGCTAGGATCGCGGCTATCGGCCGGATAGGGCAACCCCTTGCCGCCGGTGAACGCGTTGAACAGGCAATTATTGTCGAACGTCGCCCAGCGCGTGATGTTGGTGTCCGTCGAGGTGAAGAAGGACTGAGCCGGGAAAGCCTTGCGGCAATTCTGGTTCGCCGCGGTGATTATCGCCGCCGCCTGGGCGGCGGTGCCCGGAATGGTATTCAGGTCGTTGTTGCGATTATTGTCCAGCGTGCGCTGATGGTCCGAATAGCGGGCACCGACCTTGATCGTGTCGATGAAGCTGCCGACGTCATAGGTACCATCGGCACGGCCCGCCCAGATCTTGTCCCAGCGATCGGTCACCAGGCGGTTGCGGGCGTAAACCGCCGTCGCGCCGGTTGCCAGGAAGTTGGCCGGATTAGTGATGTCGAAATTGTTGAAGGTCACGCTGGGCACGACGTCATCGCCGAAATCGAGCGTGTAGCCGACGCGAGTGGTCGAGCGCATGCGCGTTGCGCGTTGCGTCTCGGTCCGGTGCGAACCCGAATAGGAGCCATCCGCGGTTAGCTGGAAGCGGTCGGTATGCCAGTCGACGCTCAGGCCGCCACCCAGATAGGTCTCGTCGCGCTCGCGCAGTTCGAGCTGGTTCTCCAGATTCGAATTGCCCGAATATTTGATCAGGGCGCCCTTGGAATAGCCATTGTCCCCGGTCCCGATCAGCAGCGGCGTGATGCCGCGCGTCGCTTCGGTGATCGCGAACGTATTGCGATTCTCGGTCGAATTGCGCTTCGAATATTGGCCGTCAAAGGAGATGTCTAGATTGGGCGCCGGCTTCCATTCCAGGCTGCCGATGACAGCATTGCGCACTTCCTTCGTCGCGGTCTGGCGCCAGCTGCGCGAGGAGGTCGCGAGATAGGTATCGCCGACGGTCTCGCCGATTCCCGTCCGCGGCGCCGCAAGCTGGGCGCAGGTGGAGGCGGCCCCGGCCGCATTGAGCGCCGCGGTGTTGCCGGTCGTCAGCGTGCCGTTCTTCGCCGACGTGTTGCACGGCGCGAAAGCGGAATTGCCGGTATAGTAGTCCTCCGGCGCATGCGTGTCCTGGCGCTGGTAACCCAGGCTGATGCCGATCTCGCCGATCGGCGTGTTGAACTGATCGACATAGGAAATGTTGGCGCGATAGCCGAGCCCGCTGCGGCCAGTGATATCGTCGTCCTTGTTGCTGTAATCGCCGAGAAGGCCGATCTGGATACGGCGCTTGCCGTAATCGAGCGGCTTCAGCGACCGCAGTTCGATCAGGCCGCCAATGCCGCCTTCGAGGAAGTCGGCTTCCTGCGATTTGTAGACCAGCACGCCATTGACCAGCTCCGACGGGAATTGCTGGAACGCGACCGAGCGGTCGGCGCCAGCGCTCGATACTTCGCGGCCGTTGAACGTCGCGAAGCTCAGCGTGGGCCCGAGGCCGCGGATCGACAGTTCATTGGCATTGCCCTTGAAGCGGTCGGCCGAGACGCCGGTGATGCGCTCGAGCGTGTCACCAACCGAATTGTCCGGCTGCGCGCCAATTTGGTCGTTCAGGATGCCATCGACGATCACGCCGCTATTGCGCTTGAGGTCGATCGACGTCCGCTGAGTAGCACGTGCACCAGTGACGATGATGTCGCCCTGTTCGGGCCCCACGCTCTGCGAGGCAGGCGGCGGGGCCTGATCGGGTGCGGTCTGATCAGCCGGGGCTTGCGTCGAAGCGGCGGGGGGCGGCGCCTGCTGGGCGATCGCGTGGCACGGAACCAGCGCGCTCATCGCGGCGGAAGCGAACAGCGCCTGACGCGCCAGACGAACGGATGTCGATGTCACCAATAACCTCCCCAGGTTTTATGCTTCCCGCATTTCTTCGGTGCAGGTTGTAATACAACTTTTCATAACGTCTTTGCCACCGGTGTCAATGGTCATTCGGGCGCGTAGTCGATCGTCCAGCCGGTCTGCAGTTTCCGCTTGGCGACGGCGCCCTCCAGGCTGCACTTGATGACGTTGTGGAACGCGCCGGTGGGCGCGCGATAGCTGTCGTCGCCGCCAATCACGCTGCATGCGCCCAACCCGGTGGCGGCGAACCGGGTGACTTGTCCCCGAGCAAACGCGACCGAGCTTGACCCGGTCACTTTGGCGGCGTCGGAGAAGGTCGCGAACTCGACATCGACCCGCTTGATGTCAACGCCGGGCGCGGCGGTGAAGGTATCGCTGCGCGTAATCCTTCCCGGCTGAAGCTCGTATCGAGTGATGATCGAGATTCGCGAGTCCTTGACCGCATCATTGCCGCCCATCTGGTCCATCTCGTCCTGTCGCCAGGTGACGATGGTGGTGGCGCCCGAATGATCGACGCGAACTTGCTTGAACCAGGCCAGCGGCATCAGCACGCTGCCGTCGCTCAACGTGATGCGCGGTGTCAGCTGCGGATAGGTCGAGTCCGCCGATCCTTGGAACAAACCGGGCGAGAACGGCACGGGGAAATAGGGATTGTGCATATGCTGCCCCTCCGCCCCGTTGATCAGCGGCAGGCCGATCACCGTCCCGCGATCGCGCACCGTGACCAGTGCACGGTCATAGGTGCCACGCGCGAACCAGGTGGTGGTCGAGGTGGGCAGGCTGTCCAGCCAGTGCCGATAATCTGCGGCGGGCGCCTGCCCGCGATAGCCCAGGTCGTTCCATATCTCATCGGTATAGAGATATTGCCGCGCCAGGCTGAGATTCTCGCCAAAGATCCGGTGCTTACCGCGATAGGCGTCAGTGCCGCGACCATGGTCCCACATGTTTACAGAGCCGGTCGCCGGATCGATCCAGAAATCGGCGTAGCGTGCCGCGATCCGGCTGGAGAAGGCATAGGCCATCCGCTCTTCGGTCGGGCTCAGCACCTTGAACCGAGCGGCGGCGGTCAGCACTTCAAGGAAGCAGGTTTCGCCATAGGTGCCGATGCTGCGGCCATATTCGAAGCCCTCGCCGGTCATGTTGAACCGTGGCAGCATCGCATCGACCGAGCGGCGCAGCCAGCGCTTGATCTCGGGCGTTGGTGCCATGTCGGTCTCGACGAGCCGCTGAGCGATCTCCCCAATCAGCAGCACGCTGTAGCGGTCGAACCGCCCTTTCCCCTCGGTCTCGTCGGCAAAGCCGTATTCGCCCGAATAGCGACGATAATGATCGAGCATCCGGGAGAACAGGGCGTCGCTGCCCTTGGTATCTTCCCAACCCAGCATCGATCGCAGCCGGGCGATCGAGAAGGCCACGCCGTAATAATTGTTCGGCAAGTCGATCAGCGTCAGGTCGGGCCGGACGAAACGCCGCCAGTCGAGCCTGGCACGGAGCTTCGCCAGCGTCGCCGGGCGAACCGCACGATCCAGCACTCCCGCACGGCGCAATTTGTTGAGCGCCGAGATATAATAATAGATGCCCCAGCTGTCGTTGGGGTCGTCCACCGTCAGGTCGGCGATATCGGCGAATTCGGTCAGCCGCCCCGCCAGCCGGGGATCGCCCTGCTTCAGTTCAAGGACTCGATACGCCATCATCGCGGCGATCTTGCCGGGCAGGAACTTGTCGCCGCTTTCGAACACACGAACGCCGTCCAGCGTCATGCCACGCCGTTCGCGGAGCAGCCGGTCGAGCAGCGCGTCGACTTGCGGCATGATCCGTTGCCGGACCGTCATGTCCATCGGCGCGACGTCGGCATAGACCGGTCCGTGCGGCCGATCGGTCCAATTCTCCTCAACCGGAGCGGCGGCGAGCAGCGGCAGCACGGCGGCGGTGAACAACACTCGCTTCATCGGGCACTTCTCCGCGAGAGGTCATACAATGCGGTCCCGGCCAGCACGACCGCCCCAGCGCCATAGAATTGGGTATCCGTGGCTGCGACGGAGTCGGGCCGGTCACCGACTTGCTGCACCCAGCCGATCATGCCGTCGGGCTGGATCGCCCGGCCGAGCGCCGCCCAGCCCTTCAATGCCGCCGGCAGATAGACCGAGCGGTCGAGCAGGCCGAGATCGACACCACGCGCAAAGGCGTAGACGAAGAACCCGGTCCCGCTGGTCTCCGGCGGCGCCCCGGCGCTGTCGTCGAGCAGCGAGGGAGCCCAATAGCCGTTGGAACGCTGAAGAGTGACCACTCGCGCCGCCATTTCCCGGAACAATGAAACGTAACGAGCGCGCATCGGGTCGCGCCGGTCGAGGGTCTCGATCATCCGGACCAGGCCGGCCATTACCCAGCCATTGCCACGGCTCCAGAACAGCTTGCGCCCAGCCGCGTCGCGTTGATCGAAGAAGCGGCTGTCGCGGAAAAACAGATGTTCGCCGGGATCGAAGAGATAGTCTTTGGTCGCGGCGAACTCTTCGTGCGCAAACCGCGCATAACGATCATCGCCAGTCGCCTTGGCCAGCTTCAACAAGGTAGGCGGCGCCATGAACAGCGCGTCGCACCAGCACCAGCGTACGGTGCATGGGGGATCGCCCCTGCCGCTGGGATTGGGCACAAAGGTCAAGCTGCTGCGCGGGCGGTTGGCAAACAACTTGTCGTAATAAGCGCGCATCGGCGTCAGTGCGGCGCCGCCGCCGCCATGCTGTGCTGCCCACAGCCAGACTTGTCCGATCAACTGGTCATCGGCGTGAAAGGGACGGTCGCCGAGCTTCCATCGCTGCGTCCGGCCAAGGTCAAGCAACGTTGCGCGATAGCGTGGATCGCGATCGGCGAGGTCGGTCATCGCCATCCAGAAGGTCGCTTGCTGCCAGTCGCGCGGATTGCGCAAGCTGGGCCGCACCGCGAAAACCTCATCCTGGCCCTGACGATGCGCCAGCTGCCAGTCGGCGACCCGCCGGGTCTGGGCAATGATATCGGCCGGGCGCGGCAAGGTAGCGCGCACGTCAGCCGCAGCGACCATCGCAACGGATATGCTCAGCAGCATTTGCGGTGCCTCTTCAATGTCCCCTCAGCCGGCGCTTGATTCCTTTGCTACCGGTGTCACCAACCTCGCGCATGAAAAATTGTATGTCAACTTTGACCAAATGGCGCGGGCGATTCGATGTCGTTGTTCAGGCTGTCCGAGCGCCCATTCGCGGAGCTGGTACGAGCCGTGGAAAAGACGACGCGCCGCTCCGCCTGACCACGGTGCCAAGCCCTGGGTGCGTAGCGCCACCTCCTCGATAACTATCCTGCCCAGTGTCATGAGGGCCGGCCCATGACGGTGGGGCGGCTGCTCGGCGATCAGATCGTGGCGCGTCTGGGCGATCATCGCGTGCTGTTTTGGGGTGGTCTCACGGCTATCGCCGGGTTCGTGGTGTTATTGACTGTCCCCGTGACGGCGATCGCGCTCGGTGGATTCCTGCTGATCGGGTTGGGAGCGTCCAACGTCGCCCCGTGCTGTTCCGCCAGGCTGGCGCACAGACGGTCATGCCTGCAGGCCTTGCCATCGCGGCTGTCACGACGACCGGCTATGCCGGAATCCTCATCGGCCCGGCGGTTATCGGCTTCGTTGCCCATCTGGTCGGGCTCAGCACCGCCTTCTGGCTGCTCGCGTTACTCCTGCTCTCGATTCCGGCAGCTGCGCGGAAAGTGTCGGCTCGGCGCGCCGCTTGATCAAGAGACCTGTTCTCGGGCCGACGCTGTCCCCAACCAGTTGCGCAAACGAGCGCGGATCGGTTCGTCCCACCAAATCAGCGACAGCCACGCCACCAGGATAAGAAACGGCACCAGCGCGGTTCCGATCAAGATCGAGCGATCCAGCGAGGGATGCTCGTTCGCCACATAATTCATCCAGATGTAGAGGAACGGGAAGTGGGTGACGTAGATCGGATAAGAGATCCGGCCACTGATCTTGCAGAGCCGGACCATGCCCCGGCCGGCATCCGAATGCCCACCCGCCA
>FSUD01000810.1_pt1 | contig 12517 bp, 2 predicted proteins | sample 1637011 | NCBI WGS metagenome assembly FSUD01 (sample SAMEA3914816, study PRJEB12502) | metagenome | biome: forest; material: soil | place: USA | collected 2011-09-16 | depth 0.3 m
GGCGGGATCACGCTGACCGGTGCCGGGTCCGATGCCACGCTGACGGCGACGGCGGGCGACGTCACGGTGGCTGGCGCGGTAGACATTGCGGACAATTACCTCGTCACCGGCAACAATGTGACCCTGGGCGATGCCGGCGGCGCGCCGACGCTGCAACAGGCCAGGGGCGTGGTGACGATCACGGCCGCTAATGGCGACATCACTGGCCGGGACGGTCTGACGCTGCGGTCGAACAGCGACAACGATACCGGTCTCGGCGCCGAGGCGCTGACGCTCGACGTGACCGGCGGCGACATCGCCTTCGCGGCGGGATCGGCGCTGCAGGGCGGATCGAACAAGCAGTCCGACGTCAAGATCAACGCCGATGTGATCGGCAGCGGCCTCACGCTCGGCGACATCAAGGCGCGCAACCTGCTGAACGCGATCGGCGGCGTCACGACGAGCCCCATCGTGCGTACCGGCACCGTTACACTCGGCAATGTCGACCTGACCGGCTCGCTGGCGGTCACCAGCAATACGGGCGACGTGTCGGTCGGTTCGATCGCCGTCACCGGCCCGGCGGCGAGCATCAAGCTGATCTCGACGGCGGGCGGGATCACATCGCCGGCGCTCGCAAACCTGACGGCGGACGGTGATATCGAGCTGCAAGCGGCCACCCCGCTGTCGATCGGTGGCGCCACCAGCACCTCAGGCCATGTCACCGTCACAGGCGGTGCCGATGTCACCACAGGCGCACTCGGCGCAGGCACCTTCGCCACCGTCAATGCGACCGGCTTTGCCCAGGTCGGTGGGCTGTCGACCGGCGCCGGCAATGCGCAGGTAACCGCTGGCGGCCCCGCCACAGTTGATGGCACCGTCAATGTCATCGGCGACTATCTAGTCACCGGTGCGGGCGTGTCGCTGGGCGGCACTCAGGGCGCGACCGGTGCGATGACGATCGAAAGCACCGGCGCGGGCAACCTGTCCGCCCTTGCCGGACTCGCCCTTACCGCCAACAGCGACGGGATCGGCACCGAGCTGCTTTCGCTCAAGACCGGCGGCGGTCTGACACTGGGCGGATCAACGCTGACCAACCTGGCGGGCACCGTTCGATTCATCACGCCGACCGATGCTACCGCCTTCATCATCGGCAACATCAATGCGCTCCAGCTGAGCCAGCAGATCGGCGCCCTCGCCCCGGTCGACGGCACGATCACCCGCACCGGTGCGATTACCTTCGGCGACATAACGACGGGCTCGGCGATCGCGCTGAACAGTGGCGGCGCGCTGATCACCGGGGCCATCACTTCGCCGGGAGCGATCGCGCTCACGGGCACGACGGTCAACGCCCTCTCCGCGACGTCGGTCGCCGGTCCTGTCAACGTCACCGCCAACACCGGCGACCTGGCCATCGGCACCGTCGGTTCGGGCGGCACCGCGACGCTCAGCACAACGGGAGCGACCGGTGATATCAGAGTCGACAACGCCACCGCCGCCGGCACCCTCACCGTCTCCTCGGTCGGCGGGATCAGTGGGAAGAGCGGCGCGCGCGCCAATCTCACCTCGACCGGCGGCGACCTCACCGTCACCGCGAGCAACAGCTCGACCGCGACGCTCGGCACCGCATCGGCCGCCAATAACCTGTCGGTGACCGCCGGAACGATCGACGTCTCCACGCCGACCGCGACTGCGGGCTCGCTCACGCTGAGCGCGGTGACCGGCAGCCTCACCGTCGGCGCGATCAGCGCGCCCACCGGCGTGACGCTCAACACCAATGGCGACCTGATCGTCGGATCGGCAACGTCGAGCGCGGGCAATGTCTCGCTTACGTCGGTTACCGGCAACACCACCGTCGGCGACATCACCGCCGCGACCAGCGTATTCGTCTCGGCGGCAGGCGCAGCGAACGTGACCGGCAACATCACCGCCGGCACGACCTATAGCGTGACGGGCGCATCGGTGAACCTGGGGGTCGATCCGGGTGCGGAGTTGCAGCAGGCGACGGGCGCAGTGACGATCACGGCCAATTCGGGCCTGATCACCGGCGGGACCGGGCTGACCCTGCTCGGCAATAGCGACAATGCCGGCGCGGAGGACGTGACGTTCAACCTCTCGCCGGTCGGCATCGACTTTTCCGGCGCCACGATCCAGGGCGGCACCACCAAGAGTTCGCGCATTTTCTTCGGTACTTCCGTCGACACGACGCCGGTGACGCTTGGCAACGTCACCGCCGCCTCGTTCGGCAGCACCTCCGGCAGCACCGGGATCTACGTGCAGAACGCGCCGATTGTTGTCGGCGATCTCGACATGAACAGAGCCGAGCTGGTTGGTGCATCGGTGACGACCGGTTCGTTGTCGGGGGGCAGCAGCGGGCTGTTTGGCATCGCCGCCTATACTGGCGACGTCACGATCAACGGGCCGGTCAACGTCACGAGTTCGTTCATCGCGGAAACGGTGACAGGGGGGGGAGATATCTCGATCTCCGGACCAGTGACGGCGAGCGACATCCAGGTGCTGCACCTCGGCGCGCCCGGCTCGGTCACCGGCGGCGATTTCACCGCGACCGCCGGCAACGTCTCCATCACCGGTTCCTCGATCGCGGTCGGCAATCTCGGCGCCACCGGCTCGATCACGCTGAACGGCATGACGAGCGACGTGACGGCGGCCAACGTGATCGCTGGTAGCAGCGTCACTGTCACATCCGCAGGCGCGGCGAACGTGACTGGCAACGTCACCGCCGGTACGACCTATAGCGTGACGGGCGCGTCGGTGAACCTGGGCGTCGATCCGGGCGCCGAGCTGCAGCAAGCGACGGGTGCGGTGACGATCACGGCGAATTCGGGCCTGATCACCGGCGGGGCCGGGCTGACACTGCTCGGCAACAGCGACAATGTTGGGGCGGAGGATGTCCGCTTCAATCTTGCCCCTGCCGGAATCGACTTTTCCGCCGCGACGATCAAAGGCGGCCCGAACCGGACCTCGCGCATTTTCTTCGGCTATACCAATACTGCGACCCCGATCACCCTGGGCAGCGTGTCGGGCAGCATGTTCGGCGCATTCAACGGCACGACGACGTTCACCAACTTCCTCGGCGGGCTGACCGGAACGTTCATCTCGGGCGACCTCGATTTCAGCGGCTTCACCGAAGTGGATGCCGGGACGATCACGACCGGTGCACTGAACGGCACCGGACTCACACTGAGCGGCGCCAGTGCTGTAACCGTGAACGGCTTGGTCACTGAGACGAATACGTTCACTGCGTCCAGTTCCACCGGCAACGTGACACTGCTCAGCAACGTCACCGCCAGCGGCGTGTCGATCAACGCGGCGGACGCGGCGACCGGCCTCGACGTCACCTCGACGGGCAGTTCGATCTCGATCATTGGCGGCAGCGTGGCGTTCAGCGATCTCGATGCCAAGACCTCATTGGGGGCGACTGCCTCCTCCGGTAGTTTGACGCTGGACAGCGCGAAGGCGGTGACCACGCTGGCGCTCGCCGGCGCGACAGGTGTTACCGTACCGACGCTGACCGCAGGCGGCACCATCACCGTCGCATCCTCCGGCGGTGCTGTAACGCTGGCCGGCGATGTGACGGCTGGCGGCGATTACAAAGTGACCGGCGCCACGGTGGCGCTGGGGGTGGACGGCGACGCGGAGACGCAGAAAGCGGCGGGCAATGTCGACATCATTTCGACGGCTAGCGCGATCGCCGGCGGTGAAGGGCTGACGCTGCAGTCCAACAGCGACGGCGTAGGCGCGGAGTATCTGGCGCTGGATTCGGCGGGCGATATCAATTTCGCGCCGACCTCGTCCCTGCTGGGCGGCGCGGCGAGCCAGTCCAATGTGGGCGTGCGGTTCAGCGGAGCGAGCGGCGCGCTCACACTGGGTAGCGTGACGGCGCTGGGCCTGACCGGCGTGGATGCTGGACGGGCGACTTTCGGCCAGTTGGTCGTCCCAGGCAATGTGACGGCGACCGGCCCACTGGCGCTCGTCAACGCGCTCGACCTCGTTTCCACCGCGGGCGACATCTCGTTCACCTCCGTCACCACATCCGGCGCCGGACAGGGCATCTCGCTCAAGACGTCCGGCACGAAGACGATCGACGTTGGAACGTTGACGGCACCCGGCGCGGTCGTCGTCAACGCCGGCGGCTCGGCGACCGCGACGACGATCGGCGGGGGCAGCATCGCGGTGACCGGCGCGAGCGTCGACCTGACCACCGCCACTACGCCCGGGGCAATTACCCTCAAGTCGACCAACGGCGACATCGTGCTGGGCTCGGGCAATGCCGGCACCAGCGCGACGCTGACGGCCAGCCAGGCAATCTCGTTCACCACGCTGACGGCGGGAACCGACGCGACGCTGACCGCCGGCACCAATATCACCGGCGACACGCTGAACGCGGGCAATGTCTTCACCGCGAATGCCGGTGGCACGGTCTCGATCGCCCATACCAGCGCCAACGGCGTCGGCATTATCGCTTCGGAGATCAACCTGCCGGCGACGAATGTGACCGGCAGCCTGTTGCTCACGTCTACCGTGGGCGGCATCACGCTCGGCGGCGGATCGGCGGGCACCACCGCGAATTTCAATGCCGCGACGACGCTCGACATCACGGCGCCCTTCACCAGCGGCGGCACGATGACGCTGGTCGCCAACGGCGCGGCGACGGTCGGCACGCTCACCAGCACCGGCGGCGCGATCAGCCTGACCGCCGGCTCGGTGTCGGCCGGCACGATCGATGCGGCGACTACGCTGTTGATCAAGACCAATGCCGGGGACGCGACCGTGACTGGCCCGCTGAAGGCCGGCGGACTGCTTACCGTCGATACCAGCGGCAACGCGACCCTTGCGACCGTCGAATCCACCGGCGGCGATGTCGCGATTACAACGGGCGGCACGCTGAACGCCGACAGCCTGAAGAGCGACATCGGCGCGGTCGGCGCGACCAGCGGCGGCGGCGTGACGATTGCCGCGGTCGATGCCGGCACCAGCCTCTCGCTCAAATCCACCGGCGGCCCGCTGTCGGTCGATACGGCCAATGCCGGAACAACCGCCACGCTTGATGCGGCCGGGCCGCTGTCGGTGACGACCGACCTGACGGCGGGCGGCGACGTGTTGGCGACCGCAACCGGCGCGGTCCAGGCCGCATTGATCAAGAGTACCGGGGGCAGCGTGACGGTCAGCGGCGCGAGCGCCGACCTGACCGAAGCCGACGCCGCGAACCTGCTCAAGGTGACGACGACCGGCGGTACGTTGCAGATCGGTCAAGCGACAGCAGGCAGCGCAACGCTCAGCGCGACGGGGCCGCTCACCATCACCGGCTTCGTTCACACCACCGGCGACGCCTCGGCCACCGCCACGGGCGCGGCGACCATCGCTGATATCGAAAGCTCCGGTGGCGCGACTTCGGTGACTGGCAGCACCGTCGATGCCACTATTGCCAAGGCTCTGAACGGCCTGACGATCGCCAGCACGACCGGGCAACTAACGCTCGGCACCGGCACGGCGGGAACGGCGGCGCTGACCTCTGCGGCCGATGCTGCGATCACCTCGCTCACCACCAGCGGCGCGACCAACGTCACGGCGGCGGGAGCGGTCACCGCTGGGCTGGTCAAGAGCACCGGCGGCACGGTTGCCATCGGTGCTCTCAGCACCGACCTGACCGAAGCGGACGCGGCCAGCACGTTGACCGTGACCACCACCGGCGGTCAACTCAGGATCGGCCAGGCCGTAGCGGGAAGCGCAAGCCTCACCGCGGCAGGCCCGCTCACCGTCACCGGCTTCGTCCACACCACCGGAAATGCCTCGGCCACCGCAACCGGCGCCGCAACCATTGCCGACATCGTAAGCTCCGGCGGCGCGGTTTCGATAACCGGTACCACCGTCGACGCCGGCACCGTCGGCGCCGCAACGGCTCTCGCCCTCACCGCCACCGCCGGCGATCTTTCGCTTGGCGCACAAACCGCCGGAACGACCCTGACGCTCACCGCGACGGGCGATGTCCAAGCGAGCGGCGCGCTGGCGAGCGGCGGCGATGCGATTGTCAACGCCGGAGGCGATGCGCAACTAACATCGGTCGCCGCCGCAAACGGATCGGTAACGGTAACCGCAGGCGCCGCCGTTGCCGGTAACAGCGGCGGACGCGCCGACCTGACCGCAGCTGGTGCCGGTCATGGCGTAAAAGTGACCGCCGGCACGCAAGCGTTGCTTGGCAACGTCACCGCCACGGGCGACGTCAATGTCTCGGCCGCGACGATCGATGCGACCACCGCACGGTCCACTGGCGGGGCATTGACACTCGGCGCGACCGGCGGAGCGCTGACCGTCGGAACGGCCGGGAGCGGAACCGCCTCAACGCTCACCTCGGCCGGCACGCTCAATGTCGCGACGCTACAATCGGGCGGAGCGGCGACCGCGACGGCGACCGGCGCAGCGACGCTCGGCACGACCACAACCGGCGGCGACCTCAAGCTGACGGCGGCCGGCATCACCGCCGGCGCTACCAACGTCACCGGCGTGCTGAACTTCATCAGCACGGGCGATCTTGCCCTGTCGCAAGCCAATGTCAGCGGCGCGGCAACGCTGGATACGACGGGTCGCGCCACGCTTGGCGCGGTAACGGCTGGTCCATCGATCACGGTCAAGGCGACCGACGCCGCGCTCGGCGGTGCATTGAAAGCCGGCACGGTCAATCTGATCAATCGCGGCACCGGAACGCTTCGCCTGGGCGACGGTGCGGGATCGGATGGCTTCCAGCTATCGGCAAACGAGGTCAATCTGATCGATACCGACAAGCTGACCATCGACGGCGGTACCGGGCCGATCGCGATTGGTGCGCTGGCGTTCGGCGCCAATGCCGGGCGGACCAATGTCGACGTCCTGACGACGGGCGCAATTTCAGTCACCGATACTGTGTCGGGCGCTGGCGGCACGCGGACCTTCCGCTTTGGCGGCACCGCTGCGGACGACACTGCGCAGGCCAGCGAAATTCGCATCGTCGCGACCGCCAATGGCGGCGGGCGACTGTTGTTCACCGGCGCCGGGCTCGACCTGCGCGGGGGCAAGATCGTGCTCGGCCAATCGCTGTTCGTGGATACCGTCATGGGCGCGACACCGGAATCGGTACCGGGTATATTCGTCAGCAACCCCAACTCGTCGCTTTACAATCCGGCGTTGAGCGGCGGCCCCTACAATCCGGCCAACCAGACTTTGCTCTCGGCGAGCACGCTCAGCGTGCGCTACACTTCCTTTGCGCTGTTCCAGAACGCCGGTCTGGCGGGGACCAACGCGGGCGTTGTTCTGGGCGGAACGACCGCCGCGCCGGTGAGCGGCGCGCTGGCGCTGAAAGGGCCTGGCGCGAGTACGCCGAACAGCTTCGCGCTATTCGGGACGATCAACGGCATCGAGGGCACCGCGACGGCGCTGCTGGGCAACACGGTGATCACGGTCAATGGCATCAACCTGCCCAATTCGCGCGTCAACGGATGCATCATCGGCAGCGGCGCGGGCTGCCTGACAACAACCATCTCCCAGCCTTCGCTCAACGTGTTCGACTCGAGCCGGCTCGACATCTTCCGTTCGGCCGATGACTTCTCACTGCCGTTCGACCCGGTGGTGGGCAGCAATAACGAAGCGCTGTTCGCTGGCATCTCGGCGATCGATGCGCCGGCCACCAAAAACCCCGACGACAAGTCGGATTCGCCCCCGCCTGAGGAGAAATAGACGTGAAGCCGCCCCTTTCGCGCCTAGGTCTCCTGTCGTCTCTGACCGTCTTGCTGGCGATGACGCTTTCCGGCTGCGCGGGCACGCAGCGGGCACCTCGCGCCGATCTCCTCGCGCTCGGTCGCAACGGCTCGGGCGAGCCATGCACAGCATCGCGGACCTGGGGCGACCCCGCTGCTCCCGATGCCTTCGCGGCTTCTTATTACATCACATGCCGCAACGTCGCGGCCAGCCGGCCGCTCGGTGCGTTGCGTGTCGTGGAGGACAGCCCCGAGGGTACGCGGCCGATCGACCAGGCGTTCGATTGCGGCCAGGACGTCGCGATCGAGGTTGCCGGCCTGCCGGCGCGCGCGCGCCGTTGCACCGACCGCTTGCTCGCCACGGAAACGGTGCGTATCGACGTGCCGATGGGCAAGACGCGGCTGGTCGCCGACGCGTCGCCCTCGCTGCTCGGCCCGCTGGAGGAAGGCATCGCGATCGTCGCTGCGGGCAAGTCGCCGAACGCCGATCCCGGCCGCGAAACCAAGCCCAGCATCGACCTTGCCGCATTGCCGCCGTCGCCCGGCGGGGCGGTGGCCCCGACCGGGGGCAACGGCGCGTTCGATCCCACGGTGGCGCTTGCCCAGGGCATCAGCCTGAACCGTCGTGGCCAGCATGTCGATGCCTCGCGCGTGCTCAACGACGCGCTGAGCCGCCTGCCGGCCGATGCCACTCCAGCGATCCGTGCCGAGTTGCTGTTGGAGGCCGGCCTAGCCGATTCGAACATCTCCTTCGCCGACAGCGCCAAGGATCATTTCGACCAGGCCGATGCGCTGATCGCGGCGAATCCGGACGCCGCGCCCCCCTTCGTGCGCCGCAAGCGTGCCACCTATCGGGTGCTCGACCTGATCAACCGCCTCCAATATGGCGACGCGCTCAGTGCGCTGCAGCACCTGAGCACCGCCCAGGTGGCGGTCGATCAACCGTTGATGGACCCGTCGATCGTCCGCCGCCTCAACCAGTCGGGCACTTCACGCGGCGTCGCGAACGCGATTGCCGTGCCCGACACGGCCGAGCTGTCGCAGATCGTGCTCGACGCGCAGGTCAATTGGGCGCGCAGCGTGGCGCTGGCCTCGCTCGGCGATGCCGCCGCCGCGACTACGGCGCTCGATGCCTCGCAGCGATCCTACGAAACGCTCCAACGCGAGCGGGTCGACCAGGGCCAGCTATTGTGGCTGGGCGCCCGGATCGAGCGTCAACGCGGCCGCCTCGCCGCATCCAGGAAGGATTGGCCGACGGCGCTCGCCGCCTTCGATCGCGCGCTCGACCTGTTGCGGCGAAGCGCGATCGCGAGCGCCGGGACCGGCAACGAGCCGACCATCGCGGAGGCACAGTTCGAGCGCGCGACGGTATTCGCGCAGAGCGGCGCCAGCCGCGAGGCGATCCGTACCGAATATGCGAGCGCGGTCGACGCGCTGATCGCTGCAAACACCACGGGCAGCGCGTTGCCCAACGGCATTTCCGGTTATCTCGACATATTGATCGAGGAAGCCGATACCGCACCCAAGCCTGACACGTACGAACGTTTTTTCCGAGCGCTCCAGGCGGCGGGTGAACCGGCGGTGGCGCGCCAGCTCGGCCAGCTTCAGAACGTCGTCACGGCCGATCCCGAACTTGGCGCCAAGGTCCGCGACCGCGAGGAGATCGAACGCGAGATCACGCGATTGCGCTACGCCATCGCCTCCGCCGGCCAGACGCCAGGCACGTCCGCTACCGACCTGGAAAAGCAGCGGCAGGACGCGGAGTCGAAGCTGCTCGCCCTCGACGCCAGCCTCAACAGCAATCAGCGGTTCCGCGCGGTCGACGACCGGCCGGCAACGATCGCCGACATTCGCGGCGCGCTTCAGCCGAGCGAAGGCTTTCTCAAGATATCGGAAATCAACCGCCGCGCCTTCGGTATCTATATCAACGCCGACAAGACCTACATCTATCGTATCGCCGGCACCGAAAAGGCGCTGCGCGACCTCGACAAGCTGGGTGCCGACATTCGCGGCTCGATCGACGGCAAGCTCGATGCGGGCAAGCTGGTTCCCTACAACGAAGGCGCTGCCTATGTGCTGTTCCGTCTCGTCACTGGGCCGGCGCGCGAGCCGCTGCTCCAGGCCAAGGCGCTGGTCATTGATCCGGCGGGGCCGCTGGAGAATCTGCCGGTCGGCGCGCTGGTCACCGCGTTCGATCCCAAACAGACGAAGACCGATCCGTTCGATTTCTCGACCACCGCCTTTCTCGCCGCGCGGATGACGATCTCGACGGCAGTATCGCCGCGTTCGTTCCTTGTGGTCCGCTCGCTGCCAGCCTCGACCGCGCTCAATCCCTTTCTCGGCCTGGGCGAACATCAAGCGCCGCTCGCGGCAAACGACAGCGACCGCCCGGTCAGCGTCGGCTTCGGCTGTTCGGTGCCCTATGCCAAGCTCGCCACGCTGTCGCGCGAGTTCAAGCCGATCAGCAAGACTGAACTCGATGTCGCCGCCAACGCCTTGGGCGATCCCGGCGCGCCGATGATCATCGATGGCGATTTCAACGATACCTCGATCGAGAACCGCACCGACCTTGCCAATTATCAGGTGCTGCACTTCGCGACGCATGGGCTGGAAGAGGGTCAATGGGGGTGCGCCAAGTCACCGCCGGCCCTGGTCACCTCGTTCGGCGGCAACGATTCGGACGGACTCCTGAGCTTCTCGGAAATTGCCGGGCTGCGTCTCAATGCCAACCTCGTCGTGCTGTCGGCCTGCGACACCGCGAGCGGCGTCAAGGACGAGGCGCTGGCTCGTGCCTCGGGTCAGGAAGAAGCCGGCTCGACGCTCGAAGGACTTGTTCGCGCATTCCTGACCGCCAATGCCCGCGCCGTGCTGGCAACCTATTGGCAGGTGTCCGCCGAACAGGAATCGACCGATTTCATCAGAACCTTCTATGCATCCGCGCGCGCCGACTCGATGGGCTCGGCGTTGCAGGCCGCACAGCTCCAGCTGATGCACAACCCGGCATATTCGCATCCGTTCTACTGGGCTCCCTATTTCATCGTCGGCGACAGCACCAAATCCATGCTATCGAAGCCTGCGCCCGCCGCAGCACCGGCACCGGCGGCGAAGTGAGCGGCCGGGAACGAGGCAGGGAAGCGTAGAGGGAGAGGCCAGCCATGGGGATGCCCGCCGCCCGCGTCGGCGATATGCATGTCTGCCCGATGGTGACGGGCATCGTGCCGCATGTCGGCGGCCCGATTCTACCGCCTTGCGCGGTGACAGTGCTGACCGGCAAGCTGCCGCAGGCACGGATCGGCGATCTGTGCACCTGTGTCGGGCCACCCGACGTAATCGCAATGGGCGCGATGACCGTGATCGTCTCGGGCAAGCCGGCGGCGCGGATCCTGGATATGACTGCGCATGGCGGGGCGATCGTCCTGGGCGAGTTCACCGTGCTGATCGGCGATGCCGGCGGCGGTGGCGGTGCTGGCGGCGGTGGCGGCGGAGTCGCGCCGGGCAAGGCCGGCAGCGGGAGCAGCGGCTCAGGCGGCGCGGCGGAGGACAATTCCACCGATATTGCGCAGACGCCGGAATGCGCCAAGCTCGCCAAGGTGAAAGAGGATGCCACCCTCGCCAACCACACCTATGGCAAGGATGCGGCGCTACCGCCCGGCTATCGCAAACTCGACCCCGCGACGCCTGAGGGCAAGGCGGAGTTGCATAGCCTGGGCATCGGGCGGCCCGGCGACCTCGCGCCCGACGGCTCGACCTTTCGCGCCGAGGTGTTCGCTCAGGACACGCCGACCGGCCCCGCGTACACGGTCGCCTTCCGCGGTACCGCCGAAAGCGCCGACTGGATCGAGAACGGCAAGCAGGGCGTCGGCATGCAGTCGGACCATTACGAGCGTGCCATGCGCATCGCCAACAGCGTGTCGCAGAACGCGGAGCAGGTGTCGTTCACCGGCCATTCGCTGGGTGGCGGTCTGGCGTCCGCGGCAGCGGCGCGCACCGGCAGGCCCGCCAACACATTCAACGCCGCCGGCCTGTCGGGGCGCACCGTGGACGGCTATCCCAATCCGCCCGCGCCGGTCGACGCCTATAACGTGCCGGGTGAGGTACTCTCGGGCCTGCAGGATCATCGCGCGGGCGTGCTGGCGGGCCTCACCGGCGTCGCCACCGCGATCCATCCCTCACTGGGAGGACTGGTCGGCGGCTGGATCGCCGCGCGCGAGATGGGCGACAGCCCGCTCCTGCCCCAGGCTTATGGCAATCGCCACACGCTTCCCCTGGTGGCGCCGCCGGGCAAGCAGATATATGATGGCTGGAATCCGGTGACGGGAGTCAAGCAAAGCGTGGATCGTCACGGCATGGACTGGGTCAGCGCGGGGATCCACCAACAACAATTGGACGTGGGATGTATCTAGGTGATGGCAGCATCCACACGAGACCTCTGGCTGGCGGCCGCGGCGCTCCTGGTGTCGTGTTCGCCGGCGGGGAATACCGGCATGGCTAGTTCAGCCGCAGCCTATCCCGTCAACGCCTTTCCGCCCGAAGCACAGGCACTCGCCCGTGCCGTGGTGGAGGGAAAGACCAGTCGTGTCCTGGACTTGGCCAAGATCACGCCGGGCGGGATCAACGCAACCGGCGCCAAGGGTGAGACGGCGTTGCTGCTCGCCGTGCAGAAGGGCGATACCGCGATGGTTCGCGCGCTGCTGGCGGCGGGAGCCAGCCCCAATGGCGGCCCGGACAAATCACCCCTCCACCCCGCGACGCGTCAGACGAACGGGGAGATGCTGCGGTTGCTGCTCGCCGCA
>FSUD01000225.1_pt1 | contig 12386 bp, 11 predicted proteins | sample 1637011 | NCBI WGS metagenome assembly FSUD01 (sample SAMEA3914816, study PRJEB12502) | metagenome | biome: forest; material: soil | place: USA | collected 2011-09-16 | depth 0.3 m
ATCTGAATCTGCCGCTGCTTACCGCCGGACGGATAGGGGATCGCCGCACCCGGCACGGTGACGAGGTTGGTGCGGACCTGATTCTGCGCAATATCGAATAGCTGCCCTTCGGACATGCCCTTGCCGGATAGGGCCAACTGCAGGATCGGCACGGTCGATGCGTTATAGTTGAGGATCAGCGGCGGCGTGACACCCGGCGGCAGCTGCTTGAGCACGGTTTGCGACACCGACGTGACCTGCGCGGTCGCGGTGCGGATATCGGCACCCGGCTGGAAATAGATCTTCACGACGCCGATGCCCGACATCGACTGGCTCTCGATATGGTCGATATCGTTGACCGTGGTGGTCAGCACGCGCTCGAACGGCGTAATGATCCGGCCAGACATGTCGTCGGGTGACAGGCCGCTATACTGCCAGGCGGTGGCGATCACCGGTACCTTGATGTCGGGAAAGATGTCCACCGGTGTCCGGATCGCGGCGAGCACGCCCAGGATCAGGATCAGGATGGCCATGACGATGAAGGTCAACGGCCGCGACAATGCGACCCGCACGATTCCGATCAAGGGCGGCTGCTCCGGTCCAGACGATCAACAGGCAGCATGGGGAGGTGATGCGCCAAGGCGGACTCCAGGGGTTTGAAGCGCTTGTGCGGCGACTGGCTTTCGCAGCCGCAGCAACGGCCCATTGCTCCTCGCCAGTAATCGGCGTCCAATATTGTTTGCGGCATGATTGATATGATATGCATATCAATCATGGAGCTCCGTCACTTGCGCTATTTCATCGGCGTCGCCGAGGAACTGCATTTCGCCCGTGCCGCGGCGCGGCTGGGCATTTCACAGCCGCCGCTCAGCCAGCAAATCCGCGCGCTCGAAGAGGAACTGGGCGTGCGGCTGTTCGATCGCACCAGCCGTAGCGTGAAATTGACCAGCGCGGGTACGGCGTTTCTCGACGCGGCGCGAGCGACGCTCGAACAGGCCGAGCGTGCCGTCAATCTGGCGCGGCGGGCGGCGCGGGGGGAATTGGGCGAGCTCAATCTGGGGTTCAACGCTTCCGCCCCGTTCGTGCCGATGATCGCCAAGGCAATCTATGATTTTCGCCAGCTATATCCGGATGTTAAGCTGATCCTGACCGAACTGGCCGGACGACCGCAACCCACCGCGCTGATCGATCACGCGCTCGATGCCTGTTTCGTTCGCAGCGTAAGCCGGCCCGACGTCGACGAGTCGATCGCGGTGGCGCCGATCCTGCGTGAGCGGTTGTTCGTGGCGATGCGGCCCGATCATCGGCTGGCGGCGCAGGAAGAAGTGGCGCTGCGCGATCTCGGCGGAGAGCCGTTGCTGCTCTATTTCCGAGAACACGGCGCGACTTTCACCGATGAGCTGTTCGCGATGCTGCGTGCTGTCGATGTCGAGCCGGTCGTCGCGCATTCGGTACGTGAGGTCTCGACACTGTTCGGATTGGCGGCAGCCGGGGTCGGGGTGACCGTGGTCGCCGAATCGCTGTGCGAGCTTCGCTCGGCCAGGCTGGTCTATCGGCCGGTATCGGATCCCGCATCGGTGACCGGCTTGTGGCTCTTCTCCCTGCGTGAAGGAAGCAGTCTGCCCTGCCGCAACTTCCTGAAGATCATCGAATCCGGCGAACAGTGGCAGGAAGGCTGACGCCGCATGGACCTGAACGGTGGGTCGTGCTTAGGAAATCGCATGACTCGATTGTCCGATATGTCGCTGCCCGTGCGCGCAGATGTGGAACTGCCCCGTTATGATCGCGGGCGGGTACAGTGCGGAGTAGTGCATCTGGGGATCGGCGCCTTCACGCGCGCTCACCAGATTGCCTATTTCGAGCACGCCTTGAATGCGGGCGATTTGCGCTGGGGAATCGTCGCGGCGTCGCTGCGGTCGCCCGGCGTGCGCGATCAGATGAAGCCGCAGGACTGCCTTTATACATTGGTCGAACGCGACGGCGACGCGGAGCGGGTGCAGATGATCGGCGCGGTGCAGGACGTACTGGTCGCGCCGGAAGATCCACGCGCGCTGGTCGCGGCTATGGCTGGCCCCGACACGCACATCGTCACGCTGACGGTGACCGAAAAGGGCTACAAGCTCGATCCCGTCACCGGCGAGTTGTTGATCGATGATCCGGCTGTCATTGCCGACCTGGCGACGCCCGATGCACCGCAAACCGCGCCTGGGTTCATCGTTGCCGCATTGCGCGCTCGTCGGGATGCCGGGGTGACACCGTTTACCGCGATCTCCTGCGATAATCTGCCGCATAACGGACGGCGATTGCGCGACGCGGTGGTGGCGCTGGCGCGAGCGAGCGATCCGGCGCTGGCCGACTGGATCGCCGAGCATGGGGCATTTCCGCAGACAATGGTCGACCGGATCGTACCTGCGACGGTGGATGCGGACATCGCCGCGCTCGCCAAGCGCATCGGTGTCGAGGACCGGGCGATGGTCAAGACCGAGCCGTTCAGCCAATGGGTGATCCAGGACTGGTTCTGCGGCGAGCGGCCCGATGTCGAGGCGGCTGGAGTTCAGATCACCAAGGCTGTAGCTCCTTGGGAGGATGCCAAGCTGCGCCTGTTGAACGGCGCGCACAGTTCGATCGCCTATCTCGGCGGTTTGGCGAGGATCGATTTCGTCGATCAGGTCGTGGCGTGGCCCGATGCGGCGCGCTTTGTCGAGGCGCTGTGGGATGAGGCGGCGTCGACCCTGGCGCCGATCGACGGGCTCGACGTTCCCGATTATCGCCGCAAGCTGATGGCTCGCTTTTCGAACAGCGCGCTCCAGCACAAGACTCGGCAGATCGCGATGGATGGGTCGCAGAAATTGCCGCAGCGGTTGCTGGCCTCGGTCGCCGCACGGCGCGAGCGGGGGCAATCGGTCGAGGCGCTGTCGCTGGGCGTCGCTGCGTGGATGCGCTGGCAAAGCGGGCGCGACGATAACGGCGCGACCTTTACGGTCGATGATCCGCTGGCCGATCTGCTCGGGCGCACCGTCGCTGCGGCAACCTCACCGGAGGACAAGGTCGCGGCTTTGCTCTCGCTGTCTCAGATCTTTCCGCCGGCGCTGGCCGATGACTTTGCATTCCGCGGCGATTTGGTCCGCCATCTCTCCAGTCTGACCGAACGCGGGGCGCTCGCGACCCTGGCGTCATTCGGCGACTAGCCGAGCGACCAGACCGGGCGCCCGCTTTCGGCGATCAGCCTTCCGCCGCAACCAGATCGACTCGGCGGATATTGGGCACCATCAGATGCATGATCAGCATCGCGAGCAGATAGACGCTGCCCGCCACCGCGAAGATCAGCGTGTAGCTGCCGGTGATCTGAAGCACCTGACCGACATAGGCGGACATCAGCGCTCCGCCGATCGCGCCGGCTGTGCCGCCGATCCCGACCACCGATCCCACGGCGCGACGCGGGAACATGTCCGACGGCAATGTATAGATATTGGCCGAAAACGCCTGGTGAGCGGCGGTGGCCAGCCCGATGATCGCGACCGACAGCCACAGATTGTTGACGTATTGCGCGAAGAAGATCGGCGTCACCAGGAAAGCGCAGGCGAGCATCGTCAGCTTGCGCGCATTATTGGCGCTCATCCCCGCCCGCATCATCCGGGACGAAGCGAACCCGCCAGCGATGCTACCCACGTCGGAGATCAGGTAGATCGCCACCAGCGGCGGCCCGAAATGGACAAGGTCGAGCTGGTACCGCTTGGCGAGAAAATCGGGCAGCCAGAACAAATACAGCCACCAGATCGGATCGGTCAGGAACTTGCCGATCGCGAACGCCCAGGTCTCGCGATAGCGGAGCAATTTGAGCCAGGGGATCGATTCGCCGACATCGGCGGGGTCGCTTTCGATATAGGCCAGCTCGTCCGGCGACAGCTTCGCTTGCTCACGCGGGCGGCGATAGATCCATATCCAGGCGACCAGCCAGATCAGGCTGAATGCCCCGGTGATGACGAACGCCGCGCGCCAGCCAAGCGCCAGCGTCACGACGATATAGGGCACGACAATCGGCGTGATGATCGCGCCGACATTCGACCCGGCGTTGAAGATGCCGGTGGCGAGCGCGCGTTCCTTGGCCGGGAACCACTCGCTGACCGCTTTCAGTCCTGAGGGGAAATTGCCCGATTCACCGATGCCAAGCAGCGCGCGGGCCAGCGAGAATTGCAATGCACTGCGCGCCGCGCCGTGCAGCATGTGCGCCGCGGTCCAGATCAGGAAGGCGATCGCATAGCCGAACCGCGCGCCGAGCACGTCAACGATCCTGCCGAAGAACAGATAGCCCAGCCCGTAAGCGAGCTGAAACCACACGACGATCGTGGAGTAGGACGTCTCGTCCCAGCCGAGTTCGGCCGAGATGGTCGGCTTCAGCACGCCGATCATCTGACGATCGACATAGTTGATCGCGGTCGCCGCGAACAGCAACGCACAGATTACCCAGCGATAGCGGCCCATGGTCGTCGCCGTATGAGCGGCTGGCCCCGGCTGTTCAGCCATTCATCCTCCCGTGCCGATCTTTTACGCGGCTATGATTGTACACTTTACCGTCAATTTGCCGTCGAAGCGCGCTTCTACGCTATCCCCGGCGACCACCGGGTGCACCCCGGTAACGGCACCAGACGATATCCACTGCCCCGGCGCCAGCGCAATTCCGCGTGCGGCCAGGGATTCGAACAGGAATCGCGCCGCGCCGATCGGACCATCGAGCATCGTCGTGGTAGTGCCGCGCCCGATCGGCTCGCCATTGATCAGCAATTCGACGGTCCAGGCGTTGAAATCGGTGGCCGCGCCGGTCGCGATCCGCGGTCCGACGATCAGCCCGTTATTGTTGCCGAAATCGGATATCGTCACCGGCGCGCCATGCGTGTTGATACCAGGGAAAGGAGAGCTGGCGATCTCGATACCGGCATGGACTGCATCGATCGCTGCCGCCGCCTCGTCCATCGTATAGTGCGTCCTGGCCGGATCGAATCCCGCGCCGATGCGCAATAGGAACTCGCCCTCGGCGGCGCCGAAGCCGTCGGTATAGATCGGCATCCTGATCGGCTCCGCCGCCGCGTCGAGCACTGCGCTGGAGAAAATCGGCCCGGCAAGGCGGTCGACGCCGTCGATCGGCGGATTGATCCGTCCGACCTTCCAGCCGCCGATAGTATCGTCGATCAGCGCGATCGCGGCATCCTGCACGGCATAGCCGGTGTCGAGATCGGTCGGAACCGGGCCGGGATAATCGGGTAGGCCGTGCCCGGCGCGGCGCGCCTCGACGAAAGACCGCGCAATCCGTTGCGCATTGCCGGCCGCTTCGCCTGAATCCACCTGTATAGCCTCCCCATGACGCTTACGGCGTCGTTGATTGAGCAGGGCCTATTGGAAACCGGTGTCAATTACAAGCTGATCGGCGCAGGTTACTGACTCTAACCCGCTTGGCCAATTGTATTAAAGATGGGTATGCTCCGCCGATGCAGAAGACCAACCAGCCGACGATCAACGATGTCGCCCGTATCGCGGGCGTTTCGAAAAAGACCGTCAGCCGCGTGATCAACCGCTCGCCGCTGCTCAACGAAGATACGCGCCGCCGAGTCGAGACCGTGATCGGCGAGCTGGGTTATATCCCCAATCCACAGGCGCGGGCGCTGGCGCTGCGTCGCAATTTCCTGATCGGGCTGGTCCACGGCAATCCCAATGCGCAGACGGTGATGAACGTGCAGCAGGGCATGCTCGAAGCGCTGCAGGACACCGAATTCGAAATGGTGGTGCGCCCGGTCGATCGCGGGTCGCCGACCATGCTCGAGGATCTGCGCCACTTCCTGGAGCGGCAGCGGCTGTTCGGCGTGCTGCTGATGCCGCCGATCAGCGAGAATGATTCGGTCGCCGAATTGTGCGACGCGATCGGCTGCCGCTACGTCCGGATGGGCTCGGCCATGCTCGACGAGCCGGAGAATATGGTCGCCTCGAACGATCGCGAGGCGGTCCGTAACGCCACCGACTATCTGATTTCGGAGGGGCATCGCCGGATCGGACTGATCGCCGGACCGCATGGTTTCCGCTCGGCGCGCGAGCGCCGGTTGGGGTTCGAGGAAGCGATGCGCGCCGCCGACATTCCGCTCCCGCGCAGCATGATCGCGGAGGGAACCTACCGGTTCGAATCGGGGATGGTCGCTGCCGCGCGGCTGCTCGATCTGGTGCCGCGTCCGACCGCGATCTTTTCGTGCAATGACGAGATGGCGGCGGGTGTTATCCATGCCGCGCGCCAACGAGGGCTCGACGTGCCGCGCGACCTTTCGGTGATCGGGTTCGACGACACCCCGATCGCCGCGCATATGTGGCCGCCGCTGACGACGGTGCGCTGGCCGATCGCCTCGATGGCGCGCTCGGCTGCGCTCAAGCTGATCACCGGTATTGCGGATAATGACCATGACGGGTCGGTGCAGGAGCCGTCGATGTTCCTGTCGACGCTGATCCGGCGGGCATCGGTAGCACCGCCGCGCGAATGAGGTGGTTGCGCTCGGTGCTGACACCGGTTACCGGGGCGACAGCGGCGGTCTGCGAAGAACCGTGAAAGGGAGATACGATGTCTCGGCGACTTGAGTTGAACGCTGACCGGCTGTTTCCGGCCGATACGGCGACTCGTGACATCGCGCGGGCGCTCTATGCGGAAGTGTCCGACCTGCCAATCATCAGTCCGCACGGCCATACCGATCCGACCTGGTTCTCGGAAAACCCCGCCTGGACCGACGCGACCTCCCTGCTGCTCGCACCCGATCACTACATCTACCGCATGCTCTACAGTCAGGGCATCGCCCTCGATTCGCTCTCGGTGCCCGATCGCAAGGGCAGGCCGGCGACCGATCCGCGCGCCGCGTGGCGGGTGTTTGCGGAGAATTACTTCCTGTTCCGCGGCACGCCGACCCGGATGTGGCTCGACCATGTCTTTGCGGAGGTATTGGGGATCGACGTGGCGCTGGAGCCGGCGACTGCCGATCTCTATTTCGACACGATTGGCGAAAAGCTCGCCTCCGACGCCTTTCGTCCGCGTGCGTTGTTCGACCGGTTCAAGATCGACTTCCTCGCCACCACCGAGGGACCGCAGGACGATCTGAGCCCGCATCATCAGATCCGCCGCTCGGGCTGGGGCGGGCGAGTCGTCACTACCTATCGCCCCGACGCGGTGATCGATGTCGAGCATGAGGCGTTCAAGCCGGCGATGGCGCGCTTTGCCGAGCTGACTGGCGAGGACGTCTATAGCTGGACCGGCTATCTCGCCGCGCATCGCAAGCGTCGTGCCGATTTCCGCGCCGCCGGAGCCACTGCGACCGATCACGGCCACCCGACCGCCGCCACCGCCAATCTATCTAGCGACGAAGCTGAGCGGCTGTTCCGGACGATCGTCACCGGCACTTGGACTCCCGCCGATGCCGAGCTGTTCCGCGCCCAGATGCTGACCGAAATGGTGGCGATGAGCGTCGAGGACGGGATGGTGATGCAGATACACCCCGGATCTTTCCGCAACCACAATGCCGGCCTGTTCGCCACCCATGGCCGCGACAAGGGCGCCGATATCCCGACGCGCACCGATTATGTCCATGCGCTGAAGCCGCTGCTCGACCGGTTCGGCACCGAGACGAAACTCTCGATCATCCTCTTCACGCTCGACGAGAGCGTCTATGCCCGCGAGTTGGCGCCTCTGGCCGGCCACTATCCATGCCTTAAGCTCGGCCCCAGCTGGTGGTTCCACGACAGCCCGGAGGGGATGCGCCGTTTCCGCGAGATGACGACCGAGACCGCCGGTTTCTACAACACCGTCGGCTTCAACGACGACACGCGTGCTTTTCTCTCCATTCCGGCGCGGCACGATGTCGCTCGGCGGATCGATTGCGGATTCCTCGCGCGCTTGGTTGCCGAGGGGCGGCTCGCCGACTGGGAAGCCGCCGAGCTCGCTTACGAATTGACCAACGGCCTCGTGCGCCGCGCCTACAAGATCGACGACCCCCAATTCGCCGCCCAGGCAGCTTGATACCCCAGGAGACCAGCATGTTCGACCGTACCTATTACGCCACGCATCCCGACATGATGGAGTGCGTCTCCAATGACGAACTGCGCGACCGCTATCTGATCCAGGACCTGTTCCGCGACGGCGAGTGCGTGCTGAACTATACCCATGCCGACCGCTTCGTGATCGGCGGCGTTGCGGTGGCCGGTACTCCGGTCAAGCTGCCCGCGCAGACCGAGCCGCCGTCGGCCGTCGGCCATCCCTTCCTGGAGCGCCGCGAACTGGCGGTCGTGAATATCGGCAAGGCGACCGGCACCGTCACCGTCGACGGCGAGAGCTTCGAGCTGGGCAATAAGGATTGCCTATACGTCACGATGGGCGCGAAGCATGTCGAGTTCTCCGGCGAGGGCGCGCGTTTCTATCTCGCCTCGTGCCCGGCGCATAAAGCCTTCACCACGCGCAAGCTCGGCATCGCCGACGCCAACGCGCTGGAACGCGGCAGCCTGGAGGAATCGAACGAGCGCACGATCTTCCAGCTCGTCATTCCCGGCATTTGCGACAGCGCGCAGCTGGTGATGGGCCTGACCGTGCTCAAGCCCGGCTCGGTGTGGAACACGATGCCTCCGCACATCCATGAGCGCCGCAGCGAGATCTATTGCTATTTCGAGCTCGACGGCCCGAACGACCGCGTGATGCATTTCATGGGCGAGGGCGAGGCAATGCGGCACATCGTCATGGCCAACGAGGAAGTCGTGATCAGCCCGCCCTGGTCGATCCATATGGGTGCGGGCACCAAGGCCTATGCCTTCATCTGGGCGATGGCTGGCGAGAACCAGGACTATACCGACATGAACGTCCTCGACATCTGCCAGCTCGCCTGATGAGCGGCTTGTTCGATCTGAGCGGCAAGGTCGCGATCGTCACCGGTGCCAATACGGGCATCGGCCAGGCGATCGCGCTGGCGCTGGCCGAGGCAGGGGCGGATATCGCCGCAGTAGGCCGCACGCCGGCCGAGGACACTGTCGCAAAGGCGCGCGCTTTGGGCCGCAAGGCGGAGATCGTCTCCGCCGACCTTTCGACCATCGAGCCTGTGCAGAGAATTGTGGACGAGACTGTGGAAAAGCTCGGCGGCTTGCACATCCTGGTCAACAATGCCGGCATCATCCGCCGTGCTGACGCGGTCGATTTCACCGAAGAGGATTGGGACGCGGTCGTCGATACCAATCTCAAATCGGTGTTCTTCCTGTGCCAGGCTGCGGGCAGGCACATGATTGCCAATGGCGGAGGCAAGATCATCAACATCGCCTCTATGCTGACGTTCCAGGGCGGTATCCGCGTGCCGAGCTATACCGCGTCGAAGTCGGGCATCGGCGGCCTCACCAAGCTGCTCGCCAACGAATGGGCGGCCAAGGGGGTGAACGTGAACGCGATCGCGCCCGGCTATATCGCGACCAACAATACCGCGGCGCTGCAGGCCGATGAGGTGCGCAACAAGTCGATCCTCGACCGTATCCCGGCGGCCCGGTGGGGCGATGCGAGCGATCTGGGCGGGGCGGCTGTATTCCTTGCCAGCCGGGCGGCGGATTACGTTCAGGGGCATATCCTCGCCGTCGATGGCGGCTGGCTGGCGCGGTGATGTTGCCTCACTCCCCTCGTCACCCCGGCCCCTTCGACTGCCTGCAAGGCAGGCGCTCAGGACAGGCTTGTGCCGGGGTCCACTGCGCCCCAAACCATATCGCTGGCGGCGCGGTGGATGCCGGAACTAGTCCGGCATGACGATTTTGGGTGGGGATGAACTGATGGGCAAGTTGGTCGCGTTCGGGGAGATCATGCTCCGGTTGTCGCCACCGGGGCGCGAATTGCTGCTCCAGACGCCGAAGCTCGACGTGTGGCTGGCTGGCGCCGAGGCCAATCTGGTCACTGGCCTCGCCAGGCTGGGGCATCAGGTGGCGATGGTCAGCGCGGTGCCCGACAATGACCTTGGCCAGTCTGCATTGACGACCCTGCGCGGGCATGGCGTCGATTGTTCGGGCATCCAGCTAAGCGGTGAGCGGATCGGGCTCTATTTCGTCACCAGTGGTGCCGGGCTGCGCGCGACCGATGTGATCTACGACCGCGCGCATTCGGCCTTTGCCGAGGCAGCGACCGAAAGCTGGGCCTGGGGCAAGCTGCTCGACGGCGCCGACCGCCTGCATCTGTCTGGCATTACCCCGGCGCTGGGGCCGGTGCCGGCACAGTCAGCGATCACGGCGGCAAAGGCCGCCACCGAGCGCGGCCTGCCGGTGTCGTTCGACGGCAATTGGCGCGGCAAATTATGGGAACGCTGGGATTCGAACCCGCGCGCGATCCTGACTCAATTGGTCGAGCATGCCGATCTGATGTTCGGCAATCACCGCGACATCGCCCTGCTGCTCGACAAGCCCTTCTCCGCCGATGGCGAAGACCGGCGGCGCGAGGCGGCCGACGCTGCGTTCGCTGCCTTCCCGAAGCTCCAGACGATCGCCTCGACCGCGCGGCACGTCGTCGACAGCGACCGCCACCGGATCGCTGCGCGGATCGATACGCGCGCCGAATCGGTCCAGACCGAGGAAATCGAGATTTCCGGCATCGTCGACCGGATTGGCGCGGGCGATGCCTTCGCGGTCGGCGTACTCCACGCGCTTCGCCGCGGCGACAGCATCGAGACGGCGGCCAAGACCGGCCTCGCGCTCACGGTACTCAAACACTCGCTACCGGGCGACGCCTCGTTGTTCGGCCAGCGCGATATCGATCAATTCGTCGAAGGCGGCGTCGACGTTCGGCGCTGAGGCCCTCCGCCGGTCAGCTTGACCGCAAGCGCCGGGAAGCATGTCGGCCGCGCTGTTTCTACCTTGGCGTCATCGACTAAGGAGAAGTCGGATGGCTTATGCATACAAGATCGTCCCGTCGCCGGTCGGCGCGCTTACCCTGATCGCCAGCGAGAATGGGCTGGCTGCGGTCCTGTGGGAGAATGACGACCCGAATCGAGTGCGGTTGAGCCCCCGGGTCGAGGGTCGCGATCATCCAGTCCTGGCCAAGGCAGAACAGCAGCTCGGCGAGTATTTTGCTGGCGCGCGACAGACGTTCGACTTGCCGCTCGATTTCAAGGGCACCGATTTCCAGAAGCAGGTCTGGGCACAATTGCTGGCGATCCCGTTCGGCGAAACGCGCAGCTATGCCGATATCGCCCGCGCGATTGATCATCCAAACGCGTACCGCGCGGTTGGCGCCGCCAACGGCAAGAACCCGATCTCGATCGTCGCACCCTGTCATCGCGTGATCGGCACCAATGGCGCGCTGACCGGATTCGCGGGCGGCATCGAGGCCAAACGCCGGTTGCTGGGGCTGGAGGCCAGCCGCGCTTGAGCGCGATGCCGTGGCGATAGTGGAAAAACATGCCGGGAACGGCGTTGATGCCGGAGGTCATCGTGAAAGGCGAGGATGATGGCAACGGCACGCGCCAGGACGGGCGACACTATCGAAGCGGCATGGGAAGCGCTGCGGGGCGAGGCGGAGCACTGCACCCGCTGCCCACTCTACAAGCATGCGATCCAGACCGTGTTCGGCGAAGGGCCGGCCGATGCCCGGCTGATGTTCGTCGGAGAACAGCCGGGCGACCAGGAGGACCTGGCCGGCAAGCCGTTCGTCGGCCCGGCCGGCCAGTTGTTTGACCGTGCGCTGGCCGATGCCGGCGTGGAGCGCGCACGCACGTATGTCACCAACGCGGTCAAGCATTTCAAATACGAATTGCGCGGCAAGCGGCGACTTCATTCGAAGCCCAATGCGGGCGAGATCGAAGCGTGCCGCTGGTGGATCGGGCAGGAATTGGCGTTAGTGAAGCCGCGCGTGACGGTGGCGCTGGGTGCGACTGCGGCGCGGTCGCTATTCGGCAAGACGATGACGATCGGCGCCAATCGCGGCCGGCCACATGCCCTGCCCGACGGCGGCGAAGGCTGGATTACGGTCCATCCCAGCTATCTGCTTCGCTTGCCCGACGAAGCGGCGAGAAAGGAAGAGTTCGCGCGCTTCGTCGATGACCTGAAAGCCGTTGCCTATGCGGCTGGTATCAGGTGAGCGGCTAGGCCCGCCCGAGCGCCTTGTTTTCCGCAGAAATGCGAATGGTCAGCACAATGGCGTTCAGGATCGAAAACACGATCGCATACCAATACAGCCCGAACGCCAGCGGCAGCACCGCGATCTCGGCGACCACCACGGCATAATTGGGGTGGGGGATCAGCCGGTAGGGGCCGCGCGCGACCAGCGCCTCGCCCGGCAGGACGATGATCCGCGTGGTCCAGCGTGAGCCGAGCGTGGCGAGGATCCAGACCCTGAATGCCTGCAGGACCACGAACACCAGAATCAGCGGAATATTGAC
>FSUD01000148.1_pt1 | contig 12127 bp, 15 predicted proteins | sample 1637011 | NCBI WGS metagenome assembly FSUD01 (sample SAMEA3914816, study PRJEB12502) | metagenome | biome: forest; material: soil | place: USA | collected 2011-09-16 | depth 0.3 m
GATCATCGCCGGCGGCTCGGCCTATCCGCGCCAGATCGACTTCGCCAGGTTCCGCGCGATCGCCGATGAAGTCGGCGCGTTCTTCATGGTCGACATGGCGCATTTCGCGGGGTTGGTCGCGGGCGGTGTCCACCCGACTCCGTTCGGCCACGCGCATGTCGTCACCACCACCACACACAAGACGCTGCGCGGTCCCCGTGGCGGCGCGGTGTTCACCAATGACGAAACCATCGCAAAGAAGATCAACTCGGCGGTGTTCCCGGGGTTGCAGGGCGGCCCGCTGATGCACGTCATCGCCGCCAAGGCGGTGGCGTTCGGCGAAGCGCTGCGCCCCGACTTCAAACTCTACGCCGCCGCGATCATCGAGAATGCCAAGGTGCTGGCCGCGACGCTGGCCGAACGTGGCGCTGCGGTCGTCTCCGGCGGCACCGACACGCACCTTGCATTGATCGACCTCACCCCGCTCGGCGTGACCGGCAAGGACGCCGACGAAGCGCTCGAGCGCGCGGGCATCACCTGCAACAAGAACGGCATCCCCAACGATCCGCTGCCCCCGGTCAAGACCAGCGGCATCCGGGTCGGATCGCCCGCCGGCACCACGCGCGGCTTCGGCCCAGCCGAGTTCCGCGAGATCGGCAACATGGTCGCCGACGTACTCGATGGTCTCCGCAAGAATGGCGAGCAAGGTGACGCGCAGGTTGAAAACGCTGTGCGTGAGCGTGTTAATGCACTATGTCACCGTTTCCCGATCTATCCGGAAGGCATGTGATGAGCGACGACAATCTCAAACGGATGTGCGTACACTGCGACTCGGCGCTGGCCGATGGCGCAAGATATTGCAGCCAGTGCGGCGCGATCATCGCCGAGGATGGCGAGAGCGCCTATGAATCGGCGAAAACGTTCGTGTTGAACAGCGCTGGCGAAGCCGAACGCGCCGCCCGCGACCTGATGAAGAACGAGGATGCCCAGAAGATCGCCGGTGCCGCCGCGATCGGCGCCGTCGCGGCGATCGTGCTGCCGGTCTCGATGGTCACCGGCGCGGTGATCGGCGCGGGCATCATGGCCTATAACCGGTTCGCCAAATAGCGAATGCCCAAATAGATGCGCTGCCCGTTCTGTGGACATGAAGACAGCCAGGTAAAGGATTCGCGGCCGACCGAGGACGGCGCCGCGATCCGCCGGCGGCGGCAATGCGAAGGCTGCGCCGCGCGCTTCACCACGTTTGAACGGATCCAGTTGCGCGAGCTGACCGTCCTCAAGAGCGAAGGAATCGATGGCACTCGGCGCGAGCCGTTCGAGCGCGACAAATTGATGCGCTCGATCGAGATAGCCACGCGCAAGCGCCCGATCGAGCCGGTGCGGATCGAGAAACTGGTGTCCGGCATCCAGCGCCAGCTCGAGACGCTGGGCGAGGCCGAGGTCTCATCGAAACGGATCGGCGAATTGGTGATGGAGGGACTGAAAGGCCTCGACTCGGTTGCCTATATCCGCTTCGCCAGCGTTTACCGCGATTTTAGCGAAGCGAAGGATTTCGAGGAATTCGCCGGCAGCGTCAGCGAGATCGGCGGGAAGCCCTGACGCCGTCAGCCAACGGCGTGCCAAATCAATAGGGCCGCGACGGTCAGCAAAATCAATAAGACGAGAAAGCCAAACACCTTATTGGGCAGGAACAAGAATAGCAGTTCCGCCAAAAAATCGGTCATCGCGATCTTCCTGCCGAGTTGGCTAAGCCGCCTTGCGCAGTTCCAGCCGGCTCCAGATCTCGACCAGCGCGTCGGTCAACTCGCGCATCATCGCCTCGTCATGCGTTGGGCCGGGTGTAAAGCGCAGACGCTCGGTGCCGCGCGGCACGGTCGGATAATTGATCGGCTGGACGTACACGCCATATTCGGCGAGCAGGATATCGCTGATCTTCTTGGCCTTGACCGGATCGCCGACCATCAGCGGCACGATATGAGTCTCGCCCGCCAGCACCGGCAGCCCGGCCTCGCGCAGCATCGCCTTCAGCTTCGCGGCGGAGGCTTGCTGCCCCTCGCGCTCGGCAGTCGATTCCTTGAGGTGCCTGACCGACGCCAGCACGCCCGCAACCAGCACCGGCGACAGCGAGGTCGTGAAGATGAAGCCCGGCGCGTAGGAGCGGATCACGTCGATGATCTGTTGATCGGCCGCGACATAGCCGCCCATCACGCCGAACGCCTTACCCAGCGTGCCCTCGATGATCGTCAGCCGGTCGGCCACGCCGTCGCGCTCTGAAATACCGCCGCCGCGCGGGCCATACATGCCGACCGCATGGACCTCGTCCAGATAGGTCAGCGCGTTATACTTGTCGGCGAGGTCGCAGACGCCCGCGATCGGGGCGATATCGCCCTCCATCGAATAGACGCTTTCGAACGCGATCAGCTTGGGCAGGTTGGGGTCCTCGGCGGCCAGCAACTCCTCGAGATGCTCGAGGTCATTGTGGCGGAAGATTCGCTTCTCGCAGCCCGAATTGCGGATGCCCGCGATCATGCTGGCATGGTTGAGCTCGTCCGAGAATACCACGCAGCCGGGCAGCAATTTGCCGAGCGTCGCCAGAGTCGCCTCGTTCGAGACATAGCCGCTGGTGAACAGCAGCGCGCCTTCCTTGCCGTGCAGATCGGCAAGTTCGTTCTCGAGATCGACATGGTAATGCGTATTGCCGCCGATATTGCGCGTGCCGCCCGAGCCCGCACCGACATCGTGCAGCGCTTCCTCCATCGCCGCGATCACCTTCGGATGCTGGCCCATCGCGAGATAATCGTTCGAGCACCACACCGTGATCGGCTTCGGCCCATTATGCCCGGCAAAACAGCGGGCATTGGGAAACGCCCCCTTGTTGCGCAGGATGTCGATAAACACGCGGTACCGGCCCTCGGCATGGAGCCGGTCGATCGCTTGCGTGAAGACCCGGGAATAATCGACCGGGCGCGCCAGGGTGTCGCTCATGATCCGTCCCGATAGCGCGGTCTTTCGCGCTTTTCCATGTCAAAACCGCTGCGTTGGTTGCAATCGCGACACTGCTTTGAGTCAATGCGTTTGACTTATTTCGGTGCTATAGCGAGTCCATCGTCGGCGTTGGTCTTCCAGGCGTGCCGACGACTGAGAGCAACGTACACGCTCCCCGCTTGTGTGCCGGAGCCCAGACATGTCAGACGAACGACCGGTCCCGATGGACCAGGAATCAGATTATTTCGCCCGCCGGGAGGCGCAGGAACGACTCGCCGCCAAGCAATCGGCCGATATGACGGCGCGCCGCGCGCATGCCGAACTCGCCGATCGTTATGCGGAACAACGCCGGTCGAACAAGGGCGTGAGCGCCTAAAGCGACTCGGCGCGGGTGATGCCGAACCGCGCCAATGCGGGTGCCAATCGGCGCTCCGCTTCGCCATATCGAGTGAACACGGCCCGGTGCTCGGGCGGTTCGTCCGGCCAGGACTGCTCCCGCGTCAGATAGGCGATTCGCCGAGCGATCCCCGCGGCTCCATCGATGAACCGGACCGGATGCGGAGCCGCAGCGGTCAGTTCTTCCGTCACCAGCGGAAAATGGGTGCAGGCATTGACCACCACGTCGATCCGGTCGCCATCCGGCTGATCGAACAGTCCAGCGATCGCGGCGCGATAGTCGGCCGGGTCGCCGACATCCCCGTGCAGCTTCGCCTCTGCCAGTTCGACCAAAGCCGCCGATCCGTGGCGCAGCACCACGCAATCGCTCGCGAACCTTGCCGCAAGATCATCGACATAGGGCTGGCGCACCGTGGCTTCGGTTCCCAGCACCCCGATGACGCGAGTCTTGCTGATCTCGGCGGCGGGCTTGATCGCCGGCACCGTCCCGACCACCGGCAGGTCGAGCGCTGCACGTACGCCGGCCAGCGCGATGGTGGGGGCGGGATTGCAGGCGATCACCAGCAGCCGGGGATCGTAGCGCTCGGCCAGCCGCCCGAGCAGCGCCGGAACACGCGCCGCAATTTCCTGCTCGCTCTTGGTGCCGTAAGGAAACCCGGCGGAATCAGCGACATAGATCATCGGCGCCTGAGGTAGCGCCAGCCGCGCGGCAGCGAGCACCGACAGCCCGCCGACACCGGAATCGAGGAATAACAAGGGACGGCTATCCATGTCCGCTCGCCTAAGGTTCGCATCCGTTCTGATCAAGATCATTGGCGGCGGCGTTACGGATCGCCTATATCCATGGTTCAACAGGGGGGTGATTTCGTGCCGACCCAATATCTGTGGGCGCAGCCCGCTGGCGCCATGCTGCTGGGCTATCTACTCGGATCGATTCCGTTCGGGCTGATCCTGACTCGCGCGTTCGGCGCGGGCGACCTGCGCCGGATCGGATCGGGCAATATCGGCGCGACCAACGTGCTGCGCACTGGCCGCAAGGGACTGGCGGCGGCGACCCTGGTGCTCGACATGTTCAAGGGCTGGCTGGCGGTCTATCTCGCCGCGCGGCTATTTCCGGGGCAGGCGATCCCCGCCGCCTGTGCTGCCTTTGTCGGTCACTGCTACCCGATCTGGCTGCGGTTTCGCGGCGGCAAGGGCGTGGCGACGCTGATGGGCATCGCGCTCGGACTCTACTGGCCGCTGGCGCTGGTCTGTGCTGCTACCTGGCTGGTGCTGTTCGCGATCGTGCGGATCTCGTCGGTCGCCGGGATGGCCTCGGCGGTCGCGGCGCCGGTCGCCGCCGCCTTGCTCGACCGATTCGATCTCGTCCTGCCGTTGCTCGCGCTCGCGTTGATCGTGTTGTGGAAGCATTGGGCCAATATCGAGCGTTTGCTGCAAGGCACCGAGCCGCGAGTCGGCAAGCGGAGTGAGTGACGCAGATCGCCGCATCGCGCGGCTGCGGCTGATCCGCACCCCGTCGATCGGCCCCGTCACCTATCGCCAGCTGATCGAGCGGTTCGGCAGCGCGGAGGCCGCGATCGAGGCGCTGCCCGATCTCGCGTTGCGCGGCGGCGGCAAACCTCCCCGCATCGCCGACACCTCCGCAATCGAGAGAGAAATTGCCACCACCGAACGATTGGGCGCGCGTTACCTGTTCCTCGACGACCCTGACTATCCCTCGCTGCTCGCCGAAATCGACAGTCCGCCAACGGTAATGACCATCCGCGGTGACCTGGCGCTCGCCAGCCGCACCACCGTAGCGATGGTCGGCGCGCGCAATTCGTCGGCCGCCGCCTGCCGATTCGCGCGCGGGCTCGCGGTCGAACTGGGCCGGGCGGGGGTGACGGTCGTGTCCGGCCTGGCCCGAGGGCTCGACACCGCCGCGCACCAGGGATCGATCGCGACCGGCACGATTGGCGTGATCGCGAGCGGGATCGACATTTCCTTCCCGCCCGAAAATCGCGAGTTGCAGGAACAGATCGCCAGCCAGGGCCTGCTGATCGCCGAGCAGCCGCCCGGCGCCGAGCCGCTGGCGCGCAACTTCCCGCACCGCAACCGGATCATCGCCGGGCTCGCGGTCGGTACCGTTGTGGTCGAGGCCGCGCCGCGCTCAGGCTCGCTGATCACCGCGCGGCTGGCGGGAGAGGCGGGGCGTGATGTCATGGCGGTACCGGGCAGCCCGCTCGATCCGCGCGCGCAGGGATGCAACCAGCTGATCCGCGAGGGTGCGGTGCTGATCCAGTCGGCCGCCGATATCCTCGAGACGATCCGCCCGATCGATCCGCGCATGGTCCGCAGCCCGGCGTCCGGGTTCGGCGCGATGCCGCCGACCGACCCCGGCGACTCGGATCGCCGCTCGATCGCCGGGTTGCTGGGACCAGTACCGGTCGCGATCGACGAACTGGTCCGCCAGTCGCATCTGCCGTCAGCGATCGTCGCGACGGTGTTGCTAGAACTCGAACTGGCGGGCAGGCTGGAACGGCATGCTGGAGGAAGGGTGAGCCTGACATGACCGTCCGCACCGCACGCTGGCTGTTCCGTGGCGCCGCGGTCTATGGCCTGATCCTGCTCCTGCCGCTTTATTTCCTCGAAACGAAAGTGGCGGCGCCGGCGTCCCGACTGATCGCGCCCGAATTCTTCTACGGCTTTGTCGGCGCGGCGGGGTCGTTCCAGCTGGTTTACTGGCTGATCGGAGGCGACCCCGTCCGCTATCGCACGTTGATACCGGTCGCGGTGATCGCCAAGCTGGGTTTCTGGATCCCGGTTATGATCCTGTGGGCGATGGGCCGCACGGCGACCAGCACCTTTGCCATCACCTGTGGCGATCTGATCCTGGCGATCGCCTTTTTCGCCACATGGCAGTCGCTCAGGACCGCCTCGGCCGGCTGAGTTCAAGCGCGCAGGCGGATATGCGCGGCGCGGAGCGCCTGCGGATAGAGCAGTTCGTTCTCGCGCTTCACGCGCCCGCGCAGCCGCTCGACCAGTTCCTGCGACCAGCTTGTGAAACGCACCGGATCCGCCTCGATCGCCTCCAATGAGGCCCAGCCAATCAACGCAGTCCAGTCGGCGGCAAGATCCTTGAATTCCTCGATTACCGCGAGTGCCGCGTCGGAACTCGCAATATCGTCCCCAGCGATCAGCCGCGGATAGATCGTGCTGTCCTCTTTCGCCAGATGAGCGATCAATTCGGCGCTAAGCTCGGCAAAGGCACGGTGGATGGCGACATGATCGCCGCCCTCGACCGAACGCTCAAACGCGTCGATCTGAACGACCAGGCGGTCATGCTCTGCCATGAGCGTCTGATAATCGAGCATCTCGACGTAAATCCGTGTAAAATATCCGCCGGTATCGCATGGGCGGGTTAACAGACCTGCTCCGACCTACCGCCTGATCCACCGTAGCGCTTGACGGCCCCGCCAAAGCGTCCCCACCTTACACGCGTACACGTAAGGACCGTTTTCGAACCCCATGCAGCTTGTCATCGTCGAATCGCCCGCCAAGGCGAAAACCATCGAGAAATATCTGGGGTCCGATTATCGCGTTCTCGCGAGCTACGGCCATGTCCGCGACTTGCCGCCCAAGGACGGGTCGGTCGACCCCGATGACGGCTTTGCGATGGATTGGGAGAATTATCCCGACAAGGCCAAGCAGTTGAAGGCGATCACCGATCTGGCAAAGACCGCCGATCGCCTGATCCTCGCCACCGACCCTGACCGCGAGGGAGAGGCGATTTCGTGGCACGTTCAGGAAGTGCTGCGCAACCGCAAGGCGCTGCCGAAAGAGGTCGAGCGCGTGACCTTCAACGCGATCACCAAAGCGACGGTGACCGAGGCGATGCAGCATCCGCGTCAGCTCGACGAGGATCTGATCGACGCGTACCGGGCGCGGCGGGCGCTCGATTATCTGGTCGGCTTCACGCTGTCGCCCGTGCTGTGGCGCAAGCTGCCCGGCGCCAAGTCGGCCGGCCGCGTGCAGTCGGTCGCGCTTCGGCTGATCGTCGAGCGCGAGCGCGAGATCGAAGCATTCGTCTCGCAGGAATATTGGTCGGTCGCCGCCACGCTGGAACAGGACGGCACGCCGTTCACCGCCCGGCTGATCAAGTGGAACGGCGAGAAGCTCGACCGTTTGTCGATCGGTCAGGAAGGCGATGCGCTCAAAGCCAAGGCCGATGTCGAGAATGGCCACTTCACCGTCCAATCGGTCGAGACCAAGCCGGCCACGCGCAACCCGCCGCCGCCCTTCACCACCTCGACCCTGCAGCAGGAGGCGGCGCGCAAGCTCGGCTTCTCGGCCAGCCACACGATGCGGATCGCGCAGGGCCTCTACGAGGACGGCGCGATCACCTATATGCGGACCGACGGCGTGCAGATGGACGGCAGCGCGATCTCGGCAGCGCGCAACGCCATCACCAACCGCTATGACGCCAGCTATGTCCCCGACAAGCCGCGGATGTACCAGACCAAGGCCAAGAACGCGCAGGAAGCGCATGAGGCGATCCGGCCCACCGATTTCTCCAAGGATCGTGCCGGGTCGGGAGATCATGCGCGGCTGTACGAGCTGATCTGGAAACGCGCGATGGCCAGCCAGATGGCGTCGGCGCGGATGGAGCGCACGACGATCGACCTGGCCGACGGCACCGGCCGTCACGGCTTGCGCGCGACTGGGCAAGTCGTACTCTTCCCCGGCTATCTGGCGCTCTACGAAGAGGGCACCGATGACGATGCCGACGAGGAATCGCGCCGTCTGCCGCGCCTGCGCGACGGCGACGTGCCGGCCAAGCGCGAGGTGACCGCCGAACAGCATTTCACCCAGCCGCCGCCGCGCTTCTCCGAGGCCAGTCTGGTCAAGAAGCTCGAGGAGCTCGGCATCGGCCGCCCCTCGACCTATGCCTCGATCATCCAGACGCTGAAGGACCGAGCGTACGTCCGCGTCGAGAAGAACCGCTTCTTCGCCGAGGAAAGCGGGCGGCTGGTGACGGCGTTCCTCGAACGCTTCTTCGAGAAATATGTGAGTTTCGACTTCACCGCGGGCCTAGAGGACGAACTCGACGAGGTTTCCGGCGGCCGCGCGCAATGGCAGGCGGTGCTCGAGGCTTTCTGGAAGGACTTCAAGCCGCGCACGACCGAGGTGATGGAGTTCAAGCCGTCCGAGGTCACCGCGCAACTCGATCAGTTCCTCGCACCCTATCTGTTCCCCGAAAAGGCCGATGGCGGCGACGCCCGGCTCTGCCCGAATTGCGGCAAGGGCCAGCTATCGCTTCGCGGCGGCAAGTTCGGCGCTTTCATCGCCTGCTCCAACTATCCCGACTGCAAATACACCCGCCGTTTCGCGCAGGGCGGCGCAGCGGCCGAGGATGCTGGTCCGGAATCACTCGGCAAGGACCCGGAGACCGGTCTCGAAGTCGAGCGCAAGGCGGGCCGGTTCGGGCCGTACATCCAGCTGGGCGAGGGCAAGGACGCCAAGCGTGCCTCGATCCCCAAAGATATCGGCGAACTCGATCTGGAGTGGGCGCTCAAGCTGCTGAGCTTGCCGCGTGAAGTCGGCACGCATCCGGAGACCGGCAACCCGATCACCGCCTCGATCGGCCGCTATGGCCCGTATCTGGCGCATGACGGCAAGTATGCGCGGCTGACCTCGACCGCCGAAGTGTTCGAAACCGGCATGAACGCCGCCGTGGTCAAGCTGGCCGAAGCGGCGGCGAACGGTGGCCGTCCGGCGCGAGGATCGCGTGAACCGCTCAAGGTACTCGGCGCACATCCGCGCACCGAACTGGAAATCAAGCTGATGGAAGGGCGCTATGGCGTCTATGTCACCGACGGTACGACCAACGCGACGCTACCCAAGTCGATCGACAAGGATGCGCTGACGCTGGAGGAGGCTGCTCAGTTGATCGATGCACGCGCGGCGGCGGCACCGGCGGCAAAGGGCAAGCGCAAGGCTGCGCCGAAGAAGAAGGCGGCACCGAAAAAGACTGCGGCCAAGAAGGCGCCGGCAGCGAAGAAGGCGGCGAAGGCCTGAGGAGAGTCGACGCGGTTCAGGCCGCGCGGCGTGCCGTCTCGTTCAGCCAGGCGCGGGCGCGAGTCTGCGCTTCGGCGATTTCGCGGGCGGACATGTCGTCGGCCACCTCGGCACGGCAATAGCGCGCACCTTCATGACCACCGCGCGACGCCGCGAGGTTGAACCATTTGTGCGCTTCGATCAGGTCGAGCCCGACTCCGTTCGCGCCGGTCGAATAATCGACCCCCAGATCGTAACATGCGTCCCAATCGCCGTCCGCTGCGTCGCGTAATCGGCTGTCGATCAGAAATTGCGCACTCTTGATGCTATTGCCCATGATGCCCCTCAAATGCCTCCCTTTGGCAAGGGTCACACTGGCGGCAGAGGATCAACAAATGGTTAACGTGATTTAACCACGAATTTCAGGGCTCTACCGGCAGGTTGTCGATCAGGCGGGTTGTCCCGATCCGCGCCGCAGCCAGCAATCGCCGGGGCTGGCCCACAATCGGCGCGCCGAGCGAGGCAGCATCGACCAGCTCGACATAGTCGATCACAAACCCGGCGGCGGCCAGCGTCGCTTTTGCCGCGTCGATAGCGCCCGGCTCTCTAGCCTCAATCGCCCGCTTCGCTTCGTTCAACGCACGGGGGAGTGCCGCCGCGGCGGCGCGATCTTCGGCACTCAGATACGCATTGCGCGACGACAGCGCGAGCCCGTTCGCCTCCCGCACCGTCGGTACGCCGACGATCTCCAGCCCGAAATCCAGGTCCGCGACCACCCGCCGGATCACCGCGAGCTGCTGGAAATCCTTCTCGCCAAAATAGGCGCGGTCGGGGCGGACCTGGTTGAATAGCTTGGCAACCACTGTCGCGACGCCGTCGAAATGGCCCGGCCGCGCGGCGCCATCCAGTCCCTCGCTCACCCCCGATACCGACACGTTGGTGGCAAAACCGGCCGGATACATCTCATCGACCGAGGGCATCCACAGCAGGTCACAACCATGCTGGGTGAGTAACGCGGTATCGGCCTCTACCGGCCGTGGATAGCGCGCCAGATCCTCGTTCGGCCCGAATTGCTTCGGGTTGACGAAGATCGAGGCGGCCGTGCGCGCGCCCGACCCGCGCGCTGCATCGACCAGCGCCATGTGCCCGGCGTGCAGCGCCCCCAATGTCGGGATCAACGCAACGGATTCGCCGCCGGCGCGCAGGTCGGCAACGGCACGTCTCAAATCGGGCAGGCGGTGGACGATCAGCACGGCAATTGATCCTTCGACAGCGACAGCCGAGCCTGTAAAGGTTGTAACTTGAGTTACGCAACAAGGCCGACAATGGCGGACAGCCGCAAGACACATACGATCGTTTTCGCCAACGAAAAGGGCGGCACCGGCAAATCGACGACGGCGGTCCATGTCGCGATCGCGCTGCAGTCGCGGGGCGCCCGCGTCGCCGCCTTCGACCTCGATCATCGCCAGCGGACCATGACGCGCTATTTCGAAAACCGCCAGGCGACCGAACGGCGCACCGGCCGCGAGCTGCCCACGCCCAAATTCGCCGCGCATGATGGCGAGAGCCTGGCGCGCTATACCGATACGCTGGCGATGCTCGACGCGGAGGTCGATTTCGTCGTGATCGACACGCCGGGCCGCGACGACCGGTTCGGCCGCATGGCCGCGAGCCGCGCCGATACTTTGGTCACGCCGATGAACGACAGCTTCGTCGATTTCGACCTGATCGGTCAGGTCGACCCGATCACCTACAAGGTCACGCGGCCGAGCTTCTATGCCGAGATGATCTGGGACGCGCGCAAGGCGCGGGCCAAGGCCGACGGCGCGACGATCGACTGGGTGGTGTTGCGCAACCGGCTCCAGCATATCGAGGCGCGCAACATGCGCCGCGTATCCGACGCGCTGGACCAGCTAGCCAAGCGAGTCGGGTTCCGCATCATCCCGGGTCTCGGCGAGCGCGTGATCTATCGCGAGCTGTTCCCGAAGGGGCTGACGATGATCGACAGCCGCGAATTCGGCGAGATGGGCCTCGCGCATGTCGCCGCACGCCAGGAACTGCGCGAGATGATGGCGGCGCTGGCGCTGCCAGAGCCCGTTCTGCCCCTCTTCGCATGATCTTCAAGCTGCTCCTCGCGCTGGCCGTCGCCTATGCTGGCTGGTGGCTGTGGCAGGGGCCGAAGAAAACCTGGACCACCGGCAAGCCCGGCGTGCCGCCGAGGCGTGACGGCAACAGCGCCGCGCTCGACGTGCTCGGCCTGAAACCTGGTGCCTCGCCCGAGGAAATCCGCGCCGCGCATCGCCGCCTGTTGCGCACCGTGCACCCGGACCATGGCGGCTCGGCCGAGCTGACTCGACAGGTAAATGCGGCGCGCGACATCCTGCTCAGCCCAAAGGCCGATTCAGGCGATTGAACTTTCCGCGCCCCTCGCCGATTGGGCAGCTACCGAATCGACAGGAGCAACAATGACCCACCGTTTCGACCCAACCTCCCTGCGTGAATATGACATTCGAGGAATCGTCGGAAAGGCACTGGGGGTCGATGACGCGCGCGCGATCGGCCGCGGCTTTGCGACGGTAGTGCGCCGGGCCGGTGGTACCCGGGTCGCGGTGGGCCGCGACGGCCGCACACACTCGCCGATGCTGGAAGAAGCGCTGGTCGCGGGGCTGACCGCTTCCGGCGTCAGCGTAATCCGCACCGGCATGGGCCCGACCCCGCAGCTATATTGGGC
>FSUD01000664.1_pt1 | contig 12092 bp, 10 predicted proteins | sample 1637011 | NCBI WGS metagenome assembly FSUD01 (sample SAMEA3914816, study PRJEB12502) | metagenome | biome: forest; material: soil | place: USA | collected 2011-09-16 | depth 0.3 m
ACGACACCCACCAGCACATTGAGCATCGGCGCGGTGGGGGCGGAGCGGACCATCACCAATGTTGCGGCCGGACGTGTCGATGGCGGCTCGACCGACGCGGTCAACGGCTCCCAGCTGTTCGCGACCAATCAGGCGGTGGACGTCCTCGGCACGGGCGTGACCAACCTCGGCAACACGGTCACCAACCTCGGCAATACCATCACGAATATCAACGCCGGCGGCGGCATCAAATACTTCCATGCTACTTCGACCCTCGCCGACAGCCAGGCGGTGGGGACCGACAGCGTCGCGATCGGGCCCCAGGCGGTGGCCAACAATACCGACAGCATCGCGCTCGGCAACAATGCCGTGGCGAGCATCGACGGCTCGCTGGCGCTGGGCAGCGGGTCGGTCTCCGACCGGGCGCTCGCCCCTGCCAGCGGCTCCATCCCGGCGGGCCTGGGCTTCGTTCCCTACAATACCAGCGATGCTACCCTGCTGGGGGCGGTCTCGGTCGGCAATGCGGCGACCGGCGAGTATCGCCAGATCACCAATGTCGCCGATGGTACCGCGGCGAACGACGCGGTGACGCTGCGGCAGCTTCAGGGAGCGATCGGATCGGTGTCGGTGACCCCGGTCAGATATTTCCACGCCAATTCCCTGGCTCCGGACTCGCTTGCGGTCGGGGCCGAATCCGTCGCCGTCGGACCGACTACGGTCGTCAATGGCGACAATGGCATCGGCATCGGCAACGGCGCGACCGTCGACCTGACGGCGCCCGGCGGCACGGCGATCGGGCAGAATTCCCGGGTCTCGCAGGCCGATGGCATCGCGATGGGTACCAACTCGGTCGCGGACGGCATCCAGTCGATCGCGATCGGCCCGGGCGCCAATGCGAGCTTCGCGGGCAGCGTCGCGCTGGGTGCCGGCGCGGTGACGACGGTGGGTTCGCGGGTCGGCTATACCGCTTACGGCCTGGGCACGCCGCAAAGCTCGGCCGGCGAAGTCTCGGTCGGCGCGGTGGGTGCCGAGCGGCAAGTCACCAACGTCGCGGCGGGCTCGGCACCGACCGACGCGGTCAATGTCAGCCAGCTCAATCAGGTCGCGCAGAACACCGCGACCTCGCTCGGCGGCGGCGCGTCCTACAATTCCACCACCGGCGCCTATACCGCGCCCAGCTACACGGTCGGCGGCAACACCTACAACAATGTCGGCGACGCGATGGGCGCGCAGAACACCCAGATCAGCAACATCGACAATCGCGTGACCAATATCGCGGGCGACATCACCAACGTCACGAACAACGTCACCAACCTCGGCAACAGCACCGCGGCTGGCCTGGGCGGCAATTCATCCTACGATCCGACCACCGGCACCGTCACGACGAACCTGAATGTGGGCGGGAACAGCTACAACAGCGTCAATGACGCGCTGCAGGCGATCGGCCAGACGGCCGGCGCGGGCTGGAACATCCAGGCCAATGGCGGGCCGGCGACGAACGTGCCGTCGAACGGTACGCTCAACGTCACCGCGGGCTCCAACACCGTCGTGACGCTGAATGGCAATCAGCTGCAGGTCGGAATGGCCGACAATCCGACGTTCGCCGGCACGGTAACCGCTAATGGCGGCCTCACCGTCGGGCAGAACACGACCGTCAACATGGGCGGCAACACCGTCCAGAACGTGGGGGCCGGCGCGGTGAGCGCCGTGTCGACCGACGCCGTCAACGGCTCACAGCTTTATCAGGTGCAGCAGGTCGCCGGCAATTCGGTGCAATATGATCCCGGCCGTAATTCTGTAACGTTCAACCCGGGCGGGTCGGCGACGGTGCTGAGCAATGTCGCGCCCGGTGTCGCGCCGACCGACGCGGTCAACGTCCAGCAGCTCAACAGCGGTCTCGCCAGCACGCTCGCCTCGGCCAACGCTTATACTGACGCGAAGGTCGCCGGGATCCAGTTTGACGTCTCGAGAGTGCAGCGTAACGCGGATGCCGGCACTGCCGGTGCCCTCGCCGCAGCGGGCCTCCCCCAAGCGTTCGAGCCCGGCCGGGGGATGCTCTCGTTCGGCGCCGGCACCTACCAGGGCCAGTCTGCCTTCGCGCTCGGTCTCTCACGCGTGCTGGATGACGGCCGGACCGTCGTCAAGGCAGGGGTGACCTACGACACCCAGCAGCGAGTCGGTGCCAATGCCGGCTTCGGCATCCAGTTCTGATCCACGCCAGCATCGGTGGAGATTCACCAAAGGAGGATGCAATGAAAATCAGGTTCCTCGCGCTTCCGCTTCTCATCGGTTTCGGTCTCTCGACCGCGTTCGCGGCGACGGCCAAGGATGCTGCCGCGACACCCGTTTCAGTCTATGTGGCAAAGGTCGATCCGGATGCCTTCCCTCTGAGGCCGCTGGAGGAAAAGAAGCTGGGCGCGACGGTCAGTCCGGCAACGGTGCGGATGATTACGCCCGGTGTCGACAAGTTCAGCATCTACAGGCTGATCGGCCCGCCTCATTTCAACGAGGGGATCACCCGGCGGTGGAACTATGTGCTGTTCTTCCCCATCGCGCCGGGAAGCATTGAGCGGATGCGGTGCCGGATGGAAATCCGGTTCAAGCGGCCGCCTGGCCGTTACGGCGTGACGGTATCCGAAGTGATCTGGCAGAATCAGGCCTGTGCGGACCGGGTTGCGGCCGCGCGCTGATTGGGCGAGAGACGGCGGCATGCGATTGTCCGGGCTGTTCGCCGCTTCCCTGCTGATGTGTATCGGGGCGTCCGCTTCGGCCCAGACCTTTGGCCCGCCGATACAGGGCCTGTGCCTGTTGTCGCGCACAAGCGCGATCAGCGCGTCGCGTGCGGGCCAGTCGATGCAGGCGCAGCTCAAGCAGATGCAGGCGTCGCTGTCGGGCGAACTCGCGCAGCGGCGGGGTGGCATCGATCAGCAGCGGCAGCAACTGGGCGCGCGCCAAAACGCGATCGCGCCGATCGACTATCAGCGGCAACTGGCCGCTCTCGATCAACAGGCGCGCGAGCTGGAGCAGCAGCAGAACGCTCGCTTCATTGTCGCACAAACACACGGCCAGCAGCAGATCGATCGCGCGTTGAATGAAGCGCTTGGCCGCGTCCTCACGCGTAAGGCCTGCAGCTTGGTCATGGAACGCAACAACACGTATGGCTGGAACAACGCCATGGACATAACCTCAGATGTTGCCCGTGAAATGGATACTTTGATACAAACAGTCACGATCCAGTAGGCCCGCAAGGTAAGGGATAGCTCCGGTGCAGGAGGCGATTGCCGTATCGAAGCTAGCCAACCATTTGATCGATGACACGACGAAAATGCGCAACCACGCCGCTTGGGGTTTCGCGCAGGAAAGACAGAAACACGGGCATGATCGCGTCGACCTCCGCGAGGGGCCGGTAACGGATGTCCGTCGGGCGCATCCGCCGCACGCTCTCAGGCACGATGCACACGCCGACATTTGCTGCGACGAGCCCAAGCGCGACCTGCAGATCGCGGATCTCACGGACGTACTCCGGAAAGATACCGTGCCGCGTCAGCAGGCTGTGGCCGGGATCGAGCCGTCCTTCGCCATTCCCCTCCCGATAGAAGATCATGCGCTGTTCCGCGAGCGCTTGAAGCGCGATGCCCTCGCTTCCCGGCCGATCGAGCGGGCTGCCAGGCGCGAACGCAACGCATAACCGCTCCTTGCGAAGCAGGACGTGCTCGATGGCGTCGTCGGACATCGCCTGATGGCTGAAGCCAATGTCGATCTGTCCTGCTTTCAAGGCGTCGATCTGATCGCCGGCATGCAGTTCCATCAGGTCCAATTCGATGTCCGGCACGTCGGTGCGAATGCGTTTGATGATCTCCGGCATCCGTCCGTAGAGCAGGGAGACTTCGAGACCGATCCGAAAGAGGCGGGGGCGTCCCGACGCCATCGTCCGTGCGTCCGTCTTGAGCCGTTCTATGCGCGCGATGATCTCGGCTGCTTGTTCCCGAACGAGCTCTCCCGCTTCGGTCAGCGCGATCGGTCGCGTTTCGCGGTCGAGCAAGCGGACGCCGAGCTCTTCCTCGAGTTGGCTGATCTGCCGGCTGAACGGCGGCTGCGCGATATGCACTTCTTCGGCAGCACGCGTGAAATTGCGCATGCGGGACACCGCCAGGAAATAGCGCAGTTGTCGTAATTCCACCCGATTTTCTCCTGCGATACCCGAAAGGTTGTGAGCGCGATCCCAAAGGTCTTGGAATACGGGCCTTCGGTTTATTACGTTTCCATCATCCAGCGAGGTCGAGACCAGCCGAAGGTCGTCAACCCCCTGCCTCGCTGCGAGAGCGGTCGTATCCGTCGGGCCCCATCGACGGGTGCGATCGCTCTCAATGATCAAACTCGACAGAGATGGACGAAAATTATGCGGACGCTGACCGGTGCTGGGCGCGCGGCAACCCCGACGCACGACGGGAATGTCGCTCTTTTCTCAGCAACCGAACGCCAGTGCTCTGTCTCGCCTGGCGGGAAGTCCATGTCATGTCGGTACGCAAGAGCTGGCCGGATCGATTGATGGATCGCCTGACCCCCGCTCCAGCGAGTCTCCCCCTTGCCAATGGGCGGTTGGAAACGCTGCGGCGCGCGGCTGTCTCATTCGGCCTGGGAAAAGGGGATCTGGACAACGGTGCACTTGCCGATGCGGGTTTTTGTGCCGCGCAGATTGCTGTGCTCCACGACCAGTTCGGATCATTGTCTCGTCCCAGTGCGGCGGCGTGATATTATGCGCCGGTTGCCGATTTTCCGGGGCGGGGTGCTTGGACTGATCACGGTCCTGCTGTTCGAAGTCGCCAACACCGCATTCGGCGATTGGCTGATTGCTCTCGTTTTTACAGGAACGGTGAGCATCACGCTCTTCTCCGTATTTCATCGCCCGTCGAGCTCGCCCAGGTATTTCCACACACCCCGCCGCTGATCCTTCGCCTGCACGAGAAGGTGCCATGCGCTGATTGTCGACAGGTCCCACCCCTATTGCCTTTTGCCGGACGTTGGCGCGATCGTCCGAACCCCTTGCCAAAAACGCAGCATATCGGTGAACGCCTCGCTCGCCTTTGCCTCGTCGGGAAGAGCGCTTGCGGTGCTCCACGCGTCTTGCCACGTTTCGAAGGCGGTCCGGGTATCGGCGACCATCTGCTCGCGGATTTTCTGCGCTTCATGAAAGAGGCCGGAGCCCTTTTCCGACAGGGCGGCTGCCTTCCTTTCGGAGCTGGTCTCTGGTTGCGCTGCCTCGCCCAGCGCGCTTGCGACCATCGTGGCAGCTTGAAAGGTTTTCTGGCTCCCGCGGCGGGCGATTTCCGCGAGCCGAAGCGAGAGATCGAGATTGGCTTTGGAAAGCGCGCTTACTTGATCGAAGGGATAGACCATGGGGAAATCCTTTCATTCCTGCTGATGTCGTGCCCCCGACATCTTCAGGATGGCGGGGCGGTCCAGCCACCCGCCGTGGCGACATAGAGCCGGGCGACATTGAGATACTGGCGGGTCCGGGCATCGACGAGATCGGCGCTCGCGCGCTGGTAGAGCCGCTCCGAATCCAGAACCTGCAATATGCCGCTGTTGCCGACCTGGAAGCTGCGGCGCGACAGATTGAGCGAGCGGCTCGCGACCGCGACCGCATCGCGCTGCATGTCGAGCGAGCGAGCATCGGTGTCGAGCGCGGAGAGCAGATTGGCGACCTGCTCGAAGGCGGAGAGCACCGTTTGCTGATAGGTGGCATTCGCCACATGGGCACGATCGATCGCGGCCGCGCGTTGGGCCTTCAGCGTCCCGCCATGAAAGATCGGTGCGGTGAGTCCGGCGAAGATGTCATAACCCCGGAACGCGTTCTTGAAGAGATTGCCGGCATCGGACGTTCCCTGCGTCAGCGTCGCGCCAAGCGTGATGTCGGGATACAGCCGGGCGGTGGCAACGCCGATCGCGGCGGTGGCGGCGTGGAGATCCGCTTCGGCCTGGAGGATGTCCGGGCGCTTGTGGACCAGCGCGGAAGGAAGCGTCACCGGCACGCTCGCCGGCAGTGTCAGCCGTTCGAGATCGAATTCGGTTGGCCCGAGATCGGCAGGGGCGGTGCCGACCAGGGTGGCTAGCAAATGCCGCGCTTCGGCAAGCTGTTGCTGAAGCGGGGGTAGGGTCCCGCGGTCGGAAGTGTACTGGCTTTGTGCGTTCAGCACCTCGACCAACGTGCCTTCGCCGCCCTGCTGGCGTTTGCGCGTGAGATCGAGATTGCGCTCGTCATCGGCAAGGATCGCTTGCGCCGTGGTGATCCGGGCACGGATCGCGGCGATGGTCAGGACTTGATTGACGACCTGTCCGGCGAGCGCGAGGTGCGCGGCTTCGGTCTGCCGCTGCTGGATCTCGGCACGAGCGGCGCTCTCCTCCACCTGCCTGCGGATACCTCCGAACAGGTCGAGATCGTAGCTGATCCCGCCACCCACCGAATAAAGATGGAATTCGGGATTCCCGTTCAAGCCCAATGCGGGAGAGGGAGAGAAGCCGAAGGCCGAGAGATTGACCTGTTCCTGCTCGATGCGGGCATTGGCATCGACCTGCGGCAACCGGCGGCCTGCGATCGCGCGTAACTCGTCGCGCGCGGCGGCCAGGGCCGCGTTGCTGGCCGCGAGACTGTAATTGTGCTGGATCGCGCGATCGACGAGTGCATCGAGATCGGGCGAGCCGAAGGCGGCCCACCAGCGTTGATCCGGACCGGCGCCAGGGGACAGGAGCGGCTGGGCGGAGCCCGCCGGCTGCTGCTCTTCGGATGGCAGGTAGACGCTGGTGACCGGCGGTGCGGGGCGAGAAAAATCGGGGCCGACGGTGCAGCCCGCGAGTGCGGCGGTAGCGAGCAGGGCGGGAATGAAACGCATGATCAGTCCATGTGCAGCTGGAGGTCGTCGTCGGCTGCTTTTCGTGGCTTGCGCATGAGCAGCAGCAGCGGGATCGCGGCCAAGGTGAGGATGAACAGGAACCAGAAGGCGTCGATATAGCCGACCATCGATGCCTGGCGGCTGATCTCGGCATTCATCCGCGCGACCTGCTCCGGCGCGGTGAAATCGAATCCCGGGGAAGCCTGCGCCAGCACGGGATTGTCCGGTCGCACGCCTTCTACCAGGCGCGAGTGGACGATCGCGGTATTGCGGATGGTCATCGCCTGAAGCACCGAGATGCCGATCGCCGATCCGGTGTTGCGGATCAGGGTGAACATCGCCGCCCCTTCGTTGCGGAATTTCGGATCGAGGGTCCCGAACGCCATTGTCGAGAGCGGAACGAAGATCAGACCGGTTCCGAGGCCTTGAATGAAGCCCGAACTGATCACGATGGATTGATCCATGCCGAGCGAGAAGCTGGCCATCCGGTACGCGGAATAGCCGCACAGCAGGAAGCCGGCGAAAATCAGCGCGCGGGGATCGAAGCGCTTCATCAACTGGCCAGCCATCGTCATCGTGATCAACGAGCCGATGCCGCGCGGCGCCGTGACGAGGCCGGTGAGCACCACGGGATAGCCCATCAGATTTTCGAGCAGCGGCGGCAGCAGCGCGAGCACCGAAAAGATCAGCACCCCCATGAAAAAGCCCATGATCGAGCTCACCGTGAAATTGCGGTCGGCGAACAGCGCGAGATCGATGAACGGCTTTCGCGCCGTCATGGTGTGGACCACGAAGAGATAGCCGAAGAACAATACGCAGGCGCCTTCGATGCAGATTTCGAGCGAACTGAACCAATCCTTGGTTTGGCCGCGGTCGAGCATCAGCTGGAGCGAGCCGATCGCCAGCCCGAGCAGGGCGAAGCCGAACAGATCCAGTTTCGTGCGCTCGGCCGCCTTTGTCTCGGAGAGGAACGCCGAAAGACCGACAAAGGCCAGAATGCCGATGGGCAGATTGATGTAGAATACCCAGCGCCAGCTAAGGTTGTCGGTAAGATAGCCGCCCAGCGCCGGGCCGACGATCGGCCCAAGCACGGCGCCCATCGTCCAGACCGCCATCGCGGACCCCTGCTGTTCAGGCGGGTTGATATCGAGCAGGATGGCCTGGCTCATCGGTATGAGCGCGGCGCCGAATACGCCCTGAAGCAACCGGAAACCGACGATCTCGTCGAGGTTGTTCGCGACTCCGCACAGGCCGGATGCGATGGTGAAACCAACGATCGACCAGCGCATCAGCCGCTTGCGCCCGAAGCGTCCGGCCAGCCAGCCGGTAAGCGGCGTGAAGATCGCAGCGGCAACGATATAGGAGGTGAGCACCCAGGTAATCTCGTCGGCCGACGCGGCGACGCTTCCCTGAATATGTGGCAGCGCCACATTCGCGATCGTGCTGTCGAGCGAGTTCATCACCGTCGCAGCCATCACCGACACGGTGATGAACCGGCGCGTCGACGGCGCGGGATAGTCCATCTTCATTGTGCGCCGTGATCCGGAGCCCCGCGTCCAGCGAAGAGTCTGCGCTGGTATCCTGTGTCAACCGTGACCTCGACACTCAGTCCTGCATGGAGCGGAACGTCCTGCGGGAACCGGTCGATGGCGAATTCAACCGGCAGGCGCTGCACCACTTTCACCCAATTGCCGGTGGCGTTTTCGGGCGGCAACAGGGCAAAGCTGTTGCCGGTGCCGGGTGAGAAGCTGACGAGATGGCCGGTCAGGCGAAGGTCCGGATAGGCGTCGATTGCGAACGTCGCACGCTGTCCCAGCCTCATATGGTTGAGCTGGCTCTCCTTGAAATTGGCCTCGACCCAGATGCGGGTGCCCGCCAGCGTGAATACGGGTCTGGATGCGGAGACATAATTCCCGACCTGTAATTGGTTTACCTTGGTGACGATGCCGTCCTGCGGCGCCCGGATTTCGGTATAGCCGAGGTTGAGCCTCGCCCGCTCCAGCGCCGCCTCGGCGCGCTGGATCGATGGCTGCTTTTCGATCGGCGTGCCAACGCCGCCAGCGAGTTCGGCGGCGATGCCGGCATTTTGCTGCTTGCTGGTTTCGATGCCTTGCCGTGCGGTTTGCTCGGCCAGAATCGCTTGGTCATATTGCGCCTGAGAGGAAATGCCTTCCGCGACCAACCCTTTCTGTCGTGCGGCTTCGCGTGCGGCGTAGGTGAGCTTGTCCCGTGCGGTCTGTAGTTCAGCCTGCCCCTGGCGATACTTGGCGCGGAGTGACGCAACGTTGGTCTGAACGCCGGCGAGTTGAGCGGCCGCCTCGTCGACTGCCGCCCGGAACGGCGCTGGATCGATGCGGAACAGCAATTGCCCCGTTTTTACCTGCTCATTTTCACGTACGGCAACCGCGATCACGGATCCGCTGACATTGGTGCTGATCGACACGAGACCAGACTGGAAATAGGCGTTGTCGGTAGTTTCATAGCGGCCGCCTTGAAGATAAAAGAACAGTGCGGCAAGCAAGGCGACAACAACGGCGGCAATCAGTAGTGGCGCCCTTAAGCGCTCCCGCGGCGATCGCGGTGATTTAAAAGGAGCTTGTAGTGGTTTATCTGCCGAGGAGTCCTGATTCTCCAAAGAAACATCTCTGAAATCGTCAATTGTGTTGTCCAAGGCCATCTCGTCTCATCAGCTTTGACTCGCGACTTGCGCGCGGCGATTTCTTCGCCATATCGCGGTTGCAGCATAAATCGAGTGATGATTAGGTAGAATTGATATGAGGATTGTTCATGTTCAATCTCGATCTCAACCTTCTGCGGACCTTTGACGCGCTGATAGAGCATCGCAGCGTCACGCGCGCTGCGGCGCATCTCGGGGTAACCCAGTCGGCTGTCAGTCACGCGCTGGCTCGCCTCCGCACGGTCCTCGACGATCAGTTGTTCATCCGGGAGCAGAATGGTCTGCAGCCGACGGCGCGAGCGGAGGAAATGGCTGGCGGCGTCAGGAGGGGCTTGCTCCAGTTCCAGGACGCACTCGCGCGAACCGCGTTCGATCCGGCCAGCGCGGAGCGGCATTTCACGATCGCCGCAGGAAGCTATTTCTGCACGCTGTTGATACCCGCACTCATTGCGCGTGTCCGGCAGGAGGCGCCCGGCATATCGCTGCGGCTGGTACCCGTGACCGAAATGCTCGTTCCGTTGCTCGACCAGGGCGCGATCGATCTTGCGTTCGGCGCTTCATTTGAGGCCCCGGTACGCCTCGTCGTTGAGCCCTTGTATGAGGAGCAAATGGTCTGGATTGCCTCGCGAGGCAATCCGATCGCGGACAAATGGGCCAGCGCCGACGTGATCGAAAAGGCCGGGATCAAAACTATCCCGAGCCGGCCGTTTGAGACGGTTGGCAAGATTGGGGACCGTTCGTCGACCTTCTATCAGGCGGACCACGGAGATTGGGAGATCGCGATGCCCAGACGCGGCAGCATCACCGTCTGCGACTCCCTTACAGCCGTGGCGCTGGTCACCCGAACAGACATGGTCGCCTGCGTGCCCAGGAAGATAGCCGCGCTTGCAATTTCTCAAGGAGGCGTCGTGGCGCTCGATCATGCGCCGGGTGAGGAATCCCATGAAATCGCGATGATCTGGCATGCCAAACAGCGGTCTGATCCCGGCATGTCCTGGCTCCGGGACAAAATCCGGGAAGCCGTAAGCGAGCAGCCGGATGGATTCGGCTGTTCGAGCTAGCGGCGTTGTGGCGGCGAAAGGCGTAGGGGCCATTGCCCTGATCCCCTTGATGGATCATCCACGCGGCACGGCACGACGCATTCTGGTAGGTAAATGGGACGCCCCCGGCAATATAACGATCGAGTGACCATTCAGGCTGTCGCGGAGCGCGCCGGCGTATCCACCATGACGGTTTCAAATGTGTTCAACCGGAAGGGAAAGGTGGGCGCCCCCACAAGGACCCGCGTGCTGGCGGTCATAGAAGAGCTTGGCTACGTCCCCAATCTGGCCGCGCGGAGGCTGACGGGTTCGGCAGTCGCGCGAGTTGGCCTGATACACGCCGACAGGGACAGCATGTTCATCAATGCCACGATCGCGGCTGTCTCGATCGCGGCGGCCGAAATGGGGCTTCAGCTTCTCATCCGGGCATCGCAGGATGCATCGCCGGATGCGACCAAGGCGCTGGCGAGCGGCCTGGTACGATCGGGCGCGCAGGCGCTTCTCCTGATTCCGCCATTCGCCGAAGCCATGGCTGCGTCATCTGCGACAATGGACCTTGGTGTGCCCGTGGCGGCGCTTTCAACCGCGTCGGCGCTTGCCGACATCACCACGATTCGCATCGATAACTACGCGGCGGCCCGTGCAATCACCAACCATCTCGTTGAAGCAGGGCGCCGCCGTATTGCCGTCGTCGCCGGTCCGGCGACCCATTCCGATAGTCTGGCCCGGCTCGATGGGCATCGCAGCGCCTTGCGCGACCACGGCCTGTTGTTCGAGCCGGATCTCTGCATCGCGGGTGACTTCACCTTCCTGTCGGGGCTCGAAGCCGCCGAGCGCCTGCTCGCCTTACCCGATCGTCCGGATGCGATAGTGGCCGCGAACGACGATATGGCGGCAGGGATATTGTGGACGGCACACCGGCGAGGCGTAAGAGTTCCAGCTGAACTTGCCGTGACAGGTTTCGACGACACGCTCATCGCGACACGGGTCTGGCCTTCCCTGACCACCGTTCATCAGCCGATCCGGGAAATGGCATCGCGAGCATTGGAGCTCGTTGTGCAAGCGGCGCGCGACCCCGAAGATTACGGTTCCGCGCGGGATTTGGTGCTGCCTTTCAGCGTGATCGAACGCGGATCCAGCTGACCAACGCGCTCTTGAGGTTTATCGATAAATCTCGCAGTAATCCTCGCCGAGAGAGCGGAGGGGAAACCATGGAACTTGTTCGGACACAGCCCTTCAGCGGCGACGCGGCCGCACCGGCCCTCGACGATAGCGCCGCGCCGGACAGGACAGCTACCGGCAAGGAGCATTTCGAAGTTCTCGACGGGCTGCGCGGCACGGCGGCGATGCTCGTCGTTATATTCCACATCCAGGGCATTACGGTGAATTGGGCGGGAGCCAAGGTGTTCCTCCACCACGCACCCCTCGCCGTCGATTTCTTCTTCGCGCTTTCGGGCTTCGTGATCGCCTATGCCTATGACGACCGCTGGGCGGGCATGGGGCAGT
>FSUD01000244.1_pt1 | contig 12058 bp, 12 predicted proteins | sample 1637011 | NCBI WGS metagenome assembly FSUD01 (sample SAMEA3914816, study PRJEB12502) | metagenome | biome: forest; material: soil | place: USA | collected 2011-09-16 | depth 0.3 m
CTTCAAGCGCGAGCGCGGAGCGACCGAAAAGGAAACGCTCACCAGCCGCCTGATCGACCGTCCGATCCGTCCGTTGTTCCCGGAAGGGTTCTACAACGAGATCAACGTGATCTGCCAGGTTCTCAGCTATGACGGCGAGAACGAGCCGGACATCCTCGCGATGGTTGCTGCTTCGGCAGCGCTGACCATTTCGGGCGTGCCGTTCATGGGCCCGATCGGCGCCGCGCGCGTCGGTTATGTCGAGGGCGAGTACATCCTCAACCCGACCAACGAGCAGGTCAAGGAAGGCGATCTCGATCTGGTCGTCGCCGCCACCGGCAACGCCGTGATGATGGTCGAATCCGAAGCCAAGGAGCTGTCGGAAGACGTTATGCTCGGCGGCGTGCAGTTCGCGCACAAGGCGATCCGCGAAGCCGTCAACGCGATCATCGACCTGGCCGAAAAGGCTGCCAAGGATCCGTGGGAAATGGCCGCTCAGGCTGATCTCTCGACCGCCAAGGACAAGCTCAAGAAGCTGATCGGCAAGGACATCGCCGCCGCCTACAAGGTAACCGACAAGTCCAAGCGTTCGGGTCTGCTCAACGAAGCACGCGCCAAGGGCAAGGCTGCCTTTGCCGATGCCGCTCCGCAGGACCAGATGGCCGCCGGCAAGCTGATGAAGAAGCTGGAAGCCGAGATCGTTCGCGGCGCCATCCTGAAGGACGGCCAGCGCATCGACGGCCGCACCACCACGCAGATCCGTCCGATTGAGGCGATGGTGCACTTCCTGCCGCGCACGCACGGTTCGGCTTTGTTCACGCGCGGCGAGACTCAGTCGATCTGCACCACGACCCTGGGCACCAAGGACGCCGAGCAGATGATCGACGGCCTCGACGGCCTGAGCTACTCGAACTTCATGCTGCACTATAACTTCCCGCCTTACTCGGTCGGTGAAGTCGGTCGCTTCGGCGCCCCCGGGCGTCGCGAAGTCGGTCACGGCAAGCTCGCCTGGCGCGCTCTGCACCCGGTGCTGCCGTCGAAGGAAGACTTCCCCTACACGATCCGCGTTTTGTCGGACATCACCGAGTCGAACGGCTCATCGTCGATGGCGACGGTGTGCGGCGGTTCGCTGTCGATGATGGATGCCGGCGTGCCGCTGAAGCGCCCGGTCTCGGGTATCGCGATGGGCCTGATCCTCGAGGGCAAGGATTTCGCGATCCTGTCCGACATCCTGGGCGACGAGGATCACCTCGGCGACATGGATTTCAAGGTGGCCGGCACGTCCGAAGGCATCACCACGATGCAGATGGACATCAAGGTTGCAGGCATCACCGACGAGATCATGCGCGTCGCTCTGGCGCAGGCCAAGGAAGGCCGCGCGCACATCCTCGGCGAAATGGCCAAGGCGCTCGACCACACCCGTGAAGAGCTGTCGGCGCACGCACCGCGGATCGAGACGATCACGATCGACAAGTCGAAGATCCGTGAAGTCATCGGCACGGGTGGCAAGGTGATCCGCGAGATCGTCGCCACCACCGGCGCCAAGGTCGATATCGACGACGAAGGCGTGATCAAGGTCTCGTCGTCCGACGTCAGCCAGATCGAAGCCGCGATCAAGTGGATCCGGGGCCTGGTCGAGGAAGCCGAAGTCGGCAAGGTCTATGACGGCAAGGTCGTCAACCTGGTCGATTTCGGGGCATTCGTGAACTTCATGGGCGGCAAGGACGGTCTCGTCCACGTCTCCGAAATTCGCAACGAGCGCGTCGAGAAGGTCGCCGACGTCCTGAGCGAAGGCCAGGAAGTCAAGGTCAAGGTCCTCGAGATCGATCCGCGCGGCAAGGTTCGCCTGTCGATGCGCGTCGTCGATCAGGAAACCGGCGCCGAGCTGGAAGACACCCGTCCCGCACGCGAACCGCGTGAAGGCGGCGACCGTGGGCCCAGAGGGGATCGGGGCGGTGACCGTGGTCCGCGTCGCGACGGCGGCGGCGATCGCGGCCCCCGTCGTGAAGGCGGCGGTGCCAGAGACGAGGGGCGTGGCCCGCGCCGCGACCGTGGCCCGCGTCCCGAGCGTTCGGAAGGTGGCAAGGATGACGGCCCCGCGCCCGAATTCGCCCCCGCCTTCCTGACCGGCGGCCGCAACGACGACTAAGTAGATAAAACACCGGGAAAGCCGGGGAGGATGAAGAGGGCCCGGGAGGCAACTCCCGGGCCCTTTTCCTGGCCGGGGTATTTCAGCGTCGCCGCACAGCTTACAGCGGCTTTCGACCCTGTTGCGGACGTTGAAGTGCGATACAGCCTATCGTCACCCCGGCCTTGTGCCGGGGTCCACGGTGCCGCAACTGCGTCGCGTGATCATCGAACGAAAACCGTGCATCTATATTTTGGCGAGCGGATATAACGGCACGCTGTACATCGGCGTGACCTCAAAACTGGTCGGCCGAGTCCTGCAGCATCGCGAAGGCATGTTTGACGGGCACACCAAGAAGTACGCTATCCATCGGCTCGTCTATTTCGAGGTCGCCGATACGATGGACGCCGCGATTGCGCGCGAGAAGCAATTGAAGCGCTACTGGCGAGAGTGGAAGCGGAATCTCATCGAGCACGAGAACCCGGCGTGGAACGACCTCGCGGTCGGGTTGGGGCTGGAGCCGCTGGCGACATCCCCTGACCGCTCCGTGGACCCCGGCACAAGGCCGGGGTGACGCAGAGGATTGTACGACCGCTTTCCGCCAGTTGCAGGCATCGCTTGAAATGTAGGATTTCGTCTGACACGCTCGCCGACGTTCTTTCTCATCGTCGGCCGAATCTCCGTGCAGTGTCAGCGTCTTGGCAGTCGATGCTGTGCAGTTTGCAAGAACGTCGGATAGTGTGACCCTTCTGTGACCTTTGGCGCGTCACAAGGTTTCGACGCCTTGACCTTTCGTGACCTTTGACCCGCTGAAGCCCTAGCGGAACCCGGCCTCGCTCCCTACATCCCGGGCGACGGCCGATCGGTCGCCGAACCCAAGCCACATCATCAGGGGAAGCAGCCATGCCGAGCCACGCCCACGCCTTCGCAGCGCCATCCGCGACGACTCCACTCGCACCGTTCGACTTCGAGCGCCGCGATGTCGGACCCGACGACGTCTCCATCGACATCCTGTTCTGCGGTGTCTGCCATTCCGATCTGCACACCGCGCGCGCCGAGTGGGAGGGCACGCAATTCCCCTGCGTCCCCGGGCATGAGATCGTCGGTCGCATCACCGCCGTCGGCGACAAGGTCACCAAGCTGAAGGTCGGCGATCTGGCCGGTGTCGGCTGCATGGTCGACAGCTGCGGGCATTGTCCGTCCTGCTTGGTCAGCGAGGAGCAGTTCTGCGAGACCACCGGGATGGTCGGCACCTATAACGCGCCGGACACGGTCTTGGGCGGCTATACCTATGGCGGCTATTCCGACCATATCGTCGTGAAAGAGGGATTCGCCCTCAAGATCAACCAGGACGAGAAGGATCTGGCGGCGGTCGCGCCTTTGCTGTGTGCCGGCATCACCACCTATTCGCCGCTGCGCCACTGGAATGCGGGCCCGGGCAAGAAGGTCGGCGTCGTCGGCATCGGCGGCCTGGGGCATATGGGCGTGAAGCTCGCCGCGGCGATGGGCGCGCATGTCGTCGCCTTCACCACCTCGCCCGACAAGATCGAGGCGGCCAAGGCACTCGGCGCGCACGAAGTCGTCGTGTCGAAGGATCCGGAGCAAATGGCCGCACACGCCAAGAGCTTCGATTTCATCCTCAACACTGTCGCGGCCAGCCACGATCTCGATCAATTCCTGGTGCTGCTGCGCCGTGATGGAACTCTCTGCCTGGTCGGCGCGCCGGAGCATCCGCACCCGTCGCCCAACGTGTTCAACTTGTTGATGGGCCGCCATTCGCTGTCGGGCTCGATCATTGGCGGCATCGCCGAGACTCAGGAGATGCTCGATTTCTGCAACGAGAAGGGCATTACCGCCGATATCGAGATGATCCGCATCCAGGACATCGACGCCTCCTATGACCGGATGCTCAAGGGCGATGTCAAATACCGGTTCGTGATCGACATGGAGTCGCTCAAGCAGCCGGCGTGATCCAGCGCCCGGTCAGGCGATCCGCCAGGCCGTGCACAGGATCGTGACGAGGATCAGCGGGGCGGCGGCGAGCAACATTCGCCGCCGCCCCGTTTTCGCACCGGCCATCAGGTCGTCGGCGACCAGCGCCATGGCCAGCATCGTCGCCAGCATCGTCCACAGATGATAGCGTAGTTCCTCCGCCACGCTGGCGGGCAGATAGCCCAAGCCATACAGCAGCCCCGACAACGCTAGCGGCACGATCAGCCGACGACTGGGCAGCGAAGGCGCCAGCACCAGCGCCCCCAGCGCCAGCGCCATCCACCAGATCGGCCAGCCCAAGGGCGTCAGCGCCGACCAGCGCGCGGCGCGATCGAACCAAGTGAGGAGCCCGTTTGGCTTCAGGTGGAAGCCCCAATCGTTGGGCGGAATCTGATCCTGCACCGGCCGGGAGACCCAGTCGTGCACCAGGAACCGGCTGTTGATGTTGAAATGCGCCAGCCGATGCTCGGCATAGGCGATCGGGTGCGACAGCACCGCGCCGAGCCAATGTCGATACGGGCTTTCGCCACTGTCGCGAAAGGCATCGCCGACATTCTCGAAGCCGATCGGACACGGCTCGGCGACCCACCAGCTATAGGGGTCCCACTTTTCAGGCGAATAGCAATGCCGGTTGGCCACGACCGGATCGGCAACGTCATCGAGCTTCGGAAACGTGTCCAGGCCGCTGTGATAGGTGATCCCCCCAAGATCGAAGATCACCAGCGACAATCCCACCCCGCTCGGCTTCGCACCGATCGCTCGATTGGCCAGCGGCAAGGCGGCGACCAGCAGGATTGCGCAAATCGTCGTCACGCCAGCAAACCGCGGCCAGCTCGACCGCCAACCCGCTGGCAGCAAGGCGACCGCCAGCGGCAGGCATGCCGGCAGCGCATTGAACCGGAGCGTCGCTGCGCAGAGCAACAACAGCAGGGCAATGGCTCGCGCCCACCACCGCCCGCGCTCGGGAATCGCCGCCAGGATGCCGCTGGCCAGCATCAACAGCCCGGCCATCAGGCTGTCCTTGATGATCGTCGCCATCAGCACGACCGCAACCGGCATCATCGCGCCCAGTGTCACCATCAGCGCGAGCCGCCGGCGCCCCGCCCGCACCGCCCAGACCATCCACAGCGCCACGCCGCCCCAATAGAGCAAGAGCTGGACCGCCAGCATCGTCGCCGGCCCCTGAGCGATCGGCAACAGGCGGCGCCACAGCCATTCCATCGCCGGCGGGTGCCAATCGTCGAAATCGCCGCTCAGGGCCTGATCATATTGGCGGATCGAATCCCAGGTCATCATCCCGGGCCAATAGGCCGATGCCTCCAACGCACAGACCAGCGCCAGCACGATCAACAGCGCCGCGATCAGCCAGCGGTCGGATAAACGCCAGAACACCTGCCCTGTCTGTGGCACCGCGAGTGCCGGGGCAAGCCGTCAAGCGATCAGCGAAGAGCCCTAGTCGCGATATCCCGGATTGTGGCGGTCGAGTTTGCGCAACAATGCAGGCCAGGCGAGCCGTTCGGCCAGCATCCCCATCCCCTTGGGATTGCTCTGTCCGGCGACCTTTTCCTCGACGCCCTGGGGCGGGGTGTTGAGGTTTTCGAGCCCGGCGGACAGCATCGCGACTTGCGCCTCGCACGCGCGCTCCAGGAAATAGAGCCGCAGGAACGCCGCGCCAACGCTCTCGCCAACCGCCAGCGTGCCGTGGTTGCGCAGGATCATCGCGTGCTTGTCGCCGAGATCCTGAACCAGCCGCTCACGCTCGTCGAGGTCGGTCGCGATGCCCTCGTAATCGTGATAGGCGACATTGTGCTTGGCGATCATCGCCGTCTGGGTGTGCGGCAACAGGCCGAACTCCATCGCCGACACCGCCTGGCCGTTGGGCGTGTGGAGATGCATCACCGCCGCTGCATCTTCGCGCGCCATGTGGATCGCCGAATGGATCGTGAAGCCCGCCGGATTGACCGGATGCTCCGATTTGCCGACCGGATTGCCCTCGACATCGATCTTGACCAGGCTCGAGGCAGTGATCTCCTCGAACATCATGTCGTAAGGGTTGATCAGGAAATGATGCTCCGGCCCCGGCACGCGCGCTGACAGGTGCGTGAAGATCAAGTCATCCCAGCCGTACAGCGCGACCAGCCGGTAGGCGGCGGCGAGATCGACTCGCGCCTCCCACTCACCGGGGGCCATTTCCGTCTCGACACTCGCCAGAGTCGCCATTTCTCTCTCCGTCTCTATTTTGTCCTTTGTACCCTCACGCGATAAATCGAACAATGGGTATGGCGGCAATCATTGAAGCCGTAACAATTCGCGGCCATGCCAGTCACAAGAGGGAGGCAGGCATATGACCTATCGCAACTGGCGGATCTGGACGGCAACGGCGCTGGTTGCGCTCGGCGGATGCAGCGCCGCGGCACAGAAAGCCGACACGCTGACGGTAGATCGAGTCGTGGTGATGATGCGCCACGGCGTTCGCCCACCGACCAAGAACCCCGCCATGCCGGCTCGCTATGCCAGTGATCCCTGGCCGGCCTGGTCGGTCAATCCGGGCTGGCTGACCGCAAATGGAGCGAAGGTGATCGCCGCGCTGGGCGCCGCCGACCGCGCAACCTATCTGCGCGACGGGCTGTTTTCGGCGAAGGAGTGCCCCGACGTCGCGATCATCGCCGACAGCGACCAGCGGACCATCGCCACTGCACAATCCTGGGCCTCGACGGTCGCGCCAAGTTGCACTCTGCGGATGGACCACAAGCCGCAGGGCGTGAACGATCCGCGCTTCTCGGCGATCGAGCAAGGCGTCGGCACGATCGACGCTCCGGCCGCCAATGCCGCGATGACCAAAGCGATCGGGCCGGGCGGGATCGGTGCAGTGGAGGCGCGGATGCGGCCGCTGTTGCGCAAGCTCGATGCGATTCTCTGCCCGGCCAAGGCGGCGGCCTGCGGCGTCGGCGGTGAACCGACCACGGTCGAGCCCGCTGGTACGCATACCCGCCCCGACATGACCGGTGCGCTCGACCGCGCCTCGACTGCGGCGCAGATCCTGTTGCTCGAATATGCCGACGGCAAACCGATGAAAGATATCGGCTGGGGCCGCGCAACGCCGGCCGACGTGACTGCCCTGTCCGAATTCCATGCACTGGAATTGGCGATTCTCGCGCGGCCAAAGCCGATCGCAACCGCCAACCTCGCCGCTCTTCTGCCGCCAATGATGGACGTGCTGGCGGGCAAAGGCCCGCGCATGCTGATGATTTCGGGGCACGACACCAATGTCGCTAATCTCGGCGGCATGCTCAGTGTGCACTGGCGCGTACCTGGCTTTGCGATGGACGATCCGGCGCCGGGCGGCGCGATCATTCTTGAGCGGCTGAAGGATTCAAGCGGCAACGCCTATGTCCGCGCCTTTTACCGAGCCCAGACGCTCGACCAGATCCGTACCGTCTCGGCGCCCGGCGCGCGCATCGCGATGCCAATACCGGGATGCCGGGCGCGCGGTGTCGTCGGCCTGTGCACGCTGGCCGAGTTCCAGGCGATCATATCGGGGAAATAAGTGGGGAGCTTCTGTTGCCCGGTGCTCCCCGTACCGCTGGAATCCCTTCTGTTGCCCGGTGGGTCCAACCGCGCATTTTAGAATAACCTTAGGCCGTTAAGCCGTGGGGTTACGCCGCAATAGCGAGTGCTTCGTTATCGTTGGCACTTGTGTATGGGCCGTCACGGTGGTCCCATTCCGAGCAAAAGACAGCGCCGTTCAACACACGTCGATCCTGGTTCGGCCCCGTCATCGTTGCCCTCCTGAAAGGAGAACGGTGGTGGAGCCGCCGGGTACTGCCCCCGGGTCCGCTGCATCTATTATACGCCGTCGTTTATCGCCATAGCCAGGCCGAAGCCCTTGCCCAACCAATATAGGCGCTTTCGGTTTAAAGAAAAGTGGCGGATTTCTGGGCCGCGCGCCTTTCGCTTGCCACATTATTGCGCAATAGCGACATTTATCATGTTGACCCAGCGTTCCCGCTACGCGCTTCGCGCGATGCTGTACCTGGCAGAGGCACCGGCAGGCGCCCCGCCGATCCCGATGAACAGAATCGCCGACAGCGCGAACGTGCCGCGCAAATTCCTCGAACTCATCCTCGCCGATCTGCGCGAGGCCGGCTTCCTGCACAGCCATCGCGGCAAGGCCGGCGGCTATTGCCTGGCGCGCCCGACTCACCTGATCTCGCTGGGCGAAATCATCCGTGTGATCGAGGGGCCGCTCGCACTGGTGCCGTGCGTCAGCCGCACCGCCTATCGCCGCTGCGCCGATTGCAAGAGCGAGGCGAGCTGTGCGATCCGCATCGCGATGGCTCGCGTGCGCGACGAGACCGCCCGAATCCTCGACGGCACCAGCCTGGCCGATGCCGCCGCAGAAGATCTGGTCGCCGCTTAAGCCCGCTTACGCAGTTCGTCGCGGATTTCGCGGAGCAGCGTGACATCGGCGGGTTCGGCTGGCGCTTCCTCAGCCTTGGGCATCAGCCGGTTCACTGCGCGCACGATCAGGAAAATGATGAAGGCGACGATCAGGAAATTGATCGCCGCGGTGACGAACTCGCCATAGCCGAATAGCGGCACGCCGGCCTTCTTCAGCGCGGCATAATCGGTCGATCCGGCCAGCGCCGGCGGCACCTTTTCGGGCGCGAGGATCAGGAAGTAACTCGAAAAATCGAGTCCGCCGATAAGCTTGCCGATGATCGGCATGATGACATCGTCGGTCAGCGACGTGACGATCTTGCCGAACGCCGCACCGATGATGACCGCGACAGCCAGATCGAGGACATTGCCCCGGGCGATGAACGTCTTGAATTCCTTGAACATGATCGCGCCTTCCCTTCTTCCCCGGCGGCACGTTACGCTCGGATATTCGTGATGGGCAAGCGAGAGATCGGCGGGCGCGTGTCGCATTCCGCTTTGCGCCGGCGCGCGGGACCACTAGATTGGCGGCAGATACTGGAGGGAATGCCCGATGAAGTTTCGTGCCATCGCCACACTGGCGGCCATGATCATGCTCAGCGCGTGCGGCATCAACTCGGTGCCGACCGCCGAGGAGAACGCCAAGGCCCGCTGGGCCGATGTTCAGACCAACTACCAGCGGCGCGCCGATCTGGTGCCCAATCTGGTTGCGACGGTGAAGGGCGCGGCCACGTCCGAGGGCAGCATCTTGAGCGACGTGACCAACGCCCGGGCCAAGGCGACTTCGGTTCAGCTGAGCGGCAACGACCTGACCGATCCGGCCAAGGTATCGGCGTTCAACCAGGCGCAGAACGGACTCCGCCTCTCGCTGCAGCGCTTGCAGGAGGCCTATCCCGAACTCAAGAGTCAGGCCAATTTCGCCACGCTGATGAGCCAGCTCGAAGGCACCGAGAATCGCATCGCGATTTCGATCCGCGACTATAATGCGGCAGTGCAGGCGTATAACACGCGCATCCGTACCTTCCCCGATGCGATCGGCGCCAAGGTCTTCTACGGCGCGAAGCCGATGGTGCCGTTCCAGGCTGCTGCGGGTTCGGAAGTCGCTCCGACGGTCAATTTCGGGAACACGAACTGATCCCGAAAGGGACTCGGCCATGATCCGCTTGTCAGCATTTCCCGCCGTCGGCGCGGTGCGACCGGCGGTGGGGATTTGCTTGGCGCTGGCGCTTGCCGCGTGCGGTCAAGCGGCGACGGACAAGACGTCGCCGGCCAAACTCAGTGCGAGCACGGCACCTTCGCGGCCTGCTCCGGCAGGGTATGACTTCCCGGCGCTGTCGGGTCGCGTGGTCGATACCGCCGACCTCCTGCCGACGCCAGTCGAAGGCAGCATCACTGCGCGGCTCGCGGCCTTGGAAAGCCAATCCCGGCATCAGGTAGTCATAGTAACCGTCCCGACCCTCGGCGGACACGAGATCGAGGACTATGCTCGCCGTCTGGGCAATTATTGGGGAATTGGCCGCGCAGGAGTGAACGACGGTATCGTTTTGCTCGTCGCGCCCAAGGAGAGAAAAGTGCGACTTGCTATTGGCGAAGGTCTGGAGCGGACGATCGACAATGCCAAGGCGCAGGCGATCATCGATCGCACCATGGTCCCGGCATTCAAACGCGGCGACTATTCGGCGGGCATAACCGACGGAGTCGAAGCGATCGTTCACGATTTGATGCCCGCTGGAGGGGCAACGACATGAAGCGCCTGGCCGCTTTGCTATTCGCCGTCTTGCTGGCGTTCGCGCCGGCGCTATCGCACGCTCAAACTTTCCCCGCGCTATCGGGTCGCGTGGTCGATGCCGCCAATCTGCTCACGGCCCAGCAGAAGCAGGAGCTCGACGCTCAGTCCGCCGCGATCGAAAACGCATCGCATCGCCAACTCGTCGTCGCGACCATCCCCGATCTGCAGGGCTATCCGATCGAGGATTACGGCTACAAGCTCGGCCGCGCCTGGGGGATCGGGCAGAAGGGGGCGAACAACGGCATCATCCTGATCGTCGCACCCAACGAGCGAAAGGTGCGGATCGAGGTCGGCTACGGTCTCGAGCCGATCATGACCGATGCCCTCTCACAGGGGATCATCGACGATCAGATCCTGCCCAAGTTCCGCAACAAGGACATGGGTGGCGGCATCGTCGACGGCGCCAACGCGATCGCCGAGCAGATGAAATTGCCCCCGGAAGAAGCCGAAAAGCGCGCCGCGGTGGCAACGACCAACCAGACCGCGCGCGCCAGTTCGGGCGGAGATGGCGGCGGCATCGCGATCTTCTGGATCATCGTCGTCTTGGTGGTCGTCCTGCCGATGATCATCGGCCGGGCCCGCGGCAAAAAGTATCGCAACGGCCGAGCCCCGGTGGTGATCTGGGGTCCCGGCCTGGGCGGCAGCAGCTGGGGCGACAGCGGATCGTCCTGGGGCAGCAGCGGCGGCGGCGATTGGGGCGGTGGTGGTGGCGGCGGATTCTCGGGCGGCGGCGGATCGTTCGGCGGTGGCGGAGCCTCGGGGGGATGGTGATGCGGACACATGCCCTGAGCGACACCGAACGCGCCAGCGTGACTCAAGCGGTGGTTACCGCCGAAGTCGGCACCGATGCCGAGATCGTTACGATTGTCGCACCGCGATCCGACCCTTATCACGACGTCGCGCTGCATTTCGGGATCGCCGCGATGCTGCTGGCGGCGGGCATGGCGGCGCTCAACCCGGCGGCGATCGAAGGCAAGATCGCCTGGCTCTCCGACGGCTGGCAGGGCGGCGTGAACCTGGGCCGCAGCTTCTTCGCGCTGATGCTGGTCGAGGCGGTGGTATTTCTGATCGTCCGGTTCGCGCTTGCCTGGGCACCGCTCCGGCTGGCGTTGACGCCGCGTGCGGTCCGTTCGCGCCGGGTCCGCCGCCGCGCGATCCAGTATTTCAAGGTCGGTACCGAACGCCGCACGGAAACTCGGATCGGCGTATTGCTTTACCTTTCGCTCGACGAGCGGATGGCAGAGATCGTCGCCGATGCAGCGATCCATGCCAAGGTTCCCGCAGAGCATTGGGGCGATGCGATGGCGGCGATGCTCGACCATGTCCGCGCCGGCCGGCCGGCCGAGGGAATGATCGCAGCGGTCGAACGGATCGGCGCGATCGTTTCCGAACATTTCCCCAAGACCGCGGGCGACCTCAACGAGCTGCCCGACCGGCTGATCGAATTGTGAGCGTGCCCGACCACGACGCCCCGCTGGAAACCAGGTGGCAGGGCAAGTTCATCGAAGTGAAGCAGCGCGGCCGCTGGGAATATGTCGGCCGGGCGCGCGGCATCCGCGCCGCGGTCATCCTGGCGGTCGATGCCGGCGAGGTCATCCTGGTCGAGCAATATCGCGTGCCGCTGGGCCGCACTTGCCTGGAGCTGCCCGCCGGGCTGGTCGGTGACGAGACCGAGGGCGAATGCGTCGAGGTCTCGGCCGCGCGCGAGCTGGAGGAGGAGACCGGCTATC